>Ga0116230_10000382_pt1 | contig 38552 bp, 34 predicted proteins | sample S1TSphfallax_3_FD_88678 | JGI IMG/M metagenome (GOLD analysis project Ga0116230, IMG submission 88678) | Host-associated microbial communities from peat moss isolated from Minnesota, USA - S1T2_Fd - Sphagnum fallax MG | ecosystem: Host-associated > Plants > Peat moss > Unclassified | place... | reverse complement strand
TCACGGGCCTGTTCGGCGGCGTGATCGGGTCGATCGTCTTTGCGATCACGACCGACTTGTTCGACTACCGGCTGCGCGGCCGCGTCATGGGCGTCGTCCAGGCCGCGTTCGCCGCCAGCAACGTCCTCGGTCTGCCGATCGGCCTGTTCCTCGCGGCCCGATGGGGCTGGCATGCGCCCTTTTTTCTGATCGTCGGCACGAGCATCGCGGTCGGCGTCGTCATCGTCGCGTCCCTGCGGCCGATCAACGCCCACCTCGCGCAGCGCGCCGACAAGAGCCCGCTGCATCATTTCGTGCACACGGTTTCGACGCCGCGCTACCTCCAGGGCTTCGCCGCGACCATTCTGCTCGCGACCGGCGGTTTCATGCTCCTGCCGTTCTCGAGCGCCTTCACGGTGCACAATGTCGGAATCCCGATCGAGCGGTTGCCGCTGATCTATACCGTGACCGGGGTGTTCTCGATGATCGCGGGGCCGTTGATCGGACGAGCGGCCGACGCGTTTGGAAAGTTCACGGTGTTCGCGATCGGCTGCGCGTGGACGATCGTGATGGTCCTGGTGTACACCCACCTCGGCGTGACGCCGATCGAGATCGTGATTCTCGTCAACGTGTTGCTGTTCATCGGCGTCTCCTCTCGCATGATCGCCTCCTCCGCGTTGATCACCGCGATACCGAGCCCTTTGGATCGCGGCTCGTACATGTCGATCAGTTCGTCACTGCAACAGATATCCGGCGGGTTTGCCGCGGCCTTGGCGGGCATGATCGTCACGCAGACGCCGAGCGGCGCCATCGAGCATTTCGACGTCGTCGGCTACGTGCTCGTCGCCACCACCTTGCTGACGTGGTTCATGATGTATTTCATCAACCGACGCATCGAGGGTAGCGCGAGCGTACCCGCGACCGCCTGAAGATCGGGCATGGGCGCGTCGGGCGGTCAATGGCTAGGTTTCTTCCAGGGGTGCCCGCATGCTTCGATTTCGCTCTGCCTTGATGGTCTTGGTCGTGGGTGTGGCGGCCTCCGCCGCGGTGGCGGCTGAGAAAGCGGGCAGCATCCCGACGCCGCGCGCGCTGCTCGAGGAACTGATCGACCTCAATACCACGCATGCCTACGGGTCCACGGGCGCGGCCAAACTCCTGCAGGAACGCTTTCTCGCGGCGGGATTCGCCCCGCAGGACGTGAGTCTGGAGATCCCGGAGGATCACCCCAGCAAAGGCAATCTGGTCGTGCGCCTGCACGGTCGGGGGCAGGGTCGCCCCGTACTCTTCCTGGGTCATCTCGACGTGGTCGAAGCGAGACCCGAGGATTGGAGTTTCGATCCGTTCAAGCTGACCGAGGACGGCGGCTGGCTCTACGGACGCGGCGTCATCGACATGAAGGGTCAGGACGTCGCGATGGCGGTCAGTCTCATGCGGCTCAAACAGGAGGGCTACACGCCGGCGCGTGACCTCATCGTGGCGTTCACCGCCGACGAGGAAGCGGGCGGCGACGCCAATGGCGTCGATTGGCTGCTGCGAACGCATCGGGCGCTCGTCGATGCCGGGCTGGTCGTCAATCCCGATGGCGGAGAGGCCGGCGTGAAATCGGGCCGGAAACTCTACGTAGCCGTTCAGACCAGTGAGAAGACCTTCGTGAGCTTCGGTCTCGAGGCGACGGACAAAGGGGGACACAGTTCGCGACCGACGGCGGACAACCCGATCTATCGCCTTTCGGCGGCGCTCGAGCGCCTTGCGACCTATCGCTTCCCGGTGGATCTGACCGCGACCACGCGGGAATACTTCGCGCGCCGTGCCACGCTGGAACAAGGGCAGTTGCGGTCGGATATGGCTGCCGTCGGCGCGGGCACGGCGGATCCGGCGGCGATCGAGCGGCTCTCGGCGGTGGTGGAGACCAACATCATGCTGCGCACGACCTGCACGGCGACGATGATCGACGGCGGTCATGCCGAGAACGCCCTGCCCCAGCGCGCGCGCGCGACGATTCAATGCCGGGTCATCCCGAGTGAATCACCCGAGTCAATCGAGGCGGCGCTGCGCAAGGTGGTCGCCGATCCCCTCGTCGCCATCAGCACGATCACGCCGGCAAAACCGAACCCCGAGTCGGTGCTGACGCCGGCGATCGTCAAGGCCGTCGAGGACACGACGCACGAGACCTGGCCGGACGTGATCGTTCTGCCCGAGATGTCGGCCGGCGCGGACGACAGTCGCTATTCACGCTCGGTCGGCATTCCGAGTTACGGCATCGATGCGATGTTCGACGACCTCGACGACGGGCGTGCGCATGGCCGCGACGAGCGCATCGGGGTCGTGGCATTCCAGCAGGACGTGGACTTCACTTATCGATTGATGAAGCGCCTCGCGGGGGCCGCGGGCCCATGACATCGAGGCCCCGGGCTCAGTCGTCGAGTCCGAGACCTTTCAAGATCCGCGGCGCCTGTTTTTCGATGCGCGCCTCGCGCGTCTTGGATTGCTTCGCTCCGGCAAAATGGAGCAAATATCCCTTCTGCCTTCCTGGGGTGAGCGCCCGAAAGGCTTCGGCCAATCGGGAGTCATCCTCCAGGCGCCGCAGAAACTCCTCCGGCACGTCGAATTCCGCCGCGCTCTTCATGGCGACCTTGGCGCCGGACTTTTCGACTGCGATCGCCTCCCGGAGATAGGCCGCAATTGCCGCTTTCCGTTGGGTGATCTCGGCCAGCGAGGTAAACCGGATCTGCCGCGCGGCCTGCACGTTCTTGGTTTGCTGTACGAGGATGGCCTCGGGGTCCTTCAGCAAAGCGCCCTTCATGAACAGCAGCGCGCAATAGTCCTTGAAGCCATGGATCAAGAGTACTTTGCCACCGTCGAGATCGTAACAAGCCTGACCCCATTTGAGCTCTTCGTTGAGCCCGGCGGCGAGACAGAGTTTGCGGAGCGCCGCGAACTCGGCGCTCCAGCGCTTCTCCTGGCCGTGCACCTTGGTGACGAGCGGATTCATGGTCCGGCAAGAATCCGTCTGGACGCCGGGGCAGTCAAGCGGCGGACGGATCGGGCCAGGTTCCTCGTTCCTAGCTCGCCCGGGGCTGCTCTCCAATGAGGAAGGTGCGATCGCTCGTGGAACGGGACGACGTTGAATCTCGAATTCCAGGGCTTGACGGCTGGCAAGCCGAGGGACAAGGTCGAAGGGTTCGGCGTCGACAATAACGGGAATGCGACGCAGCGTTACCCATCGTGCTCATGGGGTGTCGTGTTGTTCCCACTCAGGCAAGTTCTAGACACCTTGGAATCCTTCCACGGTCCGCAAGAGGCGCGGTGGCCGACCGATCCCTATGAGTTTTTGGTTTGGTGGCATTGCGGCTACCCGGCGAGTGAAGACCGATGTAACCGAGGATGGGCGTCGCTTTCCGGGGAAATCGGGATTTCCCCAGAGAGGATCCTGGAGACGCCGTCTTCTACTTTGGCTCGCGTCCTGAAGTCCGGTGGGATGATCCCGGAGCTGCGGGCCGGGCGATTGAAGGAAGTCGCCCAACGGGTCCAGGGGCAATTGGACGGCGATCTGCACTCCGCACTCGTGCGTCTTCCGCTGAGGAAGGCCCGTGGGTTGCTCAAGAAGTTTCCAGGCATCGGCGATCCTGGCGCAGACCGGATCATCTTGTTTGGCCGGATCGCCGCAGTCTGTGCCGTACCCTCGAGCTGCCCTGAAGTACTGGTCCGGATCGGCTCCGGCACGCCGCACGATCAGTACAGCGCCAACTACCGTGCTGCACAACAGATCGTACAGAGCCAATCCGACGAGAGCTTCGACGCGCGAAGCCGCGCCTATCTATTGGTACAGAAGCACGGACAGCAAGTGTGCAAGCGCTCGAATCCGAAATGTCGTAGTTGCCCGGTAACCGCACACTGTCAATTTTTTAACGTCACATTCGAGACTCGCAACTGACGGACAATGTCCGTCGCGTCGACGCTGACTCGCTGCGGACCTCGAGTGCCTGTGTCGGTCGACACGACACGCTCACACGTCCAAATTCGACACCTGCAGCGCGTTCTTCTCGATGAATTCGCGGCGGGGTTCGACGGCGTCACCCATGAGCGTCGTGAAGATGTCGTCGGCGGCGACGGCATCCTCGATGCGCACCTGCATGAGGCGACGCGTCTCGGGGTTGATCGTCGTGTCCCAGAGCTGACTCGCGTTCATCTCGCCGAGTCCCTTGTAGCGTTGGATGCTCTGCCCTTTCTTCGCCTGCTCGAACAGCCAGTTCATCGCGACCTTGAAGCTCGCGATGTCTTGGCGGTCGTCACCGCGGACGATGTACGCACCCGGGCCCATGAGGTCGTTGAGAGTTTGGGCGAGCTCGGCGATGCGGCGATATTCGGCCGACGCGAAAAATTCTCGGTTGATGTGCTTTTCGGAGGTCAGCCCGTGTTCGATACGCTGCAGGGTGATTCGGTGGCCGCCGGCCGGCACGGCTTCGGCTAGAACACGATAGGCGCGCGACGCGTCGTTCAAGGAATTCAGTTTGGCGTCGACCGAGCGGCACCAGTCGCGCAAGCTGTCGGTGCGGTCGAAGGCCTCCGTCGTGAGCTCGGGCACATAGAGCAGTTGCTCCAGGAAGCGTTCGTCGTAGCGGCGCGCCCAGCGCTTGACGATGCTCTGGATTTCCACGTACCGGCGCGCCAGGGATTCGAGGCCCAACCCGGATAGCGGCGGTGCATCCGTATTGACGTGCAATGCGGCTCCGTCGATCGCGGTACTCAGCAGCAAGGCGTTCAATTCGATGTCGTCCTTGACGTAGGTCTCCTGCTTTCCTTTCTTGACCTTGTACAACGGCGGCTGGGCGATATAGATGTGGCCGCGCTCGATCAGGACCGGCATCTGCCGATAGAAAAACGTGAGCAATAGGGTCCGGATATGCGATCCGTCCACGTCGGCGTCCGTGTTGTGGCAGCACAATCCACCCATACCGGCGATGAAGTTTTCATCGCCTTCGACGGAGAAGTCATAGACGTTCCCGTTGCTCGCCGGAACTTCTTCGATCGCGAGGATCGGCAGCGCCATCAAGTCGCCGTCGATCGGTTCGAAATCGCGCTCGCCGCCCAACCGGGTGGACGACAGCAGCTCGACGAGGTCCGGCGCCCCGGCATGGTCTTGCCATACGCGTTCGAGGAGGCGCAGGTCCTCTTTCGCCGTCACGCTGACGATCCAGTGCGGGTGGTTGCTCTCGCGGGGCTGGGCGTTTACCTCGCGGATCACGCCGTCCGGCGCGTACTCCGACATCGACGGGACGACGCCCAGGGAACTCAGGCAGTACACGATGCCGCTCGCGATATCGTAAGACGCGGTCCGGAATGCAATTCGATTCTGGCTGGCGGTTCCCTCACCCAGCAGGTAGCCCCGCAGGAACGCGACGCGAAGAGCTTGCGAGACGTTGAACACGAGATCGGGAATCTTTTTGGTCCTCGACTCCGGGTTCTCGAAACCCAAAACGTACTGCCAGGCGAGCGCGGCGACGCGGTTGACGAGTGTCAATTCCGTGCCGCACCCCGGGGATGAGGAAGTCATCGCGGGCAGCCCAAACACGCTCGTCATTTTTTCCGCCATCTCTGCGGCGAAGCGCTGGTTGCCGTTTCCAATCGAGAGTCGGACCCCATGGCGATCCGAACACGATCCCTCGGCAAGGTAAAAGCCGAGCAATCCCAGGAGGTCCTCGTCGACAGTAACGAAGCGTCGAACCCCGTTGCGTCCGCCATGCTCGGGCGTCAACAGCAGGTCTTCTCGCGCACCAAACCATTCCAAGTCCTGCGCATCGAGGTCACCGAGTCGAACGTAGTCACGGATGGCGTTGCGCCCGGAACCCGTGGAGTGATCGGCCCGGATGCGCTCCAGACGGGTGGGTTCGATTGACGCGCGGTTCATCACCTCGGGAGCATTCGCACCGATCGCGCGCAAATTCTCGACGCGCGGACCCATGGAGGCGGAGTTTTGCCCACGCTCGTCGCGAATGCACGTGTTGAACCACTCTTCGACGGCCGGCCCGCGGACCCAAATTTGTTCTGCCGCCCGCGGTACCGCGTGCAGCTCGCGCAGTAAGTCGAGGCGCGCCGGTGCGGTCGCTGGAAAACGAATGCGGCGCGGTGCAACGACACGATCGCCGACCCGTAGCTCGTCGCCCCGCTTCAACTTGACCTCGGCTCCGTCGTGGACGAAAACACTGTGGCTGGAGGTCACTCGAACGCGCCGTCCGTGGGCGGTGCGCAGCTGAAAGAGCTTCTCTTCCAAGGGGTGGCGAATCACACTTTTGATCCGGCGAAAGCGAACGAGGTGGTCTTCGAGCCCGAAACACAGCACGTCGCCGAGCGTATCGGCAGTCAACTTATCGACGGCGCCGCGGGGCGCATGGGCCGCGAGTGCGTCGTCGATGAACTTGCCGATGCGCACCATCCGGGTGCCGCGCCGGTCGTCACGGACGAAGACGTGATCGTCGCCGTCGACGCTCATGATGATGATCCGGTGATAACGCAGCTTTTCGACGTCGAAGTCGTCGCGGCCGATCCCGCAGCCGAGCGCGGTGATCAAGGTGCCGACTTCGGCCGAGGCGAGCATCTTGTCGAAGCGCGCTTTCTCGACGTTCAGGATCTTGCCCTTGAGCGGCAGGATGGCCTGCGTACGGCGGTCTCGTCCCTGCTTCGCGGAGCCGCCCGCCGAATCACCCTCGACGAGGAACATCTCGGAGAGCGCGGGATCCTTTTCCTGGCAATCGGCCAGCTTGCCGGGCAGGCCGGCGATGTCGAGAGCGCCTTTGCGCCGGGTCATCTCACGGGCCTTGCGAGCCGCTTCGCGGGCATGGGCCGCTTCGAGCGTCTTGTTGACGATCGCGCGGGCTTCCTGGGGATGTTCGAGCAGGAACTCCTCGAGGCGTTGGGCCACGGCCGATTCGACCACGGCCTTCACCTCGGAGGACACGAGCTTGTCCTTCGTCTGCGAGGAAAACTTCGGGTCCGGCAATTTGACGGAGAGGATCGCGGTCAGGCCCTCACGACAATCATCGCCGGTCGTCTGGATTTTCTCCTTCTTCGCGGCGAGTTCCTTCTCGATGTAATTATTGAGCGTGCGCGTCAATGCGGCACGATAGCCGGCAAGGTGCGTACCGCCGTCCTTCTGCGGAATGTTGTTCGTATAGCAATACATGCTCTCGCTGTACGAGTCGTTCCACTGCATCGCGACTTCGACCTGCGTATTGCCGTCGCGTGATTGAAACCAGAGCACCGTGTCGTGCACGGGGGTCTTGCTGCGGTTGAGGTGCTGCACGAAGGCCTTGAGCCCACCCTCGAATTGAAAGACGTCGGACTTCTCGTCGCGCTCGTCGTTGAGCTCGATGCGGACACCGGAGTTCAGGAACGACAGCTCCCGCAGGCGCTTCGCGAGGGTCTCGTAATTGAAGGAGATGTTGGTAAAGATCTGCGCACTGGGTTTGAAACGCAGCGTCGTGCCCCGCTCGGTGGTGTCGCCGATCGCGACGAGGGGGGCGACGGGCTCGCCGAGGCGGTATTCCTGGCGGTGCAAATGCCCATCACGGCGAATGTTCAATTCCAGAAAGTCGGACAAGGCATTGACGACCGAGACTCCGACCCCGTGCAGACCACCGGAGACCTTGTAGGAGCTGTCGTCGAATTTCCCGCCGGAATGCAGCACGGTCATGATGACTTCGGCCGCGGAGACGCCCTCTTCGGCATGGATATCGACGGGGATGCCGCGACCGTTGTCGGAAACCGTCACGGATTCATCGGCGTGAATCGTCACGACCACCCGGTCACAATGTCCGGCCAGGGCTTCGTCGATCGCATTATCGACGACTTCGAAAACCATGTGGTGCAGCCCGCTGCCGTCATCGGTGTCGCCGATGTACATGCCGGGTCGCTTGCGAACGGCATCTAGACCTTTTAAGACTCTGATTTTACTGGAATCGTATACGTCTTTATCCGACATGGGTGATCCTGTGGCCTGGCCGCGCATCTTAGCAGTTTTCCGCTCCAAAGACGAATCCGCGGCCCCGGAAAATCACTTATCGATCAATGGTTTGGCGGCGAGTTTCCAGCGGAGGGGCGGCGAGCGGGATGGAACGGAGCACCGCGGGCGGAACCCTCGCAGCAAAACCGCATCGGAGCACCCGTGTTCCACGTGGAACCACTCAGCCCGGATTCAGCACGCCCTCCTCGATTCGATACCGACGGCCCGGTGACCCGAAAGCGCTGATGGTCTGCAGACTGGTCACGACCAGCTGATTGGCGCCCCCGGCGAGCTCGGCGATCAGCTGCCCCAAATGCATCTCATCCAGTTCCGCCGCAGGATCATCGAGCAGCAAGGTCGGCCTTGCCGCCGCGTCGGGTGGAAACAGCTCGATCTGGGCAATCAGGAGGGCCGCCGCCAGCAACTTTTGTTGGCCGCGCGAAATGCGGTCCTTGGCGGTCACGCCGTCCAACTGGATCCCGAGCTCGGCGCGATGGGGCCCTACCTGCGTACTTCGACGCTCCGCATCGAGTTTCCAGCTCTGGACCAAGGCTTCCTCGAAGCTCAGCTCTCGCGACCATCCCTGGCGATAGCTCAAGGCCAACTCTCGACCCAGCAAGCGCCGCGCGAGGCCTTGCGCCACGCCGGCGAGCCGATCCAGATAGGCGGCCCGCGCCGTGGTGATTTCGCCCGCACACTTCGTGAGCTCTGGGTCCCAGACCGCGACCGCGTTGCGTGGGTGCCCCGCCTTCAACGCGGCGTTTCGCTGCTTCAAGCTCTGTTGGTAGCGTTGCCAGCTCGGGATGAACGAAGGTTCCACGTGGAACACTCCCCAATCCAGAAACCGCCGGCGCCGTCCCGGGCCCTCCTCGATGAGTTTGTGGACCTCCGGATCGATGATTTGCACGGGGAAGATCACGGCAAGCTCGGCCAAGGACGCCGCCGCAGAGCCGGCGACTCGGGCACGAATTCCGTCTGCATGGCCCTCGACGCCCAAGGGTACTCGTCGAGACGGCAGCTCGATCTCGCCGAAGACCGTAAAACGCTCTCTTCCCCGGCGAATCAGGTGTTCCAAGCGCCGCGTTCGAAATGATCGACCACGACCCAGCACATAGAGCGCCTCCAATACGCTCGTCTTGCCGGAGGCGTTGGGACCACTGATCAGCGTAAACCGGGGATCGAACTCCAACTCCACCGACGGCAAGCAGCGGAGATCCGTTACCTGCAGTCGGCGCAAGGCCACGGGTGCCTAGAGCCTCATGGGCATGACGACATAGCGGGCGGACGCGCTTCCGGGCGAGCGAATCAGGCAACTACTGTTGCTATCCGTCAGGCCCAACTCGACCTCGACCCCATCGATCGCCGCCAGCGCATCGAGCAGGTAGTTCACGTTGAAGCCCACCTCGAGATCCGCGCCGACATAGCCCACCTCGATCTCTTCCTCCGCTTCCTCTTGTTCCGGGTTGTGAGCCTGCACGGTAATGAGGTTCTCCTTGACCGTGATCCGGATGCCACGATATTTCTCGTTCGAGAGGATCGAGGTTCGCTGCAACGCCTGGCGCAAGGCATCGCGATCCGCCTTGATCGCGGCCGCGGGCGCCGCCGGGATCACACGGGAATATTCCGGAAAACGTCCGTCGATGAGCTTCGAAGTGAAGCGAACATCGCCGATTTGAGCTCGAACGTGATTCGTCCCGATCGCCAGTTCCGCGTCGCCGTCGGGCGTCAGGATTCGTTGCAGTTCCAGGACCCCCTTGCGCGGCACGATGACTTGCTGCGAGACCTTCGCCTTCGCCGACAGCGCCCCCTCGCACAAGGCCAGGCGATGTCCATCGGTCGCAACGGCCCGCAATATCTGCCCGTCGATCTCGAGCAGCATGCCATTCAGGTAATAGCGGACGTCCTGCTGGGCCATGGAAAAATGCGTTTTCTCCAAAAGCCGGGAGAGGTCTTTGCGGGCGATTTGCACGCTTTGCTGCGCGTTGATGTCGTCGACGACCGGAAAATCCGTCGCCGGCAGCGTCGACAGACTGAACCGGCTGCGTCCCGCCTTGATGACGACCTTCTCGGCCTCGACCGAGAGTGACACGACGAGCTTTTCCGGCAGTGCCCGCAGGATGTCCAGAAACTTGCGCCCCGGGACGGTGATGTCGCCCGCTTGAACGACCGTGACTTCGGTCGTCGATGCCACGAGTTCCACTTCCAGGTCGGTCGCCGTGATCGACAAGCGCCCGTCCCTCGCGCCGAGCAGTACGTTGGCGAGCACGGGCATCGTCTGGCGTCGTTCGACGACCCCGATCACGGCCTGCAATGGGGCCAACAATTTTTCGCGCTCTGCGGTCAGTTTCATCTGGTCACCTGTGCATTCACTCTTAGATTTAAGTTCTTAATATAGATTATTACTATGATTACTGAAGCGCCCAATCTGGCTGGATAAGCGGAAAATCCAATTGACAATCAATATCTTGAAAGCAGCATAACCGGGTCCCGCAGCTGTTCAACCGCCGTGCGCAAGCGGTGGTTGAAATGTGGATAACCGAGGCCCCCGTTTTATCCACAGCTTCTTCAGCGCTAACCAGCCAGGGTTCTCAACAGGTTTAGATAGTCCTCCCCGATCCGTCGTTCCGACTCGCGTAATTCCTTGATTCGCCGACAGGCATGCAGGACGGTCGTGTGGTCCCGGCCGCCGAACGCGTCGCCGATTTCCGGCAGACTGTGATTCGTCAATTCCTTCGCCAGCGCCATCGCCACCTGTCGCGGCCTCGCGATCGACCGGCTGCGTCGCTTCGACAGCAAATCCGCGATGCGAATCTTGTAATACTCGGCGACGGTCTTTTGGATATTTTCCACCGTCACGAGCTTTTCTTGTAGCGCCAATAAGTCGCGCAGCGCGTCCTTCGCGAACTCCAGCGTGATCGGTCGCCCCGTAAAGTTCGAGGTGGCCACGACCCGGCGCAGTGCTCCTTCCAATTCGCGCACATTCGACCGGATGCGCTTGGCGATGAAAAACGCCACTTCTTCCGGCAGGTCCACGTTCGCGAACGCCGCCTTGCTCATCAGGATCGCCACGCAGGTTTCCAATTCCGGCGGCTCGATCGCCACGGTCAAGCCCCAGCCGAACCGCGATTTCAAACGCTCCTCGAGTCCATCCACTTCCTTCGGGTAGCGATCGCAGGTCAGGATCACCTGTTGTTGGCTCTCCAAGAGCGCATTGAAGGTGTGGAAAAACTCCTCCTGGGAACGCTCCTTGTTCGCGAAGAACTGGATGTCATCGATCATCAAGGCATCGACCGAACGGTAGGCGGTCTTGAATTCGTTCATTTTATTGTGCTGCAGCGCTTTGACCATATCCCCGACGAACCGCTCGCTGTGGACGTAGGCCACGCGCGCGTTCGCATTACGCTCGCGGATCTTGTTCGCGACCGCGTGCATCAGATGGGTCTTGCCGAGACCGACGCCGCCATAGATGAACAGCGGGTTATAGGCCTTGCCCGGATTTTGCGCGACCTGGATCGCGGCCGCCTTCGCGAGCTGGTTGCTCTTGCCCTCGACGAAGGTGTCCATCGTGAAATCCGCGTTGATTCGACTGCCCAACAAGGATTCCGCGACGCGCATCGGCCGGGCGCTCTGCCGGATATCCTGGTCGTTACTCGCCGGCACCAGGACCGGCGCGGACGGCAGGTGCCCGACCCGGGTCCCGACGTCGAGGACGATTTCCGGGATCGAACCTTCGGCGAAATCCCGAACCAGCTCCCGGATCCGAGGCAAGGAATTGGCGCCCAACCAATCAATGACATAGCGGTTAGGGGCGAGCAGTCGCAATTCGCCTTCCCGCTCGATCGACTGCAGCGGACGGACCCACGTGTTGAATTGTTGCTCCGGGAGTTCGCTCTCGAGCACGCGCAGACAGCGATTCCATAGCGTCTCCGACAAGAGCGCTCTCCCTAAACCATCTCGAGCAATGGGGTGAAAACCGACGAAAGGGCAGGGAGTCTAGCTCCATCTCGCGGAAGCGTCTATTGACACCTGCGGACACCCTCAGTACCCTTCCCGCCTTTCCGCGAAGCTCGCGTCTTGTTGCGCGGCATCCTAGTTACCAAACCCGGCTCTCGCTATGAAACGTACATTCAATCCCAGTAATCTGCACCGTGCGCGCACTCACGGGTTCCGGGCTCGCATGGCCACGAAAGCCGGCCGCCGCTTGCTCGCCCGACGCCGTGCGAAAGGCCGCAAGCGCCTCTGCCCGTAACGCCGGCGCCAGGCTCCTCGGACTTCGTCAAGCTGAGGTTCGAGCCGAGCCGGCGTTTGCATCAACCTGCTGAGTTTCGCGAGGTTCGCACGCGTGGCCGGCGGGTGAGCGACGACTTCTTCAGTTTATCGGTGCTCGCGAACCATGAAACCCATCCGCGTCTCGGGCTCGCGATCGCAACCCGCACCTTCGGCACGGCCGTTGCCCGGAATCGCATCAAACGACTCACCCGCGAGTCCTTTCGCTTGAATCAACACGGACTACCCTCGGTCGACGTGACCGTCAGCGCGCGTGATGCGGCGCGAAAGGCCAGCGCCGCGGACTTGCGCGCCAGTCTCGCGCGCCATTGGCAAACGATCGCCAAACGCTGGTCGGTCTGATGCGTCAACTGCTCCTCGTGATCATTCGCGCCTACCAACTCGTCGTGAGCCCCCTGCTGGGGCCGCGCTGCCGGTTCTATCCTAGTTGTTCCTGCTACGCGCACACGGCGATCGAACGGCACGGCGCCCTGCGCGGCACCTGGCTCGGTCTGCGCCGCATTTTGCGCTGCCACCCTCTGACGCCGGGCGGTTACGACCCGGTGCCCGACAAGAGATCGCTGCATGTCTAACCTCCGTCCTTATCTCTGGGCTGCCCTGGCTCTCCTGCTGTTCCTCAATTACCAGGCCTGGGAACACGATTACGCGCCGGTCGAAGAACCGGCAGCCACGCCGTCGACGACGGCCGGGACGCCGGCTGTGAGCCCGTCGGCCACTTCGGTGCCACCGAGTCTCGACGCAGGGAACAGCACCGCCCCATCGGCGACGACCGGCACGACGGCCGCCACCGGTACACCCGCGACGACTGGTACACCGGCCGCAACCTCCGTGGCCCCGGTCGAGAACGCCGGCATTGCCGCCGCCCTGGATCCGAACAGCCCGTCCATCCGCGTCACGACGGACGTCTTGGATCTGCAGATCAATCTGAAGGGCGGCGAGCTCGAACAGGCCGACCTCCTGCGCTACCCCCTGCACAAGGACCAGCCCAACGTGCCCGTCCGGCTGCTCAATCACGACAGTGCGGCGACGCTCTACGTACTGCAGACCGGTTTCATCGGCAAAGGCGACGACGTCCCCAACAACATGGCGACCTGGCGTGCGGCCGAGTCCGCCTACACCCTCGCGCCCGGTGCCGACGAAGTGCGCGTCCCGCTGACCTGGACCGACGGTCACGGACTCGAGATCACCAAGACGTTCGTACTGCGCCGCGGCGACTATGCGATCGGGCTCGAGTACACGATCCGCAACGACGGCACAACCGCCCGGCAACTCGCGACCTACTCGCAGATCCTGCGCCACTGGGAACCGGCGAAACGTTCGTACTTCGACGTCGAGACCTATTCGTTCAAAGGTCCCGCGGTTTGGAACGGCAAGAAGTCGATCGACCTCAAGGTCGAGGATGCGGCGGACTCGAAGTTCAGCGAACCGGTCACGAACGGCTGGATTGCCGCCCTGCAACATCATTTCGTCTCGGCCATCGTTCCCACGCCGGACGAGCCCTTCAATTACCAGCTGCAGATCATCGGCAAGGATTTTCTGCTGCGCGCCACGGGCCCGACGCTGACGCTCCCTCCCGGCTCGGACACGAAGGTCGCCGAAAAAATCTTCGTCGGACCCAAGCTGCAATCCCAGCTTGCAGCCACGGGCCCCGAACTGCAGCGTACGGTCGATTACGGCCGCCTCACCGTCCTGTCGCAACCCTTGTTCGCGACCCTCAAATGGGTGCACGGCCTGATCGGCAACTGGGGCTGGTCGATCATCATCGTGACCGCCTTGATCAAGCTGATCTTCTTTCCCTTGAGTCAGGCGAGCGGTCGCTCGATGGCCAAGATGCGGGCGGTCGGTCCGCGGATGAAACAGATTCAGGAAACCTTCAAGGACGACCGCGAGAAGCTCGGGCGGGCGATGATGGACCTCTATAAGAAAGAGAAGATCAATCCGCTCGCCGGCTGTCTGCCGATGGTGATCCAGATCCCTTTCTTCATCTCGTTCTATTGGGTTTTGCTCGAGAGCGTCGAGATGCGCCAGGCACCTTTCATGCTGTGGATCAACGATCTCTCGTCGCGCGATCCTTACTTCGTGCTGCCGCTGCTCATGGGCGGCGCGATGTTCGCCCAGTTCAAACTCAATCCCGCGCCGCCGGATCCGATGCAGGCGAAGATCATGCAGTTCATGCCCTTGGTGATGACCGGCATGATGGCGTGGTTCCCGTCGGGACTCGTACTCTACTGGCTCACGAACACCGTCTTGTCGATTGCCCAGCAGTGGTACGTCAACCGGGTCGTCGAAACCGAGGCCGCGAAGCGACGCAGCTGATTCCACGCGTGGAACCGCGGTGGATGCCCCCGGGGACTCCGCCGTAGACTGCGGGCCGATGCAAGCCGAAGACACCATCGTCGCCGTCGCGACCGCCCCCGGCCGGGGCGCGGTCGGCATCGTCCGGGTATCGGGGCCCGAGGTGGCGAGGATCGCCCTGGCGGTTCTCGGTCGACTGCCCCCGCCTCGCGTCGCGACCCATGCGAGCTTTCTCGCCGAAGACGGTGGGGTTCTCGACTCGGGCCTCGCGCTCTATTTTCCGTCCCCCGCTTCTTTCACCGGCGAAGCCGTCTTGGAACTCCAGGGACATGGCGGCGCCGTGGTCCTGAACTTGCTCGTCGAACGGCTGTTGCGCCTGGGGTGTCGCCGGGCGCGGGCCGGGGAGTTCAGCGAACGTGCCTTCCTCAACGGCAAGCTCGACATGGCGCAAGCGGAAGCCGTCGCCGATCTCATCGATGCCGGGACCGCGGCTGCGGCGCGCGCTGCGGTGCGTTCATTGCAGGGCGAGTTTTCAAGGCGGATCGCCGAGCTCCAGGCCCGCTTGAGCGAACTGCGGGTCTATGTCGAAGCGGCGATCGACTTTCCGGACGAGGAAATCGACTTTCTCGACGACCCGGCCACCGAGTCGCGGCTCGCGGCAATCCTCGCCGCGTACGCCGATCTGCTCGCCTCGGCGCGGCAGGGGCTGCTCCTGCGCGAAGGTCTGACGATTGCCATCGCGGGCAAACCCAATGCGGGCAAATCCAGTCTGTTGAACATGATCGTCGGGGAAGATGTCGCGATCGTCAGCGAATTTGCTGGAACGACGCGCGATGTCCTGCGGCAGACGCTGGAGTTGGACGGCCTGCCCTTGCACCTCGTCGATACCGCCGGTCTGCGGGAGGCCAGCGATGCCGTGGAGATCGAAGGCATCCGCCGCGCTCACCGGGAAATTCGCTCGGCCGATCGCATCCTCTACCTCGCCGATTTGAGCATGCCGGGTAACGACAGTCCGCAAAGTCTGCGCCCTGAACTCGATGCCCTACCCGCCGGCATCCCCGTCACCGTTATTTTCAACAAGATCGATCTCGTCGGCTTAGCGCCCACCTGGCTTGCGCGCGCTTCACCGGCCCAGCTCTATCTGAGCGCGCGAACCGGCGAGGGCGTGGAATTGCTGCGTGCGCATCTCAAGGAATGCGCGGGCTATGGGGGTCCGGAAGCCGGGACCTTCTCGGCGCGAGCCCGCCATCTGGATGCCTTGCGACGCGCGCTCGAGAGTACACGCGCCGCCGAGCGCGCGCTGCGCCAGACCCGCGCCGTCGAACTGTTCGCGGAAGAGTTGCGGGCCGCCCAGAAAGCCCTGGGGGAGATCACCGGGGAGATGACGAGCGACGACCTGCTCGGTCAGATCTTCGGGAGTTTCTGCATCGGAAAATAGCGGGACGTCCGGAGACGTCCAGCGACTTGATCCACAACTTCCGAAGGTCGTGATCGGCCGGTTGGAGAAGGCGTTTCAGGCGGTATGAGTGCCCGGACGGGCATCGCCGACGATCACGATCGCCGCATGCGGCGAAACTGTTCGACGAGCAGGTGCATGTCGGTATCTGGCGCAGCGGCGCCGCTGGCCCTCAGATCAGCTTTCAGCCGCTCGGCTCGCTGGCACGCGTGCTCGAGTCCTGTCGCCGCCTTGCGGAAGACTCCCCGATCGTTCTTCTGATAATCGGGTAGATGGGCACGCAGAACCTCTTGGACTTCGGCCGCAGTCTGGAAGGGACGCGTCGAGTATTCGAAATGCAATAGCAGCCAGAATTCAATGCTCGGGACGTTCGCGATCAGCTGAACGTGGATAACTGCGCCGCCTGAGTTTTTCAGTGGGCGCGCAGCCAGAACACGCGCCGCGGCCAGAGGTTGCAAGTCGCCATCGCAGATCACATATACCCGGTCGTAATCTCGATCGCCTTTGAAGAGCCGCTGCGCCTTGCGGACGAGCCCGACGGGATCGGTCACCGAATCGCCGCGCTCGATACGCACCGCCGCTGCGTTTACACGCATGTGATCACGGAGCCCATTGATATAGTTCGGTTCCGTCTCCCGACCCTCGCAGACAATCAGGATGGCGGGCAGCCCTTCACGCGACGCCTTCTGGCGCGCGAGCCGTCGCCGCTCCTTGCGCATCTGTCGGCACTTGGGCTGATTGTCCCGCACGGTGTCAATGCAGGTCCGTGCGGGAAATGAAGGGCACTCCGCCATAGCGAGCGCGTAGATAGCCCTTCTCCAGCGCTTCACCCTTGCGCGGACCGAAGTCCGTGAGCGGGTAAAGGCGACTCGCCTGGCGCTCGTCCTTTTCCACGAACCAGATCTGGTCGCGGCGCAGCAGATCGCTGTCCAGGAGCGACGTGTCGTGCGTCGTCATCCAAAGCTGCGCACCGTGCTTCGAGACTTCCGGGTTGTGAAACAATTCCAGGACAAATCGAACGACCATCGGATGCAGGCTCGAGTCCAATTCATCGATGACCAGGAGTTTCCCGATATCCAACGCGTCGAGAATAGGCCCTACAAACGAAAACAGCCGCTGCGTGCCGGCAGATTCAAATCGGTGGTCGAACGAGACAGCGTCTTCGCCCTCAAGCTTGTGAACATACTTTACGATTGGAAAATTGCCCGTTGTGATCGAGGACTCTGGAGGTTTGCCGGGTTCAAGTCGAAGAGCTACCTGGTGACCCGGCGTGCTCTCAATATGAACATCTGACAGATGAAGATCCGCTGCGCGCAGCAGATCAAGCGCCCTGGTCTTGAACGTCGCGTCGTCAAGGCGCTGAATCGTCGCGCCTAGATCGAGCACGCCGCCTAGGTTCACTACAATGAGTCCATCCATAAACCAGTTCCACAAGGGCTTCAACTGCTCATTGTTGAGTTGAATCGCTGTCGTCAGAAAAAGGGCACCGGGCCGCGTTGCCTGCCGCCAGGTTTCCTTGTGCCCTGTGAAATAGCTCGAGAACGGTGCCCACTCGTGTTCACCCTTCGCGTCGTTCCAGCGCCGATCGAACCAGGACTGGCCCTTTCCGGTCCTGTAGACGATCAGCCACTCGTCCCGGACGCGCTGCGCGTCGTAGGAGAAGCCGTACTGGTAGCGCGTGCCGTCGAGCAGAACCGTAATCTCGAATTCCGTGGGTTCTGCGGCGCTGCTGCGCTCCAGACGATAGGGCGTGTACTGCTCCGCTCGCGCGGTGTCCAGCATGGCGGTGGAGTGCAGCACCAGGTTGCGCATGGTCACGAGCGCGAATATCAGGTTGCTCTTGCCGCTCGCGTTGGCACCGTAGATGACACTCGCGCGATTCAGCCGAGGGACGTTCCGGATGCCCGTATCAAAGGTATGGGTTTCCAGGTGGGAGAGATCCGTGCTCGAAAGCAGGCTGAGTGTCTGCACCTCGCGCATAGAGCGGAAATTTCGAGTACTGAATTCGACTAGCATTTCGGCTCCGGAATAAAATTTATGTCGATTTCCGGCAATTCTACGCGGAAATATTATTTATTTTTGAACAGAGCGGATATTTGTGCGCGGCTTTGCGACTCATGGGACTCGTACATGGCGATAGCTCATCTTTGTTGTAGCGCTACGTAGTACTATTATAGCTACAAGGCACCGTGGAGTATCCCATGACGTTCTCACTCGATTCCTTTGTCGCCGTGCCGCTGCCGCACGATCTCTACGCGCAACTGGCAATTCGGTACCCGACTGGCGTGTCCTCCGTACTCGAGCATGTCATTCAGGACTTTCTCGACCGCACGGAAGGCGATTTCGCTGCCATGCAGGACAAACCACGCGAGAACGGTGTGCAGTGGGATGCCCTGTTCCTTCCCCACGGGACACAGATCCGAACCAAGTACTTCGGCAAGTATCCGATCGCGGAAATCGCCGCCGGCGAGATCCTCTGGGAGGGCCGGAACTACGCCTCCATGTCTCAGCTGGCGCGGGCCATGCGCGGGAATACTTCCAACAACGCGTGGGTCGTGTTGGAACTCAAGCGGCCGACAGATCGCGACTGGATTCGCGCGGACCGCCTTCGGAAGTGAGGCCGCTGCCCCGGATAGCCGGCATCGGACTTTCGAGGGCGCATCTCGCCACAGGCAACAAGTGGCGTCGCATTGGCAGAGACGCCGACCCGTCGCAGGTCCCAGAGTCTTTGGCCCCTGGGCCGGATAGCGCAGCCAGTCGCAGTTCGACCGGCGGAAGGGTCCTCTCGGTCTAGGGTAGCGCCAATCCATACGTTAGGCTGCGATTCACAAGGGTGGTGGGAGTCAACGGACTCGTTCAGCGCGACCGCACGTACTTGGATCGGGGGAGTCGGCGGTGCAACGGACCGCGAGCGCTTATAAAGACGACGCCAACGCGTTGGCTAAACTCCCGAGCTTCTCCATCGAGAGCGCGCGAGCGCCCGATGCGCCAATTCAGTGCGACTGTGCACCCTGTTCGTGCGCGGCCAGATCGACGAAGGATTCGTCGGTAGCCGACGCGAGACGAGTGGAGAGACCCAAACCCGCGAGAATCGCGACCGTCGCCAGGGCGGTCAGAATGGGAAAACGCCAAAACAGCCAGAGCATGGTGGTTGCCGAACACAACAAAATCGTCACGAACACGACGATGTCGAGCCGAGCGTACGAGTTCTTCATGCCACCTTCCCCCGAAACTGAGCACTGAGTCACACTTTTTTACCGACAAGATCGTTATAGCAGATGTGACTCGCTTGTCCATCGGTAATCCACCTAAAACCGGTGTCCGCGTTTGCCTGGAGGTTGTCATCGACCGCAACCAGGGGACGCTCCAAAACAGTGCAGCCCCCGGAGCTGGGAGGAGATCGTACCGTCGATCAACCCAGCATGGTCTCGCGACGCCAATGACGCGCCGTCAGGGTGAACAAGACCGCGGCGACCGCGAGACACGACAGCGTCGCGACCACGACGTCGAGCACGTGCACGGGTTCCGCCTTCAAGACGCTCGTCATCAGCAGGTGCTGGCTCAGCGAGGGGATCAGCATCAGGGAGCTCCGCGTCTTCAGCGAATAGATGCTGGCGAAGGCAATGGGCAGCGTCGGCACCAACAAGACGACCGTCAGATACGTCTGGGCTTCGCGATAACTGCGGGTGAACGAGGCAACGAAGGCCATCAAGGTCGCCCCCAAGGGCACGAACGGCAGACAGATCGCGAACAGGGCGAGCGCCGTGCCGGGTCCGAGATTGGCGCTCATCCCGAGGCGCTCCAGCGGCACAAAGTGAAACACGACGACGAACGCGCAGAGGGTCACCGCCAGCGAAACACCCATGTAGGCGCAGGTTGCTGCGATCTTGCCGCCGACGAGCGCGGCGCGCGGCACGGGCAGGCTCAACAGGGCCTCGAGCGAACCGCGCTCGCGCTCCCCGGCGGTCGAATCGATGGCCAGATAAAGGCCGCCCATGAGCAGGGCGAACAAGACGAAATAGGTCATGAATCCGAGCACCGCTACCGCCCGCCCGGTCGGCGTGGCGACGTCGACCTCGTTGACCGCAACGGGGACCGTCAGCAGCGGGTCCACGCCGCGCATCTGCAATCGTTGTTGCGCGATGCCGCCGCCATAGCTGCCGAGAATCGCCCGGGCGCGATCGGCATTCTTGCGGTTCTGCGCATCGGTGCTGTCGGCGACGAGCAGAACCGGCGCCGGTTTGGCCGCCGCGAAGCGCTGCGCATAATCCGCCGGCACGATCAGCACGACGCTCTCCCGGCCGTCGATGACCGCGGAGCGCGCGGCCTCCTCGCTGAGGTCCGCCGCCCGCAGCGTGACGCCATGGGATCGCAGGAACTGCACGAGCCCGGGCGCGCGATCGCCGCCGGACAGGGTCAGCTGCAGCGATTGATCCGCCTCGAAGGAATTCTGATCCAGCATGCGCGTGACCATCGCGCCGAACAGCAAGGGACCGAACAGAGGACCGAACAACAGCGCCGAGAACAGCGTGCGACGATCGCGCAGGTTCTCGAGGAACTCCTTGCGAAATACCGTGAGCAGTGCACCCATCAGCCGACACCGTCCGCCGACCCGAGCACCTGCAAGAACGCGCCCTCGAGCGAGGCGGCTCCGGTCTGCCGGCGCATCTCCTCGGGCGAGGCGTCGGCGAGCACCCGCCCGGCTCCGATCACGACGACACGATCGCAGAGGGCCGCGACCTCCTGCATGACGTGAGACGAGAAGAGGATGCAACGCCCCGCCGCGCGCAGACCCGCGAGCATTTCGCGCAGGCTGCGGATCGCCATGACGTCGAGTCCGTTGGTCGGCTCGTCGAGAATCAGATTGCGCGGGTCGTGGACCAGGGCGCGGGCGAGCGCCACCTTGATTCGCTGGCCCTGCGAGAAGCCCTTCGCGCGCCGGTCGAGGAAGTCGCGCATGTCGAGCAGTGCGGCGAGTTCGTTGCAGCGCACCTCGAGGGCCGCGGGCGCAAGTCCGTGCAGCGCGCCGAAGTAGGCGATGTTCTCGCGCGCCGTGAGGTTTCCGTAGAGCCCCGAGGCGTGCGGCAGCACTCCGAGATGCGCGCGCGCCCGCGAGGTTTCCCCGGCGATGTCGAGTCCGTCGACGAGCGCGCGCCCGCGGTCCGGTGTCAACACGCCGTACAACATGCGCAGCGACGTCGACTTGCCGGCACCGTTCGCGCCGAGCAGACCCGTGATCTCGCCGTCGCGCGCGACGAAGGAAACGTCCTGCGCCGCATGGACCGAACCGAAGCGCTTGTCGAGCCCCTGCGCCTCGATCATGGCGCAGGTCCCGTGGGGCTCAGGAAGAACGCGGGCGCCACGTGCGTGGACAGACATCCGAGGTCGATGCGCTCCGGCTCCTCGGCGTCCAGGAACTGCGCCATCAGTTTCGGCACGCAGCCCGTCGCCAGCTGCCCGTGACCTTCGCCGGCGAGCAGCACGGCGCGGTGTCGTGTCAATCCCTGCGCGGCGCGCTCGGCTGCCTCGGGCGGCGTGACCGGATCGTCTTCGCCTGACAGCAGCAGGGTCGGGATGTCGCTGCGCAGGGGCGCATGCAAGTCCGCATCGACAGGACCCTGCGGCCAGATCGCGCAGATTGCCGCCAAAGCGTCGAGTTGCGCGACGCCCTGGTAGGTTTTTTCCAGCGCCAGTCGCTCCGCCTCCGTCAAGGCTTTGAAATGCGGAAAATCTTCGCTGCAGATGACGCTGTTCTGCATGCCGATCGCAAGCTGATCGCCGATCTGTCGTCCCATCATCAGCGCTTGCGCCGCGAGCGGCGCGAGATTCCCGCCGGCTGCCGCATGGATCAGCGCCGGCAGCAGGGCCGCTTCGGCGCCGCTGTACGAGAGAAAACGCAGCGCCGCGCCCAAGAGGCTGCGATTGAACGGCACGGTCACCTGCGCGCCGGTGCTCGGGTCCGGGAGCGTGACGGGCACTGACTCCGGACCAAACCGCTGGCGCAGCGTCGCGAGTTCCTGTGGCAGCTGCGGATAGGCCTCCGCGCAGCTGCGCAACTCCTGGCAACGCGCGAGGATGTGCTCGAGGGCGCGCTCGCCGTCGATCGGCGTGTCGGGTCCCAAGGCGCTTTGCGGATCGACGACCCCGTCGAGGATCACCGCATGCACGGCCTCCGGATAGCGTCGCATGTATTCTTCCGCGACGCGTGTGCCGTAGGAGCTGCCGTACAGGTCGATGCTCGCGAACCCGAGGGCGCGTCGTACCTCGTCGAGATCGCGCACCGCATTGCGGGTCGTGTAGTGGCGCACGCGGGGGCCGTATTTGGCGAGGCAGGCGCTCGTGGCCGCGCGGATGCGGGCGATTTCCTCGCTCGTATCCCAATCGTCCGGATAGTCGCAGCGGAGCGGGGACGAGCGGCCCGTGCCCCGCTGATCCACCATCACGATGCTGTGATCGCGATTGACGCGGGCGAAGGCTGCGGCCAGGCTCGTGTAGAGGTCCACCGCGCTTTGCCCGGGACCGCCGGCGAGCAAGAATAGCGGCGCCGCCCGGCTGTTCCGGTTCAAGGCGGGGACCACGGCCACGCGCAGTCCGATCTTCGCGCCGTCGCGCGCGTCGCGGTCCTCCGGCACCTCGAGGACCCCGCAGCGCGCGGCTTCCGAGCTCAGCTCCAGCGGATGTTCGAGCCGGCACGCCGACAGGGCCAGGGTGGCCGGCGGTGCCGCCGCCGCGGCGCCGCCGCGCGGCACACCCAGCAGTAGCGGGACCGCGGCGAGCGCCGCCGCCGCCGCGAGCCACGCGTTCCCGGCGATTCGCCCCACGATACGCATCGAATAGCTCCGGTTGTTGCCGATAGTGTAACGATTCGCTACCCGGTCCCCACTGCAAATTGATAGATTTGCGGCCCAGTTCGTCATCGCCCCGAGAAAAGCCCATGACTCTGATCCGTGAAGACGATGTGGTCGCGAGCGTTGCGGATGCCCTGCAATACATCTCCTACTACCACACGCCTGATTTCATCCGCGCGATGGGCCGTGCCTACGCGCTGGAGGAGAGCCCCGCGGCGCGCGACGCGATCGCCCAGATCCTGACCAACTCCCGTCTCTGCGCCGAAGGCCACCGACCGATCTGTCAGGACACGGGCATCGTCGTCGTGTTCGTGCGGGTCGGCATGGACGTGCAGTGGCGCGGCACGCAGGATCTCGCAGCGATGATCAACGAAGGGGTGCGGCGCGCCTATCTGAATCCCGACAACAAGCTGCGTGCCTCGATCGTCGCCGACCCCGCCTTCAAGCGCGGCAACACGCGCGACAACACGCCGGCGGTGATCCACACCGAACTCGTCGCCGGCGACCGGGTCGACATCACCGTGGCCGCCAAGGGCGGCGGCTCGGAGAACAAGGCGAAGTTCGCGATGTTGAATCCCTCCGATTCGATCGCCGACTGGGTGCTCGAGGTCGTGCCGGAGATGGGCGCGGGTTGGTGTCCGCCCGGCATGCTGGGTGTCGGCATCGGCGGCAGCGCCGAGAAGGCCATGTTGCTCGCCAAGCAGTCGCTGATGGAGCCGATCGACATCGGCGAGCTGCGCCTGCGAGGTCCGCGCACGCCGCTCGAGGCGCTGCGTCTCGAAATCTACGAGCGGGTCAACGCTTTGGGCGTCGGCGCCCAAGGCCTCGGGGGCCTCACGACCGTCCTCGACGTGAAGGTCCTGGATTATCCGACGCACGCGGCCTCCCTGCCGGTCGCCGTGATTCCGAACTGCGCCGCAACCCGTCACGTGCATTTCACGCTCGACGGTTCGGGACCGGCCCGCCTCACCGCCCCCGACCTCGCGCTGTGGCCCCAGGTGCATTGGACTCCCGATGCCAGCGCCCGACGGGTCGATCTCGACGGTCTGACGCCGGCCGACGTGCAAAGCTGGACGCCCGGCGAGCGCCTGTTGCTGTCGGGAAAATTGCTGACCGGTCGCGATGCCGCTCACAAGCGCATTTGCGCCTTGCTCGAGAGCGGACAGGAACTGCCCCCGGGCCTGGATTTCCACGGTCGGGTGATCTACTACGTCGGTCCTGTCGATCCGGTCGGCGACGAGATCGTCGGACCCGCGGGACCGACCACGGCGAACCGGATGGATCGGTTCACCGAGACGATGCTCGGACGGGCGGGACTGCTCGCGATGGTCGGCAAGGCGGAACGGGGACCGGAGACCGTCGCTGCGATCGCCCGGCATCGTTCCGCGTATTTGATCGCCGTCGGCGGCGCGGCGTTTCTCGTGTCGAACGCGATCCGCGCCAGCCGCGTCGTCGCCTTCCCCGAGCTCGGGATGGAGGCGGTCTACGAATTCGAAGTCCACGACATGCCGGTCACGGTCGCCGTCAGTGCCACCGGAGAATCCGTGCACGAGACGGGTCCGGCCGCCTGGCGGGGAAAGTTCGCCGGCATCCCCGTCGCGGTCGAATAGACTGCCGGGAAGAGCGTCGATTGCGGGTATTGCTTCCCTGGCGCTTTGTCGCGGCTGCGTTTAAAGTACCGGCCCTTCGAAAAAATCCGAGTGGTTTCCGCGCGATGCGCAATTCGGCCGAGTTTGAGGTCATCGTCATCGGCGGCGGGCACGCCGGAACCGAAGCGGCGCTCGCGGCCGCGCGCATGGGTGCCCGCACCCTGCTGCTGACCCAACATATCGAGACCCTCGGTCAGATGAGTTGCAACCCCGCGATCGGGGGCATCGGCAAGGGACATCTCGTCAAGGAGATCGATGCCCTCGGTGGCGCGATGGCGCTCGCCACCGATGCGGCGGGGATCCAGTTTCGGACGCTGAACGCGAGCAAGGGTCCGGCCGTGCGGGCCACCCGCGCCCAGGCCGACCGGCAATTGTACAAGCGGGCGATCCGGGCTGCGCTGGAACGCCAGCCGAACCTCTCGATCTTCCAGCAGGAGGCGGCCGACCTCGTGCTCGCCGGGCAGCGCGTGATCGGTTGCGTGACGATGAGCGGCATCGAGTTTCGCGCCGCGGCCGTGGTGCTCACCGTGGGGACCTTTCTCGGCGGCAAGATCCACGTCGGGCTCGAGAGCCACGCCGGTGGCCGCGCCGGCGACCCGCCCTCGAACCGGCTGGCGGCGCGCCTGCGCGAGCTCGCGCCGCGGGTCGGTCGGCTGAAGACCGGCACGCCGCCGCGTATCGACGGGCGCACGATCGACTACTCGAAACTGCGCGTACAACACGGCGACGATCCCCGCCCCGTGTTTTCTTATCTCGGCACACGGGCGCTGCATCCGCGTCAATTACCCTGTCACATCACCGCGACCAACGAGCGCACGCACGCGATCATCCGCGAGGCGAGCAGCCGCTCGCCGATGTTCACCGGGCTGATCGAGGGAGTGGGTCCGCGCTACTGTCCTTCGGTTGAGGACAAGGTCGTGCGCTACGCGGACAAGACCTCGCATCAGATTTTCGTCGAACCCGAGGGGCTCGACACGCACGAGGTCTATCCGAACGGCATCTCGACGAGCCTGCCGTTCGATGCGCAATACGCGCTCGTTCGCAGCATCGAAGGTTTCGAAAACGCACACATCACCCGACCGGGCTATGCGATCGAATACGACTTTTTCGACCCGCGCGATCTGCAGCGCAGTTTGCAGAGCAAAGCCCTTTCCGGGCTGTTCTTGGCCGGTCAGATCAACGGCACCACCGGCTACGAGGAGGCCGCGGCCCAGGGTCTGCTCGCCGGCGCGAATGCCGTGCTGCACGCGCGCGAACGCGAGCCTTGGTGTCCGCAGCGCAGCGAGGCCTATATCGGGGTTTTGGTCGACGACCTCGTCACGCGCGGCGCCCCCGAACCCTACCGCATGTTCACGAGCCGGGCGGAGTACCGCCTTTCGCTGCGCGAGGACAATGCCGATCTGCGGCTCACCGCGCACGCCGATAGGCTCGGTCTGATCGATGCGGCACGCCGAGACTTTTTCGCCGCGAAGCACGCCGCGGTCGACGCGGAGCTCGCCCGCCTCGGCGCCACCGTCGTTCATCCGGGCGACGTCGGGCCCGCGCTGCTCGCGCGGCTCGGCGCCCCGCTGTCGCGCGAAACGCACGCGCTCGACTTGTTGCGCCGACCCGAGATCGCCTACGAAGATCTGGAGCTGCCCGGCGACCACGCCGTGAGCGCACCCTGGCGCGCCGACGAGCGACTCGCCGAACAAGTCCCAGCCCAAGTAGACGTGCAGGCCAAGTACGCCGGATATCTGAAACGCCAAAACGAAGAGATCGCACGGGGTGTGCGCAACGAACAGCAGCGCCTGCCCGCCGACATCGACTACGCAGCGGTCGGCGGACTCTCGAACGAGGCGCGCCAGCGCTTGAGCGAGGTACGGCCCGAGACGCTCGGCCAAGCCGCGCGCATCCCCGGCCTCACGCCGGCCGCACTCTCCTTGCTGCTCGTTTACCTCAAGAAGAGGGCTTGCGCCGCCTGACAGTGCGGCGGCGGTGGCGTTTTCAGTCCTCACTCTTTAACATCGGCGCTCTTTCTGAAACCGAAGCGGCGCGGAGAGTGACATGTTTCCTTTGGGTGTGGATGGTTCGAAGAGGGCCCGGTGGCTGTTCGCAGCCGCGGCGTTGAGTTTGTCGTGGAGCGCCCATGCCGCCGGCGATCCAAAGCTCGGCGAGAAGAAGTTCTACACCTGTGTCGGCTGTCACGGCATCGACAACTACAAGAACGCTTATCCCGATTACAGCGTGCCGAAACTGCGCCATCAAAACGCCCTCTACATCGTCGCCGCTCTGCAGGAGTACAAATCGGGCGCGAGGCCGCATGCCACGATGCATGCCCAGGCATCCTCGCTGTCCGATCAGGACATGGAGGACATCGCCGCCTACCTGCAGGGTCCGAATCCGGTAAAACCGCCCGCGGCGACGCCTGCGACCACCGCCGCCCTGCCGTCGCAGGTGGCCAGCTGTTCAGCCTGTCACGGCGACACGGGGCTGGGCGTGGACGCGCCGATGGAACCGAAGCCGCCGATCCTCGCGGGCCAGTACCGTGACTACCTGACCCAGGCGCTGAACGCCTATCGCAACGGCCGTCGCAAGAACGCGGTCATGAACGGGATGGCGTCGTCGTTGACGACGGACCAGGACATTGCGATCGCCGCGGCCTATTTCTCCGGGCAAAGCACCCCTTTGGCGACGGCGAAAGTCGGCTCCGAGTGATTACCGCGCGGTCCCGCGTGGCGCGGCAATGACCACGCGGCTCAGCGCAGACCACCGAGGAATTGCGCCTCGGCGGTGCGCGCGAGCGCACGGTCGCGCTGTTTCGTGAAGCTGTGCCCCGCCTTCTTGATCAGCAGGTAACGCACGTCCGCGCCGCGGCTGCGTAAGCGGTTGACCATATCCTGCGATTGCTCGGCCGGAACCTCGGCATCGTTGCCACCTTGGATGATCAGCAAGGGTTTGCCGATGCGGTCCGCCCCGCTCAGAGGCGAAATCCGCCGCAGAAAGCTGCGACCGTCGGCATCGCGTTCATCGCCGAATTCCCGGCGCAGTTGCTCCTGACGAGGTGCCGGGGCGCTGCCGAGCCAGGAGACGAAGTCGGAAATGCCGCCGACGTCGACGGCGCCGCGCAAGCGGTCACCGTAATTCACGAGGGCGGCCAGCGCGAGATAGCCCCCGTATCCCTCGCCGGCGACCGCGATATGTTCCGCATCGAATTCGCCCTGCCCGCGAAGCCAGACGAGCAGCGCACCGATGTCCTTGATCTCGTCCTCGCGCGCCCGCCCGTCGCCCGAGGCTGCATACGTCTTGCCGTAGCCCGACGAGCCGCGCAGGTTCGGCGCGACCACGGCGAAACCGAGCTCACGGACGACGTACTGAATCCAAGGATCGAAGCGCGGTCGGAATCGCCGCTCGGTCCCGCCGTCGAACAGAACCAAGACCGGGTGGGGGCCGCCGCCGCTCGGTTCATAGACGTAGGCGGGAACCTCACGGTCGCGGGGATTCTCCCGTTCGAAGCCCGGGAATCGCAGCAATCGCGGCAGGACGAATCGCGTGGGGTCCACGGCGCCCGCTTCCGAGTGCGTCCATGGCTCGATCCGCTTCGACGTCGTATCGAACACGTAAGCGTCGCCCGGATGGGTCACCGATTCGTAGGTGAAGGCGAGACGCTGACCCTCGCCATCGAAACGAAGATCGCTGATCACACCGGGCGCCGGCATCGCCGGCACGGCCAGATCCTGGTGCCCACGCAGATCCAGCACGTCGAGCCGGTCCATGCCGCCTTCGTCGCTGACGAATGCCAGATAGTGTCCGTCGCGGGACAAGGCGAAGGATTCGACATCACCGGGCGCGCGACCCGAGACGACGCTCTTCTGACCGGTGAAGAAATTGACGAAGCGCAGCTGGAGGAATTCGCTGTCGAGGTCCGAGATGAGGTAGGCACCCTGGCCGTCACGCGCAAATCTCGCCGCCGTGACGGCAGCCGGTCCGCTGTCTATTTCACGCTTCTTGCCCGAGTCGAGATCGACCAGAAACAAGCGGCTCTCCCGGCGCGAAACCCGGTTCAGCACCAGCAGCTGCCCGTCGTCGGGTGACCAGTCGAGCGGATACCAGGCGCCGCCCTCGCCGCCGACGACCAGATGGGGCGGCGCACCGGTTTGCGGCGCGACGATATCGACGTCCACGGTCTTGCCGTCGCGTGCCCTCGTCGCGAATGCGAGCTCGCGGCCGGCGTTCGACCAGACAGCGGCAAGGTTCACCGACGTCCCGTCGGTCAAGCGTCGCGCCGCCGGATCCGCCCCGTGCCGATAGAACAGCTGGTACCGGGCGTCGCCGTCGTGATCCTGCAGGTAGACGAGGTCGTTGCCCGCGGGATCGGGCGAGAACGCGCCCGCGATGCTGGGATCTCGTGCAAAGCTGAGCTGCCGCCGTTCGCCGCCGGGCGCCGCGACGAGATGCAGTTGCTGCGTCTCGCCGAAACGCGTTCCGATCAAGAGCTGTCCGCCATTGCTCCAACCCAGCACCTCGGCGTCGCGCCCGGACAAATACGCCTCCACACCTGCCGCCACCTCGCCGTGAGGCGCGGGAACATCGTCGAAGAGGAACTCGTCGGTTTCGATCCGGGCCGACACGGCGGGGCCCGCCGCGCCGAGGCCGTACAGCCCCACCAACAAAGCACAAAAATATCGTCGCATTGTTCCTATGTTCGCATACGGCGAGGATAATGAAACCATGCCTGCCTTCGAGCAACTCCTGAAATCCTTCAGCATCGACGATCTTCTCGACGAGATCGCGAGCGCCAATCCACCGGCCTTCCTGCGCCGCTGTTTTGCCGAGGGTCTTGCCTCGCCGCGATTGGGCGACGCCCATGCGCGCGAGGTGGTCGGCTGCGCGATCGTGCTCGACGCGGTCGTCAACGAGCGCGAATACCCCGGCGTCGAGCCCGAACTGATCGCCGATTGGCGGGTGCATTATGGCAGGACGCTCGTCGCGCTCCAGCCTTTGGCGGTGCAGGCGCTGCGACGCGCGGCCGAGCAGGACGAGGCGCTGTCCGCCGCGGAGACGGGCGATGACGTGCAGGAGTTGCAACGACGTCTGGATCCCACCGCCGTCAAGGACCCTTGATCCATGCGGGTGTTGACGATCGACACCGAGTACGTGAGGCCGCGCATGGATGCGAGTCATCTGCTGGTCGCATCGGGCCGTGCCGCCTTCGTCGACACCGGAACTTATTTTTCCGTGCCGACCCTGCTCTCGGCCCTGGCGGCGCAGGGTCTCGCCGCCGCCGCCGTCGATTACATCTTCCTGACCCACATCCATCTGGATCACGCCGGCGGCGTCGGCCGCCTCGCCGCTGCGCTGCCTGGTGCGACAGTCGTCGTGCATCCGCGGGGGATCGCTCACCTCGCCGACCCGGAGAAACTCATCGCCGCCACGAAGGCCGTCTATGGCGAGGCTGCGTTCGAGCGGCTGTACGGCGAGCTCTCGCCGGTCCCGGCGTCCCGACTCGTCGCCGCCGAGGATGGGCGGAGTTTTCCGCTCGGGGCCTGTCTGCTCGAATTCATCCACACGCCGGGCCATTCGCTGCATCACGGTTGTCTGCTCGATCGCGCCGCGGGCGCGGCGTTCACCGGTGACACCTTCGGCATCAGCTACCGTGAACTCGACACCGCTGCCGGCGCTTTCATTTTTCCGACGACGACTCCGACGCAGTTCGATCCGGCGCAATTGCACGCATCGATCGACCGCGTGATCGCGACCGCGCCGAGAACGATTTATCTGACGCATTACGGGCCCGTCCCCGCGACACCGAGCTTGGGCGCACAACTGCACGCGGATGTCGACGCGTTCGTGGCCATCGCGCGCGCCGCCGCGGCGAGGACCGACCGCGAGGATCGCGAAGCCGCGATCGAACACGGTCTGTGGTCCCATCTGTCGCGGCGCCTCGATGCGCACGGTTTCGGCGGCGACGCGGTGCGCCGGCACGCCGTCCTCGACGCCGACCTGCGGCTGAACGCCGCCGGCTTGGCTTCTTGGTTGGCGCGCGTCGCATGACGGGTCACCGGCGGGCGAGCGGCCGAAGGCGCGAGGCGCTCGCCGCGATCATTTGCCTGGCGGCGGCCGGCGCGTGCTCGAGCGGGCCGCCGCGGTCCCCGGCAACGGGGCCTGGAACGAGCCCTGCGGCGCGTGCCGTGCCGGACGCGGCCGTTGCCGATTGGGGCGGGATTCCCGTGGCTCCGCTGGGCACGGAACTCGCCGCGCTATACTCCGGTCTGCACGAAATCCTGTACTTCCAGAGCGCGCCCGGCGGCGGTGCCTCGCCGGATCCGGGCGCGGGCGCGGCGGCCGATTGTTACCGCTCGAATGGGCCAGCGCCGCGCGTCCTCGATCGCGAGGTCGAGGACTACGTGCTGTGCTTCTCGCATGACCGGCTCGCGCGGGTCGAAGCGGTGATGCGTCTGCCGGCGAAGGACGCGCGCACCCTGGAGCGGCGGGCTTGCGACGCCTGGCTGCCGGCGAGTGTCGCCACCACGCGCAGCGAGGGTGACTGCGGTGGCCGACGGGGCGACGCGGCGTTTCGGCTGCATCGCGATGCGCTCGAGTCGGATACCGGCACGACCGTGTCGATCGTGGTCTACACGCCCGGAGGGGCCGAATGATGGACAGGTTCAAGGTGTATCGCATCCACGTCGATGGCAACGCGGTGCGCGCCGGCTTCGAATATCTGGCCTTGAACGACCTGTCGCCGGGCGAGGTCGTGGTGCGCGTCGCTTATTCGAGCGTCAATTACAAGGACGCCCTGGCGGCCACCGGCGCCGGCAAGATCCTGCGCCGCTCGCCACTCGTCGGCGGGATCGATCTCGCCGGCGTGGTCGCGACGTCGACCGACGCCAGGTATGCGCCCGGTGCCGCCGTGCTCGTGACCGGCTGCGGACTATCCGAGGTGCATGACGGCGGGTATGCCGAATATGCGCGTGTCCCCGGTGACTGGGTCATTCCAATGCCGCCCGGGCTCGATGCCCGCCTCGCGATGGCGGTGGGAACCGCTGGGTTCACCGCAGCGCTCGCGATCCACAAGATGGAGCTGAACGGGCTGCTCCCCGGCACGGGTCCGGTCGTCGTCACCGGCGCGAGCGGCGGGGTCGGCAGCATGGCCGTGGACATGTTGCACGGGCGAGGCTACGAGGTCGTTGCGGTCAGCGGTAAGGCCGACGCCGACGACCATCTGCGGTCCCTGGGCGCTGCCCGGATCCTGCGCCGTCAGGAAATCGACTTCGGCAGCAAGCCGATGGAGAAGGCGAGCTGGGCCGGCGCGATCGACAACGTCGGTGGCGCAATGCTCGCCTGGCTGACGCGCACGATGGAGCCGACCGGTTCGATCGTCAGCGTCGGTCTCGCGGGCGGTGCGGAGCTGAACACGACGGTCATGCCGTTCATCTTGCGCGGCATCAATCTTCTCGGTGTCAATTCTTCCGGCGTGCCGCGAGCGCTGCGTCTGCTGATCTGGCAGCGGATCGCGGCGGATCTGAAACCACGGCATTTTGATAAACTCATCGCCCACGAAATCGCTTTCGACGAGCTGCCGGACGTGTTCGCGCGATACCTCGAAGCGAGGGTGATCGGGCGAACGGTCGTGCGGATCGAGGAACGAGGCTGCGCGCCATGACCGAGCCCCACGCATTCAAGCCGAAAAAATCCGTCGCGCTCTCGGGCGTCGTCGCCGGCAATACCGCGCTGTGCACCGTGGGTCGCTCCGGCAACGACTTGAGCTACCGCGGCTACGACATTCTCGAGATCGCGGAAACCTGTGAATTCGAGGAAATCGCGCACCTGTTGATCCACGAGCGCCTGCCGAACGAGCAGGAACTCGGGGCGTACAAGGCGAAGCTCCGCGGCTTGCGTGTGATTCCGGCCACGGTCCGCAACCTATTGGAGCAGATCGGGCCCGACACGCATCCGATGGACGTGCTGCGCACCGGCGTTTCGGCACTCGGCTGCGTCGCGCCGGAACCCGACGCGCATGCGGCGGCGGGCGCGCGCGAGATCGCCGATCAGCTGGTCGCGGTGCAGGGCTCGATGCTCGCCTACTGGCACCATTTCAGCCGCCACGGCAAACGCATCCGCGTCGAGACGGACGACGATTCGGTCGGCGGCCATTTCCTGCACCTGCTGCATCAGCGGCCGCCTTCGCCGTCCTGGGTGCGCGCGATGCACACCTCCTTGATCCTCTACGCCGAGCACGAATTCAACGCATCGACGTTCACGGCCCGCGTCATCGCCGGCACGGGCTCTGACCTCCACTCCTGCATCACGGGCGCGATCGGCGCTTTGCGAGGACCCAAGCACGGCGGCGCCAACGAGGTCGCCCTCGAGATTCAGCGGCGCTATTGCGAACCGGATCAGGCCGACGCCGACATCCGCCGCCGTGTCGCGGCGAAGGAGGTGATCATCGGCTTCGGTCATCCCGTGTACACGATCGCCGACCCGCGCAACCAGGTGATCAAGCGGGTCGCGCGGCGGCTCAGCGCCGAGGCCGGCGAACAATCCCGCTTCGACATCGCCGAACGCATCGAGAGCGTCATGTGGGACGCGAAGAAGATGTTTCCCAATCTGGACTGGTTCTCGGCCGTGTCGTACGCCGCGATGCAGGTGCCAACCGCGATGTTCACGCCGCTGTTCGTGATCGCGCGCACGACCGGCTGGAGCGCGCACGTGATCGAACAGCGCGCCGACGGAAAGATCATCCGTCCGACCGCGCATTACGTGGGACCGGACGCTCAGGTGTTCGCGCCGCTGGAACGACGCCCCTAGTCGGTTCATGCAAGACACGCTTCCAACGGCGCATCGGCCCGATGCCGACAGCGTCTTGCAGGATATTGCCGACTACGTCCTCGACTACGAGATTCGTTCGCCGCGTGCTTACGCAATGGCCGGGGAGTGTCTCGTGGACGCGCTCGCCGGGTGCTTCCTCGCCCTGCAGGACCCGGACTGCGGCCGGTATCTGGGACCCGTGGTTCCGGGAGCCACCCTCGCGCACGGTGCCCGCGTTCCCGGGACCAGTCTCGAACTCGATCCCGTGATGGCCGCTTTCAACATCGGTGCGCTCCTGGGATCGCGTTCGCGGGAGCATCCTCGCGTCGCTCACCCGGACGGCGACCTCGCGGCCGCCGGAGGTGGCCATCCGGCCGACACTCTCGGCGCCATTCTGGCCGTCGCCGATTATCGTTCGCGTCAGGCGCACAACGACGGCGCCGCGCCGCTGCGGGTGCGCGACGTCCTGACCGCGATGATCAAGGCGCACGAAATCCAGCGCGTGATCGCCGAGAGCAACGGGTTCGGCCGTGGGGCTCTCGATCCCGTGATCCTGGTGCGTGTCGCCGTCGCCGCGGTCGCCACCCAGATGCAGGCCGGTAACCGCGCCCAGGTGCTCGCCGCGGTATCGCACGCCTGGCTCGACGGCGGCAGCCTGCGTCGAACCGCGCAGCCGGACGGCAGGGACGGGCGCCGAGTTTGGGCGGCCGCCGATGCGGGCGGCCGCGGGGTGCGCCTTTCGCTCTTGGCGCTGGCCGGCGAACCCGGATACGCGGGGACGCTGTCCGCGCCGCGCTGGGGATTCTATGACGCGCTGTTCGAGGGTCACGCCTTCCGGTTCGATCGCGCCTACGGCAGTCACTGCATGGACCACCCGACGTTCGCGACCCGGGGGCCGGACGCGTTCGCCGCGGCGGTCACCGGACATTTTCCGGCGAAGCAGGCGGACCGGATCCTCGCCCGTTTCGCCGACCCCGCGACACTCGCCGTGCTACCGGTCAACGAAATGCTCGCCACCCTGGTCAAGAACAGTTGAACGCGCAGGTCGAACGCGAGCAGCTCGAGGCCGGCGCACGCGAGTTGCGGGTCGAGCTCACCGTGCCCATGGGTGACGCCCTGTTGCGCGTGCTGGACGAACTGGAGCGGGGCAACGCCCAGTTCAATCTGACGGCGATTCGGGATCGACCCGGCATGTTGCGAAAACATCTGCTCGACAGCCTGAGCTTGCACGCCTTTCTGCGCGGCCATCGCGTCGCCGACGTCGGCACCGGCGCCGGCTTTCCCGGGCTGCCGCTCGCGATCGCGAATCCCGACCGGCACTTCGCCTTGATCGAAGCGACGGGCAAGAAGGCCCGATTCGTGACCAGCACCGCGGCGGCGATCGGCGCGGGCAACGTGGAGGTCGTCAACACGCGCGCCGAGACCTACCGGCCGGATTTGCGCTTCGACACCGTCGTCGCGAGAGCCTTGTCGTCGCTCGCCGATTTCGTCGCCTATGCCGGGCACCTGCTCGCGCCGGAGGGGCGCTTGCTCGCGATGAAAGGCAAGCGCCCGGATGAAGAGATCTCCGCGCTGCCCAAGACCTTCCGGGTGCTCGCGGTCCACCGTCTGCGTGTTCCGGGACTGGACGACGAGCGCCATCTTGTGGAACTCTGCCGATCAGGGCACCCATCGAGAACGCCGTGAAGCTGCCCTACCACACCAGGAATCGCGTACTCATACCATGAAGCGGGTCATCGCGATCGCGAACCAAAAGGGCGGCGTCGGCAAGACCACGACCGCGGTGAATCTGGCGGCGTCCTTGACCGCCACCAAACGCCGGGTGCTGCTCGTCGACTTGGACCCTCAGGGCAACGCGACCATGGGCTGCGGCGTCGACAAGAACGTGCTGTCGCGCACGAGCTGCGACGTCCTGCTCGGCGACTGCACGGCGATCGAGGCCTTGGTGCCCGTGGAGTTCGGAGGTTTCATGCTCCTGCCGTCCAACCAGGACCTGACCGCGGCGGAGGTCCGACTGCTGACGACGACCGTGGGGCGCGAATTCAAACTGCGCAACTCCTTGAAACCCATCCGCGAGGACTTCGACGTCATCCTGATCGACTGTCCGCCGTCCTTGAACATGTTGACCTTGAACGCCCTGGTCGCCGCCGATTCGATCATGGTGCCGATGCAATGCGAGTACTACGCGCTCGAGGGCCTGAGCGCGCTGATGCAGACCTTCGAGCAGATCCGCGGCAGCATCAACACGGAACTGGAGATCGAAGGACTGCTGCGCACGATGTTCGACCCCCGCAACAATCTCGCCAACGAAGTTTCCGCCCAGCTCATCGAACACTTCGGAGACAAGGTGTTCCGCACCGTCATCCCACGCAACGTGCGGCTCGCGGAAGCGCCCAGTTTCGGCAAACCGGCCTTGGTGCACGACAAGGATTCGCGCGGCGCGCTCGCCTACCTCGCGCTCGCGGGCGAGATGATTCGCCGCGACGACGAACCCCCACCGCCCGTATAATCCGCGCCACTCTTCTTGGGGAACCGCGAGATGTCGGGCAAAAAGCCGTCTTTGGGGCGTGGGTTGGCGGAACTGAGCCCCTATCTCGCGCAGCGGGCCAAGGCGGACGCCACCCGGTCCGCCGCCGTGGGGACGGGTCCGGAAACGGTGGGGAGCCCATCCCCGGAGGTGCAACTGCCCGGGGATCGCTTGGCGAATCTGCCCCTGGATCTATTGCAGCGCGGCAAGTACCAGCCCCGAGTCGACATGCGTCCCGAGTCTTTGACCGAGCTCGCCGACTCGATCAAGGCCCAGGGCATCGTGCAACCCATTCTGGTGCGACCCGTCGGCTCCAAGGCCGTCGGCGAATCGCAACGCTACGAGATCATCGCGGGCGAGAGGCGCTGGCGCGCCGCGCAACTGGCGGGTCTCGGCGAGATTCCGGCCGTGATCCGGGACGTGCCCGACGAGGCCGCCGTCGCGATGGCCCTGATCGAGAACATCCAGCGTGAAAACCTCAATCCGCTCGAGGAGGCTCGCGCCCTGGCCCGGCTCATCGACGAGTTCGGCCTGACTCATCAGGCCGCCGCGGCGGCCGTCGGCCGTTCCCGGGCGTCGGTCAGTAACCTCCTGCGGCTGATGGACCTCGCCGAAGAAGTGAAGGACCTGCTGGAACGGCGCAGCATCGAAATGGGGCACGCGCGGGCGCTGCTGGGCTTGAGTTCGCGCGGCCAACAAATCGAGATTGCGGGACTGGTCGCGAAGAATGCGCTGTCGGTGCGCGAAACCGAGGCACTCGTGCGTCGCGCCCTGGCCCCGGCCGCGACCTCGGCCGCGACGCGCGAGGCCGGATCCTCCGATCCCGACATCCGCCGCCTGGAGCGCGAACTCGCGGACAAATTGGGTGCCAAGGTCTTGTTTCGACACGGCTCTTCCGGCAAGGGCACGCTGATCGTCAGTTACAATAGTCTCGACGAACTCGAAGGAATTCTGACCCACATCCAGTGATTTCGCGCGCCACGGGATCCGCCAAACTGTGGCCCCTGATAAAAACCTCAGACAATTTGTCCATACTCATTGGCTTGTGAGTCTACGCCGTGGTCCTTATAATGCGCCGGCTTTTTCGCCAGCGACGGCTTGCCAATGAACATGCGCGAATCCGGCTGCCGTAGGCACTATTGGCTCTGGTCCCCTTCGCAATGACGAGTGGCGCCCCGGGTGCCCGGCGCTTGGTAGCGCGTGTCGTGCTCTGGCAGACCGGCGGCGGGCTCGTCGTCGCGGCCTGTTGCTGGTTCTGGAAGGGGCCGCCGGCGGCCGAGGCGGCGCTGGCGGGCGGCTTGATCGCGGCGATTGGCAGCGCCCTGTTCGGACTGCGCATGTTCGCACCCGGAATCGCCCCGGCGGCGGCATTGCGCCGTGCGATGTTCGCGGGCGAGGCCCTGAAGTGGTCCTGGTACGGCCTGGGCGTCTGGGCGGCCTTGGCTCCCTTGGGCTTGCAGCCCCTGGGTTTGATGGTTGGGCTGGTCGCGGCCCAGTTCAGTTATTGGTTCGGCTTGGTTGGCATGAAACGGGGATAATGACAATGGCAGCGTCCGAGGGCGGCTCCGGCGGCATGACGGAGTACATTCAGCATCACCTGACGCACTTGACGGTGGGCGAGGGCTTTTGGTCCGTGCACCTCGACAGCGTCATTTTCTTCTTCGCGCTCGCCGCCCTGTTCGTGATCACCTTCGTCGCGGTCGCGCGTCGCGCGACCAGCGGGGTGCCGGGCCGGTTTCAAACCGCCGTGGAGCTGCTCGTCGAGTACGTCGACGGGATCGTCAAACAGACGTTTCACGGCCAGAGCAAGCTCATCGCGCCGCTCGCGATCACGATCTTCATGCTCGTGTTCCTCATGAATTTCATGGACATGCTGCCGGTCGACGCCCTGCCTTCGCTGGGCGAGGCCTTCGGCATCGACCACCTGCGCATCGTTTCGACCGCCGACATCAACACGACGCTGGGCATGGCGCTGTGCGTCTTCTTCCTGATCCAGTACGTCGGCATCAAGCACAAGGGCCTCGGCCTGTTCTTCGGCGAGTTCTTCACGGCGCCCTTCCATGCCCATGGCACGGTCGGCCGGGTCCTGACTGCCGCGCCCAATTTCCTCCTGCGGGTCATCGAAGAGTGCGTGCGACCGATCTCCCTGTCGCTGCGGTTGTTCGGCAACATGTACGCCGGCGAGCTGATCTTCATCTTGATCGCCTGCCTCACGCTGGACGCGACGCTGGCGCACGTCTCGACCTTCGGATTCGGGACCATTCAATTCGCCGCCGATGTCCTCTGGACTGCCTTTCACATCCTGATCATCGTGCTGCAAGCGTTCATTTTCATGATGCTGACGATCGTGTACTTGAGCATCGCGGCGGCACGGCACTAGCCGCACCAACAACTTTTTACACTGACCCACAAGACCCTCGGAGAGAAAAATGGATCACGTACCTCAGATTGCTCAGTTGCTGAGCAGCACCGTCATCGCCACCGGCCTGCTGATCGGCCTGGGCGCGCTCGGCACCGCAATCGGCTTCGCCCTGCTCGGCGGCAAATTCCTGGAAAGCGCCGCGCGCCAGCCGGAGCTCATGAACGAGCTGCAGACCCGCATGTTCATCGTCGCCGGCCTGCTCGACGCCGTACCGATCATCGGCGTCGCGATCGCGCTGTTGCTGCTGTTCGCGAATCCCTTGATTCACTACGTTCAGTAAGCCCGGCGCCCGCCTCCCGC
>Ga0116230_10000380_pt1 | contig 38698 bp, 35 predicted proteins | sample S1TSphfallax_3_FD_88678 | JGI IMG/M metagenome (GOLD analysis project Ga0116230, IMG submission 88678) | Host-associated microbial communities from peat moss isolated from Minnesota, USA - S1T2_Fd - Sphagnum fallax MG | ecosystem: Host-associated > Plants > Peat moss > Unclassified | place... | reverse complement strand
TCCTCGACCGTGAGGTGTTGCCGGACGCTCCCCCGCGGGTGGTGACGGCGCTGTTTGGTGCGCTACCGGCGCCGCTGGGCCCGGCAGCCATCGAATATCTCTTCGGCACGGGCCAACCGCTGCATCCGTTGCTGCGTGCGGGCGCGGACGGCGTGGTCGTGGCGGGAGACTGGGTGCGCGACGCACTGTTGAAACTGCGCACACGCCCACGGGCGCTCGATCGGGCGGTCCTAGAAGAACTCGTGGCGCTGCACACCCGCTTCGCGGATCCCACGCGCGCCATCATTGCATTGGCCGACTTGGGTTTGTTCGCGCAGGCTGTAGAGGTGTTCAATGCGGCGGGCGGCATGTTCTTCGGCTATCGTCACGGTTATCAATCCCTCGAAACCGTGCTCGACCGTTTCGGCGCCGAGTGGGAGCGGCGTACCGAGAGTCTATTCTTCGCACGCCTCTACTTGCTCACCAAGAGCGGTCGCCCGCGGGAAGCCTTGATGCGCCTCGAATCGCAATACCCCGGGTTGCCGGTGGATCTCCGGCGTTTGCGCCTGTCGCATCGGCCGTATGCCGTGCTCATGCGCCTCGACATGAGCCTCGATATCGACGAGACGCCGGCGGTCGAAGTGATCTTGAGCTGGGGCCGGCTCGAGGCCTTCCTGGCGCCGGGTGACGATCTCGCGCGCGGCATCTTGTACAACACCATGGCCATCGGGTTATTGCAGGCACAGTCGCTGCTACAGGCACGGGAACTCGCCGAGGAGGCGCTCGCACTCTACCGACGCGCCGGGTCGCCGTATCTCGCGCACTTCATGTCGCTGCACTTATGCGACGTGGCGCTGCGCCGCGGACAGCTGCGCGAGGCCGCCGAACAGCTGTCCCTCGCGGTGCGGGCGCTCGACGCGTCGGGACTCGTCTTCAACTCTGAGCCGGCCATCATCGAGTGCTTCAAAGCACGCATCGCCTATGAGGAGGGCCGGTTCGCCGACTGTCCGGAGGACATCGATCCGATCCTGCAGGCACTGCTGCGCGGCGACAGCTGGGTGGACCTGATCGCGGCAGTCGCCAGTCAGTGTGTGTTTGCCGCGTTCTGGCAACAGGGTTTGCGTCCGGCGCTCGAGCGCCTGGATCGATGTGTACTCACCTTGAGCCGACGCCATGGCGCCACGCAGAATCGCCACCTCGATCTCGCCCGCATCCGGCTATATCAGGCCGCCCGCCGCCATGAGGAGGCCGGTGCACGCCTCGAGGAGTTCGATCTTGCGGCACCCCTGCGTCGCGCGGCGTCGCCGGATGCCGAGGAGGGGCTGATTCGTCTGCGTCAACACATCGTGCGCAATGGGTCCGCGACGGCGGCGCTGCGTGCCGCCGCGCAAATCACCAGCCTGCCGGGTTTCGATTCGCGCCAGATGATCGCCCTGTCGATACTGCAAGGCTATCTGCGGCACCGCCAGCGAGAACCCGGGCCGGCGCGCCGCCATCTCGCCGTCAGCCTGCGCAGCGCGGAGACGGAAAATCTGATTGCCGTGCTGGTGGAACATGGGCAGTTTCTCGAGCCATTGTTGCCACTGATGACCGCGCCCGGCCCCGGCAATGCCCGGCTGTCGGCCTTCGCCCAGCGCATTGCGCGCCTGCTGCGTACGCTGCCGTCGGCGCCGGCCTATTCCAAGGCGCTGGCCGGGGTGACGCGGCAAGAGCATCGCGTGCTCGCCTACGTCGCCGACGGCTACACCAACAAGCAGGCGGCGCGCGCGCTCGCCTTGAGCGAGAGCGCCGTGAAGTTTCACCTGCGCAACCTGTTTCGCAAACTGCACGTCTCGACGCGGGCCGCGCTCTGCGATGCCGCTGCACGGCGCGGCATGCGCACCTGACCGGTTTGGCCAAAAACCTGTCCACCCCCGCGGGGTAGCATCTTGCGCATGATCCGCATCGGCGTCGACGTTGGAGGCACGAACACTGACGCCGTGGTGATGTCGGGGCGCGACATCCTGGCTGCCGTCAAGGTACCCACCTCAGCCGACGTCACGACCGGTCTGATGCGGGCATTGGCTGAGGTCCAAGCGCAGGCCGCAATCGCGCCGCGCGACGTCGGGCTCGTGGTCATCGGCACCACGCACTTCACGAATGCGGTAGTCGAACGGCGTCACCTCAGCGAAACCGCGGTGGTCCGGCTGTGTCTGCCCGCGGCGCAGTGCCTGCCGCCCATGGTCGACTGGCCGGCCGATCTGCGTGCTGCGATCGGCGATCACGTGTTTCTAGCGAGCGGGGGTTTGGAGTTCGACGGCACCCCGATCGCCCCTTTCGATCGCGGCGAAATCAGCCGCATCGGCGCAGAGATTGCACGCCGCGGCATCCGCTCGATCGCGATCGCCGGGATCTTCGCCCCGGTGAAGGACGACTATGAGCGCGAGGCAGCGGCTCTCTTGGCGGCGCAATGTCCGGAAGCGAGCATCACGCTGTCGTCCGCGATTGGCCAGTTAGGGTTGCTCGAACGCGAGAGCGCCACCATCTTGAACGGCGCGCTTCTGGATCTGGCCCGCCGCACGGTTGCCTCGCTTCGCGAAGGCGTGGCCCGCTGTGGGATCCACTGCCCGGTCTATCTCAGCCAGAACGACGGTACGTTGCTGGACTCGGCCCAGGCCGAGCGCTTTCCGGTCCTGACGTTTGCCAGCGGTCCCACCAATTCGATGCGTGGCGCCGCCTTTCTCACGCAGTGCACCGAGGCCATCGTCATCGACATCGGCGGCACGACGTCCGACGTGGGATTGCTGCACAAGGGTTTTCCGCGTCAGGCTGGGACGACCGTCGACATCGGCGGCGTGCGCACCAATTTTCGCATGCCGGACGTGTTCAGCATCGGCTTGGGCGGCGGGTCCATCGTAGCGGCTGCGGCGGGTGCGCTTGAGGTCGGTCCGCAAAGCGTGGGCTTCGAACTCACGACGCGCGCCCGGGTGTTCGGCGGCGATGTCCTCACCGCCACCGACATCGCGGTGGCGATGGGATGCGCCCAGGTGGGAGACGCATCCCGGGTGGCAGATCTGGACCCGGACTTCGTGCGTGCTTGCCACGCTGTGATCAAACGGCGACTGACGGCGGCTGCCGACCGCAGCCGCATCTCGCCCACGCCGATCCCGGTGATTGCCGTGGGTGGCGGAAGCATCTTGATGCCGGACCGCCTGGGTGATCTTGAGGTAATCCGCCCTGCGCATTTCGCGGTGGCCAACGCGATCGGTGCCGCCATCGCGCAGACCAGCGGCTTTGTAGACCGGATTTATTCGCTGGAAAACCGCTCGCGTGAGGCGACGCTGGCGGACGCGGAAGCGGAAGCGAGAAGCAAGGCGGTCGCCGCCGGCGCCCTGCCCGACACCATCGTGGTTACCGAGCGCGAGGACGTACCGCTCGCCTACCTGCGCGGCAATGCGACGCGCGTACGCGTGAAAGTCATCGGCGACATGGGGTTGTGACGGATGCGCTACCTGACCGAAGCAGACATCGAAGCACTGGCGGTTGGCGCGGCCATTTTGGGCACCGGCGGCGGCGGCAACCCGTACATCGGCAAGCTGCGCTGCCTGCAGGAGCTGCGCCGCGGCAAGCCGGTAGCGCTCATCGGACTCGAGGAACTCGACGACGACGCGCTGGTGGTGCCGATTGGGGGCATCGGCGCACCCATCGTCGGCATCGAAAAACTCGAGGAGGGTCATGAGGGGGTGCGCGCGCTGCGTGCGCTCGAGGAATTCTACGGCCGCCGGATCGATGCGCTGATCTCGGCCGAGATCGGTGGCGGCAACGCCTTGGAGCCCATCATAACCGCCGCGATCGCCGGACTTCCGGTGGTCGACGGCGATGGCATGGGCCGCGCCTTTCCGGAGATGCAGATGACCACGTTCAGCATTTACGGCCATCCCTCGACACCCGCGGCGCTTGCCGATGAACGCGGCAACGTGGTGATTTTTCAGCATGCGGTATCTGAGCCGTGGTTTGAGCGCCTGGCGCGGTCGGCCGTGGTCACCATGGGCGGCACGGCGATTGGCGCCGAAGCGCCGATGCCGGGCGCCTACGCGAAGCGCGCCGCAGTGCCGGGCACCGTCACGCAGGCAATCCGCCTTGGGAATCTGGTGCTCGATGCGAATCGCGAGCACGGCAGCGCCATACCTTTGATCTGCGCGGCCGAGCAAGGTCGACATCTCATCGACGCGAAGATCGTCGGACTGAAACGTCACCTCAAGGGCGGCTTCGCGGTTGGCGAGATTGCGCTCGAGGGTATCGATGCACACACCGGCAGCCGGGCCCACGTGGTGTTTCAAAACGAATTCCTGTCCTTCGAGCGTGACGGGACGACTGAAGTATCGGTGCCGGATTTGATCGTGATCCTCGACGTCGATACCGGACACGCGATCACCACCGAGGTCCTCCGCTATGGGCAGCGAGTGGCGGTGCTCGCGCTGCCCTGTCATCCCCTGCTGCGCACGCCGCAAGCGCTCGCCGTGGTGGGACCGCAAGCCTTTGGGCTCGAGGGCATCACGTTTCGACCGCTGCCGCGCAATTGAGGCTTATATTCTTGAGGGAGAACTGATGAACACGACTCACGAAGTGGCGCTGTGGCTGACGTTGGCTGCAACGCTCGGGGTGTCGATGGCGGGAACGCCGGCACGGGGCGATACGGCGGACTCCACCCAGCTCGAGGACATCGTGGTGACGGCGCAGAAAACCAGCGAACCGGTCAGCAAGGTGCCCATCAGCATCGCGGTGCTCTCCGGCGAGACGCTCGCCGCAGAACACATCACGGATTACGCGGATCTTTCGCGCGCGGTACCGAACCTATCATTCACGAGTTTCGGCGGTCCGGGCCAGTCGAACATCGAGATCCGCGGCATCAGCTCGCAGGCCGGCTCGGCGACCACGGGCATCTATCTCGACGACGTACCCATCAATGTCCTCAATATCTACACCACGGGAGCCACCGAACCGCGGTTTTTCGACATCGATCGCGTCGAAGTGCTGCGCGGGCCCCAGGGCACGATCTACGGCGCGAGTTCCATGGGGGGCACCATCCATTTCGTGAGCAACCAGCCCGATCTCGAGAGATTCTCCGGAGACGTGCACACCTCCGTGGGCGGTACACAGGGCGGCGGTGTGAACTACGAGAGCGACAGCGTCGTGAACCTGCCCCTCGTGGACGGCGTCGCGGCGCTGCGCTTAGGTGCGCTCTTCGATCACGAAAGCGGTTGGATCAACCGCGCCCCTGACGGAGTGGTGGTGGCGAAGGCCATCAACGATTACAACACCACGGTGATTCGCGCCACGCTCAAGGTACAGCCGACCGACGCGCTCACCATCACGCCGGCGGTGTTCTTGCAGCGCCTGTCTGCAGGCGGTCAGGACCTGTTCGGCCTGGCGTTGCCCGAGTTCGAATCACCCACCTTGATAGGGGAAACCAGCCGCGACGAATATGCGGTCACGAGCCTCACGGTCGGCTATGACTTCGGCTGGTCGACGCTCACCTCGGTGAGCGGTTACTTCTGGCGCCAGGATGACCGCAACATCGATGGCACGGTCTACGACAGCGAATACATCGGCAGTTCGCTGCAACAGCAGTTCGGCTACGGTGGGGCCGCCATCTCCGCCCTGGCTGCACCGGTGCAGTTCAATTCCGGGGTCAACCAACTGCATCAGGAACTGCGCCTCGCCTCCAAGCCGGCGGGTCCGGATGACCGGTGGGCATGGATCGCGGGCCTGTACTACTCGAAAACCCGCACCTCGCTGCTCGACAACGAACACATTCCGGGCTTCAACACGACCTTCGACTCAGTGTATGACAATACGCCGCTCAATGTGCTCGGCGCCGCCTTCCCGGACGATCTCGTGTACTACGCCTTGAGCGAATTCGTGAACACCCAGAAAGCGGCGTTCGGCCAGGCGACCTACACGGTATTGCCGGGATTGAAGGTCACCGTCGGCGCACGCTACGAGGAGGCGAGCGAGGATCTTTCATTCGTCACCGCGGGCTACTTCGGTGGCGGCACGCCGCCGTTCGCGAGTTCCGCCAACGGTCACGCACTCACGCCGAAGGCCGCGGTTGCCTATGACATTTCCGACTCGACGATGGTGTACGCGTCGGCGGCGAAAGGCTTTCGCGACGGTGGCGTCAACCGGCCGGTACCCATTCCACTCTGCAGCGCGGATCTCGCCGGACTCGGACTCACCCAGGCCCCGCCGTCTTACAAATCCGACAGTCTGTGGAGCTATGAGGTCGGGCTCAAGACCCGCGGGCTGCACGACTCGGTCGTGATGTCCGCAGCCCTTTACGACATCCACTGGAACGACATCCAGACCGACATCATCCTTCCCACGTGCACCTTCGACATCAAGGACAACATCGGCAGCGCCGAGAGCAAGGGCGTCGAAAGCGAAATCGATGCGCGCGTCAACGAGCACCTTATGCTCACCGTCGGCGGCAACTACACCTCGGCGAAGATCGTCGATCCCGTCACGCTGCTGGGCGTCGAAAAAGGCGATCGCGTGCCGGGCGTTCCCGACTACTCGGTCAATACTGCGCTGGAATATTCGACGCCTCTCGCGAACGGCGCACACGCCATAGCGCGTCTCAATGCGCAATGGATCGGCACCAGCCAGGGAACCATCATCCATGGCGACCCCGACTTCGATCGACCGAGCTACTTGGTGATGGGGGCGAGCGGTGGCGTGAAGTGGGACCGATGGAACATCTCGCCGTTCATCACCAACCTGCTGAATGACGACAAGATCATTCAGCGGCCCAACGTCGCCGGTGTGGAATACGGCATAAGAGTTCCACCGCGGACTTATGGCGTCGGCGGCACGTACACGTTTTGAAGGAACGCCTTCAACCGTTCGGTCCTCGGGCTGTCGAACATCTGGCCGGGAGTGCCTTGTTCGACGATTTCGCCGCGATCCATGAACACGATGCGGTCCGCGGCGCGGCGCGCGAAGCCCATTTCATGGGTGACACACAGCATGGTCATGCCGGTCTGCGCGAGGCCCATGATGATGTCCAATACTTCCTTGACCATTTCGGGATCCAGAGCCGACGTTGGCTCATCGAACAACATGACCTTCGGCGCCATGCACAGCGCACGGGCGATCGCCACCCGCTGCTGTTCACCCCCCGATAGCGCACTGGGATATTTTCGGGCATGTGCCGACAGATGCACGCGAGCCAGGTGGGTCAACGCCAGTGCTTCGGCCGCTGGTTTTGCCATCTTACGAACCCAGATCGGGGCCAAGGTACAGTTGTCGAGCACGGTCATGTGCGGAAACAGGTTGAACGACTGGAACACCATGCCGACGTCACGCCGCGCGCCGCCGTGTACCGTTTGGTCGAGTTCGGTCCCGTCGATGACGACGCGGCCGGATTGCATCGCGTCCAGTCCGTTGAGACAGCGCAACAGAGTCGACTTCCCGGATCCCGACGGTCCGCAGACCACCACCCGCTCGTGTGCGTTCACGGTGAGCGACACATTACGCAACACGTGCGTCGCGCCGTGCCACTTGTTCAGGCGTTCGACGACGATGAACGCGGGCAGTGCCGTGGTCACGGCCGCCCCAAGGCGGCGACACCCCGGCCGAAACGCCGTTCCAGCCGAAACTGGATGAGTTCGAAGACGATCGACAGCAACCAATATATGAGCGCCGCCGAGATCAGCATTTCCATGTAGCGGTAGGTCGACCGGGCGTACGATTGCGCCAGAAAATTGAGCTCCCACAGGCCCATCAACGAGACCAATGACGAATCCTTCAGCATCGACACGAACAGCGCGCCGGCCGGTGGAATGATGAGGCGTAGTGCTTGCGGCCCGGTCACCTTCCATGCGATCACCCACCGCGGCAGGCCGAGCGCCATCGCCGCCTCGCGCTGCCCCGCTGGGACCGCCATGATGCCGCTGCGAATGGTTTCGGCCAGGTAGGCGCCATAATTGAGCGACAAGGCGATCAGACCGGAGCTCAAGGCGCCCAGCACGATGCCGATTTGCGGTAGCGCCAGATAGATGATCAGCACCTGCACCATCAACGGCGTGCCGCGGAACAGCGAGGCGTAAAAAGTCGCCACCGCGAATGCCAGCGGATTTTTCGACAACCTACCGAGCGCGGTGAGAAGCGCCACGCCTAAGGCAAAAACCATCGAAACGCCGGTCACGAATACCGTCAGCACCGCGCCTTGAATGAAGCCGTCGGGCGACAGCCGAACACCCAAGAGAAACGGCAGCTTTTGTGCGACATAAGTGAAATCAAGATGCAACTCGTAGCACGCGCCACAGAGCAGCACGACGAGCACCGCCCAGGTCAGCCAGACTTTTTCCCGAAAATAGCGCCGCGGCGCGTCACGCTCGCTGGTGGGAGCCGCCGCGAGTTCGTGAGCGGAGGCGCCCTGGGGTGCTTCAATGGCCATCGAGGGTGATATCCTGACCAAACCATTTCTTCGATATCGCCGCGAGTGTGCCATCCGCACGCATTGCATCGAAGATGCGCCTCACCGTGAGATCCCATTCCGGATCTCCCTTCTCGGTCACCACCACGTTCGGCTCCGCATAGAGCACCGGACCCACGATTTTCAGGGTGTGCAGGGCGGCGACGGATGCCCTGGCGGTGGCAAGATCGGAAACGATGGCGTCCAGGCGAACCCCGGGGCCGAGCGCGAGATTGCGAAAATTCACGGTCTCATCGCCTGGAATCGCGATGACGTCATGGAACGGATACACGGGCGGCGCGGCGCCCGGAATGACGAGCGCCTTGTTGAGGTAGTTTTCATAACTCGAGCCCACGCCAACGCCGACGCGTTTACCGGAGATGTCGGCGACGGATTTGATATGGGGCTCGTTCACGTGCACAGTCAGCACGGCCGGCGAACTGTAATAAGTGACCGGGAAGCTCAAAACCTTGGCGCGCTCGTCGGTCGGACTCATCGAACAGATGCAAATGTCCCATCGCCCCTGCCAACGGCCGGAGACGATGGTCTCCCAGCCCGGCGTCGCGAGTTTCAGCGCGACGCCGAGCTTGGCGGCGAAGGCGCGTGCCACATCGACATCGAACCCGGCCAGTTGATTGTCCGCATCGATGAAGCTAAATGGCGGATAGCTGTTGAACAAGACATCGTTGAGAACGCCGCTGTGCTTCACGCGGTCGAGCGTCGCACCGGCGCGTACCGGTGCCGCGCACATTACCAGCATGAGTAAAATCATGAGTATATTCACGGCGGTTTTGGACTCGACACCCGCTGGTTTTACAAGCCTGCCGGCAAGGCGCTGATTACCCGCCCGACTGTGCTTATACCCGATGGGCATCGCGCCGTGGCCTGCTGACCGGTACACTTCGAGCCACATGGCGATTCCCCTCCTCTACGCCCTCTGCGGCTTGATTGTCGGCGCACTCGTGGGACTCACCGGCGTCGGGGGCGGATCCTTGATGACGCCCATTCTGGTGCTCGGCTTCGGACAACCGCCCGCTGTCGCCGTGGGCACCGACCTGTTGTTCTCCGCCAGCACGAAACTGGTGGCGACCGCTTCCTTCGGCTTCAGCCGACGCGTCGACTGGGGCATCGTCGGACGGTTGATCATCGGCAGCATTCCGGCAGCCGCCGCGGTGATTCTCTGGTTTTGGCTCGACCATCGACCACCGGGTGTGGTCGATCAGCTCATCTCGCGCTGCCTTGCCGTGATTCTGGCGGTGGCCGCGGTGGCGCTACTCTTGCAAAATTACTTACGCCGCTGGGGCCTCAGGTTCACCGCCGCCTGGGTCAGCGGGACCGAGCATCATAAAGTCTTGCTCACGGTCGCGGCGGGCGCTTTACTCGGTTTCGGCGTGACCATGACGTCGGTCGGGGCGGGTGCCCTCGGCGTAGCGGCGCTGGTGGCCCTGTATCCGCTGCGACTGCCGACCGATCGATTGGTCGCGACCGACATCGCGCATGCATTGCCGATCACCGCCATCGCGGCGGCCGGCCATGCCGTCCTCGGCCACGTCGACCTGCGCGCGCTCGCCTGTTTGCTGGTCGGATCCATCCCCGGAGTCCTGATGGCCTCGCGGGCCACCATCCGTTTCCCGCCGCAGCTCACGCGAACGCTGATCGCCGTCATGCTGGTCGTGGTCAGCGGACGTCTTTTCCTTGGCTGACGCCTAGGCTCAAGCTTACTTTCAAGCTTACTTTTCGTGGATGCCGCACTCGCGCTTCAAGCCGAAAAATCGCAGCTCCTCCATGCTGTCGACTTCCGCGAGCGAACGCGTCGTATGCCAGTCTCCGATCGACAGATAACCCTTCTCCCACAACGGATGATAGGGAAGCTGATGCTTGGCGAGGTATTCGCCAACGTCGCGATCGTTCCAGTCGAACAGCGGATGCACCTTGTAACGGCCACGTTTGAATTCGATCGGCGCGATCGAGGCGCGAGTCTCCGCCTGCACCCGGCGCAGTCCGGCGAACCACGTCTCGGCGCCCAGTTCGCGTAGCGCCTTGTCCAGAGGCTCCTGCTTGTTGATCCGGTTGTACTGTTCGATGCCCTCGAGCCCCTGATCCCACAGCTTGCCAAACCGAGATTCCTGCCACGCGGCCGACGCCTCGGAGCGAACTACTTTCAAGTTCAGGTTGAGTCGTTCGGTAAGATCATCCACAAAGCGGTAAGTCTCGGGAAAGAGATACCCGGTATCGATCAAAATCACCGGTATTCGCGGTAGCACCTGATTGACCAGATGGAGCATGACCGCCGCCTGGGCGCCAAAGCTCGAGGTGAGGACGTGCGCTCCGGGCAACAGCTCGATGGCCCGCTCTACGCGTTGTTCGGTCGAGAACGCCGCAAATGCCTCATTGATCTTCTTGAGAACGCTCGCATCGACTGGTTCGCTACCGCTCGCCAACCACCGACTGACCGCCGTTTTTATGGACATGGCGATAGCATATCGCGCATGCGGCCAGCGTCCTTATGCCCAACCGTAATGACCTTATAACCATCACAGTGAGCGCCGCGTCCTACAAGGCGACTTCCCGAATGCCGATAGGGGTGCGGCGGTGACCTCGCCATACTTGCACGTCCGCAGTATTGCGGTATGCGCGCAGGAGTTTTCATGGCATCCCATGCCGCCACTTGAAGAGCTAATCCGCTCATTGCCGGAGAGGGCATGGAGCGACGTGCCGCTACCGGGCAGCGGTCGAACCGCGGAGCGGCATCAGGCGCTACTCGCCTTCGGACGTGCCGATCTGTCGCTCGCGCGCATCGCCGAGGCCCACCTGGACGCCCTGTCGATCCTGGCGGCGGCCGGCCGTGTTCCGCGTACCGGGGCGCTGTATGGTGTCTGGGCATCCGAATCGCCGCATGCCACCGTGACGGCGCGGCCGACCGCCCGCGGCGATTGGCAACTCGACGGGGTGAAGCAGTACTGCAGCGGTGCCACCTTGGTGTCGGCCGCACTCGTTACGGCGCGCGTCGATGAGGGGGTGGTGTTGTTCGATATCTCACTCGCCCAACCCGGCGTTCGGGTCAAGGCGTCGAATTGGCAAACACCTGCCTTCGCCGACACCGAGACACGACCCGTAGCGTTCGCGGCGGTGCTCGTCTCCCCCGATCAGCAGGTGGGAGAGACCGACTGGTATTTGAACCGTCCGGGATTTTGGCATGGTGCCGTCGGACCCGCCGCCTGCTGGGCAGGCGGCGCACTCTCGCTGGTGGATGCCGCGGCTCAATTGCAGCGGCGCGATGCGCACGCCCGCGCGCACCTGGGGGCGATGCACGCCGCTGCGTGGGCCATGCATGCATTCCTTGACAAGGCGGCGGGGGAAATCGATGCCGATCCGGACGATGCCGAAGGCGTGGCCCGGGTGCGCGCCTTGACCGCACGCCATCTGATCGAGCGGTCGTGCACCGACGTGATGGACCGCTTTGGCCGCGCGACGGGTCCGCAGTTGCTCGCGTTCGACGCGCAGATCGCGCGCCAATACGCATCGCTGACCCTATATTTACGACAATGCCATGCCGAACGGGATCTAGAGACCATCCCTGAGAGCCGCGCCGCCGCCGTGTAACTACCGCGCCACGCTAGCGGGCGTTACCCGGTTGTACTGCGGCACCCGGCTGGGTCGCGCTGGTGGGGGGAAATTGCGGCACTTTTTTGAAGCGCGTCACGTCATACCCCTGACTCGCCAGGCTGTTGAGCGCCCTCTGGTAAGTAGCCTCGTCGAGGCGTTTAGTCCGTGCCAGCACCCAACCATAGTTTCTCGACGGATGCGCAACCACCGCCCACTGATAGTTCGGGTCCAGATCGATAATGACGTAACGCACGGATATGATCTTGAAGAATTTTACATGCCATACCGCATTGCTCTGCTTGTCGTCGACCACTGCCAGCGCATTCGATATGCGCTTCATGGGCGCATCAAACGATTTCTTGCGGCACGTGAACCAGTTATCGATGTCGCCGTCGGTGCGCAGCGCATAGCTCTCGATCGAATCCACACAATTTTTCTCGGCAAAGTACGGAATGTTGGCGATGACGTACCAATCGCCCATATAGCGCTGCAAATCGACATGTGAGACCGGGCGTAAAGGTTGTTTCATCGAAGCGCATCCTGATGCAATGAATACGAAAAATAGTATGCTGATGGCCAGGCGTGGAATTCGCATGTCGAATTGCCGATAGCATCAGGCCGCAAGCAACGCGGAGCCGCCGTGCAGCAGGTCCATCGCCTGCGCCTCGCTGATGAGTTCCGTTCGCACTTTGAAAGATTGCAGCACACTGCCCCCGAAGGCGGTGCTGATGGCGACATCAGCGGCATCCCGACCGCGCGCAATCATCAGCCTCCCGATACGCCGCGCGTTGTTGCGCGGATCGAAGCTATGCCACGCGCCACCCAGATACACTTCCATGCAGCCGGCAAAATCCATCGGCGCATCCACCGGGGGCACGCCGATGTCGCCGAGATAACTGGTGCAATACCGGGCTGGAATGTTGAGGCAACGGCAAAATGCGATTGCCAGATGAGCAAGATCGCGACACACACCGGTGCGCTCCTGGTACGTCTCGTAGGCCGTCTTGGTCGGGCGTGCGTAGCGATAGCCGAAGGTCACATGCCGGTTGACGAAGTCGCAGATCGCTTGCACCCGCCCCCACCCGGGCGCGAGCCCGCCGAACAGACGCCAAGCCTCGCTCATCAAGAGCTCGGTTTCGCAGTAACGACTCGCGATCAAGTAGCGCAAACAATCGTGCGGCAGCTCATGCACCGGCAATTCCGCCGCATCCCAAGCCTCCACCTCCGGCAATCCCGGATCATCGAGAATTGCATCCGTGGAGACACTCACCACCGATGACGTCGGAATGAAACGCGCACAGGTATTGCCGAAATCATCGAAATAGAAAGCAGCGGGCGCGTACGGTTCGATGCGCATCGCGTCCGGCACCAGCAGCCGTTGGCCGGGCGCGGGCTGACAATGCAGCATCATGATCATCGGCACTTGGTACGCATAGCCATAGGTCAACTCATAGCCGAATCTGATTTTCATGATGGGATTTTCCGTGGCTCACAATAAAACTACAACGCCACGCACATTTTTGTGGCCACACGAGCGCCTGACAATTTCTCCATGTCGCTTCGCACGATCAGATTTCTCCGACGTCAGCCGCGTCGGCGCCGTCCGACGAATCGACGCGTACTGCACTGCTGGCCGCCATCGACACGTTACCGGAGTCTTGACGCCCATCGCTCCCCGACGCCCGCCTCAGGTAGACATGCAACGCCGACAATTCCTAGGAACCGGAATCTCCACCACCCTCGGACTCACCATGCTCAACAACGCCGCAGAGGCACAAACCCGTACCGATACCGAGCCCCGGGAGCTCGATGGCAAACCCATGCCCGAACCGTCGCCGCAACAAAGTGCGGGTCCGGTTCGCCCCGGTCGCGGTTCGGCGCTCACCGGCATGGTCGCGCTCGTCACCGGCGCAGCGCGCGGGATCGGCCGCGCGATTGCGGTGGAATTCGCGGCCAACGGCGCTGATGTCGTGGCGTTGGACATCGCCGGACCCGTGAGTACTGCCTCGGACGCGAAGCCGGCAACGCCGCAAGAGTTGGCCGAGACCGTGCGTCAGGTCAAGGCGTACGGCCGTCGCACCGAGGCCGTGCGCGCGGATATCCGCGACATCGCGGCGCTCCGCGCCGTGGCCGACAGCATCGAGAAGAACTACGGCCGGCTCGACATCCTCGTCGCCGATGCCGCGATCCAACGCTGGAAGCCACTGCTCGAGATGGAAGATGCCGAGTGGCGGGATGTCATAGACAACAATCTCAACGGCACGGCCAATACCATCCGCGCGTTTGCGCCGGCCATGGTCGCTCGCAAGAAGGGTCGGATCATCGTGCTCTCCTCGATGCAGGGCAAGCACGGCACCAAGGACGCTTCGAGCTACTCCGCGTCCAAGTGGGGCATCATCGGCTTGATGAAGTCCGCCGCCCTCGAATTAGGCCAGTACAACATCACGGTGAATGCGTTGATTCCGGGCCTGGTCGACACGGCGTTGACCCGCTATGACAAACGGCTGATCGAATCGATGGCGGAAAGCGGCCACAAGCCGGATGGCAATCCTACTCCCCAGGAAGCCTGGGATACGCGCGCGAAGACGGTCGCGCTGCGCGTCGGATGGCTGCAGCCCGACGATATTTCCCCAGCGGCGGTGTTCCTCGCGTCGGATGCGGCCGCCATGGTCACGGGCGCCGAGTACGAAGTCACGGGCGGCGACAGCGCCAAGGACATTTGAGGTTGGAAATTCATCTCGATCTGATCGGCGGTCTTGCCGGCGACATGTTCATTGCCGCGCTCCTCGACGCGATGCCGCAGTACGAACCGCGCGTGCTCACCCACATCCAGGCACTGGACAGTGGCTCGCTCACCGGCTGTTCGCTGCTCGAGCACACGGATGGGGTGCTGCGAGGGCGTCGATTTGCGGTACATTCACCGACCGGGACGAGCACGCCGAGCGTGCTTGCCCAGCCGTCTGCGAGCCACTCGCATACCTCCTGGCACGCATTGCGGGCGCGGCTTGCGCAAGCGGCGCTGCCGCCGGCCGTGCGCCACCACGCCATCGCGTTGTTCCAACTGCTGGCCGATGCCGAGGCGGAAGTTCACGGCACGAGCCCGGACGCGGTGGAATTCCATGAGGTCGGGGCGTGGGATTCCATTGCCGACCTGGTGGGCGCGGCAACGCTCATCGATGCGCTCGATGCGACTCATTGGACCGCATCGCCGATCCCCTTGGGCTCCGGCCGCGTGCGCACGCAACACGGGATCATGCCCATCCCCGCGCCGGCGACCGCCCGGCTGCTGAGTGGCATGCCGACCCTGGATGATGGCGTCGCCGGCGAACGGGTGACGCCCACGGGCGCGGCCATCCTCCGCTATCTGCTCGCGCGCTCCGACCGCCCGGGACGCGACCGCTCACCCGTTCGCGCGCTCGTCGCCAGCGGCACCGGCTTCGGCACCCGGGTGCTCGATGGCCTCAGCAATCACGTCCGCGTGCTGTGCTTTGAACCGAGCACGGCCGCGGCGGGAGGGCACCGGTCCGTCGAGGTGGTCGAGTTCGAGGTCGACGATCAAACCGGCGAGGATCTCGCCGCCGGTCTCGACCGGCTGCGGGCGGAATCCGCCGTGCTCGATGTCGTGCAATCTTCCGTTTACGGCAAAAAGGGGCGGATGATGGCGAAGATTCAAGTACTCGCGCAGCCGGCGGACCTCGAGGCCGTGATCGAGGCGTGTTTCCGGGAGACCACCACCATCGGGTTGCGCCACCACTGCGTGCATGGCGTCGGACTCGAGCGCCGCATGGAAAGTGTCCGCGTACAGGGCCGCCCAGTGCGTGTCAAGGTCGTGAACCGGCCCGGCGGCGTCACCGCCAAGACCGAATCGGACGACGTGCAGGGACACGCGGGTCATGCGTTGCGCGCCACGCTACGGACCCACGCCGAGACCGCCGCGCTCGATCAACACCGGGAGCAATCCCGTGCGCGATGAATTGGAGCGCGTTCTCAAGACCATCTCACGGCCGGCGATTGCCGTGAGCGGCGGGGTCGACAGCATGACCCTCGCGGTACTCGCCTCGCGGTTGCTGCCGGACGTCAGGGTGTTGCATGCCGCCTCCCCGGCGGTGCCGGTCGAGGCCACGCTGCGCGTGGAGCGCTATGCACAAGTGCACGGTTGGGCGCTCGACATCATCGATGCCGGTGAATTCGACGACCCCGCCTACCGGGCGAATCCCGCCAACCGCTGCTTCTACTGCAAATCGAATCTTTACACGACGATTCGCTCACGGACCGACCGCACGATCCTCTCGGGCGCCAATCTCGACGACTTGCGCGAGTATCGGCCGGGCCTCGATGCCGCGCGCCGACATGGCGTGCGCCATCCGTACGTCGAGGCCGGCCTCACCAAGCAGCACGTCCGCGCGGTTGCCCGCGCACTCGGTCTGCACACGGTGGCGGAATTGCCGGCATCGCCCTGTTTATCCAGCCGCGTCGAGACCGGCATCCGCATCGAGGCATCGACGCTCGCCTTCATCCACGAGGTCGAGACGCTCGTCAGCCGTACCCTCTCACCCGCCACGGTGCGCTGCCGCGTGCGCGCGGCGGCCGTCGTCATCGAACTCGATCCCGCGACGCTGGCGCTGCTCTCGCCCGAGCGAAGGCGGCAACTCGCCGATGAGATCGACGCGAGGCAGATCGGTGCACGGTCGCTGCGCCTCGAGGGTCTGCCGATTGCGTTCGCCGAGTACCGCAATGGCAGCGCATTTCTCGTCGAGCACGCGTGATGGAACTCGATCGCCCGAGGGCAGCGGAGGTGCTGCTCGACTTCGACCGCCGCAGTCGCATCGGCTTGGATGAGACGATATTTGCCGAGGGCAAGTCCGCCGCCCAGCTGGACGTGATTTTCCGCATCGCCGAAGAACGTGCCGCGACGCTGTTCATCACCCGCTTGTCGCAGGAAAAACTCGATGCGTTGGCGGCACGTTGGCGCACGCTTCTTGACTATTGCCCCGTGTCCCGCACCGCGGTTTTCGGCACTGCGCCTGCGGTCGGGGCCTCGACGCCCGTGGCGATCGTGTCGGGCGGCACGTCTGACGCACCCGTCGCCCGCGAGGCGGAGCGCACGTTGGCCTTCAGCGGGATCGCCGCCGCCGTGCACTGCGATGTGGGTGTCGCCGGATTATGGCGCCTCACCAGCCGCCTCGAGAGCATCGGCGGCTGTCCCATCGTGATTGCCGTCGCCGGCATGGACGCCGCGCTGCCCACCGTGCTGGGCGGCCTCATTCCGGCGCTCATTATCGCGGTACCCACCTCCGTGGGCTACGGCGTTGCGGCTGGCGGCCGGACCGCGTTGAACGCATTACTCGCGAGCTGTGCACCCGGGATCACGGTCGTGAATATCGACAATGGCTATGGCGCGGCCTGCGCGGCACTGCGGGCGCTGCGCATCGCGGGCCATGGAAGCCCCGCACATTCATCATCCAAATTAGGAGTCATCGATGGAACGTCGTAATTTTTTGAAGTCCGGCCTCGCCGGAGTGAGCGTGACGGCGGCTGCCGGGGTGAGTCTGGCCGCAGCGCCACCTGTCGCGGGTGCCACCAATCCGGACGGCACATCGGTCTCGCTCGATCCGCGCGCCCTGTTGCGTGTGACGGATGCCGGTGAGCGCAAAGGCGACATGCTCTATCGGCGTCTCGGCCGCACCGGCGAAAGCGTGTCGTTGATCGGCATGGGTGGCGCGCACCTGAGTCGCAAACCCCTGAACGAGGAGTCGGCAACCAAGCTGATCCACGCCGGACTCGATCGCGGCATCAATTTTCTGGACAACTCGTGGGATTACGGCCATGGCGATAGTGAACGCTTCATGGGTGCGGCGCTCGCCGTGGGTGGCTACCGCCAGAGGGCGTTTCTGATGACCAAGATCGATGGGCGCACCAAGGAAGCCGCCCGTGCGCAACTGGAGGAATCGTTGACGCGGCTCAAAACCGATCACATCGATCTCGTGCAGTTTCATGAGATCCTTCGCTATGACGATCCCGATCGGATTTTCAAGGAAGGTGGCGCGCTCGAAGCCCTCATCGCCGCCAAGCAAGCGGGAAAGGTCCGCTACATAGGCTTCACCGGTCACAAGGACCCGCGCATTCACCTGTACATGCTGCAAGTGGCGAAGCAGCGGGGATTCCAATTCGATACGGTACAAATGCCGCTCAACGTGATGGACGCGCACTTTCGCTCGTTCGCGCATCTGGTCCTCCCGGAACTGGTCAAGCAGGATATTGGCGTTCTCGGCATGAAGACCATGGGTGATGGCGTATTCCTGAAGAGCGGGGCGCCGGTGACGCCGATCGAATGCCTCCAATACGCCATGAATTTACCGACCTCCGTGGTGATTACGGGAATCGACAGCGAGAAGATCTTGGATCAAGCCTTCGAGGCCGTGCGGACCTTCAAACCGATGAATGCGGATCAAGTGGCGGCGTTGGTGGACAGGACGGCGCCTTATGGAGCCGAAGGCAAGTATGAGTTCTTCAAGACCTCCAGCCATTTCGATACCACGGCAAAGCACCCCGATTTCTTGGGCGACGATTCCGAGTTGGTGTTGAAGCTGGGGCCCCCGACCGGCTGAGCGGCGGGAGGCTCACGCCTGGGATGACGCATCCCGTGGTGCATGTTCCTCATAGCGCATCTCGGTGCGGCCTCCCTGCCTCACCCAGTCGCAGCGAAGCACGTAGCCGTCCACCGCATACACCTCCGACCAACCCGCGAGCCCGCCGCTGGTTTCACCGCGGCGCGCGCCCGAGGCCGCCGCGCCGCCGTGACGCGCCAGAAAGTCGTTGAGGCGTGAATCATCGTCGATACCGGTTGGGGGCGATTGCGTGTTCATGCCCGTGACACTACCGGGGGTTCGAACCATCCTGCCAGTCATGGAAGACACGGTTGGGCGATAGGAGAAGCCCTACACCGGCCACCTCGTGTCGTACAACCACTCGAGGCGGCGGCCGGTACAGCACGCCGCATGGCCGTCCTATCTTGACCGAATCACACAACGAGGAAACCCCTATGAAACCAGTAGTTCTCGCATTGGCCGTTTTGCTGCCTCTGGCGGCCAACGCAGCGGCCGACCCCGACCATAAGTTTTATAAGAGCGCCGCGGAAGGCGGTCTGGCCGAAGTTCAACTCGGACAATTGGCCGAGGATAAAGCCACTGACGATGCCATCAAGCAGTTTGGCGCCAAGATGGTAACCGACCATTCATCGGTCAATCAAAAACTCGAACAGCTCGCCCAATCGAAGAATATCACGCTGCCAACCAGTCCCAGCGTGATGGAGATGGCCAGCAAGACCAAACTCGAGGTGCTGTCCGGGAACACATTCGACAAGTCGTACATCAAGGGCATGGTCAAAGACCACGAAGAGGATATCGCGCTCTTCAAGCGGGAGGCTCGATCGGGTAAGGATCCCGATGCCAAGGCTTTCGCGGTGGCGACGCTGCCGACGCTCGAGGAGCACCTGAAATTGATCCGCTCGATCGCTGCCAAAGACGGCGTCGACGTCAAATAAGACCGGGGCGGAGGGGTCCCGGCCATGGTGGCCCCCCCATCTTGCAGATTTTTTCTCCCTGAATAAAATTAGCACTCGCGCATACCGAGTGCTAATTAAGGCGCGCGCACTCGGACAACTTAAATGAAGGAGTTGTCATGAATATTCGACCCCTGCACGACCGGCTAATCGTCAAGCGAGAGGCCGAGGAGCGTAAATCGCCCGGCGGGATCGTGATTCCGGATACGGCCACCGAGAAGCCGGTATTCGGCAAAGTGATCGCCGTCGGCACAGGCAAATTGTTGCAAAACGGCGAGATTCGGCCGCTCGACGTCAAAGTCGGAGACAAAATCCTCTTTGGCAAGTACAGCGGCACGGAAGTCAAAATGCAAGGCGAGGAACTGGTCGTGATGCGCGAAGAAGACGTCATGGGCGTGATCGGCTGATCCATAACCCAAGGAAACCAACAACCCCACTATTTGGAGGATTCTGTACATGGCTGCGAAAGATGTCGTGTTTGCCGATGACGCGCGGCAACGCATGTTCAAGGGTGTGAACATTTTGGCAAACGCAGTGAAGGCAACTCTCGGCCCGAAGGGCCGCAATGCCGTGCTCGACAAAAGCTTTGGGGCCCCCACCGTCACCAAGGACGGCGTGTCGGTCGCCAAGGAAATCGAGCTGAAGGATAGGTTCGAGAACATGGGTGCGCAGATGGTGAAGGAAGTGGCTTCGCACACCTCCGACGAGGCCGGCGACGGCACCACCACCGCCACCGTGCTGGCCCAGGCCATCATTCGAGAAGGATTGAAAGCGGTCGCTGCCGGCATCAGTCCGATGGACTTGAAGCGCGGCATCGACCAGGCGGTTGCGACCGCCACCGAAGAGTTGAAAAAACTCTCCAAACCCTGCAAAGATCCCAAGGCGATCGCGCAAGTGGGCACCGTGTCCGCGAATGCAGATGAAAGCATCGGCAAGACCATTGCCGATGCGATGGCCAAGGTTGGCAAGGAAGGCGTGATCACCGTCGAGGAGGGTTCCGGCCTCGACAACGAACTCGAAGTGGTCGAGGGCATGCAATTCGACCGCGGTTATCTGTCGCCCTACTTCATCAACAACCAGTCGAGCCAGAGCGCCGAACTCGACAAACCGCTGATCTTGCTGGTCGACAAGAAGATCTCCAACATCCGCGAATTGCTGCCGTTGCTCGAGGCCGTTGCCAAGGGCGGACGCCAGCTGCTCATCATCGCCGAGGATGTGGAGGGCGAGGCGCTCGCGACCCTGGTGGTCAATACCATCCGCGGCATCGTCAAGGTGGCCGCCGTCAAGGCCCCGGGATTCGGCGATCGGCGCAAGGCCATGTTGCAGGATATCGCCATCCTCACCGGCGGCACCGTCATCTCCGACGAGGTCGGACTGACGCTGGAGAAGGCAACGCTGAACGATCTGGGCGAGGCGAAGAAGGTGTTGGTCGAAAAGGAAAACACGACCATCATCGATGGCCTGGGCAAACAGTCCGACATCAAGGCACGGGTCGAGAGCATCCGTCAGCAGATCGAGGAGACGACGTCGGATTACGACAAGGAAAAGCTGCAGGAACGCGTCGCGAAGCTCTCGGGCGGCGTCGCGCTCATCAAGGTGGGCGCCGCAACCGAGATGGAAATGAAGGAAAAGAAGGCGCGAGTCGAAGACGCTCTGCATGCGACGCGCGCGGCCGTCGAAGAGGGCGTGGTGCCGGGCGGCGGTGTCGCGCTGGTGCGCGCCTCGAAAGCGGTGACGGCGCTCACCGGCGCGAATGAAGACCAAACCGCCGGCATCAAGATTCTGGCGCGCGCGATCGAAGAGCCATTGCGTCAGATCGTGACCAACGCCGGCGTGGACGCTGCGGTGGTGCTGAACCGCGTCCGCGAGGGCAAGGGCACCTTCGGTTACAACGCCGCCACGGGCGAGTATGGCGACCTCATCGACATGGGGATTTTGGATCCCACCAAAGTGACCCGGTTGGCGCTGCAGAACGCAGCCTCGGTCGCCGGGCTGTTCCTGACCACGGAAGCGTCCATCGTCGAGGCTCCGAAGGAAGAAGCACATCAGCACGCCGGACCAGCACCCGGCATGGACATGTAGCGTTGGGCGTTGAGGGCGAGGCGGGCACCGGTCCCCGCCTCGCCCCCTCGATGAGCTTGTCGCCTTGCGCGGCATCTGCGGTTACAGTAGCTCGATGATCGGTAAATTTTCTCGTCTGGATCGCCGGCAGTTTCTCAACCTGGGTGCGGCCACGGGTGCATCGCTGCTGCTGGAGTCGCGACTCCACGCCGCACCGCTCGCCGGCAAACCACTGCCGCCGGTGGCCGAGGAGGCGGCGCTGATCGCCTTCGGTCATGTCGGTCCGGTTGCCGACGAAGCGTGGACCTGGTCCCACGATCAGGGCATGAAGGCGGTACAGGCGGCGTTCCCGAGGTTGAAGACGGTGATGGTCGAGAGCGTCCCGTTTTCCGCCGACGCGTCGCGGATTTTCCGGCGCTTCGTGGGTGAAGGCGCGAACATGGTGTTCGCCACCTCCAATTACGGCGACTTTCTCTATGATGTTGCGCGGCGCGCGCCCGACGTGGCGTTCTTCGAGTGTGACGGCCGTAATCCACTCGCCAACTTGGGGACCTATTATGTCGCCCACTGGTATCCGAGCTACGTCGCCGGCGTGGCGGCGGGACTCATGAGCAAGAGTGGCAAATTAGGCTACGTGGCCTCGTTTCCGGTGCCGAGCGTGTTCTCCGGTGCCAACGCCTTCCTGATGGGCGCGAGAACCGCGAATCCGGCGGCGAGCATCCAGGTGATTGCAATCAACAAGTGGTTCGACCCGCAGGCTTCGACCCAGGCGGCTTCCGCCTTGATCGACAACGGCGCGGACCTGCTGTTCGGCATCATGGACGAGGCCGGCTATCTGCAAGTGGCCGACAAGCGCGGGGTCAAGGCGGTCATGTGGGGGACGGACCTGCGCCGCTACGGTGCCCGCGCCTACGTCACCTCCATCGTCATCGACTTTCGCAAGTTCTATGTCGACCAGGTGCGGGCGCGGCTCGCCGGCAAGTGGACGCCGCCGTCCATCCTGTTGCCGTTGGGCGGCGGCGTCGACGTCGACGCCTGGGGCGATACCGTGCCGGACGACGTGCGCAAGCGCGCCGGTGCCGTGCGCGCCAAGCTCATGAGCGGTTGGAGTCCGTTCGTCGGCCCGTTGAAGGACAACAAGGGCGCGCTGCGCGTGGCCGCCGGCAAGACCATGACGGAGTCGGAATTGTACAATTGGGACTGGCCGACCGAAGGCGTGGTCGGCATCGGATGACGGCAGGCGCACCGCCGCTCGTCCAATTGACGGGAATCACCAAGGCATTTCCAGGAATCATCGCCGCTGCGAACGTCGATCTCGATGTGGAGCCCGGGGAGATCCACGCACTCCTGGGTGAAAATGGTGCCGGCAAATCCACGCTGATGAACATTCTTACCGGCATCTACCGGCCCGATGCCGGCGATATCCGCATCGATGACTGCCGCAGACAGTTTGCGTCGCCCGCGGACGCGATGGCGGCCGGGATCGGCATGGTTCATCAGCATTTCAAACTGGTGAGATCCTTCACGGTAGCCGAGAACATCCATCTCGGCTGGGAGCGCACGCCCGGTCTCATCCGCGCCCGTGACCTCGCACTGCGCACCCGCGAACTCGCCGACCGGTTCGGACTCGCGGTCCGCCCCGACGCGCGCATCGATGAACTGTCGACCGGCGAGCAACAGCGCGTCGAGATCCTGCGGGTGCTCGTGCGGCGGGCCCGCGTTCTCATCATGGACGAGCCCACCGCCGTGCTGACGCCGGGCGAAGCGCAAGAACTATTCAACACCCTCCGGTCGTTCGTTGCGCAAGGCAATGCCGTGATTCTCATCAGCCACAAACTCGATGAAGTGCTCAAGATCGCCGATCGTATCTCCGTGCTGCGGGGCGGCCGCAAGATTGCCACGGAGCGCGCTCGCGACTGCTCGGCGAGCATGCTCGCCCGTATGATGGTCGGACACGAACTGCCGCTTGGGCTCACGCGCTTGCGCCGTGCGGCGGCGGCTCCGATGACCGCGGCACCGGTGCTCGAATTACGCGACGTGGTGGTCAGCGATGCGCTCGGGTTGACCCGGCTCGAGCGCATCAGCTTGCAATTGCACGGCGGCGAAATCTTAGGCATAGCCGGAGTGGCCGGCAACGGCCAGAAGGAGCTCTCCCAGGTCATGACCGGTACGCGCCACGTGAGTTCGGGCGAGATTCTCTTGGGCGGCAGCGATTTCTCGCGGCGCAGCGCCCGCGAATTCGCCGACTTCGGCGTCGGCCATATCCCGGAAGACCGGCTGCACAGCGGGCTCGCGCCCGCACTCTCGGTCGCCGACAACGCGCTGCTGCGCGAATATCGTCGGGCCCCCGTGTCGCGCCGCGGCTGGTATCGTCCGCGCCGGGCACTCGCGCTGGCCCGCGTGATGGCCAGTGCAGCGGCGGTACGGGTGGAGGACTTTGCCATGCCCATCGGCAACCTCTCCGGCGGCAATCAGCAGCGCCTCGTCGCGCGCCGCGAGATGCGCATTGCGAGCCGAGTGCTGGTCGCGGCTTACCCGGCGCGCGGACTCGATGTCGGTGCGATCGACACGATGCTGCGCTATCTGGTGGAGCTGCGCGACGCCGGCATCGGCGTGATCCTATTTTCCGAAGAACTCGAGGAGTTGCTGAATCTCGCGGACCGGATCGCCGTGCTGTGTCGCGGTGCCATCACCGGAGTCTTCGATCCGCGAACGGCATCGCTCGAGGAGATTGGTATGGCGATGGCCGGCCAGCGCGGACCGCGAGGCTGACGTGGCCTATCGCATCCAGCGCTTGCCGACGCCGCCGCGAGCCATCGCGCTCACCGCGCGCGCGCTGGCCGTGGGACTCGCTCTCATCACCGCCGGTGTCGCCCTTGCCTGGAAGGGCGCGTCACCTTGGTCGCTCGCGCACGAAGTCATCACCGACACCTTCGGCTCTGCCTTCGCACTGGAGGATTTGGCGTTACTCGTCAGCCCCTTGATCCTCACCGGCCTCTCGGTCTGGGTGGGGTTGCGCGTCGGCGCGTGGAACATCGGCGCGGAGGGTCAGTTCAACTCAGGCGCCCTCGCCGCCGCGGGGGTGGGACTCTTCGTTCCCGGCCCGACCGCGGTGGTGCTGCCCTTGATGCTCATCGCCGCGATCGGCGGCGGGGTTTTGTGGATGGCAGGTCCCGCCCTCGCCCGGGCTTATGTCGGTGTCAGTGAGCTCATCACCACGCTGCTGCTCAATTTCGTCGCGGCGCTGTTGGTCTATTGGCTGGCGACGGGGCCGTGGCTCGACCCGGGGGGCCGCGCGATCGGCACCACCGCGCGCATCCCCGCCGAGATGCCGGCCGTCTGGGGCGGCGTGCACTGGGGGTTGCCGCTCGCCGTCCTGCTCACCCTGGGTGCCGGCACGCTGCTCAACTACACGCGCTGGGGCTATGAAATTCGCGTCTGCGGCGCGAACAGTGACGCGGCTCGCTACGCGGGCATGCCGGTCCGGCGTCACCTCATGACGGTCATGCTGCTGTCCGGCGGGCTCGCGGGGATCGCCGGCATGTTCGAAGTCGCCGGCACCGTGCATCACCTACAAGGGGGTATCTCCAACAATTTCGGCTATCTCGGGATCATGGTCGCGGTGTTGGCACGCCGTTCGACGCTGGGCGTGCTGGCGGGCGCCGTCTTCATGGCGCTGCTGCTCAATTCGGGCACCATCCTCTCGACCCGGGGGGTCGATGTCTCGATCGTGCTGGCGGTGACCGGACTGGTATTGTTGTATACCGCGATCGGCGACGAAGTCGCTCATTATCGCCTCGTCCCGACTCGAGAGCTGCCGTGCCCATAATGAATGTCGCGACCGGTCTGCTGCACACCGCGTTACTTGCCGGCGGTGTTCCTGCCCTCGCGGCACTCGGAGAAGTCATGTCCGAGCGGGTCGGGGTCATCAACCTCGGGGTCGAGGGGTTGATGGCCTTGGGTGCCATCACCGCCGTGGTCACGGTGGTCGACGGCGCCAATCCCTACGTGGGCTTCCTGGCCGCATTCGCGCTCGGTCTCGTGGTCGGCATGGGATTCGCGCTGATCACCGTGCAGATCCGCGCCAACCAAGTGCTCTGCGGGCTGGCCCTCACCCTGATGGGTACCGGACTCGCCGCTGCGATCGGTAAACCGTACGCGGGCACGCCGCTACCGGCGGTCTTCCCACCCGTCGTCATCCCCTACCTGTCGCGCATTCCGATGCTCGGCGAGGCGGTGTTTTCCCAGAATATCCTCGTGTACGTGATTTATCTGGTCTTGCCGCTCGGGCTGCACCTTCTCTTGTTCCACACCCGTCACGGGCTGAACTTGCGCGCCGTCGGCGACAATCCCGCTGCCGCGGACGCCGCCGGCATCGCGGTGCAGCGCATCCGCTTCTGCTACGTTGCGGTGGGCGCGGGCTTCGCGGCCGCCGCGGGCGCGTACCTGACGCTATGCTTCGTGCCATCATGGTCGGACGGCGTGGTCGCCGGCCGTGGCTGGATCGCCGTGGCGCTGGTCATCTTCGCAGGTTTCCGGCCGATCAATGCGGTGCTCGGGGCGCTGCTGTTCGGCGCCACCACCGCCTTGGGCTTCCTCGGCCAGGCGCGGAACTGGCCGATCGCGCCCGCGCTGCTGTCGATGCTGCCCTATCTCGCCACCTTGGCGCTGCTGATCGTGCCGGCCGCGGCCTCGCCGCGCGTGCGGCGACTGCTGGCGGCGCCCGCAGCGTTGGGGTTGCCTTATTACCGCGATGAGCGCTGAAGGAGACTGACGTGAAACCATCGGCCGTGGCGGCGGTCATCCGGGGTCTGAAACGGGCCGGGGTCAGCATCGTCTGCTACCTGCCCGATTCGCTGTTCAAAGAGCTGTATCCGGCGCTCGATGCGGACCCCGACATCCGCATCATCCGGGTGACCAACGAGGGCGAAGGCGCAGCCATTTGCGGCGGAGTGTTCCTCTCGGGCAAGCGCGCCGTGTTGATCATGGAGAACTCGGGCCTGCGTGCCGCGGCCGAACCGCTGGCGCGCATGGGGCTGGGCGCCGGCATCCCCGTGGTCATGCTCATGAGCTATCGCGGCGAATTCGGCGAGAACAACTGGTGGGCCATCCCTCACGGCATCACCATGGAACCGATCTTGGGCGCACTGCGCATCCCGTATCAAGTCATCCGCGAGGAAGAGCGCATCGAACGGGCGCTGACCGAGGCGTTCAGCCTCTCCTATGCGGCCTATTATCACTCGGCGGTGGCACTCGGCGGGGAGATCGTGCGTTGAAACGCTTCGAGTGCATGCAGCTGCTGGCGGCGCGGCTCGAGCGGGAGTTGGTGATTTTATCGCTCGGCGGCAGCGTCGATGAATGGTACAACGCCGCCCCGCACATGCGTGCGGCCAGCCTGTTCCAGCAGCAATTGGGATGCGTGACGCCGCAGGCGCTCGGGCTTGCCGTGGGCTTGCCGCAGCGGCGCGTGGTCGCGCTCGATACCGATGGCGGGATGCTGTTCAATCTGGGAATACTGGCCACCCTGGGTAACGAGCAGCCGCCGAATCTGCTGATCGTGGTGTGGGACAACGAGTGCTATCTGTCGATCGGCGGACCGCCCACCCATACCGCAAGCGGCCGGGTCGATCTTGCGGCCATCGCCAAGGGCTGCGGGGTGGAGCACGCGTTCACCGTGCGCAACCTCGAGGAATTCGCGGTCCATTGCGCGGCCGGCCTCGAGGCGAAGACTCCATACCTCATCGTCGCCAAGGTCGAGCCTGCCACTGCGCCCGACATCAAGCGCAAGCACAGCGACGGCCGTGAAGACAAATATCTGTTCGTACGACACGTCGAAGCCACCGAGGGCATCGTCATCATGGGCCCGAGCGAACACAATTGAGGCATCCGTGAGCACCGACCCCTTGATTCTTGGCGGCGATACGCTGCTGACCATGGATGCCGCAAACCGCATCATTGTCGATGGTGCGCTACTCATCCGCGCCGGCCGCATCGAGGCCGTCGGGCCGCTCGCCACCTTGGCCGCAGCGCATCCGGCGATTGCAGTGAAACGAGTAGCGCACAGCGTACTCATGCCGGGACTCATCAACGCCCATGCCCATTCCGGGCTGCTGCGCGGCACCGCAGAACATCTTCCCGTCTGGGAGTGGCTGCGCCTGCACATCGACCCGATGCACCGGGTGCTCGAGGCCCCGGAGGCGGAGATCGCGTCATGGCTTTGCTACGCGGAGTCGGCGCTCGGCGGCACCACGACGGTGGTGGACATGTGGCGTTTCATGGAGGGCAGCGCGCGAGCAGCACAAGGCATCGGTACGCGGTTGGTGGCGGTGCCTTACGTGGCCGAACACCCGGATTACGATTATTTCGAGACCCTCGACGGCAACGAGTCGCTGATCCAGCGCTGGCACGGCAAGGCGGACGGCAGGATCAACGTCTGGGTGGGGCTCGAGCACCCGTTTTATGCCGATGCGGCGGGACAGCGGCGCGCCATCGACATGGCCAAGGCCTACCACACGCCGTTGCACACCCATTGCAGCGAATCGCAGCTCGAGATTCCCGAATTCGCGAAACGCTATGGCCGGCGGCCGATGTTTGCGCTCGACGAACTCGGTTTCTTCGACGGGCCGCTGACCCTGATCGCGCATGCCGTATGGCTCGATGCGTCCGAGATCGAGCTGATCTCGCGGCGCCGCGCCAGCGTCTCCCACAATCCCGTGAGCAACATGAAATTGGCGAGTGGTTTCGCACCCGTTGCCCAACTGCTCGCCGCCGGCGTTCCCGTCGGCTTGGGCACGGACGGCGAGAAGGAGAACAATAATTTCGACCTGTTCGAGGAGATGAAAGTCGCATCGCTCTTGGGCAAGCTCAAAACGCTCGATGCGACCGCGATGGATAGCTGGCAAGTGTTGCGCATGGCCACGTCGCAGGGCGCCAAGGCACTCGGTCTCGAGCGGGAGATCGGCTCGCTCGAGACCGGCAAGCGCGCCGATGTCATCGCGGTCCGGACCGATACGCCGCGCATGACCCCGTCGTTCACCGCCGGTCCCTACTTCAACCTGCACCACAATCTGGTGCACGCGGTGCGCGGTCAGGACGTCACGCTCACCATGGTGAACGGTCGCATCGTGGTCGAGGATGGCGTTCTGCAAACTGCCGATCTACAGCATATTCTGACTGAGGTCCAACGCGCCGCGCCGGCGCTGTTCGCACGGCGCGCCGCCTATCTCGCCGCGCATGCGCAGAGCACGCCGTTGTGGACACAGAAGCAACGGACTTGAGACGCTCATGATGGCGGTGCCGGCCCGTTTCAGCGTAGTGCGGCCTCGATCGATCGCCGATGCGGTGGCGAGCATCACGCGCTCGCCGCGCGCCCGATACGTGGCCGGCGGCACGGCCTTGCAACTCGAATGGGCCAACGGCCGTGCGGCGCCTGAAGTCCTGGTCTCGTTGGGTGACATCGCGGAGCTCAAGGGGGTGACCCATGCTGACAACATCGTCCACGTGGGCGCTCTCACGACGCTCGGCGAGTTGGAGCGAGACCGCAAGATCGCCAGTACTCTGCCGCTGCTCAACGCGGCCATCTGGAGCGTCGCCGCGCCCGCCGTGCGGCAGTTGGCGACCATCGGCGGTAATGTCGCAGGACGTGCGGGATGCCTCATCCCGGCGCTGCTCGCCCTCGACGCCACGCTCTCAGGCTTCGGGACCGCGGGCAGGTGGCAACGACCGTTACGCGACTGGCTCACGAGCCCCGCGGTGGTCGGCGAGATCATCGCCGCGATCGATGTGCCCGCGATGCGCGGCAACACGCGGTGGACATCAAGAAAAATCGGCCTGCGTGCGGCCTTCTCGCCCTCGGTCATCGGCGTTGCCGGGGTCCTCAATGTCGTCGCGGGCAAGATCGACCGGGCACGACTGGCGGTGGGCGGCGGCAGCGTGGCGCCCGCGCGGCTCGACGCAGCCGAAGCATGGCTCGACGGACAATGCTGGGCCGCGGTCGACTGGCCGGCGTTGCGCGAGCGTCTCAGCGCCGAGATAGTCGCCGCGGACGATGCCTTTCGCAGCGCACGCTACCGACGGCTCGCCGCCAGCAACGCCTTGGTATCGGGCTTAGGCCAGCCCGTGGCCACCCCGGCTGGAGCGCTACGGGCTGGGGCGAGGCCGCGCCCGATCGCGGCCGTGTTACCGGGCGAAATCGAGCTCGCCCGGCACTTGCACCCGGCGCGCTGGCATCCACGTCCCGACGGGGCGGCGAAGATTGCCGGCAGCTTTCGCTATCTCACCGACCATCGCACGGACGACATGCTGGTAGGCTGCATCCTCCGTGCCGGCCATGCGCACGCGCGTATTCTCTCGATCGATACCGCGCGGGCCGAAGCACTCCCTGGGGTCATCGCCGTGGTGACGCATCGGGACGTACCCGGTCGCAATGCGTTCGGCATCGTCGTGCAAGACCAGCCCGCGCTGTGCCACGACAAGGTGCGCTACCTCGGCGATGCGGTCGCTGCGGTGGCGGCGGTGGATTTGGCCACGGCCGAGGCAGCGCTGTCATTGATCGACGTGTGCTACGAACCGTTGCCGCTGGTCACGGACGTGGAGCACGCGCTCGCCGCTGGCGCACCGCGCGTCCACGGTTCCGGCAATCTGCAGCGCCTCATCGAGTATTCGCGGGGCGACCTCGACTTAGGCTTCGGCGCCTGCGTGCACATCCTCGAGGACACCTACGTCACGCCACGGCAGATGCACGGGTTCATGGAGACCGAGGGCGGCTGGGCAGCCTTGAGCGCCGACGGCACGCTCGCAGTTCATGCCGGTGGCCAGCACGGCCAGCGCGATCGACAGCAACTGGCACGGATGCTCGCCATGCCCGAGGAGAAAATCCGCGTCGTGACCAGTCCGACCGGGGGCGCGTTCGGCGGCAAGGATGAGCTCACCGTACAGCCGGCTCTCGCGCTGCTGGCCCTGAAATCGCGCCGTCCGGTGCGTATCCAGCTGTCGCGCGCCGAATCGGTGCTCGCCGGCACCAAGCGACACCCAATGGTCATTCGCATGCGCACCGGGTGCGATGCCGAAGGACGGCTGCTGGCACAATGCGTCGACGTGCTCGCCGATGCGGGAGCTTATGCCTCGCTCGGGCCCTGTGTTTTGGAAACCGCGCTCGAGCATGCGGCGGGAACCTACGAGATTGCACACGTCAAAACCCGCGGCCGGTTGGCCTATACGAACAACGGCGTCGGCGGTGCGTTTCGCGGTTTCGGCGCCAACCAAATGAACTACGCCGTCGAGTGCCAGGTGGATCGGCTGGCCGCGCTGTGTGGCGTGTCGCCGGTGGAGTTCCGGCGCAGGAATTTGAAGCAGCCAGACGGCCGCGGGTTTTTCGGCCAGAGGGCCGCGCCGAGCGAGCGGCTCACCGCCATGTTGGCCGCCGCGGCGGGGAGTCCCTTATGGGCACTCGAGCGCGCCGCTGCCGCCGACGAATCGATCGGGGTCGGCATGGCTATGAATCACCACGGCAACGGCTTAGGGTCCGTGATCCCCGACCCAGCGGGTGGGCGATTGCGCCTGTCCAAGGACGGACGCATCGAGGCCTGCTTCACGCTCGACGAGATGGGCCAGGGCTTGCTCGCGCTCGTGGTGGCGGTGGCCGCTGCCGAGCTCGGCTGCGGCCGCGACGATGTCCGTCCGGTGATCGGCGACACCGCGAACGGTCCCGATTCGGGACCGACCACCGCCGCGCGCGGCACCTTCGTCGTCTGGCACGCGACGCGCTCGGCAGGCCCTAAGTTCGCCGCAAAGCTCTGCGCCGCCGCCGCCAAGCATTTAGGCACCGATCCAGAAGCTCTCGCTCTCGGGATCGGCGGCATCGCCGAGCGCAACGCGGAGCGCCGTATCCTCTTGAGCTACCGCGCGCTCGCCGCGGCGCTGGATGAGGCCGAGTTGCCGTGCGTGGACACCCGCTTCGAGTATCCGAAGGCCGACTATGCTGCCGGCAATGCCCGCTTCATCTTCGCTTCCGGCGCCTGTGTGGCGCGGGTTGCGGTAAGCCGGGTCACCGGCGAAGTGCGGGTGCTGGATCTCGATCAGCGCTCCGCGGCCGGTCCGGTGGTGGACCTCGCGGCGTATCTCGGACAGCAGGAAGGCGGCGCGGTCCAGGCCATCGGCTTCACATTGAGCGAAGAGGCGGCCATGAAGAATGCGGCCTATGTCACCGCGAACCTCGATACCTACATGATGCCGTCGATCGCCGATGCGCCGGAGCGCATGGCCGTATACGCGCTCGAGGAGCTCGATCCGGGCGATGGCTACGGACCGCGCGGGGTTGGTGAACTCGGCATCGGAGCGGTCACGCCGGCCATCGCCAACGCGGTGTTCGCTGCGATCGGGGTGTGTCCGACGCGCAGTCCCGTCTCCCCGGAGGCGATTCTCGACGCCATGGCGCCGCATCGTTCGGCGTTGCCTCGATGAGCGAGCATTCGCCGCTGCTGACGCTGCGCTTCATGCTGAACGGGGCACAAAGCCACTGCCTCGCGCCGCCGGAGCGGCGCCTGGCTGCGATCTTGCGCGATGACTTCGGGCTGACGGCGGCGCGCAGCGCCTGTGCCATCGGTCGCTGCGGCGCTTGCATGGTGTTGTGGAATGGCCGTTCGGTCAATTCCTGCCTGGTCATGGCCTGGCAGCTGGGCGGGGGCGAGATCGTCACCGCCGAAGGTCTGGATGCCATCCCGGAAGCCCGCGTGGTGAAGGCGGCGCTGGTCGAGGAGAACGCGTTCCAGTGCGGCTACTGCGCGCCCGGGTTCGTGGTGAGCCTGACCGCGCTGCTCTGCGAAGACGCGCAGGCGGGCGAACCGGAGATCCGTCGCGCGCTTGCCGGCAACATCTGCCGCTGTACCGGCTATCACTCGATCGTCAGGGGAGCACTGCACGCCGTCGCTCTACTGGCCAAGGAGAAATCATGACCGCATCCTCGTTCCGGTTCGAACCCCACACGGCAGGCGCGCGCGACTTCCTCGCGCAACCCACGAAGCAACATCTGATCGACGGCGCATGGGTCGCCGCATCCTCCGGCAAATCTTTTGCCACGCATGATCCGGCGAGCGGGCGACATCTCGCCGAACTCGCCGAAGGGACGGTGGCCGATGTCGACGCTGCGGTGCGGGCAGCGCGGCGGGCATTTGAGAGTACCGCATGGCGCGGGTTGACCCCCGCGCTCCGTGGGCGGCTGCTGTGGCGCATCGCCGAGGCGATCGACGCGCATGCCGATGAACTCGCCGAACTCGAAACGCTGGACCAGGGTAAACCGCTCAAAACGTCGCGCTTCGCCGAGATTCCCGCGGCCGCCGAACAGTTCCGTTTCTATGCGGGCTTCACCACCAAGATCTTGGGCACGACGATTCCGACGTCGATTGCGCATCAGCCCGCGGGTAGGCGGATTTTAGCGTACACCACCCGCGAACCGATCGGCGTGGTTGCCGCCATCACGCCGTGGAATTCGCCGCTGGTGATGGCGGCCATGAAATTGGCGCCGGCGCTCGCCGCCGGCTGCACGGTGGTGTTCAAGCCGGCCGAGGAGACCTCGCTCACCGCCATCCGCCTTGGTGAATTACTGATCGAGGCTGGGTTGCCTGCCGGCGTGGTCAACATCGTCACCGGCCTAGGCGAAACGGTCGGCGCGGCACTCACCCATCATGCGGACGTCGACAAGGTGGCTTTCACCGGCTCCACCGAAGTCGGCAAGCTGATCGTGGCCGCCGCGCGGGGCAATCTCAAGAAGCTGACCCTGGAACTCGGCGGCAAGTCGCCCGTCATCATCCTGCCCGATGCCGATCTCGGTTTGGCGCTGCCCGGCATTGCCCGCGGCATCTTCAACAACAGCGGCCAGGTGTGTGTCGCCGGGTCGCGGGTGTATGTGCATCGGTCGCGGGTGGGCGCCGTGATCGACGGTCTCGCCGCCCAAGCCGCCGCGCTGCGTCTCGGTCATGGCCTCGATCCCAGCATCGATCTCGGCCCGCTGGTCAATCGCAGGCAGGCCGACCGGGTTGCCGGCTATGTGACGGAAGCCGTGGCGCAGGGCGTCGAGGTGGTCGCCGGCGGGCGTCAGTCGGGCGAACTCGGCACGTTCTATGCGCCGACGGTCATCACCCGCGTGCGCGAAGATCTGCGGCTGATGCGCGAAGAGGTGTTTGGCCCGGTGGTGGCGGTGGCCGCCTTCGACGAGCCGGATGAGGCGATCGCGTATGCCAACGACTCGGCCTACGGCCTGGCCGCGAGCGTGTGGACCGGCGACCTCGGCGCTGCGCACCGGCTGGCGGCACGCATTCAAGCCGGCACCGTGTGGATCAACTGCCATGCGTATTTTTCTGCCGAGTTGCCCAAGGGCGGACACAAGCAATCGGGCTGGGGCTATGAAAACGGCGCTCCGGGCCTGGAGAATTATCTCGAGACCAAAACCGTTTGTGCGCTGATCTGACCCGCCGGGTCACCGCGTTCTTTTGACATATCTACCGCGCAAGTTTGAGATTCCTTGCAGTGTTTTGCATTGCGATTGATGCAATCCGTGATGCAGCCCATTCTTCCGCTCACGCCAGCATGGCGGGAAGACTAAAGGGATATTGGCATGACGAAGACAACTCAACGCGGATTCACCCTCATCGAGCTGATGATCACGGTTGCGATCATCGGCATTTTGGGCGCCCTCGCCGCCCCGTCCTACCAGGCGTACGTACAACGCTCTGAGGTCAGCGAAGGCTTCAATCTCGCCGACGGCTGGAAGGTCGAGATCGCTGAGTACTACTCGGTCAACGGTACGTGGCCCTCGCAGGCTGACCTGACCGCGAACGCTCAGGCCGTCGGCAAATACGAAAGCAACATCAGCGTCACCAACGGCGTGATCCAGATTATCTACGGCGGCCCCGCCGTGAATCCCAACCTGATGGGTACGGTGCTCACGCTGGTGCCGTATACCAATGACAATGGTGACGTGCTATGGCAATGCGGCTACGCCACTCCCCCGACGAACCAGATCGCCGACGGAGCCGTCCCGGTCCCGAACACCGTGCCGCAACAGATGTTGCCGAGCGCCTGCCGAAGTAGTTGAGCTAGTGGTCGAGCCGGTAACGGAATGCCGCGGTAGATGTTGGAATAGTGCCGCCGGTACCGCGCCGACCACAGCGGCCGCCGCTATGAGAACTCGGTGCGGGCTCGAATGTAACCCCCCAATGCGGGGGTCGCATATCCGCGTGATATTGCCGCAGTGCAACCCAGTCACGCTGCCTTTTCACGACATATTTTCCGCAAGTGTCGCCATTATGTGACGCATTCGCCGCACTGCGCGGGGACATGTAAATAATACATGCCGGCTTGGGCCAGGGGCTGCGCGCATTCTAGCCCCCTCGCAAACTCATGATGACTTCAATGCAAACCTTATCAATCCTGAATCGCAGCCATCGCGGCTTCACCTTGTTTGAAATGATCGTGGTGATGGGGATCGCCGCCATTCTGATGGCCGTCGCCGTTCCCTCCTATCAGTTCGTCACCACGTCGAACCGAATCGCGGGTGAAATCAACGGTCTCTTGGGCGACCTGCAGTTCGCACGGCTCGAAGCCATCAAGGAAGGCCAGACCGTCACCGCATGCGCTTCGAGCAACGGCACCAGCTGCACCGGTACCACATCCTGGAACAATGGCTGGATCGTATTCGCCGACGTCAATGGCGATGGCTCGGTGGAGACCGGCGACACCGTGTTTCGCGTGCAAGGGAATTTCACCAGTACCGACACGCTCGTTGCCAACAACAACGTGACGGCAATTACCTTCAATCGAGAGGGGTTCTCTTCAGGTGCCGGGAACAACGCCACCGGAACCATTTCGACCACCCTGACGCTGCATGCGCTCCATCCCGCCACCACCTCGACACGCTGCCTCGTCATCACCTACATCGGGCAGGTATTGGTGATTTCCGGCGGCTCCAGTTATTACTCGTCGAGCTGCACGTGAAGACTAAACAACGCGGCTTCAGCCTGATTGAAGTGTTGATCGCGCTCCTCGTGGTTGCCGTGGGGTTGCTGGGTCTTGCCAAACTGCAGGCGATTGCCTATGCGAACACCGGTACGGCAAGCGGCCGGGCATTGGCGGCATTCCAAGCCTCGAGCCTCGTCTCGGCCATGCGCGCCAACCGCAGTTACTGGTCAAACGTGGCCACGCCGTTGACCATCAAGATCACCGGCGCAACGCTGGCGGTGACCTCGGGCGATGGCACCCTGGCCACAAGCTACAACTGTGTCTACGGCGCGGCTTCGACCAATGCACCCTGTACCACCGCGCAGCTCGCCTCCTACGATCTGCACACCTGGGTCACGAATCTCAACACGCTGCTGCCCAACGTCACCGGTTCGGTGAACTGCCCGACACCCGCCGTGGCGCCGACCGGATGCTGGATTCAAATCAACTGGTATGAGCGGACGGTGGCCGCGAATACCCAGTCGCTGAGTTCGACGTCAACTGGGATGGCCGCGCCCACCTACACCTTGTACTTCGTACCGTAAGCCATGAACCTCATTACCCCCATGTGTCGACCCCGCCGGCAAGCCGGATTCTCGATGATCGAATTGATGATCGCGTTGTTGATCGGCCTGTTTCTGCTGGGCGGCATTTCGATCATGGTGCAGGACAACAAGCGCACGTCGTCGTCGCAGGTCGCGCTGTCAAAGCTGCAGGATTATGAGCGCGTCGCCATGACTATTCTGACCGATGTGATCCAGCAAGGGGGCTACTTCCCGGATCCCACGTCCAACACCGCGGCATCGATGTTTCCCACCTCGGCGGTGCTGTACGGCGGCTCGGAATATGCGTCCCAGGTCGGCTTCACTACCAATGGCCAGGTGATCTTCGGTTATCACAACGTCACGAGCCCGATCAACGTCCTCTCGAGCTCGGATTCCATCGAAGTCCTGTTCACCACCGCGAGCGGCGACGGAATCCTCAACTGTTTCGGCCAATCCAACACCACCGGGGCCAACAAGAGTGAGGCTGACTACTTCTTCACCTTCAACGGACAGTTGTGGTGCGAAAACGAAGTACCCACCGCCACCCCGCTGGTGGGCGATGGGTACGGCAGCGGCGCCACCAACCCCGTGAACGTGACCAGCATGCAGATCTTGTACGGCGTCAACTCGGCGGGCACCGCAACCAACGTGGATACGTACAAGAATGCCACACAGATGACATCTTCGGACTGGAGCAACCTGATCTCCGTCCAGGTCACGCTGACCTTCACCAATCCGCTGTATTCCGCCTCGAATCCCGGTCAACCGGCGACCGTTTCGATTTCGCGCGTGATCAGCGTCATGAACCAGACAGGAATTTAACGATGACTATGCTGCAGCGCGCTCCGCTATTCAGGCAAACCGGTGTCGTGCTCATCTCGGCCATGCTGCTCTTGGTGGTGATGACCATCATGACGGTTTGTCTGTTCCACAGCTTCGGCATTCAAGAAAAGATTGCCGGCAACGTGCGCGAGAAACAGCGCGCCCTGCAAGCTGCGGTGAGCGCGCAATCGTACGGCGAATATTGGCTGGTCAACGAAAGCGAGGCACCGAAGGCGGTGAGCGCCAGCATTGCGTCAGAGGCCGATGTCACCTGCAGCAGCTTGGTCGATGCCAATCTGGGCAGCGGCTTTTCCGCCGGCCAGATTTGTAACAACCCGTTGGCTACGGCCATCGGCGTCGCGGCGAACCAGTGGCCCTCAAGCGGCAATGACTACGGCATCGTCTACACGCTGCCCAGCATGAATGTGACCGGGTCGGTCGTCAACTCCTCCGTCAACGATGTCTACTACAAGAGACCACGGATCTACATCTACGATATGGGCGCGGCGTCGGGTTCGGCGCTTCGTGCAGAGGTCTACAAGGTCGATGCTTATGGTTATGGACTCACGTCGACAGCGGTGGCGGTGGTGGAAAGCGTCATCACGATCAGCTCTCAGAGTTCCGCAGGGGACGGACCATGATGAATCTCAAGTATTGCTGCGTTGCGCTGTCATTCATTGGCGGCGCGCTCCTGCCGCCGGTGCTCAACGCGCAAACCACGTATTCCGAAGACTTCACCCAGGCCACCACCAGCAACAAATGGTACTTCAATCACGGCGCGTGTCTCACGGCGGGGTCGAGCAGTTCCAGCACTCAACCCGGCACTCCGCCTTCCTGCATGAGCATTCTCGGTTCCTATTACGAACAAACGCATTACACGACGACCAGCGGCACCACGACCACCAAGATCACCGATACGGCATTGGTGGGCGGCGCCAATGGCGCGGCGGGTGGCTCGACCACCCTGCCCGACACCGTGGGCAGTGGCGCATTGCGCTTCACCAACGGCGCCATCACGCCCAACAAGCCCTCCGATTTGAATGGTGGCTATGAGGACGGCGCGATCTGGTCGGCGACCCCGTTCAATGCCGGCAGCGGCCTGCAGATCACCTTCAAAGCCGTGACCTACCGCGGCGATGGCGGCGGAACGGGTGGCGATGGCGCCGATGGGATGAGCTTTTACTTGATCGACGCCACCAAGGTGACGCCGGGGGACGGCTATTTCAACGGCGTCGGCGACATCGGCGGCAGCTTGGGCTACAGCTGCAGCAATGCGAACAATCCGGCCGACGGGCTGGCCGGAGCGTACATCGGTCTCGGCATCGACGAATACGGAAATTTCCTCGATGGCGCCACGCTGGCAAGTGGCACGCCCACCGGTCAGACGCAAAACTCCGGCTACGGCAACCTCAACGGCGACAACTCGGCGAGCGGCTACGGCTTCTATCCGTATGGACGCATTGGCCTGCGCGGCGCGGGAAACATCTCGTTTTTGGAGCTGAACAAGGCCTACCCCGCCTACTATCCAACCACCACGCTCAACACTGCGACGCTGCAGCAATCGGCGGTGCAAAACACCTGCATCACGGGTCAGGTATTGAACTACTCGACCAGCGCCTACCCGAATTGCAACCTGTACGTCAATGGCGCCACCGCGAACACGGCCAACTGCCC
>Ga0116230_10000379_pt1 | contig 38715 bp, 31 predicted proteins | sample S1TSphfallax_3_FD_88678 | JGI IMG/M metagenome (GOLD analysis project Ga0116230, IMG submission 88678) | Host-associated microbial communities from peat moss isolated from Minnesota, USA - S1T2_Fd - Sphagnum fallax MG | ecosystem: Host-associated > Plants > Peat moss > Unclassified | place... | reverse complement strand
GGGGACGCGGCGGACGACGCCAATGCGCCCATTGCGCCTGATCTGCCCCGGCGCGGGCCGGGGCGCTTCGCAGCCCGCGGTCAGGCCAAAGGCATGTCTGACAAGATGATGAATAAGAGCAAGCCGCTGGTTCCCTCCGGAATCAGAACCGAATTCAAGAAGGTCAAAACTGGCCGGCCGGGTGAGGGCGGTACACGCCCTTTGTCGAAGCCGCCAGCGAAATAGGAGACACCCATGGCCGTTAGCGCCAATAAACTCGAACTCCTGCAAATCGCCGATGCCGTCGCGCGCGAAAAATCGATCGACCGGCAAATCGTGCTCGCCTCCATGGAAGATGCGATGCAGAAGGCGGCCCGCTCCCGTTATGGCCAGGAGACGGAAGTCCGTGCCGAGATCAATCCGAAGACGGGCGAGGTTCATTTCTCCCGCCTCTTGCTGGTTGTCGATGAGATCGAAAATGACGCGACCCAGATCAGTGTGACGGATGCGCGCAAGAAAAACCCCGCGGCCCAGGTCGGCGATTGGATCGCCGAAACGCTGCCGCCCTTCGACTTTGGCCGCATCGCCGCGCAATCGGCGAAGCAGGTCATTGTCCAGAAGGTGCGCGAAGCGGAACGCGACCGGCAATATCAGGAATTTAAGGATCGCATCGGCGATATCGTGAACGGCGTCGTGAAGCGCGTCGAATATGGCAATGTGATTGTTGATCTCGGGCGTGGCGAGGCGACCATCCGGCGCGATGAGATGATTCCGCGCGAAATGTTCCGCCCGGGTGATCGCGTGCGGGCTTATGTTTACGATGTCCGCCGTGAACAGCGCGGCCCGCAGATTTTCCTGTCGCGGACGCATCCGCAGTTCATGTCTAAGCTGTTCAAACAGGAAGTGCCGGAAATCTATGATGGCGTGATCGAAGTGAAGGCCGTTGCGCGCGATCCTGGCTCGCGGGCGAAGATCGCCGTCATCTCGCGCGATTCGTCGATCGATCCGGTTGGCGCCTGCGTTGGTATGCGCGGCTCGCGTGTGCAGGCGGTCGTCAATGAATTGCAGGGCGAAAAGATCGACATCATCCCCTGGTCGCCGGATGAGGCGACCTTCATCGTCAACGCGTTGCAGCCTGCCGAAGTCGTGAAAGTTGTTCTCGATGAAGACGCCGAGCGCATTGAAGTTGTGGTTCCCGATGACCAATTATCTTTGGCGATCGGACGGCGCGGTCAAAATGTGCGGCTTGCGTCGCAGCTGACCGGCTGGGATATCGACATTCTGACGGAGGCTGAGGAGTCCGAACGGCGGCAGAAGGAATTCCTCGACCGGACCAATGCCTTCATGAATGCCCTCGATGTCGATGAGGTCGTCGGGCAGCTCTTGGCATCTGAGGGATTCCGCTCCGTCGAGGAGTTGGCCTTCGTCGAACCGGCCGAACTCGCGTCGATCGAAGGATTCGATGACGATACCGCCTCGGAAATTCAAAACCGGGCGCTCACTTATCTGGCGAAGCTCGAGGCGGAGCAGGACGCGCGGCGTATTGAGCTGGGCGTTGCCGATGAGCTCAAGGAAGTGCCTGGCGTGACCACGGCCATGCTCGTCAAGTTCGGTGAGAATGACGTGAAAACGGTCGAGGATCTCGCCGGATGCGCCACCGATGATCTTACCGGCTGGAGCGAGCGTAAGGACGGCGAAACGACAAAACATGCAGGTTTCCTCGAGGGAATCGAAATCTCGCGTGAGGAAGCTGAGGCCATGATCATGACGGCCCGCGTCAAGGCCGGATGGATCGAGGCATTGCCCGAACCCGTTGAAGAAGAAGGTGAACAGGAAGCTGCCAGCGCTTGAGGGGGAAGCCGTGAAGAAGGTGCGAGACATTCCAAATCTTGCGCCAGAGGCTCAGGTTCAAGACACGTTTGACCCTCAAGCGATTGGGCCTGATGAAGGATTCGATAAAGAAATAGGGCCGGAGCGGACCTGTATCGTGACGCGGACCAAGGGATCGCCCGAGACCATGATCCGATTCGTGCTTGGTCCTGATCTCGCGGTTGTCCCCGATATCAGGCAGAAATTACCGGGGCGGGGGGTTTGGGTTACGGCGCGGGCTGACAAAGTAGCGGAAGCCGTGAAACGTCAAGCCTTTGCCAGAGGCTTCAAGACCAAAGCCGTGGCCTCGGCCAATCTGCCTGATGAGCTTGACGCGTTGCTGCGCCAAGATTGTCTACAGTTTTTATCTTTGGTGAATAAGGCCGGTTTGGCGATTACCGGTTTTGCCAAGGTTGAAGCGGCGATCGAGGCCGGGCAAATCGCCGGAATATTGCATGCGGCCGATGCCGGAGCGGACGGTATACGTAAAGTGGGGCAAGCTTTGCGGCGGCGCTTCGGAGAGGATCAGCACCGGCCGCAGATTAAACTCTTCACTGGAGAGCAATTGGATTTGGCTTTAGGACGGACAAATGTGATACATGCAGCTCTTCTGACGGGAGCGGCGAGCGCGGCCCTCGTGACGCGATGCCGGCGGCTGATGGATTACCGGTCCACGGTCTTGCCGCTGCGGGATGGAAGAGTTTTTGCTAGCCCCGAGGGCTCTGCTGGTTTGGAAGATCATCGGGCGGGTGAAAATAATTCAGAATGAGCACTTGGCTCTAGAGCTAGTGCGGGTCGATACTAAGCGGGCTTTGCCCTGGGACAGATAACGAATGAGTGAAACCAAGAATACCGGCGATACAACTTTGAGCGTCACGCCAACCAAAACCCTGTCGCTAAAGCGGCCGGTGGAAGCTGGCATTGTGCGTCAGAGTTTCTCGCATGGTCGTTCCAAGGCTGTTGTCGTCGAGAAGGTCAAGCGCCGCGCCATCGGCCCAGGCGAAGCGCATGCCCCCGCGGCAGCTCCGGCGCCCGCGCCCGCCGCTGTTCCCGCGCCGCCGCCTCCGGTTGCCGCCGCGCCCGCTCCTGCTGCGCCGGTCACAGCCCGTTCGCAACCCGCCGCCAGACCGGCTCAGTCCGTAAGGCCTGACACGCCGTCGCGCTCCTCTCAGCGTTCCTCCACTGGCGTTGTCTTGCGGTCTCTGACCGAAGAAGAGCGTGAAGCCCGCGCGCGTGCTCTTTCGGATTCGCGCATACGCGAGGACGAAGACCGTAAACGCGCTGAGATCGAAGCGAAAGCCCGCGCCGAACGCGAGGCGAGCGAACTCATCGAACGCACCGCGGCTGAGGCCCGTAAACGCGAGGAAGATGCCCGCCGGGCGCAGGAATCGGAAGCCAAGCGCCGTTCCGAACAAGAAGCCAAGCGCCGTTTGGCGGGAGAGCCTCCGGCGCCGCCAGCGCCGGGCTCAGCTCCAGGTGTCCGCCGTCCGGTCAGTTCGGCAACCGTCGCCAGTACCGCGGCTCCCTTGGTTCCCGTCGCCGGGAGACCAGCCGCCGCGATCGAGGAAGAAGATACGAAGCGGATCATCCGCAGGCCGGGAGTCGCACCGAAAGTGGTTGTGCCGCGTCCCGTTCGTGGGGCCGAGCAGAAAAGCCGCGGCCGTCTGACGGTTTCGAGTGCGACGGGTGAAGAGGATGAACGCACGCGTTCCGTCGCCGCGTTCCGCCGCCGGACCCAAAGACTCAAAGGGCACTTTGACGAGCCCAAAGAAAAACTGTCTCGCGAAGTCATCTTGCCTGAGACGATTACGATACAAGAACTCGCAAACCGCATGTCGGAACGCGGTGTCGACGTCATCAAGCTGCTCATGAAACAAGGCCAGATGGTGAAGATCACCGATGTGATTGACGCCGATACAGCGCAGCTTTTGGCCGAAGAGCTTGGGCATACCGTGAAGCGCGTCGCCGAGGCGGATGTTGAAGAAGGCCTCTTCGATACGCCGGATGCTGGTGAGCATCTGCTCTCGCGTCCGCCAGTCGTTACCATCATGGGCCACGTCGATCACGGCAAGACCTCGCTTCTCGATGCCATTCGCCATGCGAATGTGGTTTCGGGAGAGGCTGGCGGCATCACGCAGCATATCGGCGCCTATCAAGTCGTGGCGCCAAACGGGCTGCCTGTGACCTTCATCGATACGCCCGGCCACGCGGCCTTCACTGCCATGCGTGCGCGCGGCGCTAAGGTGACGGATATCGTGGTGCTGGTCGTTGCCGCTGACGATGGCGTTAAGCCGCAAACGGTCGAAGCGATCGCCCATGCCCGCGCCGCGCATGTGCCGATGATCGTGGCGATCAACAAGATCGATAAGCCGGATGCCAAGCCCGAGCGCGTGCGCACGGAATTGCTCCAATATGAGGTGCAGGTTGAATCGATGGGCGGCGAGACGCTCGAAGTCGAAGTCTCGGCCATGCAGAAGACCAATCTCGACAAATTGCTCGAATTGATCGCGCTCCAGGCGGAAGTGCTCGATCTCAAGGCCAATCCGGATCGCAGCGCTGAAGGCACTGTGATCGAGGCCAGTCTCGATCGCGGCCGTGGCCCGGTCGCGACAGTGCTCGTCCAGCGCGGCACCTTGAAGGTCGGCGATGTCATCGTCGGCGGATCGCATTGGGGCCATGTCAGGGCTCTGATCGATGACAAAGGCGTCAATTGCCAATCGGCGGGACCTTCGATGCCTGTCGAGGTTCTGGGCTTCGGCGGTTCGCCGGAAGCGGGCGATCGCGTCGCGGTCGTCGAGACGGAAGCACGTGCCCGTGAGATTACCGAATATCGCGATCGTCAGAAGCGCGATAAGGCGGCTGCGCGGGGCGCGGCGCGCGGTTCGCTCGCCGATATGATGAGCCAGTTGAAGGCGGCGGGGCGTAAAGAATTTCCGCTTGTCATTAAGGGCGACGTGCAAGGCTCTGTTGAAGCCATTATCGCGACGCTCGAAAAGCTCAACACGGAAGAAGTCGCGGCGCGTGTCCTTCACGCGGGTGTCGGCGGCATTACCGAATCGGACATTACTTTGGCGGCGGCTTCGCACGCGGCTGTGCTCGGCTTCAACGTGCGTGCGCATAAGGAAGCGCGCGCGCTCGCTGAGCAGGACGGCATTGAGATCCGTTATTACAATATCATCTACAATCTCGTGGATGATGTGAAAGCCGCGATGTCGGGCATGCTCGATCCGACGCTGCGCGAAGACATGCTTGGCAATGCGCAGATCCTCGAAGTGTTCAATATTTCGAAGGTTGGCAAGGTTGCCGGCTGCCGTATTACCGATGGTATCGTCCAGCGCGGCGCTAATGTCCGCCTGATCCGTGACAATGTCGTGGTGCATGAAGGCAAGCTCTCGACGCTGAAGCGCTTCAAAGACGAGGTCAAAGAAGTGCTGGCCGGGCAAGAATGCGGCATGGCTTTCGAGAACTACCAAGACATGCGTGTCGGCGATGTGATCGAATGCTACACCGTCACTGAGATCAAGCGCTCGCTGTGAAGCTTCATTTCAGGAAGCTCAAGTGCCAGTGCAACAAGCGTCATGCGTGGGCTTAACCCGCCCATTCACGAAACACTTTATCGTCACATAATCGCGTTGGGTCCGGTATTTGTCTGCGCTTGAATGCGCGGCGTAATTCCGGATCAAGTCCGGGGCCGGGCATGACGCCGGTTTCCGGATAAGATACAAGTGACGAGGAACCTGCGTTTATCCAATGCCCAGAGCTCATCAACAAGGCGGCGAACCTTCACATCGCACGTTGCGCGTCGCCGAACTCGTGCGGCATACCGTGTCCGATCTGCTCACCCGCGCGGCCATTAATGACCCGGCGCTCGAGGGCCGTGTCATCACCGTTCCCACTGTGCGCATGAGCCCGGATTTGAAGCTTGCGACGGTCTTTGTGATGCCGCTGGGCGGCAAGGATGCCGCTACGGTTGTCGCGGCGCTTGAGCGTCATAAGAAATTTATCCGGACGGAGATTGCGCGGCACGTCAATCTTAAATTCGCGCCTGAGGTGCGTTTCAAAGCTGATCAGAGTTTTGAGGCGGGCGCCAAGATTGATGCTTTGTTCGAGCGGCCCGAAGTGAAACGCGATCTTCAGTCCCGCGCTCTTGAGAGCAAGAAGGACGAAGCAGAGTGAGTGCGCCCCGGTCGAGTCGCGTCGAAGTCAATGGCTGGGTTATTCTCGATAAGCCCGTTGGCATGACATCGACCTATGCCGTGGCCAGGCTGAAGCGTATTTTCAATGCGAAAAAGGCGGGCCATGCCGGCACGCTCGATCCGCTTGCCTCTGGCATTCTGCCGGTGGCTTTCGGCGAGGCGACAAAGACGGTGCCCTTTGTCCAGGATGGTGAAAAAGCCTATCGCTTTACGGTCCGCTGGGGAGCGGAAACCAATACGGATGATTCAGATGGCGTGATCGTCAATCAATCTGAACAGCGGCCCACTCCTGAAGACATTGTACGGCTTTTGCCGAAATTTACGGGCGTTATTTCTCAGCGTCCCCCGGCTTTCTCGGCGATCAAAATTGACGGCGAGCGGGCCTATGATCTGGCACGGGCGGGCGAACAGGTTGAGATCGCTGCGCGGCCTGTGACCGTCCATGCGTTCGATCTTGCCTCGGTGACGCCGGAAGAAGCGGTGCTTGAAGCAAGATGCAGCAAAGGCACCTATGTGCGCGCGCTAGCCCGCGATCTTGGCCGCGAGCTCGGATGTCTCGGGCATGTGACAGCTCTCCGGCGCACGCGTGTCGGACCGTTTAACGAACAAGACGCGACGCCTTTGTCGGTGTTGATGGAGGAGCTTGACGCTCCTCGTGTGCTTCAATGTGTCGAAGCAGGTCTGACGGAAATGCACCGCATAGCCGTTGATCGCGACGCCGCGGCGCGTTTGCGGCGCGGGCAATCGATTTTATTGCGCGGACAAGAAACACCTTTGCATGGTCCTGCCTATGCGGCGTGCGGCGGCGTCGTCATCGCCGTGGGTGCTGTCGAGAAGGGTGAGCTGGTGCCCGGACGCGTGTTCAACCTGCCATTTTAAATCAGCTTTGATTTCTTTAATTTCTCTGCCCTCGATCACGATGATTTGTATCTAGAGCGCTTTCCGCTTGGGTGGAATCACCCAAGCGATAAGAATTCGCTCTCCATTCAAAAAGTTAGAGCATGTTCTCATCGCAAAACCGCGTACACTTTTGCGGAACATGCTCTAAAAAATATAAACGTGGCCGGTTCCATATTTTTCGAGCAAGATCTCGCAGAGCTCGCGCAACCTGCGTCACGTCATTTCTCTCGAAACTGCGCGATTTTCTCATCTTGCATCAAACGCGTCCGCATTTCCTGAATTTTTGAAGAAAATGCTATTTTCACAAAGGTGCTAATTGCGCCTTTGTGAAGCGCTCATCTTCATCGCGGCGTAACGTGAAAGTGATGCAATACCTAAGTAACATGACAATCTATTCATGTGGCGTTCAAAGCATCAATGCTGAAAAGTGTGAGCACAAAAGATCAACTTGAGCCATGCCTTTGCAGAGAATGCCATGAATATTTCCCAACATGCGTTATGGCAGTCGCAAGTTGAGCAAGTGGACTGGCTGGGTCTCAGCTTACCACTTGTGAGCGTCATTATTGATAATTACAACTACGGGAAGTTCCTGCAGGAGGCTGTCGAATCTGTTTTCCGGCAGAGCTATCCGTCAATCGAGTGCATCATTGTCGATGACGCATCGACCGATGATAGCCGCCGGGTGATACAAGATATTCTTCGCGATCATCCAAAGGTGATCACCGTCCTCCGTAAGGAAAACGGCGGCCAAAGTTCTGCCTGTCAGGACGGGTTCGATGCGAGTTCCGGACAATATGTCATCTTTCTTGATGCCGATGATTTTTTGCTTCCGTCAGCGGTTGAAACGCATATTTACGTTCACCTGTCGCTCCGCATTCCCGTCGGTTTCAGCTCGGGTGATATGTTGCAGAGCGTCAACGGCGAAGTCGTGCTCGGAACACGCCAAAATTTAAGCGATCATATCCGCTCGGGAAAAGGCAGGTGCCCGGATCTCTTACGGCCGATCGATGAATGCCTCGGTAAACTCTATCCGCTGGAACCGATGGCCTGGCTCGAAGAGAAGGTTCACCTCGTAGAGCCGCATAGCGCCTTTTGGGTTTGGTCTCCCATGTCAGGCAAATGTTTCCGCCGGGACGCTTTGCAGCTTGTTTTGGCCAATCATGCGCTCACCTCACTTAAGCGAAGCTCGGACGCCTATCTCAATCTTGGCATCAATGTCTTGACGGGGAGCGTGCTGATCGATCAACCGCTCGCCGTCTATCGTCACCATAGTGCGAATGGACTGGCGCGGCATCCGCATCTCAACGGTTTCTTTTCCTTCAAACGAGGCCGCGAGCCGGATAATTCTCAAATCGGCCGTTTACTCCTCATCGATTATTTTATGGATTGCTCGGACGATTTGATCCGCCGGTCGTCACCGCGGCACTTTATCGATGCGCTCCAAGAGCTTGGCCGGCATGCAAGTTTCCATGGCGCGCCTTATTATTTATCGCGGCAGGTATGGACACGCTGGAAGGCACTGCGGGAGCATTTCAGCTTTTGGGATTTGGCCAGATGGTACGCTGGCCTGCGCCGGAAAAAAATGTGAAGCGCTCAAACAAACACGGCCCCGAAAGTTTTCAAACCTTCTGGGCCGCGTTGCGATCAATCGTTTAACAGACTTATTCGCCAGCCTCTTGCTGCTCTTCCAGCGCTTTTTCTTTCAGGTCGAGATCTTCGCCGGTTTCCTGATCGACCGAGCGCATGGAGAGCCGCACTTTGCCGCGCTCATCGAAACCGAGAAGTTTCACTTTGACCTTCTCGCCTTCCTTAACGACATCGCCTGTCTTGGCGACGCGTCCTTTGGCGAGCTGCGAAATATGGACGAGACCGTCCTTCGATCCGTAGAAATTGACGAAGGCGCCGAAGTCGACCACCTTGACGACGGTTCCTTCGTAGATTTGGCCGACTTCCGGATCTGTCGCGATGGACTTGATCCAATTGATGGCAGCGCGGATTGAATTGCCGTCGGAAGACGCCACTTTGACCGTACCGTCGTCCTCAATGTTAATCTTGGCGCCGGTCTTTTCCACGATCTCGCGAATGACCTTGCCGCCTGTGCCGATCACTTCGCGGATCTTATCGGTCGCAATTTTTAAGGTCTCGATACGCGGTGCGAATTCGCCGAGTTCGGCGCGCGCACCGGTCAAGGCCTTGGCCATTTCAGCGAGGATGTGCAGGCGCCCGCCTTTGGCCTGATCCAAGGCAACACGCATAATTTCTTCATTGATGCCGGTGATCTTGATATCCATCTGGAGCGATGTGATGCCAAGTTCAGTGCCCGCGACCTTGAAGTCCATGTCGCCCAGATGGTCTTCGTCTCCAAGAATGTCGGAAAGAACGGCATAGCGTTCACCTTCCAAAATGAGACCCATCGCAATGCCTGCGGTCGGACGCTTGAGCGGCACGCCGGCATCCATCAAGGCGAGTGATGAACCGCAGACGGTGGCCATGGACGACGAGCCGTTCGACTCGGTGATCTCGGACACCACGCGGATCGTATAGGGGAACTCACCAGCGGTCGGCAGCATCGGATGCACGGCGCGCCAGGCGAGCTTGCCATGTCCGATTTCGCGGCGGCCGGGCGAGCCCATGCGGCCGGTTTCGCCGACCGAATAGGGCGGGAAATTATAATGCAGCAGGAAGCGCTCTTTATAGGTGCCCTCAAGGCTGTCGATGAACTGTTCGTCCTCGCCAGTTCCAAGTGTGGCAACGACAAGCGCCTGGGTCTCACCACGCGTAAACAAAGCCGATCCATGGGTCCTCGGCAGCACGCCGACTTCGGCGAGGATTGGACGCACAGTTTTAACGTCGCGGCCGTCGATGCGGATGCCGGTGTCGAGAACATTCCAGCGCACCACTTTGGCTTGAAGATCGTGGAAGACTTCGGCCACATGTTCCTTGGAGAATTTAGGTTCGCTTCCTTCCGGGAAGAGCGCTGTCATGACCTTTGCCTTAACGGCATCCACTGCCTTATAGCGCACCTGCTTGGCGGTGATCTTATAGGCCTCACGGAGCTCTGTTTCAGCAATAGCGAGAACAGCCGTCTCGACCTCGGTTTTGTCAGGGATCGCGAGTTCGCGCGGCTCCTTGGCGGCTTTCTCGGCGAGCCGGATGATCGCTTCGATGACCGGCTGAAAGCCGCGCTGCCCGGTCATGACCGCTGCGAGCATTATCTCTTCCGATAATTCCTTGGCTTCGGATTCAACCATGAGGACGGCGTCGATTGTTCCCGCGACGACGAGTTCGAGCGCTGAGTCTTTGATCTCGGAGGTTGTCGGATTGAGCTTGAACTCTCCGTTGATATAGCCGACGCGCGCTGCGCCGACGGGCCCCATGAAGGGGACGCCGGACAATGTCAGAGCGGCGGAGGTCGCGACCATCGAAAGAATATCAGGATCGTTGTCGAGGTCATGAGAAAGGACAGTCACGACAACCTGGGTGTCGTTTCGATACCCCTCCGGGAACAGCGGCCGGATCGGCCGGTCAATCAGGCGGGAGACGAGCGTCTCCTTTTCCGACGGGCGGCCTTCGCGTTTGAAATAGCCGCCGGGAATGCGCCCGGCCGCGAAGGCTTTTTCCTGGTAATTGACGGTCAGAGGGAAGAAATCGATGCCAGCCTTGGGGGATTTGGCGGAAACGACGGTGGCAAGAACGGTCGTCTCGCCGTAGGTTGCGAGCACAGCGCCGTCTGCCTGCCGTGCAATTTTTCCTGTTTCGAGCGTGAGCTTACGGCCTGCCCAATCGATCTCTTCGCGATGGATGTCGAACATATGTTTCGTCTTTCGTGATGGGGTGAAGACGAGGGGCCATGTGCAAGACGGCGAGAGGCTGTTGCGACGCAAAGCATGAATCCGCGAAACACAGCATCTGGCGATCCTGCCATGGCTCGGTGCCGTCACCGAGATCCAGCCCGGAAGCCCTATGCCGCCGGTACCGGGAAAAAGGGCCGCTTTCTGTGCGCTGCCCTTCTGTTAGCGTGCGCCGGCCGGTCCCAGCCGGCGCATCTAAAAAAATGTCAAAGGAAGTGGAGTTCAAACCTGAAGGCGCCGGCTCGATAGCATCGAGCGGACTGAAGCGGAATGATGCCCGCTTCAAAGAGGCAGCATCTTGAAAGATATGCGTGATCCTCGCCTTGCCTTTCAGCGCTCATCCGGTGAAGGCGCTGACATTATTAGCGGAAATAACCCCTTTTTTCCTGCCTAAAATGCACTCAAACCACAGAATTGAGCTGGTTTTAAGCAGCGGTGTCAAGATGGGCGCCGCGGTATTGCTTGTGTTGCTAGACTGCTGGCTCCTATCTTGAGGGCGCTTTGGCCGGAGGTCAATCGCGCCAGATTGGGCTTAGCTTGTGAACTGGCCTTTACTAAGCCTATTCACGGTCCGGGATAACGTCTAGCGGCGAATGCCGAGGCGTTCGATCAGGGCTTTATAGCGCGGTTCGTCTTTCGATTTAACATAATCCAAAAGGCTGCGGCGCTGAGAGACCATCTTAAGCAAGCCGCGGCGTGAATGGTTATCTTTCACATGGGTCTTGAAATGCTCAGTGAGATTGGTGATCCGTTCGGTGAGGATCGCAACTTGCACCTCGGGTGAGCCCGTGTCATTCGGAGTTTTCGCATATTCTTTGACAAGCGTTTGCTTGCGCTCTGGCGTAATCGACATCGTCTTTCCTTTCGAACCAGCTTTGAAACCAAGCGCTGCCGCGCGGTTCAAACGGTGCTAAGTTTTTGGGAATCAACCCGAATTGGCAAAACCGGGATGTCGTCCAGCAATGTCAATACGGGAAAGTGAGGCTTTTGCTTTAAAGTTATTTGGATCGCAGATCAAGCCTGCCTGCTCACGGGAAAGCTTGCTTGATCATGGGCGAGTCTGCTTGATCACGGGAATGTGCTCTTTTGAAGCGTTGCCTGGATCGTTTCGCCGCCAAACCGCGTTGTTTGCTTATCGAAAGCATGCGCTTTAGACATTAGGTGCAGCCGCCGTGCGGTCTTTATCGCCGGGCGTGATCTGGATAGATGGTACGAATTCCATGAAAAGGAGGAAAGATGCGTCTCTTGATTCATAAATTCGCAGCGGCCGCCGCGGTTCTCGCGGGCTTGAGCCCTGCTATCGACCAAGCCTCCGCCGCGGCTGTTCCTGCCGCCGATCTCGCGCCTGTCATTGGCGATGCTTTGCCCGTGCAACATACGCAATTCTTCTATGGCGGTCAGAATTATTGCTGGTATCCAGACGGTTGGCGCGGCCCTGGCTATTATTGGTGCGGCTACGCTTGGCGCCGTGGCTTTGGCTGGGGCGGCGGTTATGGCTGGCATGGCTGGGGCGGCGGCCGGGGCTTCCGTGGAGGCGGGTTCCATGGCGGTGGACGCGGCGGCGGTTTCCATGGCGGCGGCCACGGCGGGCACCGCTAACGGATAGATTGACCGCTCGCGCTGATCACGCCATCGATCAGATTGAGCGAACGTAAAATCTCGCTCGAAAATGCCGCCGCGCTGGCCTGTCGCTGACAGGCCGTCGCGGCGATGGCATCTTCAAACGCGAAAAGCGCTGCGCGGGCTTCTGTCATGCCGCAAAGCGCAAAATGGCAGATCTCGGCTGGCCGCATTTGCGCCAGCCGGCCTATATCGGCGCGGATCACCGCGCCGATTTTCGGGTAACCGCCGGTTGGTTGATGATCGGCCATCAGGATCAGAGGCTGTCCGTCGCCGCCAATCTGGATGGCTCCGAGTGCGATGCCATCGGAGACGATATTAAACCCCAAAGCATGTTCGATCTTTGGCCCTGTGAAGCGGTAGGCCATGCGATCAGCAGCGGCGGTCAGGCAGAAAGGTGCTGAAAAAAACACCTTGAGCGCATCGGCTGAAAAATAATCCTCCTGCGGACCAAGCAGGACACGGATTGGCTGAGTATCGTGATCGAGCCAAGGCGCTTTGAGCCTGCCCTCCGAAGCTGCCGCCCAGATCGCTGGAAAAACCGGAAGCGTGTCGCCCGCCTGAATCATACGGCCGCCAATGCCTGATCGCAGATGTGTGGAGCGGCTGTCCATCTCGACGGGTGTATCAAAGCCGCCAGCCGCGGCGAGATAGGTCCAGGCACCCCAGGCTCCGGGCTTTGCCGCCAGCCTTTCGCCTGGCTGAAGCTTTATGCGCATGGCAGACGACAAAAGCTTGCCATCACGTGACCAGATGAATCCGCCGCCGCCGAATGCGACATCCATGGGTTCTTCAACGCTGGTCACTTCAACGCCGCCGGTTGAGATCTCGAGCACAGCCGCCGTTTTCTTCAGACCTAAAACGCGGCAGACAGTTTGGAAAGCCGTCCAATCCATAGGCCCGGAAGGCGTGACGCCATAACGGCGAAAGTGAAAGCGCCCGCCATCTTGAATCGTCGTTCCCGCACCGGCGCGGATGATTTTGAGATGCGCTGCCATCAGGCGCTTTCTTCATGAGCGGCAAGCGCGCCCGCCGCCGCGTCGCAGCGCAGGGCCTCGAATGTTGCGAGGTCAATAGGCTCTAAACTGACGGCGTCCCCAACATCGGCCAAGAAAGGCTTGATCTGTGAAGGATCGAACATGCGGACAGGTGTTTGCCCGATAACATACCAGCCCGTCGGCATAGCGATCGTCGTGATGAGGGCCTGACCGCCCGCGATCAGCAACGAGCCTTCCGGTGCGGGCGGCCTCGGTGTCGCGCGGCGGGAAATCGTGAGCTCTTCGGGCAGCCCGCCTAAAAAAGTGAAGCCTGGCGCGAACCCATACATATAGACACGATAAAGCGCGCCAGCATGCAAGGCAGCGATGCGCTCTTGTGGCAGATGAAGCGCCTCGGAGACTTCCGCCAGATCTTCCGCCAATGCGGGATCGTAGCAGACGGGAATGCGCCAGCGCTTGGCTTTACTGGCAGTGTCATTTGGCGGCGCTTTTAGCTGCGTCAGCTGTTCGATCAATGTCTCCGGTGTAATCGCGCGCGGATCGAAATGGATCATGAGCGAGCGATAGGTCGGGACGGTTTCAATGACACCTTCGATCGGCGTAGCTGTCATGGCTTTATCCAGTGCCAGCACGCGATCGTGAATCGCCGGATCGATAATGCGGCCAAATTCGGCTACGAGCGCTGTTTCGCCAGCTGGCAGAAAGCGCGGCGCAAAATCATCGCTCATTATTCAGTCCTGTTGCTATTAATGACGCCTGCATGCAGCGCGCTATGCCGATGCGAAAGCCTTCAATTGAAAGCCTGCTTCTTCAAGTCTATTGCGCACAGCTCTCGCCATATGCACGGCGTCAGGCGTATCGCCATGCACGCAAATGGAATCGATCCCGATCGGGATACGCTTGCCCGACATGGCGATGACGGCGTTTTCATTGACCATATCGAGCACACGGGCGGCAGCGGCTTCCGCGTCATGGATCACCGCGCCTTCGATCGCGCGTGATACCAACAAGCCTTCATCCGTATAAGCGCGATCTGCGAAGATTTCGCGGGCGACGGATAGATTTTCTTTTTCGCCCGCCCGTTCGAGTTCCGTGCCCGCGATGGCGAGAAAGACGAGGTTTGGATCGACGGCTTTAGCCGCGCGGGCAAGCGCTTTTGCGATCATCGTGTCTTCGCACGCCATATTGCTCAAGGCACCGTGAGGCTTCACATGTGTTAATTTATGCCCGGCATAGGTTGCGAGCGCCTGGGCGGCGCCGATCTGATAGGCGACAAGCCGCTCGATTTCGGCATTTGTATAAGGCAGGCGGCGCCGGCCAAATCCTTGCAGATCGGGAAAACTTGGATGGGCACCGGCACTGACGCCATTGGCTTTGGCGAGCCGGAACGTCTCCGCCATAATATCAGGATCGCCTGCGTGAAAGCCGCAGGCAATATTCGCACTTGTAACGATCGCAAGCATGGCCGCGTCATCACCCATGCGATAGGCGCCGAAGCTTTCGCCGCAATCGCAATTTAAATCCACGCTTCGCATGAAGGTCCCGTCAATGTCCGCCGCGCCAAGTTTAGCGCCGCGAAGCGGGCAAAGCCAATCAGGCTTTATCAGAAGGCAGGATTTTTATCTCGCCGATGATTTTTGCAGCAGCTCGCGATCGATCAGCATATTGGCGATCGTCATCCGGTGGGTGGCAAGCTCTCTTTGCGAAGGATCGAGACGATCTGGATGGTTGGCGCGTGCAAAGTCCCGGCGGAGCTTCCTGAGGTCGCTTTTACTGAGATTTTCGCTGAGGCCAAGTTCCTCGGCGATCGCATCCTGCTCGCAATTCGCGATTGCTTCTAACAAGGGCGAGACTTCATCTTCAAGATAAGAGGCCTGAAACACCGGCGGTGTCGCTGGGGCTTGCTCCGCGGGCAGCATCCCCGAAAGAAGCTGTAACAGCCAATCCTGCGGCTGGCCTGCTTGCGACGGCACGACCGTGACGGGTTCGATGGGCATCTCTCCATCCGGTTTCGCCGCGGATGGGCTGATCTGATCGAGCACGTCAGTGAATGGCTGGGGTTTAGCCCGTTTGAATCCGAACATAAATTGATCCGCCGTGGCGGCCTTATCGCGTCACTCTTAGCTTCACTATGGGGTTTACGCATTAATCCGGCCCTAACAAAATAAGTTTTTTCGCAGGGCATTGGTGGAAGTTCTTGCAACGTTAAACAAGAAGTTAACGTGCGCTTGCATTTGCTTTCAAGCCGCCGTTGAAGGCCCGTACATCGGCGCTTTCATAAGCCGCTGTAACCTTCCGTCAAAGGTTTTCCGCGATAACACGAGGCGCCTTGAAACGTTCCAGCCTTACTTTTGAGTGTTTAGATCGCGCATCGGATGATCAAAGCAGGCGTCTTGCCTTCAGGCAATGTGCTCCAAACAGGATGAAGCTTTGACGAGCGTCACGGCAGAAGAAGTGAAGCCATCGCATGTTGCTTCTGGTACTGCGCCGCAGGACATTGAGGCGCATTGGGCCTTTGTCCCGTTCCTCATTTTATTAGCATTGGGCCTGGGGCTTGTCCTGACTTTCGCAGGCGTCATGGCGGTCTGGAAGACGGGTGTCATCCACGATCCAGATGACGCTATGCGGCTTGTGCAAGTGCGCGCGCTGCTTGCGGGCCAGAATTGGTACGACATGACGGCGTATCGCCTCGATCCGCCGGCGGGCAGCATCATGCACTGGTCGCGCGTCGTCGATCTGCCGCTGGCGATCCTTATCAAAAGCTTCGCGGTCTTCCTGCCGGTTGAGGCTGCTGAACGCCTGACGCGCATCGTGTTTCCCTTGCTGCTTCAGGCGGGGCTTTATGTTGCCATTGTGCGCCTCGCGAAATCCTTGCTCGGCCGCGAAGCGATCATGCCTGCGATCTTCACGGTGCTTTTAAGCGGAATCGCTTTCGGCCAATTTCAGCCGGGCCGGATCGATCATCACGCGCCGCAGATCGTTCTCTTGGTCTTCATGCTGGGCGGACTTATCGATGCGGTAAAGCCGCAGCGGGTGCTGCCCGCTGCCATCGCAGGCGGATTGGCCGCGCTCTCCATGGCGATCAGCCTTGAAAACCTGCCATTCATTTTAACGCTTTGGGGTCTCGCCGCGGGACTTTGGATTTGGCAGGGACATACAGCGCGGGCCTCCATGGCGGGCTTCGCGCTTGGTCTGCTTATTGGCTTGCCGCTTTCCTTTTTGGCGACTGTCGGTCCGGCACATTGGTTCTTGTCGGTGCCTGATGCCTTTTCTTTCGGGCAGTTGATCGCAGGTATGGGAGGCGCGCTGGTCTGCCTCGCGCTCGCCTATTTGCCCGGGCGCTTCAGCCATCGTTCCGTCAGATTGGCGCTGGCAGCGAGCGGGGCCGCTCTTGTTCTTGGCCTTGTGGAGTTGGTTGGACGTGGCGCTTTGCAAGGACCCTTCGCGGGCATCGACCCGCTCGTGCGCGACATCTGGTTGTTGAACGTGCATGAGGCCTGGACTTTTTTCCGTCTGATGCACCGGGAGCCGGATACGGCAGCCATTTTTATGCTGCCGCTCGCGCTGGGTCTGGCTGCGTCGATCGCAGCCGTCTTCTGGGAGACGGAGACAAACCGCCTGCAATGGATGTTCGTGGCGGGAACCTGTCTTATAGGGTTAGCTGCTAGCCTTTTCTTTATTCGCGTGATGAGTTCCGCCGGCCCGATTGCACCTTTGGGCGGCGTCTGGGCCGTGATGCAATTGAAAAAAGATCTTCTGCAGCGGGGCAAGCGTCACGCGGCTGTTTGTTCGTTTATTCTGCTGTTACCCTTTGTTTCGGTCCCTTGGGCTTTGGCGATCGGCAGCGACGCAAGCAAGCCGAAGCAGGGGTTAGAAGACTGCCTTGCACCATCGGCCTTCGGGCCGTTTGGAACATTGCCGCCAGGTTTAATACTTGCGCCGATCGACGCTGGCTCGCATCTGCTCGCCTTTACGCCGCATACAGTTCTGGCTGCACCTTATCATCGTAATAATCATGGCAATAAACTTGCGCTTGACGCTTTCCTCGCCTCACCTGATGACTCTCGCGCGATTGTGATGGCAAGCGGTGCGAAATATCTCGCTGTTTGTCCAAGTCTCGGTGAAACATCGGTTCTCGGCAAACGCGGACCGCGGAGTCTGGCGGCTGCTTTGGTTGAGGGGCAGGTGCCGGATTGGCTTGTGCCTGTCGCGGCCGCAAATACGCCATATAAGATTTTCACTGTTCGTCGGTAACGCTTCGGAGAGATAGAGATGAATAGCCGTTTGCCCATTGCTTTTGTCCTGGCTGGACTCATCGGCGCAGGAAGTATCGTCGCAGCGATCAATGCGAAAGCGCAGCAAGCGCCGCAAAACGATTCGTCATGGAGTTCTGCGTCGCGACATGAGCATGAGCACGATTTTCACCACGAATTTTCGCCTGCCGACAAGGCTGCCTTTTTTGATGCACGTATCGCAGCGCTACACGCCGGGCTGACTTTGACACCGGATCAAGAGAAGCTTTGGCCCGCTGTTGAAACCGCGCTTCGTGGCGCTGACAAGACGATGGCTGACCGGCGCAAGGCGTGGAAAGAAGAGCCGCATCCGTCTGACCCCGTGCAATTGCTGCAGCGTATGAGCGAAGGCGCGCTCGCACGCGGTCAGGCTTTGAAAACACTGGCTGACGCAGCGGCACCTCTGTATGCGGCCTTGAATGATGAGCAAAAGCATCGCCTGCCGGTCCTGCTCGCGCATCTTCATCCGCATCGCCAGCATTTCGCGGAAGCTGACGAAGGCGGCCCTCACTTCGGGCCGGATGACGCCCATCACGGATGGGAATCGCGTGACCATCATGATCATGACGGAGATCACGATGGTGATGATGATCATTCCGGCCGATAGGACCACGAACCAGTTTCGGGTTTCTCGCTTCTACAAAGGCGGTGCGGAAAACCGCCTTTTTGTCGGTTGCGGTTTAATTCCCTTTATTGAGCTTGCGCATCTGCGCGATCAAGCCCGCGGTTGAAGAATCGAGCTCCTGCGTCGATGCCGTTTTATCTGCGACGATCGGTATGAGGCGGCGTGCCAATTCCTTGCCGAGCTCGACGCCCCATTGATCAAAGGCGTTGATGTTCCAGATAACTGATTGCACAAAGACTTTGTGTTCATAAAGCGCGATCAGCTGGCCGAGCACGCGCGGCGACAGCTTCTTATAAATGAACGTGCTCGACGGCCGGTTGCCGGGGAACACCTTATGCGGAGCGAGTGCATCGATCGCCGATTGATCCAAGCCTTGCTTGTTGAGTTCGGTTTTGACCTCTTCGAGCGTCCGCCCGCGCATTAAAGCTTCGCTTTGCGCGAGGCAATTGGCGAAAAGCAATTGATGTTGTTTCGCATCCGCTGCGTTGGGCTGCGCCGCGATCAAAAAATCGATTGGCACCACATCGGTGCCTTGGTGCAGCATTTGGAAGAAAGCGTGCTGACCATTGGTGCCGGGCTCACCAAAGATCACGGGTGACGTCGCCTGCGCGACGGGTGTGCCATCGAGGCCCACGGATTTGCCGTTCGATTCCATTTCGAGCTGCTGCAAATAGGCAGGAAAGCGCGCCATCCTCTGGTCGTAAGGAATGACCGCATGCGAAGCGTAACCCCAGATGTTGCGATACCAGATGCCGAGGAGCGCCATCAGGACCGGGCCGTTTTTCTCCAAAGGCGTGTCGCGGAAATGGGTGTCAATATCCTGTCCGCCAAGCAGAAGTTTCTCGAATTTTTCGGCGCCGATCCCAATCGCGACCGATAATCCAATCGATGACCAGACCGATAAGCGGCCGCCGACATAGTCCCAAAAGCCGAAGATCCTGTCCGGCTTAATGCCGAAGGCGGCGACCTTTTCGAGATCGGTCGAGACGGCGCAAAAATGATCGGCGACGGCGGCCTCGCCGAGTTTCTCTGCAACAAGCTGCCGCGCCGCGGCGGCGTTTGTCATCGTTTCCAAGGTGGTAAAGGTTTTGGAGCAGATGATGAAGAGTGTCGTCGCCAAGGGCAATGGCGCCAATGTATCGCCGAGATCGGCGCCATCGACATTAGCGACGAAATGCAGTTTCAGCTTCGGGGAAACGAAAGGCGAAAGCGCGCGGCCTGCCATCGCGGGGCCAAGATCGGAGCCGCCGATCCCAATATTGACGATATCGGTGAAAGGCGCGCCGCTGGCGGATTTGATCTCGCCCTTCCGGAGGGCTTCCGCGAAGGCAAAAACCTTCTTCCGCTCAGCGAGAACCTCAGGCATCACATCGCGGCCTTCCGCGATCATGGGCCTGTCTGTCAGATTGCGGAGTGCCATGTGCATGGCGCTCCGGTGCTCTGTCACATTGGCGAGATCGCCCGCGAAAAGCGCCGCGCGCTTCTCTTCAAGACCGGCGGCGCGGGCCAGTGCCACAAGCAAATCGAGGGTTTGCTGCGTGACGCGATGTTTGGAAAAATCGAAGAGAACGTCGTCGAGTTCGACGTGAAATTTCGCATAGCGCTCCGGGTCGGCGGCGAAAAAATCCGCGATCTTTTGCGATTCCATCTCAGCCTTATGGGCGGCGAGAGCGGCCCAGGCTTCTTTAAGTTTGGTTTGATCCATTATGGCCTCGCGAGAACAGCGGCGGCGCAGCCTAAAAGGCCGCGCCCTCCCGCCCTCTATCCGGCCGTGCTTATCACAGTCCGGCGTTGCGGTAATAAGGCATTGACCGCCAGTGCCACGGCAATATTGATCACAAGCGCCAAAAGTCCGACGTAAACGGTGAACTTTGTATCGCCCAAGATCAAAGTGTGAAGCGGTTTCAGCCCATCCATCCAAGAGAAATAGGTTCCAACACCCAAGCCGATAGCCCAGCCAGCGAGCAGGGCCGGAGCGCGGAACCACTGCGTAAATAGGCCGAAGACGACGGCGGGAAAGGTCTGCAGGATCCATAATCCGCCAAGCAATTGCAGATCGAGCGCAAATTGCGTCGGCAAAAACAAGATCACCAGCAGGGCACCGACTTTGACAACCAGAGAGGTGATCTTGGCGACCCTGGCTTCGCCCGCATGGCTGATGCCGGGATCGGCATAGGCTTTCCAGACGTTACGGGTGAAGAGGTTGGAGGCCCCGATGCTCATCACAGCGGCGGGGACAAGCGCGCCAATGCCGATCGCTGCGAAAGCAAAGCCCGCGAACCATCCCGGAAACAGCGTCTTGAAGAGCATCGGGACGACATCATTATTGCTGGTGAGTTTGAGGCCCGCCGCGTGCCCCATGTAGCCGAGCAAAGCGAGCAGCCCAAGCAGCAGCGTATAGGCGGGAAGCAGGATCGCGTTCTTGCGGATCGTATTGGCGCTCTTGCTCGCAAATACCCCGGTCAATGTATGCGGATACATGAAAGCCGCGAGCGCCGAGCCAAGGGCCAAGGTCGCATAAGGCAAATATTGAGCTGGCGCGAGGAGGATGCCGCCAGAGCCCTTGGCTTTGAACGCGGTATCAGCCGCCTGGAAAATCGCTGCGTAGCCGCCGAGTTTCAGCGGAATAAAAGCAATCGCAGTGAGCACAACGATGTAGATCATCGCGTCCTTGACGAAAGCGATCAGCGCCGGTGCGCGCAGCCCTGACGAATAAGTGTAGAGCGCGAGCACGAGGAAGGCGAGCATCAGCGGCACTTCGCCGGTAAGGCCCAAAGCCTTGATGACCACGGCCATGCCGATGAGCTGCAAGGCAATATAAGGCATGGTGGCGATAATGCCCGTCAGCGCGACGGCGAGTTCCAGGCCGCGCGACTGATAGCGCGCGTGCACAAGATCCGCCGCCGTGACGTGAGCGCCGTCCTTTGCTTGACGCCAGAGCAGCGGCATCACGGCGAAAACAAAGGGATAAACGATGATCGTATAGGGCAGGGCGAAGAAACCGTAGGCGCCTACCCCGTAAACCAGGGCCGGGACTGCGATTACCGTATAGGCGGTGTAAAAATCACCGCCGACCAGAAACCAAGTGATCCAGGTGCCGAATTGCCGGCCGCCTAAGCCCCATTCATCGATATGGGCGAGTGTCGCAGGCCGGCGCCATTTCGCGGCGACAAAGCCCATGACAGTGACGAGGACGAAGAAAAAAACGAAGACAGAGATCGCCGGATAATCGAGCTCATTCGTCATCGGGCAGGCTCCGGTAAACGATATAGATCAGGACCGAAGTCACCGGGACCCAGAGGAGCTGATACCAATAGAAGAAAGGAAAGCCGAAAAAATCGGGGCTGGTCTTGTTGTAGAACGAAACGATGAGCAATCCCAAATAGGGCAGCAGCAAAAGAATCCAGAGGGGAGACAAGGTGCGTTTCGGCATGTGCGCATTCCCAAACAGTCGGCTGGCCCGAGCTTATTTGGAATCCGCGTTACTTTCGAGCCTTGCCTTTAGTTCGAGGAGCTTGGCGAAAGGCGAGTTCGGATCAGGCTGCCGTTCGCGGACCGGGCGGGGCGCATTTGCTGGCTTGTTCGCACGGTCTTGGCGATGCTGATCTTGGCGATTCTGATCTGGCCGATGCTCATCTTGACGGGGACCCTTATAGCCGCCCTGTTTCGGCCGCCGGTTGTCTGAATGCGGTTTTGCCGATGGCTCTTCACCGGCGGCTGGCCCCGCGCTTCCATCCTGCTTTTGGTGGCGTGGCTGTTGCGGGCGAGGGCCGTTTCCACGGCGATGATCGTCGCGGCCTTCGCGTTTGGGCGCTGCCGCCGCACCGGCTTCGGCCATCTCTGGTGTTTGCGCGGCATCGCCGGGCGCGGCATTGGCAGGCGCTGTATGGGCATGCCGCGCAGGCCGGTTGCGCTGATTGTTGCGCGGTGCGGCATGCTTTTGATGATGCTGGCGATGCGGATGCCAAACCTCGATCAGTTGAGGTTCCGCTACTGCGGGGTCCGCGGCTTCGTGGGAGGCCTCCGGCGGCTCGGCGGCGGCGGGTTCGTTTGCAACTTCAGAGGCGGTTTCAACCGGAACGGGTTCGCTCGCAGCCTCGGGCGCAGTTTCTACCACGCTTTCGTGCGTTGCTTCAGCCGATGCGTCAGAAGCGTCTTTCACTTCGGGCTCGGCTTCATCTGGCTCGGCTTCGCTGGAAGCGCTTTCCACAGGATGCAGCGGTTCTGTCGAGGCCTTGGCAATCAAAGGCACGGTGATAGCGGGGCCTTTGCGCTGTTCCGATTGATACCCCAAGGATTTAAGGATCGAGCCGAAGCTTTCGCCCGAGCAGCCGGCAAGCGACGTCATATTGACCGTCACGACAAATCCGTCGCCATCCGCTGTGCCGGGCGGCGGATCGCCCGCTGTGAGACCTGGGCGGTAGGAGACAGCCGGGCGGATGAGATCGGCCAGACGTTCGAGAATATCGACACGCACGGCGCGCTCGCCGCAGACACGAAAGCCCGCGGCACGATAAAGGCCCTTCGGCACATCCTTGTCTGCGACGAAAGAGGTTCGTCCCGAAGAGGCGAGATGCGGAACTTCGTCGAGGCCCTTGATCTCTTCGACACCGCCATGACGCAGCGCCCAAAGCTGCGCGGCGAGCGCGCGCGGCGCGGGTTTTACAAGTTGCGGCAGATAGAGATGGAAAGCGCCGAAGCGCACGCCGAATTTACGCAAAGCCGCGCGGGCTTCTTGCGACAGCCCCTTAACCTCCTCAGCTACGCGGGACCGCTCCAGAATGCCGAGCGCCTCGGCGACTTGGAAGGCGATGCCGCGCGCGATGCCTTCGAGCCCCTCGCCCTTTTCGAGCTCTGTCAAAGCACCGAGGAGCTTTTTAATATGTTGCGCTATCCAAAGGTCGAGGCGCTTTTGAACTTTATCGAGATCGGCACCCGTCAGCTGCTCGTCGGATAAAATGCGCGCGCGCGGCTCAAGAATATGTGTTCCGTCGATGAGCTTGGCGACCGGCTCGCCGAGCCAGCGGATCAAACCATCATTGGCCAGGACGAAGGCTTCATCGACGGCCTCATGAACGCGGGCGGCACGGCCTTCGATCTCGCTCGCCAAAGCCTTTTGGGCGGCGGCGTTCAAGGTTCGAGCCGCTTCGCCGCCCGCTTGAGGATCTGGCGTGAAGCGAAAACCGTTGAGATGGCCGACATGCTGGCCTTCGACCATCACATCACCGCTGCTCGTCACTTCCGCTTCTAACATCGCATTCTCTCTCAAACGACGCATCAGCACGCTCGTCCGCCGGTCCACGAACCTTTGGGCGAGACGCTCGTGCAAAGCGTCCGACAATATGTCCTCTACCCGACGCGTGACGCCCTGCCAATGCTCAGGGTCACGCAGCCAGTCCGTTCTATTCGCAATAAAGGTCCAGGTGCGAACCTGAGCAATTCGTGCGGATAGAGTATCGAGGTCGCCATCGACCCGGTCTAGAACACTCACATGCTGGCTGAACCAGTCTTCGGGAATATGGCCCGCCCGCACGATGAAGTTGAAGATCGAAAGCACTAATTCCGCATGAGCGGCAGGGGATAATTTGCGGTAATCGGGAATTTGGCAAGTTTCCCACAGGCGCGCAATATCTGCTTTCGTCTTTGTGGCGCGGATCACTTTATCATCGCGGGATGCGATTTCGAGCACCAATTGATCTACCGCGAGCGGAGCGCGGGTCAAACCGGGCTCATTGGGGAGAACATCGAGAGAATTGGCAAGCGCGGCTAAAGAGGAGAAATCGAGGTCCGTGTTTCTCCATTGCAACATGCCGGCGGAATCGAAGCGATGCTCCTCCAACGCCTCGACGAGTTCGGCGTCAAAGGGCGGACATCGGCCTGTGGTGCCGAAGGTTCCATCGCGCATATGGCGGCCCGCCCGTCCGGCGATTTGACCGAATTCCGCTGGGATCAAGCGCCGGTAATGCCAGCCGTCGAACTTCCGGTCCGAAGCGAAAGCGATGTGATCGACATCAAGATTAAGTCCCATGCCGATCGCGTCGGTTGCAACGATATAATCGATATCGCCGCTTTGAAACATCTCGACCTGCGCATTGCGTGTGCGCGGCGACAAGGCGCCAAGAACCACGGCGGCGCCGCCGCGCTGGCGGCGTATCCATTCGGCGATGGCATAGACCTCCTCCGCCGAGAAGGCGACGATCGCGCTGCGGCGCGGCAGGCGCGCGATTTTCTTTTCACCGGCGAAGGTCAGTTTGGAAAGCCGAGGGCGAGAGTAAATGGGTGCGCCGGGCAAAAGTCCGCGTATGGCGCGCTCCATGGTCGAGGCGCCGATCAGCAAAGTTTCCTCGGTGCCGCGCCGGTTGAGCAGGCGATCCGAGAAAATATGGCCCCGGTCGAGATCCGTTGCGAGTTGAATTTCATCGACCGCGACGAAGGCGACATCGAGATCGCGCGGCATGGCCTCGACAGTCGAGATCCAATAGCGCGGATTTTTGGGTTTGATCTTTTCTTCGCCCGTGATCAGCGCGACGGCCGAGACGCCTACCTTTTCGACGACGCGGTTATAGACCTCCCGCGCGAGGAGCCGCAGCGGAAGGCCGATGATCCCGCTCGCATGGCCGAGCATGCGTTCGATGGCGTAGTGGGTCTTGCCGGTATTGGTGGGCCCGAGCACAACGCTGACGCCCTTCGAGCGATCAATCGCACCTTTCGAGGGATCACTTGGATGCCGTTTGGCCGCGGGGACTGAAACGTTCATCGGTGCGGACTGGCGCCATTATGAGGGATGGGCAAAAAGCAGGTCAGAAGGAGCAGCGAACTTTCGGATAAGACCATGCTTTGAAGTGAAAGGCTTAGATAATTTTCGCGATTGGAGTGGATCTCCCAGAATTAGACTGACCCCGCTATCTCTCTTTTGTACCACAATGACCTGCGAGGCCTATCCGTTCTTTACGATCTGAACGAGTCACGAACGAATCGCGCCCGAATCGCCGACAGCTGGTTGAATCACTCTTTGTTCCATGCAAGATGAGGTAGTAGATTTGACCTGAAACACAACATAATGTGGGTTTACCGTATTTGCAGGACTTTTCACGGTGCAGAAAAATCAGCAAAAAAAGTTATGCGGGAGGACTCCAGAGAAGAGTTTTGTCAACTTGTCCCAACACGTTGATCCACTTACGGGTTGTGTCTCAGGCATCTTTATCTTTGAGTGCGCGGCACGCGGCAAGAGCCCCAATTTTTGAGTTTCGGACTTCCCCCGCATGGTTAACGCGGGCGCGAAAACGGGAAATAAAGCCGGCTCAGGCATCCCCTTTAGGACATGAGATTGGCAGGCCATTGGCGGCGGAGCGGACCGGTGAGCTGACGCGGAATGAAGATGGCATCGCTGCTCACCGCGCTATCAGAGGCAGGCAAGCTTCAGAAGCGCTATGGCTTTGATGACAAAAGGGACTCGGGTCTGGCCGGTCTGCCGTGACGTCGCGGTCTTTAATAGCATCCGTTTGTCCGCGATGAAGTGCGGCGCCTTATCAATGTGTGGTCGCTGTGACTTCCGTCGGCGCGACATTGAATTCTACGGCATCAACGACCGCGATCCCCGCTTGCGTTCGCAGTGAGATATGGAAGGGCACGACCACATGGGCATGTTCGACGGGCGCGAGCCAGACTTCTATGTCGCGATTCGCGGCCATGAATTGCGTCGAACGCGAATCGCGTTTGTGGCCGGCGACGGGCGTGTAGCGCGCTGAGCAAACTGAGACCGGGCCGGAATAGCCTTGCGCCGTAACCGTCCGCGTCCCGGTGTAGGATAAAGTAATATCGAAGCGGGTAAGCCCATCATAGACAGGGATTGTGCGATTGCAGGCAGAGGGTCCGACCAAGGGCTGCCCAGGGGGCACAGCCATGATTAAGGCGCTGGTCGGGTCAAGAATATTGCGTTTCAACGCTTCAGTGACGGGAACGCGGCCCTCTTTGTCCTCGAAAGGCGGAGAAATTTCCACTGCGGTCACCTCGCCGCTGTGCAAGGACATGCGCACCGTGCGCGTTTCATAGGAATTGGCGGAGGTCGTCGCATAGGCAGCGGGCACAACGGTTCCCCTATGGATGGAGCCGGATGAAGCCAATGCCATCTGGAGGCGCGAGACCATGGCAGCAAGGCCGCTCAGTTGCGCATTAAGATCGATCTTATACCCATCCGGCTGGACAAGACCGCTCGCCGAGGCGTCGCCGATGTGAAGTCCAACGAGGCTAACCGAATAACGGGCTTTGATCATATCGGCCTGAGCAGAGGCCGTGGTGCTGTTGAGACTGGCGAAGAGGCATCCAAGAAAAGCCAGCCAGACTCTGGCCGAAATGGGAGACATCATGCGAAGAGCACCAGATTTAAAGCAGGCTTTCCAATCGAACGGAGATACCATCGCGGGCTGAACCTCCGGCCGCTCGAAATCATGCAAGATCAATAACCGAAGCAGTCCTTATCAGACATCAGATATATCCGAAGTCTAAAGAGCGGAATAATCTTAGAGCTTTTGAACTGCCCGCTTTGAAAATACTCCTGTTCATGGGGATGTAGCCGCTGAAATCCGACGCTTTCAAGGCTGGCCGTTGGAGCGAGCCTATGTGAAGCCCGCTCAGGTCAGCGTATCAGAAGCACGTTTCTATTAGAAGAGATCGTTGTTTCCGGGCAGTTAGGGCTGGAAACGCGGAAAACAGCTGAGATCAAATTTTTGCGATGGCAGCTTCTAAGAGCTGTTTGCAGCGCAACAGGCGTTCATACTCAGCCTTATCGACTTCAACTTTCTCTTCCGTAGCGGCATAGCCCGGAGGATCGAAGGCCGCTGCGTTGGCAGCTTCCGTCAATGCCATTTCAAGCTGGGTGATCCGCTCGTCCGCCCGTTCCAGATAGGGAAGCGGATTGGCGAGGACATTGGCCTCATGCTGCGCTTCCAAGGTCAAGAGCTTGGTAAAGCGCCGGATCTTGTCTTTATCTTTTTTACCGAAATCATGTTCGATAACGGTCATGGAGAACTCCAAACCACCGGAAATACCGCTGTGAACGCCGATGTCGCGAAACCAGACGATGTTTACCTATCATCTCACGATTGTCATATTTTCCAATCCCGTTTTTCTTCTGTCCAAAGGGCCCCTTCGCCGCATGACGTTCGAAGCTTGAGCGGCCTCCGGGAAGCAGCAATCAGATATTTTCCAACGATTTGAGCTAAAAAGCCTATTTCAGCTTGCCAGACTCTTCGGCTAGGTTAGCCGCCGTCCGTGAGCTATGAGACCCAGCCGGGGCGAATGGAGGCAAACTCCAATAATTAAAATATGGATCTCAGGATAGAAACGCCATGATCTGGTCGCAAGTCTATAATCCGTTCGGCAATGCGGTATTGTCGACGCTGGCCGCGTCGATCCCCGTCGCTGCCATGCTCATCATGCTTGCATTTTTGCATGTCAAAGCGCATTGGGCGGCCTTGATTGCCCTCGCATGCGCTCTGGCGATCGCGATCTTCGCCTTCACGATGCCCGCCGGCATGGCTCTGCGAGCCGCGCTCCTAGGGTTTTTGAGCGGCTTCTTTCCAATCGGCTGGATCATTCTCAACGTTATTTTTCTTTACCGGCTTTGCGTCGAAAAAGGCGCTTTGCAAATCGTTCAGAATTCGCTCGGCGCGGTCACGCCCGACCGCCGCCTTCAGCTTTTGCTCATCGCCTTTTCCTTCGGCGCTTTCTTTGAAGGCGCTGCGGGGTTTGGAACCCCGGTTGCTGTGACGGGCGCGATCCTGATCGGGCTTGGTTTCTCGCCGCTCGCGGCCTCTGGATTAGCGCTGATCGCCAATACGGCGCCGGTTGCCTTCGGTGCGCTTGGCACACCGATCGTGACCCTGGCGGCGGTCATGAAGCTGACCGGCGATGTCGATCATGATTCGATTTTGCTTGGAGCCATGGTCGGGCGCCAGCTGCCGCTCTTCTCTTTCATCGTGCCCTTCTGGCTGATCTATGCCTTCGCAGGATGGCGCGGCATGCTGGGGGTATGGCCAGCGATTTTTGTTTGCGGCATTTCTTTTGCCGTGCCGCAATTTCTCATCTCCAATTATCACGGCCCCTGGCTCGTAGATGTCGGCGCAGCCCTGATCTCGATGGCGGCGCTGGCTGGCTTCCTCAAAATTTGGCAGCCGAAAGAGATCTGGCACTCACCGAAATTGCGCGGTCAGATCGATCATTCTTTTGTCACTCCCGGTCAAGCCACCCCTGTTGTGGCTGTGAAGTCTGCGACGATGGGCGAGCTCATCGGGGCCTGGACGCCCTGGATCATCCTTTGCCTTTTCGTCCTCGTTTGGGGCACGCAAACCTTCAAGGACATCGTCAATCCTCTGTTCCTGCCGAAATGGCCGATCGAAGGCTTGAATAATCTGATCCAGAAGGTGCCCCCCGTTGTGCCTGCGCCAGCAAAGGAAGGCGCCGTATTCGCCTTCAACTTTCTAACAATGAGCGGAACGGCGATCTTGCTCGCAGCCATCGTCTCTGGCCTTGTGATGAAATACTCACCGGTCAAACTCGTCAAAGAATATGTGACCACGATCTGGGTGGTCCGCTATTCTTTGGTGACAATCTCGGCGATGCTGGCGCTCGGCACAGTGACCCGTTACTCGGGTCTTGACGCGACGCTCGGTCTTGCCTTTGCCAATACAGGCTTCTTCTATCCCTTCTTCGGTACGATGCTCGGGTGGCTTGGTGTCGCGCTGACCGGCTCCGATACGGCGTCGAATGTTTTGTTCGGCGGCCTGCAGAAAACCTCGGCCGGGCAGCTCGGACTTTCCGCTGTTCTGATGGGCGCGGCGAATTCCTCCGGCGGCGTCATGGGCAAAATGATCGATGCGCAATCGATCGTTGTCGCCTCGACGGCGACGGGCTGGTATGGCCATGAGGGCGATATTCTGCGCTATGTCTTCAAACATTCCGTCCTGCTCGCCGCGCTCGTCGGGGGCCTCGTGATGTTGCAAGCCTATGTCTGGCCGTTTACAGCCTTGGTTTTAAAGTAGGCTCTGAAAAGGTTGTGTTGACAGCATGATTGGCTGGACGATTGATGACTGGCGCCGCGCCATTGAAGAAAGCGCGGCGCCGCAAAACTTGCTTTCGGATCTGCTCGATCGCTTGCCGCGAGATGATGTTGCTTGGATCAGCCGGGTTGATCATGACGGGCTCAAAGCGCAACTTGCCGCCGCGGACGAGCGGCGCGCGCTCGCCCGCCGAAAAGGTTCGGACCTGCCGCTTTACGGTGTCCCCTGCGCGATTAAAGACAATATGGATCTCGCAGGCTGGCCGACGACGGCCGGCTGCCCTGGCTTCGCCTATCAGCCGGAGACGAGTGCTTTTGTCGTGCAAAGGCTGATTGAGGCCGGCGCGATTATCATAGGCAAGACCAATCTCGATCAATTTGCAACCGGCCTTTGCGGCGTGCGCACGCCATATGGGCCAGTGCCCAATGCTTTTGATCCAGCCTATGTCTCTGGCGGCTCAAGCGCCGGATCGGCTTCGGTCGTCGCACGCGGTCTTGTGCCTTTCGCGCTTGCAAGCGATACGGCGGGTTCCGTGCGTGTGCCAGCCGGCCTCAACAATATTATCGGCCTCAAGCCAACGCGCGGGGCTTTGAGCACGGCGGGTGTCGTGCCCGCGTCCCGCACGCTGGACTGTGTATCGGTCCTGGCGCTGACGGTTGCCGACGCGCGTTTTGTCTATGATCTTCTCGTTGGCTATGATGAAGCCGACGCTTATTCGCGCCATGTGCCAATAGGGTCGCAAACCTCCCATGCGCTTGCCTATGTTACGAACCCGCGTCTTGGTGTCCCAGCTGCGCCTGATTTTTGCGGCGATGCTCTGACACAGGCAGCCTATGAGGCCGCATTGAAACGGCTTGAAGAGTTTGGGGCAACCATCGTCCCGCTCGATTTCGAGATGTTTGACGCGGCGGGCCGTCTTTTTTATCAGGATGCCTTTGTCGGCGAGCGTTATGCCGCGCTCGAAGAGTTCGCCGTGACGCAGCCAGACGCTTTTCTGCCGATCATTCTTGAGATCATCAATGGCGCGAAAAAATACTCGGCAGCCGATGCGTTTCGAGCGATTTACAAGCTCGCCGATTTGAAACGCGAGGCCGACAAAATCATGGCGGGCATTGACGGATTGATCGTGCCAACGGCACCGGTGCATCTCAAGATCGCGGATGTCGAAGCGGATCCAATCAAGCTCAATAGTTTGATGAGCCGCTACACCAATTTCGTAAATCTTCTCGATTTCAGTGCTTTGGCGCTGCCAGCCGGCTTTCGCACCGATGGACTGCCGTTTGGCCTCACCTTGATCGGACCCGCCTGGGCTGATTTGGCTTTGTGCGATTTTGGTGCGCGCCTTGAGGCGTACCTGGCTTTGCCGCGAGGTGCGTTGGCGGTTCAATAAACGGCTGCAGAGTAAGGGTCATCTGAAACCCGCGGGAATACAATTCGCCAAAAACATAGAGCCCCGCTCAGGGTGAACGAGGCTCTAGTTTGGGATGGTTAAATTCTCTCTCGAAAACTCCATCCCACAGGTCCCCAAAGGGATATCGAATACTGATAGCAATAATTCTGCAATTTCCAAGCTCCATGAGGCGTAGAGATTCCAAAGGCGTGCCGTAATCCATTCTCGATGCGATACATGTCATGAGCGGATAAAACTTCTTGTGCGAAGGAGCTGCCTATATGAACACGATCAAGCCGGTCATGTGAGACTGACATCGCGGCGCTGCATATTGCCCAAGTATCCACGCTTAAACTTTGATAGATGCCTAAAGGAAAAGGTATATCCGCAGGGGTTAGAAAGCTCCGTGGATTAGTTGCTGTGAAAGGCACCACGATACATCTTCCAGGACCAGCGCCATGCCGTTCATTGTATGAGCGGGGAGAAACGACAACTGCGCGGCGCAATTTGTCCATTTCTGGGTGAATTCGGGCCAGCCTATAGTTACACATAAGAATACGCCCCCGTTCGGGCACAAAATTAATTGTCAAATATGAAGTCCGTCACCCAGGCTGCCATCAAACCATATTCTCTGAAACATATGGAAAATACCTATTGCCCGGAAGAAGGACAAGGCGCGGTGCTATTCTAATGAAGCCGGATGACAATGTACGCTTTAAGGAAGGCTCGCGCCGCGCGTGACCTCGAAAGTCAGACCTGATGAAATCGGCGAAGTGACCGGCACCATGGTGCACCCTTTAGGGGATGGGCGTCTCTTGGTACATGTGCGTTTTCCTTTGCGCGATGTCGCCAGCGTGTATTTTTTTTTGGCGCGGGCCGTCCGACGGCGTCAAGCCCGCGCATGACGAGCCGCCGGACCTGACGGCTTACTTGATCTCTTTATAACGCAAAGCAGCATCGCCCTTGAAATTGTCGGACCCGACATGTGTCAGCTTGCTTTTTAAATCGAGCCAGATCTCGCCGCCGAGCGCCCGCCATCTTTGGCAGAACGCGTAATCCTCGCTGAGATATTCGCCTGTTTCGGGGTCGATCAGGCAGTCGAATAAAGCGTAGAGATTGGAACTCTTTGGGGCTTCGCGCGCGAGTGCATGGATCGACTTGAAACGAAGCTCTGGATGCGCGGCGATGAGCTTTTCAAACACATTGCGTTTGATGAGCTGAAAACCTGTACCCGCGTATTTCGCCGTCGCGAAACCATCTTCGACTTTTCTCTCAGGCGGTTCGAGCAGGGTGCCGACATATGAAAGGCCCGCGCCATCGAGTTTTTCGCCGCTGACGACTCGTGCAGGGACAGCATCCCAATCGATCGTTTTCAACGGATAGAGTCCCGCGACGAAATCCTTATCGAACCGGAGCATCCGATGAAATTGATCCGATGTGAAAGCGATATCAGCATCGACAAAGAGCAAATGCGTTGCCGGAGAATGATCCAAAAAGGCCGCGACAAGCGTGCTTCGCGCGCGGGGAATTAAGGCGTCTCTGCCGGAAAGCATAAGGTCGAGAGTAAAAAGACCTTGGCTGGCATCACGCAGTAAATTGCAGACCGAGATCATATAGGCTTGATTGACGAGGCCGCCGTAACAAGGCGTTGCCAAAACGACGACCGGACGGCTTGCTTGATCCGAATCCAACATAAAGGGCCTAACGAATACTTCGTTGTCAACCGCTGACGCGAGCCACGCATTGAAAGATGGAAGTCACTTCGACTTCAAGCCGAAGAAATGTCTGTGTCAGGATTCTCAACTGTTTTTTGGAAAACCATTAAGCTGCGATCTTGCGTTGCGCGTTGGCCAATGCCGAAGCCCAGCGCGCAACCGGGTCTTCCTCCGTTGGAACGGCGAATAGATTGCAGATCCAGTGAATGTCTTTCAGCCCGCCGATTGGATCCCCGAATGGAAATTTTTGCCGTTCGAGATCATCGACATAGTGGAGCTTATAACCGGAAAGAAGCTGTGAAAAGGCCTCAATGGATTCGCCGCATTCCGCCAATGTCGTTGGATTATATTCAAAGAGAATGGCGGGCCTGCCGGCACGCGCCAGCAGGGACTGTGCCCCGCGTAAAACAGCGGGCTCGCTGCCTTCAACGTCTATTTTCAGCAGCTGCGGAAATGCGCCGGTGAAGGCGTGAAACTTGTCCAAGGTCATCCCGGCGGCATGCGCGACCTGATCGCCGATGCGTCCATTCAATCCGTTGGGTGTCACTTGAGCGCAGAGCGAGTTTTGCTGCGAATAACTCATGCGTGTTGGACCCAAATGATCCATCACCGCTGCGGAGATAGGATAGACTTTTTCCTGCAAATCGAGCCGCTGCACTGAGGTGACGAGCCCAGCGAAGGTCACGGGCACTGCCTCGAAAGCATAGATCTTCACCGGCTCTCGGCCGAGCATTTGGGCCAGCTGGCAAGAAAAGAAACCGTCGTTTGCGCCAATATCATAAATGATGGGTGCTTCGCTGCCTTGGCGCAACCAAGCGGCGCAAAGTTCCAGTTCTTTTTGATAGGCGTGGCGGTGATAAAAAGGATGTTCGGAAAGATCACCGATACGGCAGACGAAAGGGTAGCCGAGCCCGCTTTTAGCGACGATTTGCCGGATGCCGACGGCTCGCAGACACCTAAGCCACCCCAGCCGCAGACCGGCGCTGATCAAGGGAATGTCGGCGAGACTGGCAGCATCAATGCTGACGGACGAACCGCACATCATTTGAATGCCGCGCGCGATGACCCGCATGCGGGCTGCCTTGACGTAATGGCTCAAACGCTTGCCGCTGCGACGCGGTTGTTGCGAAGACAGAACAGCCAAGCTTAGCGCCATGTCCGCATCAGTGCCGGCATGCTCTCTGAGAGGGGGCTCTTGATGTGATTGACCTCGCTCTGTCCGCACATCATTTGCCCAAGCCCTCCAGCCGCGCACACGGGCCGTGCGCCGTTCTTCGCCTCATACTTGGAGAAGATAACTCAATATGTCCATGCCCAACGTGGGAACATAATAGATTCCGCAAAGGCTGGCAGCGCTGCTCGTACTAAAAGATCGACGCACACTTGCCGCGGGGGCAATAATCTTCGCCAAGTGTGTCCTGGCTCAATAGCTGAGGTCTTAGGTCAAGCCCCAATTCGCAGCGATAAAAGGAGCATACCGCCGTTGAGGGCCATGATGACCGGCCGTGCCAAGCCTGAGAAACGCTTCATGCGTGTCATGGCCATTTGACCTATAATCCCGATCCCAATCAGCATGGGGATTGTTCCAAGTCCGAAAGCGAGCATGCCCGTGGCGCCTGCCAAAGGATCGGCTGAGGCAGCGGATACGGCGAGCGCCGCGTAGACGAGGCCGCAAGGGATGAATCCCAAGAGCAGTCCAAGCCCATAACCATTCAGGAAACCAGGGCCGCTCATGTCAGCTGCGAATCTTGCAACCACATGCGACCAAAGACTTGCGGACCCGCTTATCGCGCTTGATGCCGATAGGAAGAAGGCTTGCCAGAAGAACAATCCGGCTGCGAAGGCCAGCAATGCAGCGGAGATAAAATGAAACCAGGAAAGACCAGATAAGGTTTGGCCTGACAGAGCCGCGACCGCGCCAAGTGCGCCATAGGTCGTTAATCGGCCGAGATGATAGGGCAGCAGCAAGCCGCTCCTCAGCCGTGTCATTCGCAGAGGCGCGATGCCGTCGCGGCTTCGCGGCGGGCAATCTGATGCTGCTTTCGATTGGCATCTGGATAGGCTTCAGCCAGGGCATGGGCGAGGCCACGCGCGCGCTGCTGCATTGGGCTTCCGCAAGCATCGCGCTTCCGTCCATCGCCTTTGCCGGGCGCCCATTCTTTCATTCGGCTTTCATCGCGCTTCGCCATGGACGAACCAATATGGACGTGCCGATTCCATCGGCGTCCTTTTGGTGACAGGCATGTCTGTCGGCGCTCTCGATGGCGCCGCGAACCGCATTTTGTTTGATGATGAGCCGCTCATTAGATAATGGTTCAGACGGACGGCGGCGCCGCCCGTCTGAATACTCAAAAACCTACCAATATCCGCGTCCATAATAGCCAGGATAGCCGTACCGGTAGCGGTAGGGATACCCATAATAAGGGTATCCATAGCCGTAATAATAAGGAGCGGCGACGGCGCCGAGCGCCAGGCCCGCGCCTAATCCGCCCCAGCCCCAGCCGCGGCCCCATCCGCCGTGGTAGCCCCGGCCTCCAAAGCCATGGCCGAATGCGTCAGCAGGCGTTGATACGGCGATGACACTAGCGCCGACAGTTAGCGCCGCGGCACCAGCCAACGCGATTTTCCTCAAAGATGTTCCAATCATTCAACTTCTCCCGTGGGTTCAGCCCTGTTTTCAAACGGCTGAAAGCCACGGCAGTTCCGAAAAGCAGTTGCGAACCAATCGGGCGAGGCCAAAGCGTTGCATTAAGACATCGCAACCAGGAAGGTGCGATGGTTAGTAACTCTATAAATGCCATAAAAGAGGCTGATAGGGAGGATTGGGCAAGAAGCCAAAGCAGTGAATGGTTATGAGATTATAGGATCTCGCCTGATTACCGGTCTGAGTGGAGACATGTGAATGCGCGTTATGATTACCCTTCTGCTCGCCATGGCGGTTTTCGCAACGGGTGCGGCGCGGGCTGCGGCAGCACAAGACGACGCCGTTTACGTCGCGATTTATGTCGAGGCCGTTCCTCAATCGGTGAAGGCCGTGTCGGCTCTGCTTAAAGCTGAGGCGGCGGCGATCAGTACGGAAGATGGCAGCCTTCACGTGCGGGCACTTCGTGAGATCGGCCAAGATAACCGGTTTGTTCTCTTGGAGGTCTGGGCTGATCAAAGCGCATTTGACGCTCATCATAATGCGCCGCATGTGCAACAGTTTTTGAATCAGCTCAATGCAATGGCGGCAGCGCCGCCGGATGAAAGGGTTCTCGCAGGGACTTGGCTCGGCCCGGCGCTCAATCCCATATCCGCGGACGCGATATGGGTGGTGACTCATGTGGACGTTATGCCTTCATATGCGGATCAGGCTGTTGTCATACTGAAAGCATTAGGCGAGGCGAGTGCCAAAGAACCGGGTAATCTTCGCTTCGGTGTGACGCACCAGCCAGATCACACCAACCATTTTACGGTCGGCGAAGCCTGGTCGGACAAAATGTCATTTGATGCGCATTTGGCGGCACCGCCGACCAAAGGCTTCCGCCGCGATCTCAGCCCCATGCTCGGTGCGCTTTACGACCAGCGGATCTACCGCGACGCCGACTGACAATCATATCAACGGTGTTGAAGTCGTGCTGTCACTTGCGGATGGGCAGCCAGCGAAACTGTGAAAGCCAATCCCGGATCCGCAGCTTGATTTCACCTGCTCTTTTCCACACATAGGTTGATTTCATCCAGGTCAGAAACTGTTCCTTATAATTTGAAATCCAGGTCCAGAGCTTCGCGAACCAGGGAATGGTAAGGAGCTTGGCTTTGCCTGCATGGAAAATCCGGTCAACGACAAGCACGCTGACGAAATAGGCTGCGACAAGCAGGACCAATCCGATGATCAGGTGACCTGTACTCATCAGATATACGGCATAGACTTTTGCTGGTTCAGCAAACGCGAACGGCAAGACGAGCAGGCTGAGAACCCCATAGGCAGGCAGTTTTGCGATGAGGGCTTCGAGATGGATGATGAGCCGGAGTTTTGCGAGCCAGAGCGTCAGGGGCCGGAACAAAGTCCGGAAAACACCATCTAAAATGACATAAATGGCAACAATGATTTCGGCTAATGGGCTGAGAACCCGGCGTTGCCATGACGCATTTGGAGAGCGTGTACGCCAGGATTCCATCATTTTGACCTCGGAGGTTTAGGCGCTCATTTTTTGGGGCGGGAGCACCGCTACTGAGACTTTATCTTTTTTTCGCCGAAGGAGCCATGATCGCTCATAGCTAAACGGAGGTCATGCCTTAAACGCTTCTCACCTGTTTCAGAAAATCCCCGACCTTCTTATTCATTGCCTCAGCCCGTGTCGCCATGGTTTCAGCCGCGCCAAGCACTTGGCGCGCGGCGGCCCCAGTTGACCCCGAGGCATGTTGCACGTCGGCAATATTGAAAGTTACCTCATCGGCGCCCGCAGCGGCTTTTGCCGCGCTCGAAGTGATGAGCCGGATCGCCATGGATTGCTCTTGGACGGCCTGAGCGATGTTGGCGGTATTGTCGTTCATACCGCTGATCGCGAGCCTGATTTCTTCAATCGTATTCGCCGCGGCCTGCATCGCGTCCTGGATATTGCTGATCCGCCGGCCGATATCCTCGGTCGCGTGCGCTGTGGCAAGAGCGAGCTGCTTCACCTCGCTGGCAACGACGGCGAATCCGCGGCCAGCCTCGCCCGCCCGCGCTGCTTCGATCGTTGCATTCAAGGCCAGCAAGTTAATCTTTTGCGTGATGGATTGAATCAGGCCCACCACATCGCCGATCTTCTGTGCGCCGCCAAGTAGCGCTCGCACATTGACATCGGCTTCCTGTGCCCGCGTGACAGCATTGCGTGCCATCTCCGTCGAGATATAAACCTGCCTGTCGATCTCATTGACGGCGGTCGATACTTCCTCAGTTGTCGCTGCGACAAGGCGGACATGCGCGGTTGCCTGTTCCGCCGCAGCGGCGACATTGGCGGAGCGGCTGTTTGTCTGAGCAGCGATCTCGAGCAGCGCTTTCGCCGCTTCTGTCATCTTTTCCGCTGCCTCTGACAGCGAATACGTATAGGCGCCGGCTTCAGCCTGAAAGCTGCTATTGAGGGCCTCAAGCCTTTGAATACGGACTTGCTTGGTCAGCCGCTCTTCTTCTTTTTCCGAGTCGAGCGTTCGGACACGGAGCAGACCGTCACGAAATATCGCAACGGCCTTTGCCATCGCGCCAACTTCATCACCGCGCTCCGCAAGCGGCACATGTGTCTCAAGGCGTCCAGCGGCGAGCTTGCGCATCGCTTCTGTGATCATGACGAGCGGATGCACAATATCACGGACCAGTGCTAATGCCAGGAAGAGACCAGAAGCGAGGGCCAGCACGGTTGCGGCCAGGTTGAAAACGCGTGCGCCGGAAATTGACTCAAGCATGCGCGTGACGGCTTCATGCTGCATTTCACCGGCGGCGCGGCGCGAAAAGACACCGTCTGCGAGCAACTGCTCGCCTGAAGCCTTCCAGCTGGGTGTTTCTTGCGAGATCGCCTCGGTGCTGGATACCATCGCGAGCAAGGCTTCTTCGTATGTGCGAATCTGTGCTGCCAAGGCGGCGGCGAGACGCTGGATGCGCTGATCGGATGTTGGATTCGCAAGCAAGGCTTGTAAGGACGATTTGGCGATCTCAAGCCAGCGCTTCGCGGCGGCGCTATCAGCCGGGTCGCGCGACGTGCGATAGCGAAAAGTCGAGATGCCGCTCGCTGTCGCGCCGCTTAACAGCCGCACCGTTTCGATTGACACCTCCGCGTCCTTGCCAGCGTGCTCGGCCATCGCCGATGCCAATACTTGGATATTGGTCAGGGCTTCACTTGCTTTGTTCTCGTTTTTTTGCCGTGTACCGGCAAGCACAATGATTGTGTTCAGGTGCGCGATATAGTCTTTCGTTTCTGTTCGAAGCTTTTCGGCCGTCATATCGGTCGCGGCGAGGAGGCGGCCGTCGAGTTTCGGGGCGGCGGCCTCAAGCCATTGCACTGTGGTTTTCAGACGCTCCAAGTCATAGGTATTTTCGCTCACGACATAGAGTGCTGCGCGTCCCAGCATTGTACGAATTTGAGCGGTGTAGTCGGTGGTCTCCGTCGCGTAGGCCAAGCCTTTCTCGACTTTTTGCGCTTCGCGCTGGACCTCGACAATCGCTAAAAGTGAATTCACTCCCAATGCGAGCAGGAGCGCCAAGACGATG
>Ga0116230_10000378_pt1 | contig 38739 bp, 33 predicted proteins | sample S1TSphfallax_3_FD_88678 | JGI IMG/M metagenome (GOLD analysis project Ga0116230, IMG submission 88678) | Host-associated microbial communities from peat moss isolated from Minnesota, USA - S1T2_Fd - Sphagnum fallax MG | ecosystem: Host-associated > Plants > Peat moss > Unclassified | place... | reverse complement strand
CATGCTGAGTCAGTGAAAGTGGTGTATGACCCGGCGAAGATCACCTAAGGAAAGCTGTTGCAGGTTTATTTTTCTGTGGTGCATGATCCGACGCAGTTGAACCGGCAGGGAAATGATGTGGGGTATTCGTACCGGTCTTCAATCTTTTATACGAATGAAGAGCAGCGGAAGCTGAGCACGGAGTACATTGCCCAGTTGGAAGCGGCGAAGGTCTTTCCGCGGAAGATAGTGACTCTGGTTGTGCCGTTGAAGGGGTTCTATGATGCGGAGTCCTATCATCAGGACTATGCGCTGCATAACCCGAACAATCCTTATATTTTGGTGTGCGACCGCCCAAAGACAGAGGCGCTGAAGGCTGAGTTTCCTGATTTATTTGTCGAGTACAAGGGCAAGTAAGCGCGGCGAGAACATCTAGCCGATGGTGAGTAGTTCTTCGTAGAAGCCGCCGATTTCATGTTCGCGATCAATGAAGTGGATTTCGAGAATCCAATGGCGTTGCTGGCCTTTTTCATCGCAAGATCGCATGGTGAGGTGGCTTTTGGGATGGATGTAGAGGGAGATTTTGTCCTCGGCGATTTTTTCGTGCGGGAAATGGCCGATGAGATGGCCAGCGATGCGACCGCCAAACTCCCATCCAAATTTTTCAGCAAGTGTGAGCGTGTAATTGAAAAGCTCACAGCTGATGATCTCTGGATGCTGCTGAAAATAATGTTTGCCGGCAGCGAAGGCGAGGCCGACATCCTGCTGCATTTTTAGTTTGTGCGGGTCATTGCCGAGGACAAAGGTGCGGCCAAAGTCTGCCTCCCATTCTTCAAAGACGGGGCCGAGGTCGAGGAAAAGAATATCGTCAGGCTGGACCATCAGGTCGGGTGGATTTTCAGAGTATGGTGCGAGTGTGTTTTTACCGGCGCGGACGATGCGCTTATGCCAGTAGGTGGTGATGCCATACATTTCCTTGGCGAGCGCGTAGATTTCTTTGTTGATCTGTTCTTCAGTGACGCCGCCGCGAATGATGTTGCGGGCCTCAATTTGATGGAAAAGCTCTTTGGCCTTTTGCTGCGCTTCGAGTAGTTCTGCGGCGCGGGTTTCTTCGGACACGGGGAGAGAAATATCCAGCAGAGGTTTTTGCGTCATGTGCGTCTCCATTTAGGCTGTATGAGTATGGTAAATCCTGCGATGGTGGTGCATGGAATTTCAGTGGATGCAGAAACGCGCTGCGCCCATTATCATTCTGCGCTGGATGTGATCGCCATCAAAATGAAATGTTGTGGGCAGTATTATGCCTGCAAGGAATGCCACGATGCGCTGGCAGGCCATGCGAGTGCGGTGTGGCCACGTGATGAGTGGGAGCAGCCTGTGGTGCTATGCGGAGTATGCGGTGCGGAGCTAAGCGTGCGGGCATATCTGGATTGCGGGAACGAATGCCCGCAGTGTGGTGCGAAGTTCAATCCGGGTTGCAGAAAACATTATCATCTTTATTTCGCGATGGGTGATGAGGGCCAATCGTAGCTCAGGCGGTGAAGGTGCGGCCCAGACCGAGGGCGGCGAGTCCTTTGCGATAGGTGATGGAGCTGCGGTCTGCGGGGAAGTGGGCCTCTTCATGCAGTCGGAGGGGCAGGTCTTCGGGACATTGCGTTTCGACGATGGCGATGTCTTCGGCAAAAACTTTATTGTTGAAGTCGAAGGTCTCTTCGATGGGAGCATCTTTGTCGAAGTTGCGGCAGAGCGGCACGAAGAGGCGCGTCTTGCGTGCGGAGACGGGCGAGGCTGCGTTGAGGATGTGGAGCTTACCGCCGCCGGGGAAGGTGACGGTGAGCTTGGCAGTAAAGGGCAGAAATACTTGAAAGCGACGGTGCCATTGAAAGCCGGGCGGGTTGAGATGTTTGTAGCCGTGGGCATAGTTGCTGACAGTGCTGATGTAGTCGGCGACGAATCCGCTGGTGGTGTTGGTGACTTTGTAGTCGGGGACGATTGGGTTGTCCGGTTCGCCGAAACTTTCTTTGTGGACGAAGGCGAAATGACTCACATCCAAAAAGCCCTCGATTTGTCGGCCAGCGGCAGCGTTGATGTCAACGCTATCGAGGCGGACCTGGAGGTAGTTGGGGTCGTCCCACTCGGCCAGTTCAGGCAATGGTGCAGGGCCGTTATCGACCAGACGCACCCAGATGAGGCCATACCGCTCTTGCGCCTGGTACATGTCAAGGCGAAGGCGGGGCGAGATGGGGGTGTTGGGATGTGCGGGAATGCAGGTGCATTTGCCGTCGGGCCCGTAGCGCAGACCGTGATACTTGCAGATGATTTCATCGCCTTCAACATGGCCAAGGCTCATAGGAACACCGCGGTGATGGCAGATGTCGCGCGCGGCGGCAATGGTGCCGTTGGAGAGGCGATAGAGGACGACGCGCTCGTCTAATAATCGGACTGCCTGGGGCTGGCGAGTGACTTTGTGCGAGTGGGCAACGGGATACCAGAAGGGTGCAAGGGCGCGCCAGTCTGATTCGGTAAAGGTACAGCCGCGCGGCAGGGGCGCGGTGAGATGGTCAGAGTTGGCCAGATCAGAGCTGGGAACAAATGCGGTATCGCTTGCCATGACCAATTATGAGGGCATGGCTGGGTCTGGGGCAATCGGAAATTTTTCGTTGCCTGAAATCTATTTGATAGCGCGGTCGAGGTGGGTGTAGCCGCCGTCGACGAAAATAATCTGGCCAGTCGTGTGCGAAGAGAGAGGCGAGGCGAGGAAAATTGTCATCGCTGCGATTTCTTCGGAGGTGGTCATGCGTTTGCCAAGAGGAATTTTTTCGGTGATGCTGCGCAGTTTTTCTTCGGGATTGGCAAAGGTATTAAGCCAGGTGGTATAGGCCGGAGTTTCACATTCGGCAGGAATCACGCAGTTGACGCGGACATTGCTGGTGAGGAGATCAATGGCCCACTCGCGGGTGAGGGCGTTGATACCACCCTTGGAGGCAGCGTAGCCGGAGGTGCCACCCTGACCGGTGACGGCAACCTTTGACCCGATATTGATGATGGTGCCCTGAGATTTTTTGATGTAGGGCAGAGCGGCCTGAGTGAGCGAGAATACCTGAACGAGGTTGCGCTCAAGGGACTGACGGAAGTCGTAGAGGGTGGCTTTTTCAAGACTGACGGAGTCATTGAGGGCGGCGTTGTTTATGAGGGCGTAGATTTCGCCGTAGGCATTGATGGTGTCGCTAACGATGCGTTCTGCGGCACCGGGGGCAGTGAGTTCTTCTTCAACGATGAGATGGGTGGCGTTGAGCGCAGTGAGGTCATTGCTGATGGTTTCAAGGGCTTTTTGATTGCGGCCAATTACTACAGGGCGCGCGCCCTCTGCTGCTGCGGCGCGGACGATGGCTTCCCCAATGCCGCTGGAACCGCCAGTGACGATTATGACTTTGCCTTTTAAGTTGAGGTCCATACTGGTTAGTAACTCCACAAATCTTTATCAGTTTAACTGCCTACAGTTTATGAGGGCATATCTGTCATTGGCTAGTTACTTGTTGTTAGTAATGCAGGTGCAGCCTGTGTGATGCCCGAATTGGACCGTCCTCGCAGAGCGAAGTTTTTAGCCGTGGAGCTTGAAATAGCCGCCGTCGAGGGGGTAATCACAGCCGGTGATGAAGGCTGCGGCATTGGAGCAAAGATAAAGAGCAAGGTTGGCAACTTCGTATGGTTCGCCCATGCGGCCAATGGGTGCGGACTGCGAGAGCTTGGCAAACATTTCCGCTTCACGGCCGGGATAGGTGTTGGCGAGGTAACCATCCACAAAAGGGGTGTGAACGCGGGCGGGAGAAATGGCATTGCACCGAATGCCCTTGGAGACATAGTCGCGGGCGACGGAGTAGGTCATGGCAAGAATGGCACCCTTGGAGGTGGAGTAGGCGAAGCGGTCGGCGAGACCAGAGGTGGCAGCGATGGAGGCGAGGTTGACGATGGCACCGGACCCGCGCGCGACCATGTGGGGCAGGGTGGCGTGAAGACAGTGATAGGCCCCTTTGACGTTGACGGCCATAACGCGGTCGAAGTCCTCGGGCTGGGTGGATTCGGCGGTACCGATATGGGCGATGCCAGCGTTGTTGATGAGGATGTCGAGTCCAGTAGTGGCGATGCTATCGATGATTTTGCGGACGGCATCGAGATTAGTGACATCGCAGGCGTGGGCGTGGACATCGCCGCCGGATGCGGTAATTTTTGCAGCAGCAGCCTGGGCTTCGGGCAGGGGGCGGTCGAGGATGTGAACGCGCGCTCCGCTGGCGGCGAAGCGCTCTGCAATGGCGAGTCCGATGCCGCTGGCTGCACCGGTGATGACAGCAGACTTTCCCTCAAGTGAGAGAAGCTGGCTGGTCGGGGTGGTGATATTGCTCACTGATTTAACTCCTGAGTAATTAGAAATATATTTTTTGGATTATGGGCGAGGTTTGACGCGAGGGACATAATCACGGCTGTCATAGATGCCGTGACGGACCGGAACCATGCATCCGACCAGCGAGAAGTATGTGATGTAGGCATAGCAAGCCAAAGGAATGATGAAGGCGTAAGCAAGAGAGAACACCTGAGTCAACAGACCCATGATGGGGGTGATGATGGCCCCGCCAACAATGCCCATGACCAAGAGTGCGCCCCCTATTTTGCTATTTGGACCAAGGCCCTTGATGCCAAGAGCGAAGATGGTGGGGAACATGAGTGACATGAAGAAGCTGGTGAGAAGAACAGCGATCATGCCAGTCCAATTGGGAACAAACATGCCGATGAGGCAGAGGAGGACGTTTGCAGTGGAATAGAAGGCCATCAATTTATTGGGGCGGAAGTGGTTCATGAGCCAGGTGGCGAAGAAGCGGCCAACCATGAAAACGCAAAGGTTGCCAGTGAGCCAGTAGCCAGCGGCCTTTTCGTGCAGACCGGTGTATTGCTCCACATATTGGATGAAGTAGCTCCATGTACAGACCTGGGCGCCAACGTAGAGGAAAATGCCGAGCACGGCAAGTTGGAAATGCGGATAGTTGAGGAGTTCACGGAAGCTGCCATGATCGACGGTGACATCATCCACATCGACATTGCTGGAGGGGAACTTGGCGCGGGCAAGCAATGCGGCCCAAATGAAGACGACGATGCTGACAACAATATAGACGGGCACAACACGCAGGGTTTCAGAATGCGCATAGGAGAGATAAGTGCCAGCGGTCTTCATCTGCTGAATTTCAGATGCAGACTTTTCAATGCCGGAGAAGATGAATACGGTGCCGACGAGTACGCCGGTGATATTGCCCAGAGGATTAAAAGACTGGGCGAGGTTAAGGCGATGCTCGGATGTATCCAGATCACCGAGCTCAGCGATGAAGGGGTTGGATGCAGTTTCAAGAAAGGACAGGCCACTACCGATGACGAAAAGCGCAAAGAGGAAAAATCCATACTGACCGATGTTGGCGGCAGGCCAAAAGAGCAGAGTGCCCGTGCCGAAGAGCAGAAGGCCGGTAATCATGCCGACTTTGTATCCAAAACGACGCATGAGCAGGGCAGCGGGAATGGCGAGGACAAAGTAGCCCATGTAGAAGGCGGACTGCACCAGGCCAGCCTGAAAGCGGCTTAGCTCAAACGACTTCATGAACTGGCGGATGAGAACGTCATTGAGATTATTGGCCGCGCCCCACAGGTAGAAGAGGACCGTGACCAGAACGAAGAGCAGCATCCATTGGCGGGGGACGAGGGGCTTATCACTAGTAGTGCGTTTGGTGCCGAGGGTTGAAACGCTCACGAGATGGATTTCCTTTAGTTGAGTTAGTTGATGTTGACGAGAATTTTTGTAAAGGCTGCGGGGTTGGCGCTCCACTCTGCAAGAAACTTTGGTGCATCGGTGGGCGGAACGATGGCGCTGATGGCGGCATCGACTGGGAAGTGGCCAGCTTCAAGCATGGTGATAACCTGGCGGAAATCTTCAGGCAGCGCGTTACGGCTGCCGAGAATGTCGAGTTCTTTCTGGACGAAGAGGCGAGTCTCATAAGCCACAGGTTCTTTGGCATAGCCGATGTAGACAACGCGGCCCGTGGAGGCGACTTCATCCACAGCTGCGCGGAAGGTTGTAGGAAGGCCGATGGCCTCGATGATGACATCAGGCCCACGACCGTTGGTGAGGTCGAGCAGAGTGGTGTGGAGATCGACCTTGGCGGTGTTGATGAGGTGTCTGGCACCGGCAGTCTGTGCGATGGCAAGTTTGGCATCATCCATATCCATGGCGATAACATTGGCCCCGCGAAAGGCGGAAGCGGCTATGGCACCGAGGCCGACTCCACCGCAGCCGAAGATGGCAACAGTGTCATCCGCAGTGATGCGACCGCGAGCGGTCGCGTGGAAGCCGATAGTGAGTGGCTCGACCAGAGTGAGTTCGCGAAGGCTGAGTTTGGCTGGGTAAACTTTTGCGGCAGGGACGGTGAGCCAGTCGGTGAGGGCGCCATCGCGCTGCACACCGAGGGTCTGGTTATGCTGGCAGGCGTTGGGGCGATTACGCAAACATGCGGGGCATTTGCCGCAATTGAAATAGGGTGAGAGGGTCACGTCCATACCGGGGCGCAGGGTGGAGTTGGCGTCGTGGACCTCTGCGACGGTGGCGGAAATTTCATGACCCATGATGCGGGGATAGCTGACGAGCGGATTTTTGCCGCGATAAGAACTAAGGTCGGTACCGCAGAGGCCAACCATGCGGACTTGGAGGAGGACCTCTCCGGTTGCGGGAGTTGGGTCGGCGACGGTGGTGAGCTTGAGATCGCCGGGTTCAGAGAGAATGAGGGCCTTCATGCGATGCGATACGCCTCCTTTGCTGTCTTGCTGAGGATACGCTGCTGCTCGTCGATAGAAAAGTGGGCGATGGTCTGGGTGACGAGGGTGAACCAATCGGCGTAGGGGGTAGCGAGGAGACAGACGGGCCAGTCGCTGCCGACCATGAGGCGCTGCGGAGTGAAGGCATTGAGGACAACATCAAAATAGGGTGTGAGTGTGGCGGGCGACCAGGCGGTCCAATCGGCCTCAGTGACCATGCCGGAGAGCTTGCAATAGACATTAGGGCGGCGGGCGAGTTCGCGGAGATTGGTGGCCCAGGGTTCGAGGAGCGAATCTGCGATGCGTGGTTTGGCAATGTGGTCGAGGACGAAGATTTGATTGGGGTGCTGGTCGACAAATTTTATGGCCTGGGGGAGTTGGCGCTCAAAGATGAGAATGTCATAAGTAAGGCCGCTGTGGGTGAGGGCGCAGATGCCATCAGCGAAGACGGGTTGTAGGAGGAATTCGGGGTCTGGTTCGGACTGAACGACGTGGCGCAGTCCGGCTAATTTAGGCTGAGTAGCGTTTGTCTCAAGCCAGGCGGGGAAGGTGGAAGATGCGATGGGTGCCCAGCCGACGACGGCGGCGATGAGGGGAGATTCTGAGGCGAGTTTGAGGAGCCAGGATGTTTCTGCAAGGGACTGGCGGGCCTGGACGGCTACTGTGCGGGTGACTCCGGCGGTGCGGGTTGTGGCTTCAAGGTCGGCGGGGAGAAAATCGCGGCGAAGGAGTGACATGGAGTCGTCTATCCAGTCGTATTCGGCTGGCGAGTAACGCCACAGATGATGGTGTGCGTCAATAACTTGATGGGGAAGTCGATCAGGGATTTTATTAGGAAATTCGTGTGTGTGTGACAACACAACCACCGTCAATTTAATGTTTGCACAAAAATACAACGATATAAGTTGAAATATAGAGTTGGCAAGGTGCGGTTTCAGCTTGCCCCGCGGGCTGGGGATTGCGATGATGGTTATATTGAGTTGGGTTGATCGACGGGGAGTGTTGGTCCTGCGAGTTTCGCTATTTATTACCTGCTACAACGACACGCTGTTTCCGAAGACGGGGCAGAGTGTGGTGCGTGTGCTGGAGCGGCTGGGGCACACGGTGGAGTTTCCGCCGGAGCAGACGTGCTGCGGGCAGATGCATTTTAATACTGGCTATCAGCGAGAAGCGTTGCCGCTGATGCAGCGGATGGTGGAGATCTTCGCGGATGCGGAGGTGGTGGTGGCTCCGTCGTCGTCGTGCGTGGCGCTTATACGCGACCAATACTTAAAGCTGGCAGAGACAAGTGGCGATACAGTACTGATCAAAGCTGTGAAGAATTTTGTGCCCAAGGTGTATGAGTTCAGCGAACTGCTGGTTAAAAAACTTGGCGTGGAGGATGTGGGCGCTTATTATCCGCACCGGGTGACGTACCATGCGAGCTGTCATCTGCTGCGTGGGCTACATGCGGTCGATATCCAAATGCGTCTGCTGCGTAATGTGCGCGCGATTGAGCTGGTTGCGCTGGAAGATGTGGAAGTGTGCTGCGGATTTGGCGGCACATTTGCGGTGAAGAACCCGGATGTTTCTGCGGCCATGTTGAGCGACAAAATGCGCGCAGTTTTGAACACGCGGGCGGAGGTTTGCACGGCTGGGGACAACTCCTGCCTGATGCATATTGAGGGCGGATTGCATCGCTTGCGGACGGGGGTGCGGACGGTGCATCTGGCGGAAATTCTAGCGAGCACTGAAGGTGCTGAAGTATGACAGTGCGCGTTGGACATGCTGCTGAGGCGGCGAAGTTTCCCATCATCGCGAACACGTTGGTGGATGATTCGCAGATAAGGAAGAATGTCCGTCATGCAACAGACGTGATCCAAAACAAACGCGCGAATGTGGTGGCGGAGCAGCGTGATTGGCAGGAATTGCGGCTCTCAGCCAGCAAGATAAAAGAACACACGCTGAAATATTTGGACCGTTATTTGGAACAGTTTGAGACGGCGTGTACGCGCGCTGGCGGCCAGGTGCATTGGGCAACGGATGCAGATGAGGCGAACAAGATCATCCTTGAGCTGATGCAAAGCGCGATGGCAAAGCATGGCTGGGCAAGGGAAGTCATCAAAGTGAAGACGATGACTTCAGATGAAATTAATTTGAATGCGGCGCTGGAGGCGGCTGGCATCAGGCCGCATGAGACAGACCTGGCGGACATGATTATCCAGTTGGGAGACGATAAGCCGTCGCACATAGTGGTGCCTGCGCTGCACAAGAACAGGACGCAGGTGCGCGAGATATTTTCGCGCAAGATGGATTTGCCGGAGCTGGGCGACAAGCCGCAGGACCTGACGGATGCAGCACGGCATTATCTGCGGGAAAAGTTTTTGAACGTAAAGGTGGGATTCAGCGGGGCAAATTTTTTGGTGGCAGAGACCGGCAGCGTGTGTGTGGTGGAGTCAGAGGGTAATGGGCGGATGTGCCTGACTATGCCGGAGATGCTGATTACGGTTGCCGGGATTGAGAAAATTATCCCCGCTGCGCAGGACCTGGAAGTGTTCTTGCAACTGCTGCCGCGCTCGGCGACAGGTGAGCGGATGAATCCGTACAACACAATTTGGACGGGCGTGCATGAGGGCGATGGACCGCGTGAATTTCATGTGGTTTTGTTGGACAATGGGCGGACGAACATCCTGGCGGACAAGGAGTCGCGGCAGACCCTGCACTGCATACGCTGTGGCGCCTGTTTGAATGCGTGTCCGGTATACAGTAGGACGGGCGGACATGCGTATGGGTCAATTTATGCGGGGCCGATAGGGGCGATCCTGACTCCGCAGTTGCAGTCGATGAAGCATTCGCAGTCGCTGCCTTATGCGTCGTCGCTGTGCGGGGCGTGTTATGAAGTCTGCCCGGTGCGGATCAATATCCCGGATGTGTTGTTACATTTGCGGAGCAAGGTGGTGGAGCGGCAACAGGACATGCTGGCTGGCGGTGCAAACTTTGAAGGTCTGGCGATGAAGATGGCGGCATTCGCATTTGCGCGACCAACTATATATAGATGGGGACAAAAGTTTGCGCGTGTGGCACAGCGACTACTGGTGCGCAAGGGATATATCCGCTGGTTGCCGGGAATGCTGGGTGGATGGACAGCAGTACGCGATTTGAAGGCGCTGCCGCAGGAGCCGTTCCGGGAATGGTGGGCCAAGCGGGAAGTAGAGAAAACAAAGGCGGCCACGAGTGTCTAGCAACGGACGTAAAACCCGCGAGATGATTCTGGACAGGATTCGTGTGGCCAATGGCGATGGGCCAGCGACGACATTTGCCCCTTCTCCAAATGCAGAATGGGAGAGTTTGCCGCGCGAGTATGACAGGCGGGGGGCACTGGATGCAGAAGCTCGGACGGCATTATTTGCGGAGCGCATGGCAGACTACAACGCGGCAGTGTACTACTCCGATGAGGACGGTTTGCGGGCGACAATCGCTGATGTACTGCATGAGCGCGGCAAGAGAACCCTAGTTGTGCCGCATGGCTTTCCGCAGGAATGGCTGACCGAGCATGTGCATGTGATTAATGAAAGTGAATTTGATAGCGCTTCGGTAGAAGACATACTAAATGTAATCACGACATGCACGGTAGCGATTGCGGCCACTGGAACGGTTGTGTTGCAGCATGGCGCGGGTGAGGGCGCGCGCCGGTTGAGTCTGTTGCCGGATTATCATTTGTGCGTCGTGCGGGAGTCGCAGATTGTGGAGACGGTGCCGGAGGTGATGGATGTGGTGCGGGTGAATGCCACGCGCCCGACGACGACAATCTCTGGACCTTCGGCGACGGCTGATATTGAGATGACGCGGATCAAGGGCGTGCATGGGCCAAGATTTTTAGATGTAGTAATTGTGCGGTAGTAAGAGGTAAAGAATTGCTGTTGAGTGGATACTATTTTTTAGTTGTTCTAAATTTGTCATCAGAGTGAATATAAACTTTCGTTCAAGACGCGAAGAAGCTCCCATATTTCATAGATTTTTATCCGCTATTATAGATAGGTAGAATTCTATTTTTTGGAATGTATAAACTTAACTGCAATCAACGCCACCATATTATTGAATCAAATCAAGTTGTCCCATTAAGGCTTCGTGTGATTCAGATTTGTACTTGGCAGTCCAGTTGCAACCAATCTCAGGAAACATCCTTGCCATGAAAATTTTCACACTGGCAAAAACTGGCTGTTCGCGCAGGAACTTTACCCAACTGGACCCTGCATGCTGAAGATGTTTCAAATTCGGGTCGCGGTCATCGCCCTTGCCCTTGCTACATTGGGTGCGATATCACTGGCTGTACTCAATTACAACCAGGAGAGTAGTTTCCAAATGCCGACCGATGGTGTTTGGTGGCAGGAGTCCGCTGCTGGACTCGAAGCACAGCGTGTTCCAGTGGACACACCGGGGCATCGTGCTGGCATTAGACCGGGCGACATTCTCACCGCAATCAACGAATCTCCGACGCCGCGTCTTCCCGCCCAGGTGCAGCAGATGTTTGACGCTGGCATCTACAGCAAGGCGATGTACTCCATTCTCCGCAAAGACCCCATCAATGGCGTCCGCGTCCCCATCAACACCGCCGTCATTCTTGAGCCAGCCGACCGCAGCAGCAACACTATCCTCCGCATTATCGCGATGGTCTATTTTTGCATCGGCATTTATGTTCTTTTTCGCCGCTGGACAGCGCCGAAATCAACCCACTTTTATCTTTTTTGCCTGGTCTCATTTGTCTACTACTCCTGCCATTTCACTGGGCAGTTTGACGGTCTGGACTGGACAGTCTACTGGTGCAATCTGCTTGCGGAAGCATTGCAACCGGCTCTCTTTCTGCATTTCGCGCTGACCTTCCCTGAAGAACGCAGGGTGCTTCTACGCAAGCGCTGGATACTTCCACTAGTCTATCTTCCTGGAGTAATCGACCTTGGACTCAACGTATTTGCCATCAATGACTGGCATGCCACAGGCCTACTAAAGCACAGTCTTGAACAATTCGGCCTGGGATATGTCGCACTGTTCTATGTAATAGCTGCACTGGTTTTCTTTTTCAACTACCATCGCACCACCACTCCTCTACTGCGCCAACAACTAAAGTGGCTCACCCGTGGCACTCTGCTGGCTGTTATTCCGTTTACCGCCCTCTATGTGATCCCCTACCTCTCTGACATCCCAGTGCCCAATTGGATGGAGCGTCTGGCTGTAATTTGCCTGGTCTTTCTACCGCTTACTTTTAGCTACGCCATCGTCCGCTACCGGTTGATGGACGTGGACCTGATCTTCAAGCGCGGAGTCACCTACACACTCGCCACCGCATCTTTGGTTGGCCTCTATTTCCTCATCGTTGCTGTAGCAGCAGCGATAGTCCACACCCAGTTCTCGTCACTCGGCATCTGGGGACTTATCGCCGCAGTCATGATTACAGCGGCAGTGTTCGATCCCCTAAAACGTCTTATTCAGGCGCGCATGGACAAGCTCTTCGACCGAAGTCGCTATGATTATCGCACCACGCTCATCGAGTTTGGCCGCGGACTCAGCACACAGACTGATCTGCGCACACTGCTAGACTCCATCGTCGACCGCCTGCCCCGAAACCTGCTGATTGCGCGGACCGCCGTCTTCATCAGCGACACCAATGGCAATTACTCGCTTGCTGCCGCACACGGTCTGCCTTTTAACATCTCCAGCAATTCAAAATCTCTTGACCTTAGTTTTCTTGATTTTGACCAGCCCGATGCTGGCCCCCACATTTTTCTTGAGCAGCCATCTCAGGCCATGCACCTTACCAACACCCAGCAAACTACGGTAACGCTGCTTGACCTGAACTACTATCTGCCCTGCCGTGTGCAGGACCGCACCATTGCTGTCATCGGGCTAGGCCGGACAACAAGCGGCGATTTCCTTTCCAGCGAGGACATGGAACTGGTTGAGTCCCTTGCCAGTTACATCGGCATCGCCATCCAGAACGCCCGCCTCTACACCAGCTTGCAGGAAAAAATTGCCGAGTATGAACGCCTGAAAGAGTTCAACGAAAACATTGTTGAATCAGTAAACATCGGCATCCTCGCGGTTGATCTCGAAGACCGCATTGAGGGCTGGAACTCCCAAATGGAGCAGATGTACTCCACCCAACGTGCTGACGCTGTTGGACGGCCACTTGCCAGTCTTTTTCCACCTGCTTTTATCTCTGAGCTGGCGCGCGTGAAAGACCATCCTGGCATCCACAATCTGTACAAGTTTCGACTCGCCTCACCGACTGGCACGACACGGGTCGCAAACATTGCCATTGCCCCACTCATGACTCGTGACCTGAAAGCGGTTGGCCGGCTTATTCTACTTGATGACATCACCGACCGCGTCGATCTGGAAACCCAGCTTGCTCAGGCAGAAAAACTTTCTTCCATCGGCCTGCTTGCCGCTGGTGTCGCGCATGAAGTCAACACCCCTTTGGCAGTCATCTCGTCATATACTCAGATGCTTCTAAAGCAATCCTCTGGCGAAACACGGATCGGTCCGCTGCTTGAAAAAATTACGCAGCAGACTTTTCGCGCATCCGAAATAGTCAACGGACTTCTCAATTTCTCCCGCACTGGTGCTGCTGAATTTACCTCTGTTGACCTGAACCATGTTGTCCACGAGACCCTTATTCTACTCGAGCACCAATTCAAGACTGCGGGCATCACGGTTGAAACTGAACTTGCCCTGGCAATGCCGCCCATTCATGGTAATCAGGGCAAGCTGCAACAGGTTTTTTTAAATCTCTTTCTCAACGCACGCGATGCCATGAACGCCGGTGGAAAGCTCAGCATAAAGACATATACCAATGGCCATGCTGGCATCAGCATCCAAGACACTGGTTCGGGCATCTCACCAGAAAATATGCACCGCATCTACGACCCGTTTTTCACCACTAAATCTGCGGTACGTGAAGGCCAGCGACGTGGCACAGGACTCGGACTCGCCGTCACGTATGGCATCATCCAGGAGCACTCCGGCAAGATTCATGTAGAAAGTCACATCGGTGAAGGCACCTGCTTCTATCTTGAATTTCCATTGAAGGCTACATCTGCAGACAAGCCCATCTCATCCAATATTGAAGAGAGCAATTTGTCAGATAGAAGGAAGCCGGCCCATGTCTGAAAATTTTTCTGACAGCATCACACTTCCGTCGGCCGCACCTTCCTCTGCGTCAGCAGCTCCGCTTGCGCAATTGCTCATCATTGATGATGAAGCCGCCATCCGCGAATCTCTGGAAACGTTGCTTACCCTTGAGGGCTACGCCGTCGACATCGCCATTGATGGGGACCGTGGTCTTGAACAACTCCAGCAGCAACATTATGACCTTGTTCTACTTGATCTTGCCCTTCCGGGCCGTAATGGTATTGAGCTGTTACCGTTGTTGCTTGAACAGCAACCCGGCCTGCCCATCATCATGATCACTGCCTACGGAACTGTGGGCAATGTCGTGGATGCCATCCGCGCAGGTGCAGAAAACTTTGTCCAAAAGCCCTGGGACAATGAAAAACTTCTTGCTGACATTCGTACCGCCATCGCCAAGACCCGCGCCGAGCAGGAAGTAGTCCATCTGAAGCGTGCCCTCAAGCAGCGCTACAATTTTGAAAATATTATTGGAAAAAGTGAACCCATGCTGCGGCTTTTTGATCTTGTCGCGCAGATTGCGCCCAGCCGCACCACTGTCCTCATCCAGGGTGAAAGTGGCACTGGCAAGGAGCTGATTGCCAAGGCGCTTCATGCCAATTCGCCGCGTCGCAACCAGCCGTTCATCCCGGTGAATACCGGCGCCATGCCAGCAGAGCTGCTTGAATCCACACTTTTCGGTCATCTAAAAGGCTCCTTTACTTCAGCCATCGCTAATAAGAAGGGCCTTTTTGAAGCTGCCAACGGAGGCACACTTTTTCTTGATGAAATCGCCACCATGAGCATGGACACGCAAGCCAAAGTGCTTCGTGTCCTCCAGGACCGGCGGTTTATGCCTGTTGGTGGCACACAGGAAACCCAGGTGGATGTCCGCATCATCGCTGCCACCAATGTCGATCTGCGCACTGCCGTTGCTGAGGGCCGCTTCCGCGAGGACCTCTTTTATCGTCTCAACGTCATCACGCTCGACCTGCCTCCGCTTCGTGCCCGTCGTGAGGATGTCCCTCTGCTCTCTGCCCATTTTCTGCGTCTTTTCGCCGAAGAAAACGGCATGTCACCGCGCACTCTGTCGCCGGAGACGCTCCGAATCATGATCGACTACGACTGGCCTGGCAATGTCCGTGAGCTTGAAAACGTCATCGAGCGCTGCGTTGTCCTCTCCACCTCTGGCGAAATCCCACCAACTTTACTGCCTGCTAATATGACTGGGCGCGGCCTCGCTGGCTCATTTTCTGGAAGAGGAAACCTGCTCGATAGTCGGCGCGATGCATCCCTGTTTGAAATTTTGGATGACGTTGAGCGTCGAGTCATCAGCGAAATGCTGGAACGCTGCAACTGGAACCAGACCGAGGCATCCGAGCAATTCAAAGTGCCGCTCTCCACCCTCAACCAGAAAATTAAGCGCCTCAATATTGAAATCCGCAAAAAAGTAAAAGAGTAGGCATCAAGAAAGACGTGCGTAAAAGGGAACTAATCTCATTCGAAATTTCTGGTTGGCTAGCTACAGAGCAAAAATCATTGAGGAAATAGCCGAACCCAAATCGGCCCAACTTTGACCCGGTTATGTCGATTTGTTATAACTGAGAGAGCGCTTTTCTCCTGCGCTCATGCCAATACACTCCTCAGTAGCTCAATGGCAGAGCATTCGGCTGTTAACCGAAGGGTTGTAGGTTCGAGTCCTACCTGAGGAGCCATAAACCAACCAGAACAATTACGTTATAGAGGCCATTCATTCGTTGGCCTTATCTGTTTTGTTGAATGGCTTTTGGCGGTAGTGATTAGCCAAAATATTTATGGGATAGCTTTGGAATTTCAGGAGCTTATCTATTCGAACAGGACCAAAGAAGATGGTTGAGAGAACTCCTCAACCGTGGCTGCGTTAACGACACCTCAAGCCGCTTCGAGCATCTCACGAAAAAACTAAATTTCTCGAGACACCTTATTTCATAAGAAATGTTGCGCTCACCGGATAATGATCAGACGGATACAAGCCATTGGCGGTATGGGTGATTGTTTCTGCCTGGAGAGTTTCACCCGCGTTGCGATGCAGGACCCAATCAATTCTTTTGGAGCCTGTAAATTTACCGAAGCCGTGGATCGTTCCCTCCGGGCCATTCTGTGATTTCGCCGTCTTCCATGCATCCTGCAAATTGGCTGTAAGCATTGCGTATATTTCACCATCGGCGGGGGCATTAAAATCTGCAACGAGGAAGAGCGGAAGATCATTTGGCAGCGCGGATATGTTTTGTAAGATGATGCGGGCAGATTGGCGGCGCGCCTCATCGGCACCACGCCCGTAGGGCATGTGGGTATTCAAAATTAAAACATCAGGGCCAGAGGTTTGAGCTAATCTTCCCCAAGTCACCATGCGGGGCCTTGGTATGTCCCATGAGCTTGAGCCGGGGACATGGGGCGTTTCAGAAAACCATGACTCACCTGATTCCAACAGTGAGAACCGATCGCGATCATAGAAGATGCTGTTGTGCTTGTCCGTGTTGTCTCCAAATCGGCCACGTCCAAAACACTTAAGTCGGGGTATTTTTTCGAGGATGTATCTTGCCTGTTCGAGAAATATTTCCTGTGTACCAATCAAATCTGGGTTATCTAGATTTATGGTTTCCACAAGTACATCTTTGCGATGTTCCCAAGCATGCTCGCCATCATCGCCATCCATCTGGCGAACATTAAATGTCATTACACGAATAGGTTTAATATCCATTTTTAATCGACGCTATGGGCAATCTATATTCAAATCAGTTGGATAGTTTCAAAGGATGATTAAAAAATTAGACATGGCACTAATGTTCGTTCACGAAGTTTATAGAGGGGGACAGCTTAGCTTTGGGTCTTGGTATTGTGTTTGAAACGCAGACTAGGCTTCCTAAATATAGGCCCAGATGCATCTGATTCATCGAATATCATGTTCCGTGATGAATTAGGATTTGATTTCTGTAACAGCCGCTCGCGCTCTTTCTGCATTTCGTTGAAAACCTTATCAAGGATATCCAAGGCCTGTTTACCAGCCTCGCCAGAGAATGCCTTGCGAAGGACTTCGCGCATGGGTTTCCAGTCCTCTGAGAGGCGCTGCATGACAGTGTTTCCGTGTGCAGTCATGAATAGTTGACGCACGCGACGGTCAGTCGGGCTGGGTTTACGGCGCAGTATTCCGCGTTTTTCCAGCAGGGAAACCATGGCGGTCACGGTGTTTGGCTCCGCAAATATTATGTCTGTGACTTCAGTTTGGCGGATTCCGGGGCAGCGTTGGACTGCACGCATGAGCGCATATTGTTCTGTTGTTAGTCGATAGGGGCTGAACATGACATCACCGCAGCGGCAGATCGAAAGAAATGCACGTCTCATGCGGCGAACGACGTGAAGGCCTCTGTCGGAAGGCGATTCTACTTCTGCTTTGGTCTCAGACGTGATTTGATCTTCGTTGATTAACATTTGCTGGTTTATAGACATCTTGTACTGCTTTTGAATTTGCATCTTCGGCATTGACACAAAAAGTTATGACGAAGTTTGGTTTGGGCATCTGGTAAGTTTATGTGGAAATATTATGTTCACGAACCATTATTTTGTAACATTGCGTCAACCAAATGCACGTAACGTGATGTTCCCACCCCAGGAACCCGCACATATAGATAATGCACAGGTTCTGTTGGACTTTTTGTTTACAACAGCACAGCTAGGTTGCGAACCTATTAAATATAGCAGATAGCATTCAAAAATTAACATTCAGAAACGCAAGTCATTCGTATACGAACATTTCATACTCTCTTTACCTCCCATAAATACTCGGCTGCATACACTGCATTCACGCTTTACATGAAGTGTGTTTGTGAGCAGTCGAATTCTTTGCATGTAAACCGGCATTGCTTCCACTCAACCAACACAAATAGTGGTTACTTGAGTGGCACACGTGTCGCAACCAAATCAACGCGGTCGGCAGAGACTAAAACGGCCCGGTCAGCAGCACAAATAAAAAGGGAGGCAAGTAAGTGAGATCAGAAATCAGCCAGACAAGAAATTACTTCTTCGTGGTCGTGTTTATGATACTGGTTTGCTTTGGCAGACAGCTACATGCACAGAGCGCCACTGTCAGCGGACAAGTAACCGACACCAGCAGTGCTGCCGTAAAAGGGGGCACAATCACCCTGATTAATGCAGATACACAGGTCAAGCTGACCACGGTCAGCAATGCAGACGGCAGCTTTATTTTGCCTCCGGTTGCACCGGGACACTACGACATAAAAGTAAATGCGACGGGCTTTAAACCCTGGCAGGACACAGATATCACGCTTGAACTCGGGGAGAAGAAGGTAGTCAAAGCAGTTCTTACTATTGGTGCAGTGAACACAACTGTAACAGTGAGTGATGCGCCCCCCGAATTACAGGTAGAAAATGCCGACCGTAGCACACTGATGGAACCTGTACTCGTACAGAACCTGCCTCTGGACCCGCGCAATCCGCTACAACTTATTGCCGCCACAGTGGGTGTAACTTACAACGACTCGAATACATCCGGCACAAACAACACTACCGAAAGCACAACCAATCAATTCCGCATCAATGGTTCAAAATATGCGACTACTGATGAACTGATTGACGGCGGTGCGAACATGGTTGCGTATAACAGCCAAGATGCCGGTATTCCCGGCGTGGATGCAGTTTCAGAGTTCCGTGTTCTAACCACGGCATACGCACCTGAATATGGATATACCAGCGGTGGTATGGTGAACATTTCCATCAAGTCCGGCTCCAACAAAGTGCATGGTGGTGCGTGGGAGTATTTCCGCAATCAGTTGTTGGATGCAAACGGGTATAACGCCAACGCGGCAGGCGAAGCAAGGCCAAATTTGCTGCGTAACCAGTTTGGCGCACAAATTGGCGGTCCTATCGTGTTCCCACATCTTTACAATGGGCACAACAGAACATTTTTCTTTGGTTCTTATGAAGGACTGCTTGACACCTACGAGCCAGCAGGCGGTTTCTCAGCCTATGTGCCAACAGACGCAATGGCGGGACGCAACGGACTACCCGGCGGTGATTTTTCTACCGCATCGAACAGCAGTAACTATCCAATTTCCGGCATCTCTGTTTATGATCCAACAAACATTGTTAGCAACAAACGGGTTCAGTTTCCAAACAATGTAATTCCCGCAGCCAGGCTTAATCCAGTTGGACTAAAGTTAATACAACTGTATCCTTCACCCACCGCGGGCTTTTATCAGGCATCCAACGGTGCCGCAAACTATTTCTCCAATGCCACTGAAGGTGACAGAGACAACAGTTTTGATGTTCGCATCGATCATCAATTTAGCCCAAAGCAGACGATTTTTGGTCACTTTGACCGCTTCAGCAACTATATTTTCAATCCTGATGATTATGGCAATAATCAGGAACCAACCAACTCGAATGACCGTATTCCTGGATACCATGCACTGGTCAGCCATACTTGGGCCATCAAGGACGATTTGATCTTTACTCACCATGGATCATGGGGACACAGCGAGTCTAACCGCGCATCGACGGACCCGCTATCACCCAGTTCGGTCTTTGGCTTCAATGCAGCGGCAGCGCCGGGAAGAACAGATGTATTTACTCCTCAGGTTGAATCTGTAGCTAATCAGTTGGGCACTATTGGAAATAGTGAGCCACAGGAAACAAACAAGTCATCTGTATACCAGTATCAGGCTGATGTGAATTGGCTGAAAGGCAAACACAGCATCAAAATAGGTGGAGATATACGCCGTTATTTTGTGCAGCATTTTGATCCAATTGGCTTGACGTTGACCGGAGGCAAAGCACTAACTGGCGGCCCGACACCGTCTGCTGCCAATACTAATGGCAGTGCAATTGCCGAAATCTTATTGGGCTTCACTCCGGTTGCCAGTGGCTATGCTCCTTTGATAACCGAACGTGACATGGTCTATTTTGTGTACGGTGAAGATACATTCAAAATTACGCAGAAACTGACGGCGACCTACGGTGTACGTTATGGCATCATTGGTAGCTGGGTAACTGACGGAAACCTATTGAATTATCTGGATGAGACATCAAAATCTCCGATTGCAGGTGCAGCGGGCCTGCCAAATCTAGTGGGAGGCATTGGCATCCCAGGCGTAAGCATCTCAGCACGTACTGAGCAGGACCCGAACTACGACCACATCGAACCGCGTATTGGTCTTTCTTATGCCATGAATGAAAAGACAGTTATTCATGCCGGATTCGGAATTTTCCGTCACCCACAGGCTTCAGAGGCTTCCTACTCTGAATATGGTGGTTCTGGCCGTGCATCTACTTCAGTCAGCTCAGGAACAGTAGGTTCTAACGTACAAATTGTCGCTGGTGACAGCACCTCATCCCCTGGCTATTACTCATTGGGTGATCCGTTCTATTCAAATGGCGGCGCGCCTCCTGCTCCTTATGGAGATAATCCAGTTGCCAAGCAAGGCAATAACGTTGGTAGCGGGCCATTGAGTATTGAACTTGGTCAGAAAGTTGAAGGTGATTTGCGCAAGCAGACTGGTCCATATCAGGAGATTGCTTCAGTCGATGTACAGCGCGCGTTGCCCCAGCATTTTGTTGTAAATCTTGGATTGATAAATAATGAAGGTGTTCGTCTGCGGACTGCTTTTCAATTGAACCAATTGTCCGATGGCGTACTAGCTCAATGCACAGCTGCTGATTCAACCGGAAAGACTTGTACACCTTTGTCCTCCTCGGTAACAAACCCCTTCTACAATGTGATCACCGATACCAGTTCGGTACTGTATCCCTCGACGGTCCCAGCAGGATACTTGCAGCGTGCATTCCCACAGTTCAGCGCTTTTGAACCGATTGATGTGGGTTGGGCGCATTCAACCTATAGGGCCTTGCAGTTGACGGTGCAGCACCGTGAGTCGAATGGTCTGTCACTGCTCGTGGGCTATACCTACAGCAAAGCAATTGACCAAAGCAGCGATGGCAGCGCTTCGGCCACCATTCAGGACAACGGTTGTCTTACCTGCGAGCGGTCAATCTCCGAACAAGATTCAACCCATAATATTGTTGAAAACACCATCTATGAACTGCCATTTGGGCATGACAAAATGTTCCTAAACTCAGGCATTGCTGCAGTGCTTGCGGGTGGCTGGCAAATTGGAGATGCCTATAAATACTACACAGGCCTACCGGTACAGCTAACCCAGACGGCCACATCATTGGTGGGTAACGCAGTATTGAGACCAACAATAGTACCTGGTGTCAGCATTGCACCTACCACCAGTGCACAAGCTTTCAATCCTGCGGCATTTACGGCGACTCCAGCCTATAAGTTTGGAAATGCACCACGCTATCTTTCAAACGTACGCAGTCCAAATTATCAGAACCTCGATCTGTTCATCCAAAAGCAAACCAACTACTACCGTGGACTGGGCGTGACTGTGCGATTTGAAGCGCTCAATGCACCGAATTCGGTTGTGTTTGGTGCCCCCTCGGCAAACGTAAGTTCAGCAACGACCTTTGGCAACAAATCAACCAGTCAAACCAATGCACCACGAGAAGCACAGCTCAGCGTACGGTTTACTTACTAACTTGCAATTCAAACTCGCCGGCGGCCATCCAAAGCCGTCGGCGAGTTTTATTTTTCATCGTCTATTTCAAATTCCTTAACAGAAGATAAGAGAACATAATTGGATGCATACTGACTTGACACTTAAGAATGCGAAGATCGTAACTCTAAATGAAGTCTTGGACGGCGCACTCCATCTTCGGGATGGGGCCATTCAAGACATACACACCGGCCCAATTGACATTGCAAATGCAGTGGATTGTGAGGGGGACTACCTTGTCCCCGGTCTGGTTGATTTACACACGGACAATTTCGAGCGTATGGTCAGGCCGCGCGCTAGTGTGGACTGGCCGGTTATGGCCGCGCTAGTTTCGCATGATGCCCAAATGGTGGCAGCCGGCATCACAACCATATTCGACTCGCTCTATGTGGGTCACGCTGGGATTGGATCGCGCAGTTTTGACACCCTGAAGAACACAATTGCCGATCTACAAAAAGGCAGGGACGGTCACTTTTTGCGCGGCGAACATTTTTTGCATCTGCGCGCGGAAGTTTCCATGGAGGTGATGCCAGAACAATTTGCATCTGTTTATCCCAATGACATGGTCCGTTTGATTTCACTCATGGACCATACCCCGGGGCAGCGGCAATGGCGGGATGTAAAGAAGTTTGCTGCCATGGAGCAGAAAGATTTTCATTTGTCGCAGGAGGAAATTGATAAGTTTCTGAATAATGCCAAAGAGCGGCATGAGAAAATCTCCGGCCCAAACCGCACAAAGCTGCTCGCGATGCTCAATGGGCATGGGGTTGCGCTGGCAAGCCATGATGACACCACCGTCGAGCATGTCGAAGAGGCGCATGCCGCGGGGATTGCCATCTCTGAATTTCCAACAACCGTTGAAGCTGCCGAAGCCGCGCGCGCCAAGGGCATGGTGATTGTTGCCGGAGCACCCAATGTAGTACTGGGTGGGTCGCACTCAGGCAATGTTGCTGTTGAGGAACTGGCGCGTCGCGGATTACTGGATGCGCTTGCATCGGACTATGTGCCATCAAGCATGTTGCATGGGGCTTTTTTACTGACTGAAAAAGTAGGGACACCACTGCCTGAAACCATCAGGATGGTGAGTCAGGCACCGGCGCAGATGGTTGGACTGAAAGACCGTGGCAGCATTGCGCCGGGGATGAAGGCGGATTTGGTGCGCGTGAGAAAGACAGAAGCACTGCCGCTGGTGACCATGGTCTGGCGTGATGGGGTAAGAATATAATCCCCGGCCAGTTGGTACTAAAATTAGCGCTCAACCAACCACAACCAAATGCATGTCCCCATTGTGGTTGGCTGGGCTGTTGTTCTTAGACAGCGGCGGGTTTGGTGCCGGAATACTTCTCCACAAACTTCTCGGCGCTGAGTTTGCGCAGGTCGGGCAGTCCTGCCTCAAGCTGTTCACGCGACCAGTCCCACCATGCAATTTCGAGCAGTTTTTCCTGCACTTTTTCATCGAAACGAAAACGAATATGTTTTGCTGGAACACCGCCAACGATGGCGAATGGCGGGACGTCCTTGGAGACGACTGCGCCAGCGCCGATTCCAGCCCCAGTGCCGATGGTGACACCGGGCAGAATCACTGAGCCGTGACCGATCCACACATCATTGCCCAGGGTGACGCGGTGGGATGCACGCCATGCGAAGAATTCTTCGTCGTCTTCCAGGTCAAATCCATAGGACTCGCTGCGGTAGGTGAAGTGGTGCAGAGCGGCGCGCCACATGGGGTGGTTGCCCGGATTGATGCGGGTGCTGGAGGCGATGGAGCAGAACTTGCCGATGTCTGCCCAAACAATGCTGCAACCATCAACGACGTAGGAATAATCGCCGAAAGTGCTGGCGCTCATGCCGGTGCGCGGGCCGACCGAGGTGTAAATGCCCAGCGTGCAATTGCGTACGTGCGCGGTGGGGTCAATGCGCGGTTCCAGGCCAAGGGGCTGCCTGTGCGGGCGCTGTGGTTGCTGTTGTTCCTGTGGTTGTGCGGAGGCATTCTCCGCGGGTAAAGCTGTGGGGGTGGCCATGGTGTTCCTCCAAAGTTGGTGTTCGTGGTGCGTTGTACAGAAATCAACGAGTGGCTAAATCTTGCAGCTCGTTTTGCAAATGGGTAGAAGCCTGGGGTAGTGATTGGACACACTGGCTTAGGATGCGCTGGTGTCCCTCTGCATGGAAGCCTTCAATAGTGAGTGAGACGACCGGCTCGGTCCCTGACTCGCGGACCAGTACCACGCCGTCATCCATAATGAAGCGCAGACCGTCGGTGTCCATGATCTTTGCATCAGGGAATGCCGATGTCAGAGATTTTGCCGCAATAACATAGGGCAGCATTGAGGTTGGAATTCGTAATTCGGGTGTGGTGTAAATGCGTGGAAGTGAGCGACGCACTTCCGAGAGCAACTGGCCTTTGTGGTCCAGCGCATCAAGAAAAAATAGCGCAGCGAACAGGCCGTCATCGCCGCCTTTGAGTTCCTGAAAGAAGTAGTGTCCGCAGGCATCAAGGCCAAGCAGGGCATTGTCTGCGACCATCCGACCGCGCATAAAAGCATGGCCGGTGCGCTCCAGTAAGGCTGTTCCATGTTGTTGCTCAATAATGCGGCGGACAATGTCAGAGCATTTGATGTCGACAACAATCTTGCGGTTCTCGGAGGCCGCTTTGTCCTGCTTCTCCAGCACTGAGGATGCCAGCAGAAGAGCGATCTCGTCCGGTGAAACAAAGTCACCGTTTTCATCGACGAAAGCGACGCGGTCACCATCACCATCCCATGCAATACCAATTGAATTTTTCTGTTGTGTAACCGTCTGGCACAAGCGTGTGAGATTACCAGCACGGGAGCAGTCCGGCGAGCGGTCCGGAAAATTGCCGTCCGGCATGCACGAGATGCAGGTGACATCAAAGCCCAACTGGCGAAATATCTCCGGAGCCAGCTCTGACCACGCACCGTTGCCCGCATCCAAAATGACCCTGCTATGACCGCTCTGTTTTAGATAGCCCCAGCGGGCCAGTATCGTCTGCATGTACTCAGGCACTGGATCGAAAGTCTCAATTTTACCGGTGCCAGAGCGAAAATCTCGGGTGATGGTCAATGCCCGGATTTGGTTAATTTGTTCAGGATTAGTGGGCACAGACCTCAACATCAGCTTAAGACCGTTATGAGCGGCGGGATTGTGTGATGCAGTGACGATGAGGACGGCATCGGCATGAATAATATTGGCGGCATAGTAGGCGAGTGGGGTGGGTATCTGGCCTGCATCGTAAACGTGGGCACCGGTTTGGAGAAGCCCTGATGATAGGGCAAGTTTCAAGTCAGGTGTGCTCAGTCTGAAGTCCCCAGCAATCACCACCCGTGCTGTGGGCCCAAGCATGGTGCCAACGGCGGCACCGATGTCACAGAACAGTCCCGTAGAAACTACATCGGGATAAATGCCGCGCAAATCACACGGCTTCCACGGACTCGGGGCCTCGATTTGTTGCGACGGTCTCTCTGGCGCATGAATCATCAGGATGGCCTCATGGTGGGTGAAAGTTCGGGAGTTGAATTGAGCGCAGATGCATTCGATGAGTGGATATCAGAAGATGGGGCAGGTAGGTCTGTGTTCAGCATGAATTGTTCCTGAACATGAAAAAGTGCGCCGGGGTACGACTCATGGAAAAGACAAATTGAATTCACCAGCAGCGGGGCCGCGCATATCGGCGCAAAACGAGTTTGAAGATGATGAAGAGTGGGCGGGATAGACTCCGGCGCAAGTGTGCCGGTGAGGGTCATGTGAAATTTCCATGTATCCAGAACATAGGGGTAGCCCCAGCGCAGAGTGTATTCATGTTCTTTCGGAGTGAAGGACGGTCGCAGGCGTTGGGCAATTTCTTCCGGAGTTGCGGGTGCGCGAAAGCGGTCGAATTCGACCACACTGTCCTCAGCAAGTTGGGAAAGTTCTTCACTCGGCGATGAAAGCGTCAGCGCAATGAAACGCCCCAGCGTCGTCACACTCAGCGGCGGCGCTTGAAAGCTATGGTGTCTTTGGGCAAATTCGCGAAGCGTGGATTTTAGCTCTTCAACTGTTACGCCCTCGGCAAGTCTGAAGGGGGGCTTAAGGGTTGCATGGAAGCCGTACCGTCGTGGCGCATCAGTGATGGTCAGCCATTGTTTGTGGCGGATGTTCTTGGGCAGCTCAGGCTCAATCAGCGCGCCGGTGACAGCATTGCGGCCCAGCCATTGACTGCCGGAGATAAAGAGATTTGTCTCCGGGGTGGGACAAAAATAAATAGCATAGCGGGATGAATTACCGTTTGATTCAGACATAAATCTTAGTTCTTGGATGCATTTCCTTTCTTATTGATTACTTGCGAATTCCAATTGCAGGTTGCAGTCGATGGTTGTCGTGCGGATACTCTGGGGCCCTCTGTGGACCGTCATCATTACCATGCAATGAAATGTGGCCGAAGCTGCTCTCTTGTGTATCGCTCTGGTGGCCGAACTGCACCTGGAACAGACGCCAATACAGGCCCCTCATCGCCAGCAATTCATCATGCGTGCCATGCTCGGCTACGCGACCTTTGTGCATCACCAGAATCCGGTCTGCACTCAGGACTGTCGAAAGACGATGGGCAATCACAATGGTGGTACGGTCTTGAATCAGGCGTCCCATGGCACTGCGAATGCGGGCCTCGGTCTCTACGTCAATATTTGATGTCGCTTCGTCGAGCAGCAGCAGCTTCGGGTTGTGCGCCAGCGCACGGGCAAATGCAATCATCTGTTTCTGACCGGTGGAAAGATTATCGCCTCGCTCCTGCACCCAGGTCTGCAAACCATCCGGCAGGCTTTCCACCAGCGTATCCAGGCCGATGGCGTGGGCGGCACTCAGTGCGTCCTGGTCAGTCAGGTGTTCTGAACCAAAACGGATGTTGTCCAGAATGGTGCCTTCGCGCACGTAAGTGTCCTGCAACACCACCCCAAATTGTTTGCGTAAGTCCGAAGGGTGCATCTGCCATATATCTACTCCGCCAACCCGGATGGTGCCCCGCTGTGGTTTGTAGAAGCGCAGCAACAAATTATTCATGGTAGTTTTGCCCGCTCCAGTATGGCCTACAATCGCAAGCATTTCCCCGGCACGAATGTCGAAGCTCACATCGTTCAACACCCAGCGGTCCGGCTTATAACAGAACCATACATTTTCAAACGAAACGTCAGTTCCGCCGGGCCTTGCGTTGGAGTGGGCCTCCAGCTCAACTGGAGCCTCAGTATCCAGCAGGGCAAAAACTTTTTCAGCGGATACAATACTGGTTTGTAGGACCCCGTAGCGCTCACTGATTTCCTGAATGGGACGCAGGAAGCGGGTGCCGTACTGCAGAAACGCGACCAGAGTGCCTATACTCAGATGGCCCCCTCGTAACAAGTAGGCGCCGGTGATCAGCAACCCGGCCTGTGACATGGTGCCGAGAAATTCTATGGACGGCATAAACCAGGCATTGGCAGTCACCCATTCCTTCGATACCTCCAGGTTCTCGCTGTTAATCACATCAAACTGTTCAACGCAGGGCTGCTGCCGGTTGAACAGATGTACAACGTAAATGCCGTTGGAGTGCTCTGCGATGAAGGCATTGATGCGTGCCAGCAGGATCCGTCCCCTCTGCTGGCTCCGATTGATGATCCGACGAAAGACCGAAGTGAGGGCTATAAATATTGGAATCACCGCAGCCAGTACCAGCGTGAGGTGCCAGTTCACGCGCAGCATCGCAGCCAGAAAAAAGAGAGTCATTACGGCATTGGCCAGCAGCGCTACTACCCCATTGGCAAATAGATCATTCAAGGCCTCAATGTCTGTGGTCAGTCGGGTGACCAACCGGCCGGCGGGAGTGACATCATAGTATGAGATGGGCAGGTGATGAAGGTGTTTGAGCAGTTTCCTGCGCAAGTCAGCCATGGCCATTTGGCCGGTCCATTGGGCAAGATAATTTTGTGTGCTGTCGATCAGCATGGTCGCGGCCAGTGAGCCGAGATACAAAAGAGAGAGTAGCAGGATGCCATGCGCCGGATCATGCGGCAATCGTCCCACCAGCAGCCCGGTCTTCGGTGGATGGTTCAGAAAATATACATCAATCGCAATCGACAGTATTAGCGGATTGAATATGGTCAACAGCGTCGAGGCGAGGGAACAAACCAGTGACGCAAACACTGCCACCCAATACGGCAGCAGCAGCCGAAGCAGCCGCGAGAGCAGAAACCAGTCCCGCACCTTCCCGCTGGTTTCCTCATTGTTTCCTATTGCGCGGCCAAATTGGTTCACTGCCGGTGTACTCACATGACCTCCAGTTCTTCTTCAAGCACCTGCAAACGCGCCAGTCGCGCATAGCGGCCATGTCTTTCAAGCAGCGTGGCATGTGTCCCCTGTTCCACGATGCGGCCGTTTCTCAGCAATATGATGTAGTCCCCATTCATCGCTGTCGCCACTCGATGAGTGACAAGAATTGTCGTGCGCTGCGCCATTACATTCTTCAAGTGATTGAGAATGCGTTCCTCTGTCACAGAATCAACGCTGGACAACGCATCATCCAGGATAAGAACACTGGGGTTTCTCAGCACCGCCCTGGCAATCGCGATGCGTTGTTTTTGTCCACCTGACAGCATGATGCCACGTTCACCAACGATGGTTTCAAAGCCCTGCGGCAACGCCTCCAGGTCCGGGCCCAGGCCAGCGATAGTGGCTGCATTCCGGATCTCCTCCTCGCTGGCATCTTCCACGCCCAGCGCGATGTTTTCCGCAAGGGTCATACTGAAGAGGAAAGTCTCCTGCGGCACAATGCCCACCATCGACCGTATCTCAGTCAGTGGAAACTCTCGACAATCGACACCGTTGAAGTAAACCCCGCCTTCGGTTGGATCAATGGTGCGGGTCAGCAGCTTAACCAGCGTGCTTTTGCCCGAGCCAGTCTCACCAAGAATTGCCAGCGTGGTGCCGGCAGAAATTTTAAGGTCAATCCCATCCAGCGCAGCGTAGTTGCCATAATGCACACTGACGTTCCTAAATTCTATGGACGCAGACTCCTGCTGTTGCTGATGTTGGTTTGAGTTTCCAGACTGTAGCCACTGGCCCGCATCAATCACGGGTTTCTCTTGAAACAGTAATTGCAACCGGGCGGTCGATGCCATGCCGCGTTCCATCAGATTTACCACGCGACCGAGCGACGATATTGGCCGGGCCAGCATGGTCATGTACGTCGTGAACATCACAAAATTCCCCACGCTTAAATTGTGCGAAAGTACGAGCGAGCCGCCGTACCAGAGCACAATCAGGACGCAAATGCCGTTGATGAAGGAAAGCAATGGGTCCAACGTGCTGCCATATAGGCCAAGCACGCAGTTGGAGCGTATGTAGGCGCGGTTCATGATTTCAAAGCGGTGCTGTTCCGCTTCTTCACGGACGAAAGAGCGCACTACCCGGGCACCTGCAATGGTCTGCTGCACTGCGGCGCTCATGGTCGAAAACAACGCCTGTATCTTGTCAAAGCGGTTCCGAATAATGGTGCCAAAACGCCTCAGCAGCAGAACTGCAAATGGTGATGGCAGCAGCGCAACTGCAGTCAGTTTCCAGTTGACTGAGCCCAGCACGATGATCGCAACAGGTAGCCCAATCAGAGATTCAAAGAGGGAAGTGAGCCCTGGCCCCAGCATCATACGCACCGCGCCCAAGTCGTTGGTTGCCAGCGCCATGATGTCTCCGGTCCGGGTCCGCCCCCAAAACGAAGCGTCCAACCGGAACAGATGCGAGAGCAGGTCCCTACGCATGGCGTATTCGACATTTCGCGCCGTACCTATAAGGTTCAGTCGACCGATGGTCTGAAAGATGCCGCGGGGAAGCGCAACCGCCACAATTGCAATGCCGATCCAAAGAATTCCGGTTTGCGTATGCGGACGTGTGCCTGTTAGGTTGTTGATTCCAGCACGGATAAGTAGCGGGATGGCGAATGAAATTCCATCACGTCCCATCATGCTCAGAACGCCAAAAAATAGCTCATAGGGATAGGCTTTGAGGTAGTCCCATAGAAATGCGGCCCTTTGGCCAAACGGGACTACCGCCTCATCTTTTAGGAAGCTGCTGGCTGTATTAGTCTTCACATGGACATAATAATGCGTACACGAAATAATGAAATATGAATATTGTGTTTATACTTCTTCATCTCGCTTATATAAAGTCTTCTATCTCTGGATAATAAATAAAATTTCATCGTTCTGAAATAATCCAACCGATTGCTTGTGGCATTATTGCGTTATTCGTACACGTAGTAATTAACTTTTTACGAACTTGGGTTTTCTTTATAACGCTAATACAGTCGAAAGTTTTTGGACTAGTTTATGCAGCCATTTGATCGTGCGTAATTTCAAGCAAGGCTGACTCAATCTTAATAAGTTGCATTTATGGCAGGAGCTTAAATGACAGAAGAAGCAGGTAATGACAATTTTGGTCTTGGCGCAGACTACGCATTATGTGAATGCGAGCTGGAGCCACTCAAAGCGTTCGTAACGCAGTTGGAGGAGTCGTATGAAATTGTTATTCGCAAAGACCCCTCCGTTTGCCTGACTATGATACCCGCAGAAGACTCCCTTGAAAAACAAAAGTTCTATCTGGGTGAAGCCCTCACCACGGAATGCGAAGTCCTGGTGGATGGCAAGCCGGGGTTCGGCCTGTGTTTGGGTGATGAGCCTGTTCGGGGCTATTGCATTGCGGTATTAGATGCGCTGATGCATAGCGGCGGGACTGTTCCGCCAGAAGTGGGTGCATTTGTCGCTATGCAGGAGGAACTTGTAGCCAAGAGAGACCAGGATGAATTCAATCTTGTGTTGCAAACACAGGTTGACTTCAAACTGATGGAGGAAGCATGAGCACACTAACTACAACCAAGCCATACGATGAAGTATTTGATGGGCAGAAGCACTATCGCACACTTCTAAATTGTACCGCCAGGCCCGGGACCATTGGCCAGCTTGATGATGCCTCGCTAGATATTCCACCCATGTACAGCCATGCAACAGCGTGGATCATAATGGCACTCTTCACAGGGGACACCACTTACTATCTTGGCAAAAGTTTTGAACAGGTAATGACTCAGTCTGTTTCAGAAGATTGTGGTTTTATCCGTAGTGAAACTGCTGCCAAACCGGCCACTGCTGCTCAGGCTGATTTTTTGGTCTTGTTCGATGCAAATCTCCTCGAAAAAGTGGGCGATATTCGCTTGGGCAGCCTCCCCTATCCTGACTTGGGGGCAACCGCCATCGTGCAGGTGGAAGGCATTTCTCCAGCTCCTATGCAGGGTTCTCTTCGACTGAAACTCACCGGGCCGGGCATTGAAAACGAAGCCGTAGTTTATGTGAAGGGTGCTTCAGAGTCATTTTTTGCGACGCGGCGCGAGTTGAACTTTGAGTTTCCCATGGGGGTGGACATGTTCCTTACTTGCGATAGTTTGTCCGCTGGTCCATGCGTCTTGGCGCTTCCTAGAACGACCAATGTTGAATTCGAGCGCGCATAGAACTTTACAACTGTACTGAAGGAATGGTGGCGATATGGGTTATGTAGCAGTCAAGGGTGGACAGGACGCAATTGCAAATGCGAACAAACTGGTTGACTATTTCCGTTGGAAAGGGCGCACGAAGCCGATAGAAGTTGATCAGGCGAGGACCCAAATGCGGCTTGCTGTTGACAGGGCGATGGGCGAAGGGTCCCTGTATGCTCCCGAACATGCAGCACTCGCTTTGTTACAGGTTGAGGGGGATTCTTTTGAGGCGGCGTTCCATCTGCGCGCCTATCGTGCAACTCTCGAGCGTCGGTATTTCTCGGAAATATTGAATACGAGAGAGATGCTTGTTCACCGTCGCATCTCATCAACTTTCCGCGACATACCGGGCGGCCAAATCCTCGGGCCCACACGTGATTATTCCTTCCGCTTGCTGAGTCCGGCCTTGTTGGAGGCCAGCCTTGGCTCCATCGAAAAATTCATCTCCGACCTGAAAGATGAAATCGATCCCTCCAAGCTGCATCAGATGACGACCTATAAAAAGGTAATAGACATCTTTCTGAAAGAGGGCCTGATGAGCAGCCAGGCCAGTCCGGATGAAGATCGCCGTGTGTTTGATGTGACCAAAGAAGCCATCAAGTTTCCGGTGCCTCGGTCTGCGGCGTTGCAGATGCTGGCCCGCGCAGAAACCGGCGCTTTGATGTGCATGGCATACAGCACCATGCGCGGCTTTGGAAACTCACACGGTACAGTGGGCGAGCTGCGCGTTGGGGATGTTCCCGTTCGCGTTGTCGACAAGCGTGGGCGTTTGCGTTGTGTTGGCAAGATCAAAGTCAGCGAGGCTGAGATGGTTGGCGGTGGCGGTGGCAGACGGGGTACAGGCAACGCCGCGGGACCAAAATACTCCATCGGCTATGGTCTGTGTTTCGGACAGAATGAAACCAAGGCGATTTGCATGGGCATGGTGGAAAGCGCTCTGCGTAGCCCCAACCCTGACAACCCTGCCAATAATCAGGAGTTTGTGCTGTATCACACCGAAGTGATTGAGAGCTATGGTTTCACCAACCACCTTAAACTTCCCCACTATGTCACCTTCCAGGCGGGTCTTGAGGGGGGACGCAGAATTACAAGGATGAACGAGGAAAAATCAAAACAAGTACCGGTCAGCGCAGGCGGTGGGGAGGCGAGCAATGATTGAAAACAAGAAATATAAAGATAGTTTCAACTATGCATATATTGATGAGTTCACCAAGAAGGAAATCCGCCGAAAGACCCTGAAGGCGGTATGCATTCCTGGCTACCAAGTGCCCTATTCTTCTCCTGAAATGCCTATTTCCCGTGGTTGGGGAACAGGCGGGCTGCACTTGACTCTTTCGCTTGTGGGTCCGAATGACGTACTGAAAGTGATCGACCAGGGCAGCGATGCCAGCGTCAATGCCTGCAATCTGCGCTTGTTTGTTCAGGAGATGGCAAAATGTGCCCTCACTTTCAATACGGGCGAGGCAACCATAATCCAAAGCCGCCACCGTGTTCCTGAAGAAATCATGACCGAGAAGCAAATTCTCGTTTTGCAGGTGCCGCAACCTGAACCGCTCCGTGGTGTGGAGCGGCATGAGGCCAAGACCCGCATGATGCACGCGGAGGCCGACTATGCAAAAATTTGGGTCACGCTATACGAGGCCTATGTTCGCAGTGGTGCTTTGCGCAGTGGGGCTGGCCATCCAATTATGGTGAATGGCCGCTATGTGGCAACACCGTCACCCATTCCTAGCTGGGACGTGCCCAACCTCAGCATGGCTCGCTGCCTGTATCTATTTGGAGCGGGGCGTGAGAAGCGCATACATTGCATCCCGCCATTTACCCGCGTTGAACCTCTTGAGTTTGAAGACATTCGTTTCAAGGTGGAAGAGTTTGTTGATATCAAGTGCTCTGCATCCGGTGAGGACAAGGCATTTATGGACCAGATTTATGACGATGATTTCAATAAGTCATGGGTCATCAATGACAGCAACTTCCTCGACAAAGTGCGCCAGGGCCCACGCCCACCGCAAAAGCTATTCACAAACCCTGAATAAGAATGAAGGACGCAATGGATAATAACTGGTTGCTGCGTGTACAGAATTTGACCAAGATTTACGGCCAGGCGACACCCGGAGTGCTGGAGCGCACCGGGCCGCTGGCCAACACAAATATTGACCCAAAAACAGGCGCGGTTGTAGCGGTCAGCAACATCAGCTTTGATCTCTATCCGGGCGAAGTGCTGGGTATAGTCGGCGAAAGCGGATCAGGCAAGAGCACCCTTGTGCAGATGCTGTATTTCGATCAGGAAGCCACATCGGGTGAAGTCAACTTCAAACCGGTGGAGGACGGCAAGATCAATCTATTCGATCTCTCCAATCAGAAAAAGCGTTATACCCGCAACCACCTGATGGGCATGGTCTATCAGAACCCGCGTGATGGCCTGAATTTCCGTTTTTCTTCCGGCGGCAACATTGCTGAGAAGCTCCTCATGGCGAATGTATTTCATGTCGGCAAAATTCGCATCCGTGGCACCGACCTACTGACGAAAACTGAAGTCCCAGTGAAGCGTATGGATGAGTCCCCGGCACGGTTTAGTGGCGGCATGCAGCAACGTGTGCAGATTGCAAAAGCGATTGCCAATAATCCTCCGCTTCTCCTGCTGGATGAAGTCACCAGTGGACTGGATGTATCGGTCCAGGCGAAAGTACTTGACTTGATCCGTGGACTTCAGCAGGACTTGGGCATATCCATGATCGTCGTGTCACATGATCTAGGTGTGATCCGCATGTTGACCGACCGGACCATGGTGCTGAAGCACGGCCATATTGTTGAACAGGGATTGACCGACCAAATCCTGCAAGACCCACAGCATGGATATACACAGCTACTGGTAAGTTCACTGCTTTAGTTACAGGCAAGCACATTGGGAAGAAGAGGGCATTGATGGAAAAGCTATTGCAAATTATTGACCTGCAGAAAAAGTTTGAGCTGCACATTCTGAATGAAAAACAGATTGATGCCTTGCATCAGGTCACTTGTGATGTCAATGAAGGTGAAATTCTGGCCCTCACTGGCAAGTCTGGCTCAGGCAAATCAACCCTGATGAAATGTATCTATCGTACCTATCTTGCATCCAGTGGCCAGATACTCTATCGCACTGCGCAGGGTGAAATCATTGACCTGGCCACGGCAAATGAGCATGTGGTGCTGCGGGTCCGTAAGACAGAGATGACATACTGCTCACAGTTTTTACAGGTCATCCCGCGTGTCTCCGCCATGGACGTGGTTGCATCCGGTCTGGTCGCGCGTGGTCGTTCCATGGAAGAGGCGCGCTCTGCAACCAGTGAATGCTTTGAGCGGCTGAGCTTGCCCAAAGAGCTTTGGGACGCATATCCCTCCACTTTTAGTGGCGGCGAGCAGCAGCGCGTCAACATAGCCCGTGCCATGATCTCCCGCCCTCGCATCCTCTTGGTGGACGAACCAACCGCATCACTGGACCTCAAGACCAAGGACGCTGTAATCGAGATGCTGCTCGACCTGAAGCGTGCGGGCACCTCCATCATTCTGATTACCCATGACGAACATACCCTGACAAAAATGTCGGACCGTTCACTGCATCTTGAGAATGGCCGTCTGAAAGAAGTTGTCTACGCATAGGAGCGGGTGATGAAGCTGAATTTTGTCAAACTAAATATGCTGATAGCTGGACTGGTCTGTTTTGCAGCATTCGGCTGCAAGGGAAACAATGGACGTCCAACCGTTTTGCATTATGCATTTGCTCCCAGCACAGAGCAGTTGCAGAGCAGCAGTGTACGCACTGACCTGTTGATGAAATATTTATCAGCCCAAGTCCATATTCCTGTTGAAGTCGTTAGAGTTGAGGGGTATGCCCCAACGATTGAGGCAATGCGTGCTAAAAAGGTGGACATAGCGACCTATGGTTCCCTTGGCTACATTATTGCTGCGCAGAAAGCCGGTGCTGAGGCCATCGTTTCGCGTGGCGAAGCAGATGGGTCGCTCGGTAGCTATCGCTCTGTGATTGCAGTACCGAAAGACAGCCCATACCACTCGCTTGCAGACTTGAAGGCACATGCGAAGAACATTGTTTTTGCTTTCGCTGATCCGGCATCCACCTCAGGAAACCTGTATCCACGGGTGGGCCTGCTTGATGCCGGTATTGACGCAGAGAAAGATTTCAATAAAGTTGTCTATGCGAATGGTCACCTTGCCGCCTTTATGGCCGTCAAGTCCGACAAAGTCGATGCGGCTGGCTTTATGCAGGCCATGATTACCCGCATGTTGCAGCAGAAAAAGATGCAACCCGGTGATGTCCGTGTCATCTGGACCTCGGACCCCATACCAGATGGTCCCACTGCCGTGCGGAGTGATCTGCCTGCGGATATAAAAAAAGCCATTCAGGACGCGCTTGTCAACATGCCTCAAAGAGACCCTGAATTATGGGCGAACATCACCAGCACCTACAAAAATTTCGGTGTTGCGGGAATGAAATATATCCCAGTCAATGACGCGTATTACGACGGCCTCAGGAAATATACATCACGGGTAAAAGACTTCAAATTCGTGGACAAGTAGGTGTCTATGCTTCGAGTTTCCAACATAGTAGTAACGCTTCCCAATGGAAAGCGTCTGGTGGATGACATCAGTTTCACAGTCGGTCGCGGAGAGTTTGTCGCTGTGCTTGGCTCCAGTGGCGCTGGCAAGTCCCTCACACTGCGCTGCATTGTTGGATTGACCAAGCCGAACCAGGGTGAGATAGCTCTGGAGGGCCCTACAGGCAAGACCTATAAAACCACTACACGCAAGGCCTCTGAGCTGCGTCGTGCAAGGCGTCACATCGGGCTGATTTTCCAAGGCGCAAATTTAGTCAAACGTTTAACTGTGCTGGAGAATGTAATGCTGGGCAGGCTGGGTTACATCAATCCCTTGCGGAGCTGGTTCTTTGGATTCAAAGACTCAGAGGCACGCGACGCAATGATGGCCCTCGACCGCGTGAAGCTCGCCCACTTTGCCGCACGCATGGCCGGTTCTCTTAGCGGTGGAGAGATGCAGCGCGTTTCTATTGCCCGCGCCATTTATCAGCGCCCACTGATTTATCTCGCAGATGAGCCTATCTCCAGCCTTGATCCCAAAAATGCTGAATCGATCATGAAAATCCTACAGCCCTTGTCGCGCGAGACCCCGGTGATTGGGGCCTTTCACCAGCCCGCTTTAGTTGCGAAGTATTGCACCAGGGCCATTGGTGTTCGCATGGGCAAGATTGTTTATGATGGCCCGGCGCAGATGTCTCCCCGCGAATTGGAAAACATATATGGAGGCACGGACAGCGAGCCATTGATAACCATGGGAGATACTGGCCAGCAGCCACCTTTCTACGGATCAGACATGCAGCGTGCGTTGCATGAGGGAGTGATCGCGTAATGGCCAGCGCTGGTTTTTTTCAGACTGTACCGGCTGGGCAGGATACCCCCTTCATGCAATGGAAAAGGGGAATTGCAATGCAACGCTGGAAACAGGTTGCAATTGCGGTCCTGCTGATTGCGCTGGTTTGGCTGAGTGCCTGGCGGTGTGAAGTCCACATTGCAACTTTTGTTTTGGGTGTCAACAAAGGTCTGCCTATTGTTGAAATGTTTTTTCCTCCAGAGTGGGGTGACATTTTGGGCATGTTGCCAGCCCTCGGTGTCACCACGGTCATGGCATTGATCGCAACGATCTTTGGAATGATATTTTCATTGCCCTGCGCCTTGGCCGCATCAACCAACATAGCACCGAAGCCCGTTCGCCTGGTCATGCGCTGCTTCATTGCTCTGGAGCGCGGTCTGCCAGAAATTGTACAACTCCTCTTATTGATTGCGATTTTTGGATTGGGTGCTATTCCTGGATTGCTGGCGCTCTGCATCAGCAGTATCGGCATGCTCGCCAAGCTGCTGGCGGATGGAATTGAAGAGATTGAGCCCCACATGCTGGAGGCCGTCGCTGGCACTGGGGCTACAAGTTCGCAGGTGGTTAGATATGCGGTGATCCCCGAGATACTCCCAGCATTGTTAGCGCAGGGGCTGTTTCGGTTTGAGTTCAATGTAAGGGCTGGCGTCATTCTGGGTGCTCTGGGTGCCGGTGGGATTGGCTACATCATGAGCACCGCCATGGCATCCCTCGATTATCAGCGTGCCTGCATGGCCACCCTACTCACGCTGGCACTGACTTTTGGAACCGAGCGTGTTTCAGATTTTCTGCGTTCTCGTGTGCTGCGTGGAGGAATGCTGAAATGACATTGGATGTGCCAGCCAGTGCTCTACCGTCCCGAAAACTGAAACTGAATGTTCTGTATCTGCTGGGAATTATCGCCATCATCTGGCTTATGTTTTTCTCCATGGGCATCAGTGCCAGCAGCTTTATGGTTGACTTTCATTTTGTATGGGACTTGATGGAGCAGATGTTCCCCCCGCACGTTTCGCTTTTATGGACCAACAGGTCGCTCTTCATTTCGCTCGTCGATACGCTCTCCATGGCATTTCTGGCGACCATCGTTGGCGGAGGTATTGCGTTGGTGATTGCTTTTTTTGCGGCCACCAATACAACACCGCACCCCATTGTCCGTCTGGCATCGCGGACGCTATTGGTGATGCAGCGGAATATTCCGTCGCTCATTATTATTTTGGTCCTGTTATTGGCAGTTGGCATTGGTCCTTTTGCAGCCGTGTTGACGCTGACAATCGGTTCAGTAGGCCTTTTTGGCAAGCTCTTTGCCGATGCTATTGAACAGGCGGACAAGGGCATTGCAGAATCGGTGCTTAGCGTTGGCAGCTCCCACATGCAAATGGTCCGCTACGCCATTCTGCCACAGGTGATGCCATCATTTGTGGCCAACCTGTTTTATGCCTTCGATGTGAACTTGCGCGCTGCGATCCCTCTGGGTGTCTTTGGTGGCGGTGGTATTGGGTTTGAGCTGGCATTTGCGAATGGGTTGCTGCATTACAAGGACGTGATGGCCTACACCATCCTGATCGTGTTGATGATTACAGGAATGGAACGGCTGTCAGACTGGGCGCGCCGCAGCATAATCACGCAACCCCAATTGAATACACGTTGAATAAATAACGAATGGAATAATCGGAGGCCTTACCTAATCATGACTGAAACAGTTCTTACCAATGCCCGCATCGTTTGCCCCGACCGTGAAGTGAACGGCACCCTCGTGCTTCAGGGTCAGCGGATCGTCGATATCTTGTCCCACAACATCGCCGACGGCACCGACCTCAACGGCGCAATCCTGGCCCCCGGCGTTGTCGATATTCATACCGACTATATTGAGCGGGAAGTGAGTCCGCGGCCAACAGCGAAAATACCAGTCGAGCTGGCCTTGCATGTCATGGACATGCGCGCCCTCAGTTGTGGGCTCACCACTATATGCACCGCTGCACGCATATCAGAGGAGCGTGAGGGCCGTCCGGGCTCATGGCGTGGCGATGGCCTTGCCATGGCAAAACAGTTCCAGGAGCTCGTTCCCGAGTTGCGCGCCCGCCATCTCATCCACATCCGTTGGAGCACAAATTTTGAGCCAGTCGAGGAGATACTCGATGAGTTGCTCAAGCTCAAAAGTATCGGCAATTTGGT
>Ga0116230_10000377_pt1 | contig 38749 bp, 39 predicted proteins | sample S1TSphfallax_3_FD_88678 | JGI IMG/M metagenome (GOLD analysis project Ga0116230, IMG submission 88678) | Host-associated microbial communities from peat moss isolated from Minnesota, USA - S1T2_Fd - Sphagnum fallax MG | ecosystem: Host-associated > Plants > Peat moss > Unclassified | place... | reverse complement strand
AAGTCTTTAAAAAATTCCAATGGTATAAAAAAATCTTCAATACAATGAGTTTTGACCCCTCAAATTGCTTTTTGAAAATTTGGGAGTCCATTGGGACTCCAACTCTTAGAGTGGGAATCCACTTGGGAATGTGTGAGCTCATTCCTTCACATTTTCCCGCACTCTTGGGAATGAATTTGACTCTCGACCCACACCTTTCCATGCCCATTTTAATAATATAAGTCTTAACCGTGAGCCCAAGGTTAGGGTCGTGACAACACTACTCCTTGTTGACAAATGCATTTGGTCTAACTATGTTTTTTAAGGCCACTTGAACTTCTTTAACTAGTGCGTTGGCTACATCCACTACTCCTTCAGTACTGACACCAAACTACTTTGCAATTAATGTTTGATCAATAGTGATTTTCTCACCACAGATGAATATTTGAATTTGTCCATCATGTATGGAGTCCAAGTGCATAAAAATTCCTCCAATAGGTCTAGTCATGGAATTATCCAATGAATAGCAAACAAACCTCCCAAACTAACATGTTTTACCCACTACCACATTTTGGATCCCATTTGGATCCACTAAAGCATTTTAAAAATTTCCTTTGTTTCATTAATTACCCATTTTCAGGTTATCTTGGTAGGTGAATTGCCCTCCTTCGCCTATTCCTTCCCCTTATGCCTCATCGTGTATTTTGACTTAAACTTGGTAAATATTGGTTTTCTTCACATACATGTTATACCAATTATGTTGGTCGTTCAACTTCAGCAAGTTGCCCATCTTATTTTCTTTCTTTGTAGTTATACTTTCAACATGTTCTTTTTCCTCGAAATCATTGATTATGACAAATGCAAGTCTAGGTGGTGCAATTTGTTTTTAGAGGTCCTTGAATGTTTTTTTTAAGTCCTCCCACAATGGCAACACACCTTAATGCTTCGAAAATTTCTTGTTATGTGTCTCTAGTTTCTCCAAAACTCTCATTACTTTCACAAAATGCAAGGGGTAGTCTTTATGCAAGCAATTCAATATATATTATTCTGGTTGTTCTAAAAACTTCCTTTTTAATTCAGTGCAATTCTTTCTTTTGCCTCTTTCCTTCCTTTTTTCTTCTCAATTTTGCCTCCTTTTTGCTTGATCTCTCTCTCAATTGATGTAAGGCACTCATGGCCTCATTTTGATGTAGCAAATAATATAAGGAAATCCATAATGAAAAAAATGAAAAAAATTCCAAAGGACACGCTAATCCTTTGTATTGTAGCAAAAAAATGGAAAGTGGCAATACTTAGAGAATGACACAACTTTTAGGGCATATTATCCCTATAAAGTTGACATCTATAATTAGGTTTACTGAAATATCATTACTTCACACAAGATTAAGGCTGATAAGTTGGTTCTTCAACAAGTTATTATCATCCATTTGAATTAGTTATAATTTAAACAAATCACTACCCATTCTACTTTTAATTAGGTTATATGTTGTCAAACCTCTAATGTTAGATCGAATTAGTTCTTTAACAAACATGTTACTAAAATGAATAGTTTCAATTGATTCTTCACTTGATAGGTTATTAGAATAGATTTTTTCAACTTGTTGCTAGTTAAATAAGTTACCAAAATACTTCTCTTCCATTAATTCCTCTAATAAAAAATCACTAAACTTAACCAAAACAAGTTGAAGTGTTTAATCCTCTATAAACTTACAGGGTTTCAACTTGTTAATGCTAATTAGTACTAGGTTAGGATCAAATTTATCTATCATCACTAATAATATTGTGTTGTTTGTAAACAATATTGGATCTTATATGGTCCAAACCATCATTTCTGAAACTTAGGGGTATGTGCATTAACATCCCTTAGAAACCATAAAACATAATTTTTAAATTGGTATTTTGTTTCAGTGCACCAATTTTGAAACCATAATGACCAATTCCACTAGTTAAAATTTATCAAGTCTATACTACCAATCAATTCTCCTATGGTTTCTCTAATTTTGACATGTAACTAGTTAAAACCTTCGTAGGTTTTGGATCATAGATTTGCCATGGCTTAGATAGTAACATGTATTTTGTAGGTAATAACGGGTATAATCCATAGACAAGTTGAAATGGAGTGTGACTAGTTCCAACCTTGAAAGCAGTTCTGTAAGAAAAAAGAATTGTGGATAGGTGTTCATCCTAGTCAATCTAGTTTTCATTCACCAATTTTGTGAGTAGTGTACCAAAAACTTTCTTAGTAGACTCAACTTGTCCATTCCTTTATGGATAATAAACAATAGAACTAATATGTTTCAAGATGAAATGATTGGTTAAATAACAAATAACATCGTTAATGAAATGGGTACCCTAATTTGTCAAAATAGTAAATGGATAGCCAAATTGGGTGAAAATACGGTCATATAAAAACTTTGTAGTAACAATAGTTGTATTGGTACGTAAAGCTCTAGCCTCCCCCCTCTTGGTAGCATAATCAATGGCAACTAAAATGTATCAATTGCTAGAGTAACGATTCGTCGATTTAATAGGTCCGATAGAAACCAGTCCCCATTTATGAAGAGGTTATCTAAGTAGAATAGTAATCAACTTTGCCATATTTTGTGCTAACATGTTACCTATTTGTTGGCATAGATAACAGGTCTGACATAATTTTAAAACATCTTTGTTCATGGTTGGCCACTAATAATCGACATCAAAAACATTTCTTACCATGATATTGAGGAAAAATGTCCACCAACTCCATTATGCAGCTCTTGTAGTATAGTTGGCACTTGTTCATGTTGTAAAACACAACAAAACCTATTGTCTGCTCCAAATCTGTAAAACTTCCTATTTTGTAGCATAAACAATTTTAGTCTTTGAGCTAAATATTGTCATTGTGAAGGTACACATCTTTTTGGCATCATTCCCTCTAATAGGTAATCATAAAGATTTTGTAACCACTTTGGTTGTAAAATGAACAAATGAACATAGTGGTTTGATTAGGTACGCTAACCAATTCTATTTTATTGGACAATCTATTTAATGCATCTACCATCAAATGGGAACTATGAGACTTATAAACAATTTTTAAATCATATTCCGAAAATAACATTAACCATTTGGTTATTATGCGAGAAATTTGTGACTTGGTAACCATGTACATTAAGGCCATGTGGTTGACATAAAATACAAATTTGTTACCCAGTAAGTAATGTATGAGTTTGTGCAAAGCATAGACCATAGCTAGGGCTTCCTTCTCAATAGTAGTATACTTTGTTCAGCTAAATTTAACAATCTAGAAACATACATAACCAATTCATCAAACTTACCAATTGAGTTCTATGCTAATATGGCTCCTACTACTAATTAAGATGTATCTATCTGAACATGAAACTCAAGCTCCCAATTTGGATTGATCAAAATAGGGATTTGCATATACCACTTCATAATCTCTTCCCAAGCATTTTGGCATTCTTCAATCCATTCAAAGACTTTAGATTTTTAAAATAGCTTAGTAATAGGTGACATGATTAAAATAAAGTTTTTAATGAAGCACCTATACAATTGGGCCATCCTATTAAAAACTTGGATCTCCTAGGGGGCAGTAGGTACCGACATGTTTACTAAGGCTTCAACCTTTTTAGGATCCATGACTTTGCCTTCTTTAGACACTATAAAACCTAATATGGTTCCTAAAAACACCATGAATGCACATTTGTCTAGGTTCAAATTAATGCCAAATTCTCTACACTTAAGAAAACATTTTTTTAGTTTCTTAAGGTGAGTTGACATGTCACTAAAAATTGTGAAATCATCAAGAAAAATCTTCGTGAATATGTTAATGTACTCATGAAAAGCTTTAATTACCGCTCTCTGATAAGTGGGTGGTTTGTTTTAACACCAAATGGCGTCATAACCCACACAAAAGCCCCCCAGTCTATCACACATGCAATTTTGTGCTAGTCCTCTGGTGCAATTGATATCTTGAAAACTTGTCCACAAAGGTATAAATTTCATGTCTAGCAATTGTGTTGATGATTTCATCTATAAAAGGCAATAGGTAAAGGTCCTTATTTGTTGTTGCATCGAGTTTCTTAAAATCAATACAAATCTTCAACTTCCCATTCTTCTTAGGAACAACCATTATTAGAGGCAATTAGGGTGCTACTTCAACTTGTTTAATAAAACTAGTAACAAGTACCTTGTCCATATCTTGCTTAGCAATGACAACATAATTGGGATTCAACAAGTACCTTGTTTAATGAACAAGTGGTACTATGGTATCTAGTTCGATATGGTGTTAAACAATTTATGTTGGAATACCCTTTAGGTCTTTGTATGTCCAGGCAAATACATCTTTGAACTCCTTTAGAAGCTTGATAAATTGATCTATTATAACCAATTTAAGTGCAAAGTTCAGTTTCACATGTTGCACATTCTCCCTGGTACCCAATTTGACTTTGGTCAACTACTCTTCTTCAATAATTGTCCAACTTGCTATGGTTAGATCCTATATTCGTTCTCGAGCATGTGTCTCATCAATAATCATCTCTCCAACCTTTGCATGAAAGAAGGTTTGAAGTAAGTGTTATTTGATAATGTTAGGTGGTATAGCTAATTTTACAACTAATAAATCTATTGATTTAACAAGTTGTTTTAGAACTAGTTTTATTGTGACAATATTTGGTACACAATCTATTATAGGAATGGGTTCATTATGAATAGGTATTGTCATGGTTCCTATTGAAAACATGTCTAATTTTGTGGCAAACATCACATCCTCTTCATCATTAAATATTCCATAATGGAAATCATAACAAATTAAGACTTATGGTCTTTTGGTTTGAAAACCAAGTTTCTTGGTAACAAATATGGTTCTTACTATGTTGGTTCCTTGTGTGGTAACAAAACTAATTTTGGGATATTTTTGCATCTATCAACCATGGGCATCCTAGTAACATTGAGTAATTAGAATTTTTTACATTACTATTAATGATAGTAAATGTAATTGTATAAGGAATTTCATGGACAAATATCTTTAGATCCCCAATAAGACCAAGTGGTTTAGCTATGGTATGATTTGCCATACGCAAATTATAAGGCATTGAATTAGGTTTTGACATACCTAATTGTATTTGTAGATTTTTTGTTATGATGTTTACTTTAGGTCCCCCATCAATCAACACATCATCAATAAAATTCTTATCAACTTGGACGTGAATCATAGTCATTTGATGATCAATAGCCACTTCTACATGGGCAGGTTTAGGTTGGACCGGTTGAAAATACTTAACCAATTTGAAAATGTATCGTTTGATGTATGGCACAATCTCAAGAGTTGCCCCAAGTTTATGACATAATTAGTTTCCAAAACTTGAGTAGTGATGTCTTTCAAAATCTCCTCCAAATTTTTCTTTGGTGTTATTGTATGTGGAGTCAACTAAACAAATTGTTTATTTGTAACTATTGATTTATTGGTTCTAGTATACCAACCTAATTTGAATGAGTGGTCCATTTAAATTGATGGATTTTTTGACATTAAATCACTCCCATGTAGCTCCCTAATGGTATGAACAAAGGAATCACACAATTATTATTTTATTTGCCAATCAATACTACTAGAATTCTTGGTTTTTCAAAGTCCAAGTTGGTCCAAGTTGATTAATTTATCTTTCTTGACTAATGAACATGTACATTTTGATTAAAGGTCAGGGGCTTGAATGACATGTGTATTTTTTGACTAGTCAACTTGGTTGAAATAACCTATTTGATTGTTTGTTAACTAGGACATTTAGTCAAATTAGACAAAAATTTGACCACCTTGGTCAAAAATGGTCAATGACTACTAGTCAATTGGAAGATTGAGTCAAGTTGGACATAAACAAATGACACCTTTAGTCAAAATGGCCAATGGGGTTTTAGTCAAGTGGACCATTAAGTCAAAATGACTGATGTTATTATAATCAAAATGGGGCATCCTACCTACCTACCTATCAACCTCCTTATCTACCCAGAACATAAAGCATGTTAAAGTAGGCCAATTGGTGATCCTTAGTCAAAATATAAAATAGCTCAAAGTAGGGTTTGCATTTTTGAATTTTAAGGCTCTTAGAATGCTAATTTTTTTAGAATGTACTTGCTATACTAAATAAACCATATATGGTCATATTTCATGTATTACTTTCATAATTTTATTTATTTATCACAAGTTAACATCTAGTATTTTTTCAAAATCAAACTATTCAAATGCTATGATATTTATGTTTGAGTTATCGAAACTTTAATATTTCAATTATGATAATGTGAAACCTTTAAAAAGTAGTTTCCCAAATTAAGAGAATTATGTGTTTAAAACATGATTTTCTATATGAACCCAAACATTAATACTTGCATATAATATGCCAAAAAAATCCTCTAACAATTTAAAAGTATAACATATGAATATTTTTGGTCAAATGATAATTAATTAATATACTTTTGGGCATAAGCATGCTAAAGTAGGCCAAGTGGTGATCCTTGTTCCAAAAAATAAAGTAGGTGAAAAATAAAGTTTGCATTTTTTAATTTTAAGGCTTTTTAGCAATGCTGTAAATTTTAGGAATGTACATGTTATACTAAATAAACCATATATGGTCATATTTCATGTATTTTATTACTTTCATCATTTTATTTATTTATTACAAATTAATGTTTGATACTTTTTCAAAATCAAGCTATTCAAATGTTGTGATATTGATGTTTGAGTTATCATGCATATTGAATTTTTTTTTTGAAACTTGAATATTTCAATTATGATAATGTGAGGCCTTTAAAAAGTAGTTTTTCAAACTAATAGAATTATGTGTCTGAAACATGACTTTTTATGAACCCAAAAACTAATACTTGCATATAATATGTCAAAGCAATCTTCTAACAATCTAAAAGTAGGACATATGGATTTCTTGGTCAAATGATAATTAATTAATATACTTTTACATTATTTTGTGCAATATGGGACAACAAAGTAAAATTTGAAAGTAAAGTGAAAGTAGGTTGAAAAAATGAAACACAAAATGTTAAGCTTTATGAAACATATCCATACCATCCTACATACACTCGTGTAATTTTTTTATATGTTTTTGAAGATTAGGTTATACTTTCTATGTTTCAAAGTTGACAATTTTGTGTTTTCTACTTGCAATGTATATTTTTTTGGCCTACTTTTGTATGCTTGCACCCTTTTACATTACTTTGTGCAATATGGGACAATAGTGTAAATTTGGAAAGTAGGTTGAAAAAAAGGAAACACAAAATCTTATGTGTCAAAAACATATCCATACCATCCTACATACACTCATGTAATTTTTTGGTATGTTTTTGAAGATTATATTATACTTTCTATGTTTCAAAGTTGACAATTTTGTGTTTTCTACTTGCAACATATATATTTTTAGCCTACTTTTGTATGCTTGCACCCTCTATTTACTACTTGTACCTACCTACCAACCTACTTACTACAACCTACCTATTTACCTACCTTCATATTTACCTACCTACTACAACCTACCAACCTACTTACCTACCTTTGTATTTACCTAACTACTAGTAGCACTTGAGTGGTGGGTGGCTTAATTAAAATAAGGGGAGAAGTAGGTTGGCTAGATTTCGATAAGGTTGGGTTACTTTATCCTTGATTGAAATTGACAAAACCTATTGGATAAGGAGGTTTAGATAGGGGAGATGTCTTCCAACAACTTCTAGCAATTAAGGTTAGGGTAGGATAGTCATAATAGTGGCATCTTTTTGAAGCTGAGAAGAAGGAAAATAGTTGTTATTCATTTTATTTTTTGAGAATGATGATGATGTTGTGAGCTGTAGAAATGAAAAAAAATCTTGGCACATCATGAGGAGGCAAGATTGGTGAAGAAGGGGACTATAACATCATGGGTGAAGAATCTTTTCAAGAAATAGTCAAGTCAACACACACTTTGAAGGATGGAGGCAAGATCATCTTGAGTGATGGTTTAGGGGCAGTCGTTCAAGTGCAAAACTTCATGATCATGGTGACTAGGGATGTTAGTCCACGAGCTTACGAACATAAACATGAGCAAACGAACATGAGCGCATGAGCATGACCAAATCTTTTTTAATATTAAAAAAATATTTTCTAACACATAAGACATGATCTTTATTGATTTTATTGATGTACTTACCTACCTTTGTATGTACCTACCTACTGCAGCCTACCAACGTACTTACCTACCTTTTATAACCTACCTACCTACCCACCAACCTACCTCCCTACCCACTTATTTACCTGTTAGCCACTCACCTATCGACTTACCCACCCACCTACAGTACCTACTAAATACTTGTTTGCCTACCTACAAATTATTTTTGTAATAATATTAAAATAAATTATTTAAATAAGTTAACAAATCAAATGGTCCTTATTGTAACAGTAAAAAAAACCACCCCAATCACTCTAGAGATGTTAAAATCAACTTGTCCAAAATGATAAGGGGTCTTTTTGCCCCCCATCCCCCAATTTGGTTTTTTTTACCAAAATTCCCAGTTTGAAAAACTAGGAATTTTAGTAATGCAATTGTTGCTTTTGCCTTCACATGTTCACGTTTTCTAAAAACAAGTTGTTTTGGTATTAACTACATGTCATGATAGCAACAACTACATTCACTAGTACATTATCAGGTATAGGGTTTTTTACCAATACATTAGTAGTAGTGGTTAGTTTAATTCATAACATGTTTTGAACTTTTGTTTTTTTAGGACAATCATGTGCACGATGTTCCGAGCTAGAATAGATAATACAAGGATATCTTAATCGCATTCTAGTTGGTTTGATAGGTTGTGCAGTCACTTCAACTACCAATTCAACAACTTTAGTGGGTATAATAGAAACTATTGATTCTTCTTTCTTCCTATTATGTAGGTTTCAATCACATGACCTGTTTTTCCATAATTTGAACATGTTGACTATTGCTTAGTAATTGTGTAAGTGACTATGGGCTATGCAACCGGTTTGGATTCTAGTTGAGTTATTAAAGCATTGTAGTTTGTTATAATCAGTCCACTTTCCTCACAAATCACTATAGTTTCCTTATGTTTGATTAAGGTATTTCTTGTCATACATGCAGTTACCATTTTAAGGTATGGTTATAAACATGTTTTCAAAATAATAGTAAGGACAACATCAATAGCTTTCAGTTGTGAATAATCAGCTAATTTAAGCAAACGTTCATAATAAACTTCTACCCATTATTGTTAAAGATTCCTCAATTACATATAGATTTCTTCATCACTCTTCATAGTTCGGAAGCACTTACAAAATGCTTGCTCCAACTCATCAAATGTATAGTTAATATGATATTGTACAAAGTTTCACCCCATTTTGAAATGTTATCTCATAAATTAAAACCAAACAAGTTGATGATATTCTCTTCCATGGTCTCACCATAGGTTTGGATTGTTTTTTTGAAAACTTTAAAGTGAACATCAGGATCAATATCCTTCACATATGTGGGATATTGAAGCTTCTAATATGGCAATTTATTGGTTGGTTTAGATTGAACTAGAACTAGCTGATACCATGGTGGCATAAATATCCTTAGATCAAGTGCTTACCATCCATAAAATCCAATAGGTGGATTAGGTGGTGGTCCTCCATTAGGCGAACCTCCAACCGGTTCTCCACTTGGTTGTGGATTGAATTAGCCCTTTTGGGTTGTTGGATAAGAGCACCATTACCATAAATAAATAGTCCAGTGGTAACATCACTATAACAAAATGTGTCCTTGTATGCATTTCAATAGATTTTGAATGAATTCACCGGTTGTAGTGAACAGGGACCAATGAAGAAACAATGAATTCATTGATCTAATGAACGGGGACTAGTGAATTGCACCCACATTTTGTAGTAGTGCATGTACATTAATAGGTATAGTTGTTACCATTGCTTATTGAATAGGTACACCTTTCGGCCAAGAACCGGTTGTTCTAGTCGATAATTTGGAATTTTAGCAGAATGTTGGTTTTGTACTAATTGTTCAACATGTGTCATTGATTATGGTTGAGTATCCCTGGTTACATCTCCCTTCTTTTTCATAGAAATCAATGGATTAGGTCCCTTGATTCTCAAATAATACATTGAATACACGTTAAGGTCCATAGGTACAAAGGATGGAACTATATTATACTACTTTGGGTATACTATAGTTTTAGGTTGCCTTGCTATTAGTGGTATAACGAGTTGTGACCAACTTAAATGTTGACTAACCAATATTGTGTTAGTAACCAAACTTGGTTATATTTAGGTTTATTGTACATGTACATTAACATGTGTCATTACTGTGTTTGGTACTATAGACTATAAAGAAGTTCTAAACTCATTTATTATCAAAATTTTCAATTTATAATCCACTAAAGGATAATTCTTGGACTCATGTCCAACTTGCTGACAATATGCACAAATTAATGCAACTTCAATAGTGGGTTGAATGGTTGTAAGTTGACATATTTCATTGAACCAATTGTCGTTTTATGATTCCCATGACAAGTCTATTTAGCAAAACAATTTGATGACATGGTTATGTTTATTGAATAGCAACAAGGGCCACGATCACTTCCACTAGTTCCATAGGTTGTTGAAAACCCGATTTATGTGAAGGTCTTTGCTCCAAGTTACATAGTTGTTCTAACCGAGTTAAAAGTTGGTTGTGCTCTAATTTTGAATTTACTATGATTGGATTCAAAACAAGAATTGGTTTAGATGTGTAGTAACCAACAAATAGTGTTGATTGAAAGGGCATAATTGTTTTAGGAATGTAATAACTGGGTGTTGCAAACTACCATCTCTATTTTACAAAGGTTACCTTATCAGCATGTCAAATAGATTCAGTGTTTTGTCCACTCAATTGTGCATTTGACCTCCATTGTTGGGACAATTGTCGGGGTGTAAAAAACTACCTAGTTGAAGGTGCTTATGGTTCCCTTCTTTCCTTTTATTATGCAGGTATCTAATGGAAAAGGTACTTTTGGCGTAATAGGTTGTTGAAGCTCATTAGTGGGAACTTCAACCGGTTGTACTCCTTTGCTTGACAACGTGGTTGTTCTTGTGGTTGAACCACCTCACAAACAAGTTGCTATGGTGCTTCTAATTCTAATTGCCTTCTAAGGCCCCTTGTGATTACTTTTGACATCCTACAAAAATCATTAATTCAAATTTTATTTTGGTCAACATGTTGCTAAGGAAATTATCAAAAAATCAACATGCAAATCCAAAGAAATTATTGATTATTGGTTTGTAAAGAAGAACAAAAAGTATGAACACAAAAAATAATCTTATAAAACATCTAAAGCTTAATACAAATCCAAACCTAAAAATATTAAAACTAAACAATTATTAAAACCAAAAAGCATAAATGTTCTTGCTTACAATTTTGTTCCACTACATGGTCACTAAATGTTAAGGGTGTTTTCTGTCCCATTTTAATTTCATATTTTCCCTTCAAATTTCTAATTTTGGTTTACTGAAATTATCAATAGGTTGCTTCAAATATGAATATTAAAACACAATAAGCATTGTGGTTTCTTGTTATTTATCAAAAACAACATTTCTCAAGCTTGCATTCTAAAATTTAAAAAAAAACTTCACAAGGAAATAAAAATAAACATGATTCAAAATTCAAAAACTCCTCAAGAGTTACAAAAATAAAAAGATGAACATCCTATTATATCTCAAGTCATCTTAGTTATACTACTTATAGAATTGTTTATAACCTAAATAATCATTAACCAATACAACTTCAAAATCAAAATAAAAAGTTATCGGTCACAAGTTCAAAATCACCCATTCTATTAATCAACTGATTATTGTAATAGACCGATTATTAGTTCTTATAGCATATTGGTTAACTTAAAACATGTGATAAAAAAACAAAATTATCATTAAGTCATACTACTTCACTAGTTACTAGTTGGTTTAACCAATTATTATGTACATACAAAAAAGTTGGGTTAACATTCACATAGAGTTTGTCCAAATATAATATTAAAAAGGTTAGTTGGAAACAATTAAGGTATAGTTGAACAAACCCAACACCATTATACTTGTTAGGATGAACAATAGGTTAAAGGAATTTGAAGAATTATTAATAGAAAATGCATAATCAAGCTTTGGGAGATAAAAACCCCGAGTGGAAGGAGTGGTGGCAAAATGTTCAAAACTTCATTGAAAAATAGATTTAATAAAACATGGAATTGGCCCACTTCGATGAACATGGTTACCAATTAGAGTTCTAATACCATGTGGCGCACCCCCACACTCCTTGAAAGACTCAAATGCAAGTCTGAAAATGAAAACAATGGAAGGAGTTGGGGTACACTCCTTAGCTTGTAACATTTTGGGGGTAGAAGGGCATGTTGGAGCTCCAAGATGGGGATTAGGAAGAGTGATAAGTGCGTAAATTATTCACACAAACCTACACAAATTAAACAACAAATTGGTTAATGTGTAGTTGGAACATTTTTGGTGCATGGTCAAGCCATGGGCACACACGGACTTACAAAACTCACCATAGCCCAAACTTGAGGGAAGCCACCACCTTCTTTCTTACAATATTTTTTGTGATTAGTCATGAGGGTTGCATCCAAATGTCATTTTGTCATGGGACTCCCAACTTGGGAGTTTCGAAATTCTCAAAATTGGGACTCCTAGCACTTTGGAGGGTCATAATTTTTTGTACAGACCTCCGATTCAAGTGAGGTCTAAAGCAAAGTTGTAGTCCTCGTTGAGATATTTTCAAAGATATGTGGCATGCCACCTACACACACTTATTTCAGGGAGATTCCATACTTTTAATGAGTAAAAGTCAAATTGACACTTTGACTCTCAGCCTTTCTTTTGGCCATAACTTTTACTCAAATGGGTCATGTGAGCCCATTTTAGACATATAAGTTTCAAGAACTTCTTAATGGTATAAGAAACTCTTTGATCCAATGAAATTTGACCCCTAAAATATATCTTTGAAAATTTGAGACTCCATAGGATTCCAATTCCCAAAGTTTGAATCCACTTGGGAATGTGTGGGTTCATTCCTTCACGTTGTTAGGAGTGCAAATGTGACTCGTGGGTTGCACTTTTGGCTTGCACCTTTTTATGCCTTGCCTTGGTCGTAAGCCCAAAGCCAAGGTCGTGATAATATTGAATTGTTTTCCTTGACTTTAAATACAAACCCCCTAATTTTGTATCAGTGGAAATTGGAACTAGTAGCAAAACACCATATGTGGTACAACTTGTTACCATTACTAAATTAATTAGTCCACTAAAAGGTGGAGCAGGTTTAAAAATCATACCCTTACATGTTTAACTTTTATCATACATGTTTAGGTTACCATTGTTACCACTGAACCAATGAGAGGTAGTGATAATTATGTCAAGGAATGTGCTGAACCTATTGATTTTTCATTTACTATATTAAATAGTGGAATAAGCCCCTTATAATTCTTATCTACTAATTTACCTCTAACCACACACTAGGTAAGTATATGTCAAAAGATTATTTTGATTTCTAGTACCCTTCATGCTTCGAAGGTATTCATGACACCCAAGCAACTTTGAAAAAACACTTTATTGACAAAGGATTGTAGATTGACAAGTCTTTAGATTTCGAATCAAACTAAACTTGTGGAAGAAACAAATGTTGAACTTGTTGAAAGAGCCATCAATCAACCAATTGCAAAAGACCAAGCTAACTTAAGACTTTAGTTAAAATTTTGAGGATGAAAAATGTAGTTTTCAAAGGGGGATAATGTTACCCAGATTTAATTAAATGTTACTTAATAGGTTATAAATTTAGGCAAATTGTTAAACCTAACAAGTGATCTAACCTATGATATTAACGTAACTAGTTATTGAACTTGACAAGTAGTATTATACTAGGTTAGTAGACATGTTTACAAGATAGTCAATTGGTAGTTTGTAGAACAAGTGGCAAAACAGGTAGTGAAACAAGATGTAATTTTTTGAAATCTTGGACTATTAATTTAAGTATTGGCTAATGATTGTTTAAATAGACAATTATGACTATTAATTTTTGAATTAGCTAGTATAAGATTAAGAAGGACAAACTTGTTTTAGGGAGGAGGCTTGTGAGTTTTTTGGGATTTTTGTGTTTTTCTTTCACTTGAAACATGAAGCATTTTCTTTTAGCCAACTTTTTTGAAGCTATGTGCAAATTGAGTACATGTTAGTTAGGAATTGTAAATGGTTTTTTATTTTAATAGTTTAATTATACATGTTTGTTATTTTAGGAACCTATTATTAGAAAAATCAGAAGTTGAAAATTTAATGAGAATAAAAAAAACATGTTAACAATTGTTCTTTTGGAATATATTATAGCCCCTAAACAACTTTAATAAAAATGTGATGTGGTGCCACTAGTAGGTCAAACAAAATGTCAACATGACCCATACCCATATTACCACTAAGGATAGACCTACATAACCAAGTTATAGGGTTTAGGTCCGAAACACTGTAATATCCCACTCTGCCATCCATCACTTGCACATAGATGATAAAAACTCATATTATTAGTTTATAATTGGACCTACTTTCTTCTAATTGGAACAATTATTGTAGCTTCATTACTAGGATTCTAAATTGGAAGCTTTGTCTCCAAACTGTAATTTCAAGGGAAGTTGAATAACATGTGAAGTTGTCGGTTCACCTTGGCACAATTACATGCTGAAACCAAATTAGGTTAAATTGGCATTTAAAAAATATATATTCAACATGTATTTATTGCTTTAACGTAACTTAATTACATGCATCCACAACCAAAATTGCGGATGAATGTCAAGGTGTTGGTGATATAATTTTGAAGGTATGAATTCTTATTGTCCATGAATTAATTAATTATGTATAATATTACTAGGTCTTTGTTTTACTCCATTAGAATGAATACCATGTAAATAAACTAACTAGGACAACATTCAATACATTCTAACTTTGGAGATTAATTCACTAGAATCTACATATAATGCTAACCATAATAAATTTGAAGAAAGAACATATTTTCCATTTCATAGAACCATAAAGCTCTACAATGTCTTTCCCCTTTTCTTCTTTTCATTTCTCCCATACTTGTTATATCTCCGTAATAGATCAACTAAAACATATAAATAATGATCATCAAAACCCCCTTGAAATTAATGAAAATGTTTTTTATGCTCTTGTAAAATGATTATAACTACCAAATTGTCTAGCAAATTGACTTGGCATAAGTCGACTATATTGTGTTGTCATAACGATATGCTACCATATTAACTTGCCTACTTTGTCATATTAATTTGCCTTGTCTATCATACCAAATTGCCTACTTTGTTATATCAACTTGTCTATAGATATTTTTTAGTCATGTTGACTTGCATGTATACCTACTGGTCTATTTCCTTTTCCTAACATTATTCCCCTCTTAATTATTGTAGTGTCCCCACACAATAATTAAACTTTTTAGATTGGCTATGATGTCCACTATTCTCAACATATAGAATACCACCTGAATAAGGGTAGGATAGTCATTTATCTCATTATCAAATGACTCTACTCCATCTTTGGTTATTGTTATTTATTCACCCCTCACATATTGGTTGATTTGGTTGGGCTTCATCAACTAAGGAAGGCACTATTGGTAGTGTGTGATCTTACTAATGTGAGGTTGCCTTGTCAATTTGTCCATTAAATGTCAAGTGTGTAATATGGTTGCTTGCAAGTAAAGTGTGTCTTGGCCAAGGTGAACATCTGCTACCAATTTTTTTGTGAATTCATAATTCACTCTCCATGTGATTGTTTACATTGCACAATCTCCCAAGTTGGTGAAGCAAGTTAGTTCTTGGTAGTAATCCATCAATTGTTTCCATCGCTTAGGCTCGGCATGAACTCAATTTACCACATGGTCTGAAATAGCCTCCATATGTCATGGCAAAAGTTGGTTTGCTAGAAACATCGATATGGTGACAATGGTAGTATTATTGATAAACATATTTTAATTGGCAATATTTTAGGCATAGAGTCCCAAATAGCCTATTTTGAACTTTATTACTTCATATCCTCTTGGTTGATCGTACTAGATGTAACAACATACTATGTTGTAAGCTAGGAATTCTTTCCACTCCAAATCTTCAACAACCCACATTACTAAAAATTGCTTCTCAGTGATATGACCTCTTAGTATTTAATAGTGCTACTCTTACCCTCAAACAAATTTGGAAACGGTGCAGTAGATGGTAAGTTTCTAGGTTTGGCAATAATGGCAAGGCATATTTTAACTCTAACATCATATGCACCATATCACTTTTAAAGCAAGGCTTAACACTTGCCTTTTTTGTTAAAGTGGGATGCTCGACCTTAGGAGCAATAGTTCCATAGATCATTTTCCTCGTCTTGGTCTCTACTCACTTTCCATCCATGTTAGTAGCTTGGTCCTTGTTTTATACTTTATGCTCTTTTGTTTGTCCCTTGTATGTTGGGTATACTATTACTTCCTGATTCCTTATCAAATTTATGATAAGTGTTGTCTCATCCTTATCTTCTATTGATAAAGATACATGTTTTGGCCCTTTATGGTGGCCTCCTCTATGCCTTCTTCTTTGTTATCCTTCTCTTCCAACTGTTATAGTGTACTTCCCAATTTGCTCCAAATGCCATTCTTGAATTTAGCTCTAGCCTTTTCCAATAGTTCGCCCATTTTTATTGGAGTTGTTTATAAGTTCATCATACAACATTGCTTTGGTTCTATTTTCAATGACCATACTTCCCCAATCATTAGTAGTTTGCAAGGTAAGTAACTTGACTTTACCTTGTGCAATTTATAGGTTTCTCCATAATTTATTCTCCTTTGCCACTAAATTTTTTCAATTCTTGTGATGAATTTCTTAAGCAATCTCCACAGTTGCCAATTGAATACTTAATTTTTTTTCTTCTTGGTGCAAAATCTCCTCCATTCCTTTCAATTTTTTAAACATTTTAAGCTATTGATTTTTTCATGTTTTGATTTCCTTGTAAAATCAATTTTTACATCAACTTTTGTGATAATCTCCTGATAATGTTTCAATCCTTCCTATTTCTTCATCTTTAGGGTTAGGAGATAGTATATAGTGGAGTGTTTTTGAGTGGTATTTCATTTTTTCCTTTCATGATTTTGAGTGCACATAGAACCTTCAAGCCTTGTTAATTGTTACAAGTCATAGTTTGCATTGTAGCATTTGAAGCATACAACCTTTGTAATCTTTTAGTTAGTTAATAGAATTGTTTCATTTCATGAACCTTGAATGTTTCATTTCTTGCTTGATTTCAAGTTGTTTCCAATAACCCACACCTTCACCAAAAAGTGTTCAATAAAATTAGATTACAACTAGAAAATGTTTGATAAAACTAGATTACAATTAGATAGACTAGTTGCAACAGACATAGTTTTCTCATAATGTGATAAGGGTTTCCCCATAACTTGGTGCAAGTTTTTGCTTGAGGTCATTATCGTGCTCAGGTTTTTCTTCAATTTAGGTTGCTAATCCTATTTGTTTTCTAGTTTCATTGTGTTATGCTAACCTACTCCCTCACAACAACTTGAATAATTTTCCCTGCTATCTTTGTTATTTCATTTAATTTTGCTTTGCATTGTTTGTAATCATTTTGCACCAAGTTTGTTTTCATTATGACAACCTTTTCATGTTGATGGTCAATTTGAACTCATCATCTTAGTAGATGGAATTGATATAATTGTGGTGTTTGAAAAATGCTTGTGTGTTATGTTTGGTTTTCAGCTTGGATCATTGCATATATCTAAGGACGCAAATAACATCTCTGGTTCAATTTATCAAATGCCCATTGCCACAATTCAAGGTTAGGAATGGGTGGTGAACTTTGGACGTTATAGGGTTGTGGGTGACAACATCTTTATTCATTCCTTGAAAATCATATTGACGCCAAAAACAATTTCGTGAAGCAACAAATTGAAAGACATTTTTTATCTCAATACTGAATTCCAACCCTTTAACATTGTTCTTTCATCCATGTTCATTGACTTGTTTGGTTCCTTATTCGAAAATGACACACTAGTAGATGTGGATAAAATTCCTTTAGAACTACTCCACAATTACTAAAACAATATATTTACAATACAATGTTCGCACATTCCCAATTTATGCATTGATTCTAAACACACATGTGTTTGGAATCCATTAAAACACCATATTCATGGTCATTTCAAGTAACCAAATTTTGTATTTTAGAGTACAATGTAAGAAACCAAAAACATAATTATAATTCATTTCATGTTAGTTTTTGTACTACATATAATTCACACAATAAATTAAATATGGAAATCACTGCAGAAGCTTGTATTTCCTTAGTTTACTAAAAATTTCAATAAAAAATACAACAAAAAAATCCAAGTCCTATTAAATTGTAATCAAGCAATACGATTAAATATGTGGTATCCCAAATCAAAATTTGTAGTTTCTACTACAAAGTACTTACATTTATCTCCTTACTCCAAAACTATGTGTTTAATAATCTTCTTCATTTTCCCAAAACTCCATCCTTTGGGTAGTCCCCAAATCACCATCAACATCAATTAGAACTAAACAATAATTCAAAATTCAAATCACTAATGTCCAATGATCATTCCATGTTTGTAATGCCTTGTACATAAAAAACAATGTAATATGGCTACTCCCTTAACACGTGCCATCCCCAATGTAGAGTTTAAGAATGCGGCATGGCCATTTTTTGTCTACTCCTTTGGAGCTTATGCTTTCGTAATTGACATTGAAGCCCTCCACATTAATCATGGTACACTTAGTTCTTGATTATCTACACACAATGTTAGTAACAAAACATGCCTTTAACAAGTTTTGAAATTTGGATTACGACAAGATTATAATTAAAATTGTTTCATTTCTACCCATGACATTCAACAATGATATTATATTTGAAATGCTTATGTTGTCCTCCAATAATCTATCCTTGTCACAAATGTAAGGCATGGATAAAAAACATGATGGCCACACTTGGTCCAAGGTCATCACAATTAATATCAAAATACTTTTAGCTTCAACTTCAGGAAGGTTCATTGTTTGGGTCACTTGTGTTATATCAAGACTAACTATAATTGCTTCATCCATTTTAGGGCTTGTAATGAGACTTCTCGAGTTAGAAAATCAACCTAGGTTTTACAAAAGGACAAGTCATTCTTGGACTTCCAATTGTGTCCTTTGTTTATAAATTCAACAATTCCCTTCCTTTATGTGTTGACCCTTGTAAAGGTCATATTTACTATGTTGTGCATAGACTCCAATTTGTTTCAACAACTGTGATTCACCTTGGTTTGCATCTTCACCCTATTTGCAAATGGTAGGTGCAAGAAATTGCGGATGAGAGTAAGAAGTTGATAAAAGAGGAGGTCAACTTAACACCCGATGCCAATATACGTTCCATCTTTCTGAGAACCATTAAATCCTTGCTTGCCAAACATTTGTTCAATGACAATAGTGACAATAGTTGCAAGGTTTTCAAGGGCCATTAGTTCAAACAAATTCAGGACAAATTTCTTGTCTTCACCTTACCGAATGTACAAAACCTTGTTGTTTCATTCAAATAACATGAGTGGAGGTTACATTGACAATATCCTTGAGTTGAAGTCTAAGAATCGTTACGATTTCATCTACGAATGTTGTTTCCTAGGCCAAATATTTAGTTAGAAGGTCTTTTGTTTCAAGATGTTTGTTGATAGGGTTGGGAGAGGAATGGGCTTGGTGCACGAATGTAGCCCAAGGACAATCTATAAAAATTTTGGATCATGTTTAACCATGTGAAGCAAGTTGTTAGTTGGACAATGATGACCTACCATGTTTGTTATCCAATATATTGCAAAGTCATAACCATTCCAATTTGTGACATGTAATTTGAAAACATGGAAGCATAATAGATCATGTGGACAAAGCTCAATCGCACAATGTTCGAACATGGGTATGTTGTTCAATTGAACTTCGAAGGATTCATGGTGGATAGTGAAAAACAAATTGGAATGTTGTCAAAAAATTTTATGGTCCTAGGGATGCTGCTATGAAAATGGTTGACAAAAAACATGCATGTTCATTCCACTAGACTCAATCATTTGATAGGCATACTAAACAATTAATTAGACCTTAATTATAGGATCAACACAAGGTCGTTTGCTTTTAATACAAAAATTCCAAGTTTTTTAAAAAGGTAAACATTCCATATGCAACTATTCCTTGTTAATGGCTTGAGTTGTGTTTGAATATAATGTTCACAAACTTTGTAATTGGCTTGTTTTCTAACACTTATGTGTCAGATTGTGGGGTGAGTTCATGGTCCATGTAAGAATTCCCATGTTTAGGGACTTATTTTCTACTTTTCCAATTCTTACACTTATGGTCTAATCCTTTTTTCTTGGTATTTGCAGACGTTCAATGACATTGAGTGTGCATAGATGTCAACTTATAATTTAATTGAGAATGTGCATAACATTTGGTTGTAACAATTGAGAAAACATGGCACCTCCTCCAGTGTGCACACATTGGAACTTTCTAGAATCACTAACATAGCTAGTCACTAGAAAATCACTATGGACCCACATGAAGATAAATTCACAACCATTTTAGAATATCATTTGATGCAATCACTAGAAGATCAATATACACCCACTAGAACAATAGGTCAAGTAGTCACAAGAAGATCACTATGTTGCAATCACCAGAACATCAATATGTACTTCATTTAAGGGTGCATTCACAATAAACGGATCCAAACTAGTGGTCGAATGGAGTAAATAATTGCACCCTATCAAGTTCAAAAAAAATTCAAAAATTATATTTTTAATTTTATTATATGACACTTTTCAATTTGTTTCTTACCTTATGAAGTTACAATCTTCAAATTTTGGAATCATTTCAATACATTAAGATAATTTTAAAGCAAATGTAGGTGCTTACAAAGTATTTGTTGAACATTGCTTGAAATTTTGAACATGTTTTTTCCTATTAGAATCACTACTAGGAAACTAGGTTTGGTGCCACTACACACTTCCATTCAAATCCAATTTCAATGGAATGGGACTCATGCCATTTCACCATACATTGATTGTAGTGAAAGGAAGCATGACAATGCCACCTTCTTTATTACCTAAGTGGAATGGGACTCATGCCATTCCACTATACATTGGTTGTAATGGAAGGGAATATGACAATGCCGCTTTTTTTATTGCATAGGTGGATTGGGATTCATGCCATTCCACCATACATTAACACAAGTGGAATGCAAATGTGACAATACCACCTTCTTGACTATTGTTCAAGTGGAATTAAAGTTGTTCCGTTCCACCATAAATTGACACAAGTGGAAGGCAATTGTGGCAATACTTAAATGGAAGGTGAATGGATGTGTTCACCATTGATTGTGTAAATTTTTAGGGGAATTTTATGAGATTAAACTTATTTATTTTGCTTATATGTACACCACTAACCAATGACATAGCAATTGATGGAACTAAAACACAACCCATTCATCCTAGGTGCATGTGTGGGCATATGCATGTGAGGTATAATATGGAATGTGCATGTTACCTAGGATTTTGTAACATGACACCTAACATGTTATCTATGACTTAACTTGTAACAGAACCTAACCTGAACCTAATCAATTATAGAACGTGACACATAGTGTTATGATAGGTTAATAAACATGTTAACAAGTAATGGATAGTTTGTAGAACCTAAAGTGGACAAAACAAGTATTTTTTGGAAGAATGTTATAAATGGCCATGTTTTTTACATTTTTTGACTATTAATGTTTACACCAATTAGTTTTGGAATGTTAGTGATTATGTTGGTTAGTGACTATTTAAATGGTCAACCGAGACTATTTAACTTTCAAGTTAATTGGTATAATTAGAGGAATACATTAAGAGACTTCCATACTTTCAAACTTGGAGATCATCTTTGTTTTTCTTTTACTTGGAGGAAATGAAGTGATTCTTGGCCAATTTCGATTTCTTGAAATTGTAGCAAAACAAGTGCATGTTGTATGGATTTGTACATATATTTTTAGGTTTTTTAGATATACCTATTGTTGTTTCAAATTGTAATTGAAGCATTTTGGAAGTACCAACTTAATGGGCATATGAAAAATCTTGTTAACATTTTGCAACCATGTAGTGGAACAAACTTGTAAACAAAAATGTTTGCAAAATTTGGTTTTAAGAAAATACCATAAAGTAGATTAGAATTTAGGAACAAAAGAGCTTTGAATTTTAAGTCTTTTTCATGATTAAGTATATTAGATTTAAAAGAACAAAGTCACTTGAAATTTTGATTTGTAGAATGTTTGTTTGTTTTGTGTATTTAAGGATTCGAGGCACTATTTCTTGATAATTTGAAGCATTAGGAAATAGGGTGAAATTAGTGCGACAATTTTTTAAAGAAACTAGTGCCCAAACTTTAAAAGAAATTTTCTACAAATTTATGACTGTTGGGAAGGGTCGTTTTAGTTTTATGTTCAAGAATAATGTAAGGGCTTTCTTAGGACCTATTGATTTCAAAAAATGTCAAGAATAATTACTATAAGTTTTATAAAATAGTTAAAACATGTTAGACCTTAACTTGTTCCAAAAACCGAACAAGAACAAAATGAACAAGTGTAACCTATAGGAATTGAACTAATGAATGTATCAAATGTCAATTCAACACAAAGGGCAAAAGTCAATGAACATCAAAATGAAACCACATAGGTTATGTAAAAAGACCCAACTGCACTCTCTACCATTCACCAAACACCACAAACATCAACCCAACACAGGGTAGCAAGTGTTCAAAATGACAACAATATGAACATGTCCAATCTTTTGATGAAGTTGTTTCAACATGATAGCCATAGCGATTTGCAACCCCATGTTACAATTTACCCAAAATTGGTGCACCTACATTGATTACAACATTTGTTGGTTTTCAAAATCAACCACCACATGCCAATATCAATTTGGTACCCATAATTCAGAGGTGGAATGACTCCAACTACTCAACAGGTTGGAGCAGCTTCATCACATCGACCGAAGATATTGTAATCAATTAGTTTCCATATTAGATTCGAAATATATTAAACCTCGAGTAATTCCAACAATTGTTCGACAAGAAACCACATACCAACAAGGCACCTAGCTAGTCAAATCAATACCTAGTCAAGGTGAAAAATCACAAGTTCCACACCACAAACTAGTTTTAAGAGGAAATCAAGGTGCTAAAACTACAACATGTTCATATTTTTAACAAGAGGGACACATGTTCAAACGTTGCCCATTTGTTGATGATAAATTAAAACAACTATTGAACGAAGAGGTGATGAATGTTCATCAACATGTTCTTCCAACCACTACAACATAAATACCCAATACATCTGTATTAGGAACTCAAGCCATGAATCTTAGTATAGGTCATATGATAGTACCTATTAATTATCAATCAACCTAGCCACAATTTGTTGCACCAATTATACTAGGTAAAACCAATGTCATGCCAACTTCAACATACCCAATATGGTATGTCATACCCCTTTTTGTACCTTTAAATCCTAATTTGTATCCAACACATGCGATTGGAACAAAAGGGAATTATACAAGTTATGTACTTGGATATGTATATCCAATACCTAAGCAACTTGTTGTACCACATGTATATACACCATATTATGTTGGAAATCAATTTCCTATAGTGGTTCAACTAATAACCAGCAAGGAAAGATTGCATGTTCAACATTTGGTTATTGCATCAATACCAACCATTGTACAAATTAATATTAGTTTACCAATTCATGTACCCAAAATTTTTGTTCATCAACCATCGGATGGAGGACAACTTGGAGATTCACTTGGAGGAAGTTCACCCTAAGGAGATCCACCTAAAGGACCACCATTTAATCCACCTATTGGATCATTAAGATGGCCAACACTTGACCCAAACATGTTTATACCACCATGGTATCAACCACTTGTTGTACAACTTGTACCAGAGCTAACCACCAAGTTGCCATACAAGAAGTTACAATATCCAACCTATGTCAAAGACACTAATTTGGATATTCACATTAGAGTGTTCAAGAAGGCCATTAAAGTTAATAGTGAAATGATGGAAGCTGAAATCATTAATTTGTTTGGTTTTACTTTAAAAGATAGTATTTTTCAATGGTGATTTGTTCAATACTATCTAAATTACACTTTTGGAAAGTTGGAACAAACATTTTGCAAGTGATTTAAAAACTATGAATAATGTGTTAGAAATCTTATTTGATTATAATCCCCAAAGTTGGTGAATGTGACTTACATTCATCAAAAGGATGAATAGTATTCACATCCTTATAGTAGTTAGGTTAGGTTGAATAATGGTGGCTAGGGTTTGGAAGTGGAGGCTACTTAAGGCTTGGTGGCGGTTAGGGTTAAGGTTTGGCAATGGCTAGGGTTAGGGTTTGGTGGCGGCTAGGTTAGGGTTAGGAGATAATATATAATGGAGTGGTTTTGAGTGGTCTTTCATTCTCTCCTTTCATGGTTTTGAATGCACATAGAACCTTCAAGCCTTATAGTTATTATAAGTCATAATTTGCATTGTAGCATTTGAAGCATATAACCTTTGTAATCTTTTCGTTAGTTAATACAATTGTTTCATTTCATGAACCTTGAATGTTTCATTTCTTGCTTGATTTCAAGTTGTTTCCAATTAAAGTCCAAATCTATGCCTTGTGTGTTTTTAGGGTATTGTGAAAGGACCAAAGCATATCGCTTGATGTGTGTAGAAACCAAAAGGATCATCAAGAGTCAAGATGTGTTCCTAGAAGGGATAGAAAAAATAGAAGGTGTTCATCATAATAGACCCCTTTCAAAGCAAGTAGAACATGTTGTTGTGGATAAAGTCGTGAATAATGATGAACTTGTCAAGGATGCCAATCCTATATCTTTGAAGGAGAGACCGGCGGAAGACGTGGAAGGTGATGAATCTACATCAAACTCTTTTTCAAAAGAAGAATTTGCTACACCACAAGAGGAAGGTTTGAATGAACCACAACAAGATGGATGAAGAGAAAGGCCGTAAAGATAATGTAAAAAGTGGCCTTGTGATTGGTGGGTGGCCACCAAAGAGGTGGAACGGGCCACCATAGCCTTTTCGGGAGAACTTCAAACTATGGAAGAGGCGTTGAATGGCAAAGATGCGAAGAAGTGGGAAATGGCTATGTAAGAGGAATATGACTCTCTTGTTGTCAACGACACTTGGTCCTTGGTGCCACTCCCAAGGGTAGGAAGCCCATTTATTGCAAATGGGTGTTCAAAATCAAACATGGGTTGATGGTGAAGTCGAACGTTACAAGGCCAAACTTGTGGCAAGAGGTTTCACCCAAACATTTGGAGTTGATTACACCAAAACTTTTGCACATGTTGCAAAATTTGTGTCAATTCGTTGTATCCTTGCATTAGTGGCCATTGAAAACATGGACATTCATCAAATGGACGTTAAAACCGCATTTCTCAATGGTGACCTTGAAGAGGAGATTTACATGGAACAACCCAAAGGATTCGCACAAGAAGGTGAGCATCTTGTGTGCAAGCTTCACAAGTCATTGTAGGGGTTGAAATAATCTCCAAGGGCTTGGAACCAAAAATTAGATGTTTTCTTGAAAAACATCCAGTTTGTGAAGAGTGATGCGGATTTTTGCGTGTATGTTGCGCAAGTGGGAGGTCTCAAGTTTTTCATTGTCGTCTACATTGATGATCTCATCTTGATGTGCAATAAATAAGAATAAGTTTTTGCAAGTAAAGGAAGAACTTTCTCGAAAGTTCGAAATGAAAAATCTTAGCGACTTGCATTTCTTCCTTGGCATGGAAGTGGAAAGGGATCGTGCACAATGTTGGCTTTACATCAACCAAATTGGATATCTCAAGGAGATTCTCAAACGCTTTTGTATGGAGGATTGCAAAGCCATCGGAGTGCCACTTGATCCCAAGTCAAAATTGAAGAAAAATGAGAATAAGGATGTTGAGATGGTGAAGGTTCATTATCAACAAGTTGTGGCATCCTTGATGTATGTCATGTTGTGTACTTAACCAAATTTGGCATACCCGATAAGCGTGGTGAGTCAACACATGGCCAATCTAAGCCCAAAACATTGGATTACAATCGAGCGCATTTTTCGATACTTGCAAGGCACTTTGCAATTCCAATTACACTTTGGAGGATTAGCACCCCAAGGTTTGGTCAAATATTGTGATGCGAATTGGGCCGGTGACCTTGAGGATAGGATATCCGCCACATGGTTTGTATTCATGATGGGAGGTGGAGCCATTTCTTGGAGTAGCAAACGACAACCCACAATCATTCTATCAACAACCAAGGCGAAATACATGGCAAGTAAGCAAGCTACCAAGGAAGCCATATGGATGACAAAGCTCATGAAGGAATTAAGGTACATGAAAAAAAAAAAAGCAATGGTGATTCGATGTGACAACCAAGGTGCAATATCATTGACGAAGAATCTCACGCAAGATGCTCGAACAAAACACATTGATGTGCAACATCATTTTGTTCGAAAACGAGTTAAAATGGTGAAGTTACCTTCGAATATTGTTCAACAGAGGACATGGTGGCAATTGTGCTAACAAATGCATTACCAAAAAAACGACATAACAAATTGTTAACCATGTTTGGATTAGAAACTTCATAGAGTTGGAATGTTAGAAATATTATTCGTTTCTAATTCCCAATGGTGATGAATGTGTTAAACATTCATCAAAAGGATGAATAGTATTCTCATCTTCGTAGTAGTTAGGTTAGGTTGAATAGTGGTGGCTAGGGTTTAGAAATGAAAATTACTTAGGGCTTAGCGGCGGCTAGGTTAGGGTTAAGTGGCGGCTACTTTAGGGTTAGGAGATAATATATAGTGGAGTGTTTTGAGTGGTTTTTCATTCTTTCCTTTCATGATTTTGAATGCACATAGAACCTTCAAGCATTATTAGTTGTTACAAGTCATAGTTTGCATTGTAGCATTTGAAGCATACAACTTTTATAATCTTTTAGTTAGTTAATACAATTGTTCCATTTCATGAACCTTGAATGTTTCATTTCTTGCTTGATTTCAAGTTGTTTCCAATAACATTGCCATGTGAAAATTCCAAGGAATGGGAGTGTGCAATGCAAGAATAATATATTTTCCTCATGGCAAACAACACATGGACTTTGGTACCACTTCCCAATTGTAGGAAACATGTTTCTTACAAATAGGTGTTCAAAATCAAACAAGGTGTGAATGGGGAGGTGGAACACTACAAGGCTAGATTAGTGGCAAGAGGTTTTACCCAAACCTACAAAGTGGATTACAACGAAACTTTTGCACCCGTCACAAAATTTACATCTATTTGTTGTATTTTTGCATTAGCAGCCTTGGAAGATATGGAGATCCATCAAATGGACGTGAAAACGACATTTCTCAATGGTGAGCTTGAGGAGGAGATTTACACGAAGCAACCTCAAAGGTTTGTGCACCAAGGAGGTGAACATCTTGTGTGTAAGCTTCACAAGACCTTGTATGGTTTGAAACAATTGCCAAGGGCTTGGAATCAAAAGTTAAATACATTTTTCAAAAGTGTTCAATTTATGAAGAGTGAGGCTGATCCTAGTGTGTATGTAACACAAGTGAGAGATGTGAAGTTTTTCATTGTGATCTATGTGGATGACCTCATTTCGGTGTGCAACGATTAAAACAAACTTTTGCATATCAAAGAGGAGCTAAGTCAAAAGTTTGAAATGAAGGACCTTGGGGAGTTGCATTTCTTTTTGGGGATGGAGGTGGAAATGAATCATGATGAACAACTCCTACACATCAACCAAATCAAATACCTCAAGGAAATATTGAAGCATTTTTGAATGGAGGAATGTAAGCCCAATGGAGTTCTATTCGATCCCAAAGTGAAGTTACAAAAGAATGCCAATGGAAATGATGAATTGAAAGGATTTCCATATCAACAAGCGGTTGGGTCCTTGATGTATGCCATTTTGTGCACACGATCCGACTTGGCATATTCAATAAATGTGTTGAGTCAACACATGGCCAATCCTAGCATGGAGCATTGGATGGTCGTTAATCGAATCTTTTGATATTTGCAAGGTACGGTGCAAATGAAAGTACAATTTGGTGCAACACCATTTAAGGAAGTGTTTGGATATTGTGATGCGGATTGGGGTGGTGATCTTGAAGACAGGAGGTCCACCACAAGGTTTGTTTTCATGATCGGAGGTGGAGCCATTTCTTGGAATAGCAAACGACAACCTTTAATAACATTGTCCACCACAGAGGCGGAATACATGGCGAACACGCAAGCCACAAAAGAAGCCATATGGATAACAAAATTGATGATGGATTTAGGATACATGGAGGAGAAGAAAGTGATCGTGATTTGATGCGACAATCGAGGTGCGTTATCATTGACCAAAAATCCCACTCATCATGCACGAACAAAACACATTGATGTACAACATCATTTTGTTCAAGAATGAGTTCAAAATGGGGAAGTTCGATTTGAATATTATCCAATGGAACACATGGTGGCGGATGTCCTTACCAAGGCATTATCCAACGAACAACATAATAAGTTGATAAACATGTTCGAATTAGAAATCTCATAAAATGGGAGTGTTGGAAATATTATTCGATTATAATCCCCAAAGTTGGTGCATGTGATTTACATTCATCAAAAGGATAAATAATATTCTCATCCTTGTAGTAGTTAGGTTAGGTTGAATAGTGGTGGCTAGGGTTTAGAAGTGGAAGCTACTTAGGGCTTGGCAACAACTTGGGTTAGGGCTTGGTGGTGGCTAAGGTTAAGGCTTGGTGATGGCTAAGGTTTGGTGGCGCTAGGGTTAGGCGACAACTAGGTTAAGGTTAAGTGGTGACTACTTTAGGGTTAGGAAATAGTATGTAATGGAATGGTTTTGAGTAGTCTCTCATTCTTCCCTTTCATGGTTTTGAGTGCACATAGAACCTTCAAACCTTGTTAGATGTTGCAAGCCATAGTTTTTATGATTGTAGCATTTGAAGCATACAACCTTTGTGTTTTTGTTAGTTAATAAAATTGTTTCATTTCATGAACCTTGATTGTTTCATTTCTTGCTTTTTCAAGTTGTTTCCAATAAAGGATCCCACATGTGTGATTTTTGTGAAACATAAACACTAGACTTTTGATTATGTTATTGTTGGGAAGGAGTGCCCTATAAACCTTCAAATCCAACCTCCCCACTAGGAAACACATCAAGTTGTTTCACTTGAACATCAACTAGTGACTCAAATGGGAGAGTGTCCTCTCTCTCCCTATCATCCTGATTATTAAGACCCTTGAATCTTCTTTTCCAAAATTGGAATCTAAAATTTTTCCCTTGCTTTTTTTTTGGCTCCATCCTAGACTTTCTTCTTGCCACTTGCCCTTGGTTGCATCTCAAATGCTGCAAGGCACCCAACATAACTAAGGTCAAGTTTCTTTCAAAGCTTTTGCTTAGAAGGAGGTGTGTTATCCTTGGAGCAATGCACATACCATGGACAATCCTGGAGATGGGAGGATGTCCAATCTCTAAGCAACTCTTTTCAATACATGGTGCTATTTAATTTGGGTCCCTTTAAGTTTTCAGTAACCCTAAAATCTTAGGAGTGGCACTTCCCTTAAAGAGAAAAAATTGAAATACCTGGGAAAAATAAGAAGCGATGTTAGATTCAAATCATCCAATGGAACATATTATAATGAAGGAATGACTCAAGAGTGTATTCAAAGCTTCAATTCCACTAATTTGCTATTCCTAGGCCTTATTCCATTATATTCCATCCTTTGACTTAGACTCTTGGAAGAATGCAGTCTCCCAAATTATAAACCTCCACTCCTTGATGTAATCTAACAAGGAAAATAACTCACTTGTATCATTGATAGACAAGGAAAAATCTGACTATCAATGCATATAGCTTCAAATATTTAACCTCAAGTTGCATAGGAGTAAACATCTATTTTAAGTCCTTGAAAATTAGTTAGAATTTTGTAGTTGAAAGAATGCAAAATCTGTAGAAAGAAGTACTTGAGACCAAAAGGTGACCTTATGGAACCATTGGTCAAACATAGAGTTAGAAAACATTTGTTTTGGGAATTTCTTGGCCACCTTCGGCACACTAGACACACGGGTCCATTCATGATTGGGGTACCAAAAAGGAGTTTAATTGAAAAAGGACTACAAAGGACAACTTTGGCACTAAAATTTGGGTGCCAAGAGTAAAATTTCGACCCCTCTATCTTTCAAACCGCCAAAAGGTGAAAAACTCTTAGATTTCCAATGTTCAATGCTGAGATATGGAAATCCAAGAGGTTGAAGCTCCCAACCTTCCATACCTTGGTGCTAAGATTTTGAATCCCGAGAGAAAAAAAAATTTGACGCTCCAAACTTAAGCGCCAAAGTTTGGAGTGTCAAAAGAAAAAAACTCTCAACACTCCAAACCTTGGTGCCAAAGTTTGGAAAGTTGATAGTTTCAAGCTCTCAACCATCCAAAGCTCGACCCCAAGGTTTGGAGTGCCAAAATAAAAAACCTTTTAGCATTCCAAACTTTGGCACTTAAGTTTCAAACTATTGGTTGTCCATAGTTCGGCCTCAAAGTTTGGAGCACCGAGATAAAAAAGCTTTCGACTCTCTAAACTTCAACATTGATTTGGAAAGCCAAGAGTTTGAAACTCTCAGCCATCCATACTTCAGCCCCAAGGTTTGGAACACCAAGAAAAAAACTTTTGGCAGTTCAAAACTCAATGCCAATGATTGGAAAGTTGAAAGCTTTTTGGTTTCGCCCTTCCATAGCTCAACACTAAGCTTTGGTTGACTGAGAGCATTTTGCTCTTGGCCGTCCTTGGTTTACGGTTAAACTTTAGAATGTCGAAAACAAGAAGTTCATTGTGCTCTTAAATTCAATGCACCAAGGCTTGGCATTGAGCTATGGAAGGTTGAGACAATAAACTTTTAGTCATAGGTGGAGCTCCAAATTTTAAAAGCTCAATTTATGGCCGAAAGCTTGAAAAAAAAATTAAACTACCCAAAAAAATAAAAATAAAAATAAAAAACAAGAAAAAGAGGAAAATGAAGCAAGAAACATGAAATAAGAATCAAAGCAAGAAACAAGAAGCAAATCTTGAAAGAAGAAAAAAATTGAATGAAAGAAAAAAGAGTTAGAAAGCTTACCTCCAAGTTTTCTTGTGTTTGCTTGCTCGTTCCCTCCATAATCTAAATGAAACAAAACACAAGATATATATTATGGAGAAAAAACTTAGGGTTTCCAAGAAAAACTTCTTGATATATCTTCCATTTATATCACGTCAACATTTTTTTCCACAAAAGATCTAAAAGTTTTCGCAAGGAATGTTTGCATACTCAACAATTTTGAATCACTTTTGTTTTTGACTGAAAATTAATAAGAACATACCTTTAGTTCTTGGTTGGACAATGACCTCTTTAATTAATCTTCAACAAATAAATTTTGTTGCATGTTTTTGGTCACTTGAATTTTTTGCTATAATGTCATTTTCGTCTGTTTTTTCCTCTACTTTGGATTCGTCCACTTGAAGTTTGTTTTTTTTGTCTTCGACACTTTGGGCTACTTGTGTTTTGTTCAAGGTTTCTCAGTTCTTACATTTGAAAAGTTACAACAAAACAAGAAGATAACACAACCATTTCTAATATAATTGAGTTTCACATAATGTTCATTATAGATGTACAAATAATGTGAACCCATGCAACAACTATTTATCTATCATCCACCTACATTTGGGAGTATAGGCCCCTATTGATAATTGCATTAAGTAAATAAATGATTTAATATCCCTTGCCCACTTTTTTTTAAATTTAAATTTTATATCCCATATTTTTTTGTCTTCCTATAAACCTAATTTCTGAATTTGGACCTAATAACATTTATTTGTATTGATTCACCAAAAATGTAATTTTTGAAATAGTTCATATTGGTTATTGATTTGGCAACTATAGTCTTAAAAATATAAAGAGAAATATATGTATATTGGATGCCAATTTGTTTCCTACTATTCTCATTTGATAATAATACCTTTTTATTATTTTCTCAATTGGAGCTAATAAGAGGATATCAAAAGTATTCGGTTATTTGAAGTTTTATTTGCAGTATATCCCTTAAATGTCTCCATTTTACAAATATATAACCCTGCTAAATAATTACACTCGGATTTGACTAATTTGTGTTAAATTATTTACATCCTAATTTCTTAAATAAATCATTTAGTACATCTATCTTGAATTTTGTTTAGTTTATGAAGGTAATGAATAAGCTTTAGCAAATGTGATTTCATTAATATCCCTTACTTTTGTTTCTTTTGCAATTTCACCCTTGTCAAAATTTTATTGTTTCATAAGCCTTCACATTTGAATTGATAGTCATATGCTAAATCCTTTGTAAAAGATTTAGTATATTTTTTTGAAATTTAATTTGGTTAATAAGCTATTAAAGATGATTTAGTAAAAAAATCATATATATATATTGCTCATATATAATCAATTTTACAAATGAATAAATATTTACAAATAAATTTCAAAAATGAGAATCCTATGTATATTTCTAGAATTCCATTTGGTTTATGGAATTATTAGGTAAGATATCCTAAAATATATTCCATCAATGTTCAATAGAAACCTCTAAATTTTGAAAGCTTGCCCTTTTTCAATAATTCCCTATTCATGTCTTCTTGCTTTTGGAACTAATAACTTATTTTCACGGATTAAGGTCCATCCCATGTGGACATATTTATTAAATAAGTATCCTTTACCTACCTCTTTTTATATCAGATTATCCCAACTTAACAAATTCCTATTTAGATCAAATTTATTTGGATTTGATAAGTTTTTCCAAAATATATTTCCCTAACGCAAAATTTTATTATATGAGTATTAAATTTAATTATTTTGTTTGGAGAAGTCTTAATATATCAGTTTAAATTTATTTGTTCAATCATTGGTAAAATTAGTGTTAATCAAACATTGATAATTTCCTATTTTGTATAATTCATATAATCCCACATTCTTCTTAATTCAAAAATTTTAAGGAATTGTCTCCCAATTAAACATGAATTATAATTCCTTCCTGTGATTCCCATTTCTACACATGTTCAAATTTTTATATATATTTATGTTGGATTTTCAAATTTTTTTTTTTCCTTTTTTGTTATGGACATCATATCTAATAAATGCCATGTTGTGTGTGATGAAAATGTTTCTTCTAGAATATTATTATATTATAAGGATAAAAATTTGGTTTTTTGGTTCTCTCGTTGTTTTATATTATATGGTATTTCATGATTAAAATTCCACATATTGTGGTATATTGAATGAAAGTTTGATTATTGTGCCTAATATTTACTTTTTAAATTTCATTATATTGGGAGAAGCAACAACGAATAGAAAATATCATATGGAGAGCTATCGATTGCTCGTAATGTACGCTACGATGTTTTTCTTGTTGAGTGGTTATTTGTGTTTGTCAAAATTTGTTTGTTTGTTTGTTTGTTAGCAAATTGATTGAATGTGGCAGGCCCTCTCCATAATAGGGTAATATATTTCGTTGTTATCTTCAATATGTATTTTCACTATGAAAACATGATAAAATGTACTTGACATGATGTCCATTTATGTAATCATTTCTTGAAGTTTTCCTTTATTTAGTATTTTCAATTGAGAACAATAAGTTCCACCAACCTTTTATGTGTTTTTCCATACTTATCATTTTTTTCAAATCAATTGAGTATCTTTCATCCTTCCCAAAAATCGAAACTTCTTTTCCAATGAACATTCCTTTCATTCTTTTGGTTGTTTTGTCATTTTCTATAAGGCTAACATATTGTCTAAACATTCTTAACCAACATGATTGATTTTGTTATTTGTCATTTGTTTTCATATAGTGTGATGGATAAACATCATCTTCTAATGGATGGAATTCATCCATAATGTTCATCCATAACTCTTAGTTAATTCATAATTAACTTTTAGTGACGTAATTAATTCCTAGCTAACTCCCAATTAACTTCTACTTATGTCATAGTTAACTCCTAATTAAGTCATAATTAATTCCTAGATAACTCTTGGCTAACTCCCAATTAATTCCTAGTTAAGTCATAAGTAACTTTTAGTTAAATCCCAATCAACTTTTAGTCAACTTCGAATTAAGTCTCAATTAACTTCAATTAAGGTTCTCAAGAATTTTTTTTACTTGATGCACACATAGAAGCCCCTTGGAAGCTTCCTTGAGCTAGGTCCCCAAAGGGGTATAAATAAAAGTAGGATTCCTCATTTCCTTCAGTTTGTTCAACATTAGTTTTAAGCATAATCTTGCACCATAGCCTTACCATGTTCTTTTCATGTTCATGTTTGCATATATTAGCATAATAAATATTCATTTTCATGTTTGTCTTGCACATCTCATGTTCTTGTTTGTAGTTCTTGTGTTTTTTTGTTTTTGAATCCTATAATCGTGTCTTGTTCTTTGTTTGAAAGTTAAACTTAAACCTTTCCTTTAACCTTTGTTCTTGTGGTTCTTTGTGTCCTTGACATATAGAACATTATTGATTATATAGTATTTCCACCTTGTTTTTTGGTCTATTTGATTTCTTGTAAAATGGCAACTTTTCATGCCAAAGGTAAAATTAAACTCACTTTTCCTGTTGATGATTTTGGAATGTCTCGTGTCACAAAAAAATGTGTGCTATGTTTAATGTCTAGCCATGAACTATTCATGCTTTCATGGACAAAACATATGATGGTAACAACAATGTTATTAAATCCAATTATCAAGTTTTAGTCCTTGGTGATTTCATTTTGGAATGGAGGGTGAATGCCGAAAAGTTGAAGATTGTTGCAAAAAATCTTTTGAAAAAATTTTAGAATAATGTTTTGACCCTAGAAATTACAACATCTATTGTAAATGTCATCCCGCATCTTGTGGAGATCAAGTAGGAAGTTCTCCCAAATCTTGTCAATCCTCAATCTTCATTCATAGATTTGTGTGATTCTTTCGATGAAGATGGAACACATTCAATCTCTCTCTACCCACCGACCTCTTATCTGCAAGCAAGTCATTCTAAAAGTTTTTTTCATTCTCCATATTCTATTCAAGACATTCGTTTTGTGGGAAATCCATATGTGTGGAATGTGGTAGATTGTCTCTAAGCAATGTTGTTTACAACACATGCTAGCTTCGAGTTGAAAGATTTGAATTATTATAATTTTTGCATTGAGAATGTTCATTGCATTCTAACTACATTTAACGGTGAAGTTCTACTTGAACTCCCCCCCTCTTGTTAGTCTCGATGGTCACTTTGGGTAGATGTAAGGAATGGAAAGGATGATGGCTATGCGTGGTGCAAGGTTCAAATGACTAACATCAAAAACAATTTCAACTTTACTTTTCATAGAACTTTTTGCTTGGGACATTTGCAATGTTGGAATGATGGTTGCAATTTATTTCTTATTAACAAATGTAGAAACAAAATAACTTGGATTGGTGACATTGTTCATGACCTTGAGAGGAGATCATTTTGCTCCCAACCCACCATTTTGTAAAATTTGTAACAATGCCCACTTTTGTGTTAATTTGTGTGCAGCTCGCATGTATTATGTGGTGCATAAACAAGATAATTTTATTTAAACATCTATTCATTTAGGTATGCATGATCATCCGATGGTGGAAGGTCACTCTAGAGAAGTTTTTGATCAAGTTAAATCCCTGGTCATGGAGGAGGTGTCTCACACACCAGGGGCTATCGCCTCAACCATTGCATTGGCTACAAGTAAAACCTTTCTCTTTAAACATTTGCTGAACAAAGATGGAAAAGGGTAAGAAGAAGTTTTAAAAGGTGAAAAACTATGCCAAATGATGGACAAGTTCATTGCACTATCTTCCCCCAATGTTTAGAATTTAGTTACATTTTTAAAGCATCGACCAGGGAACAAAAGGTACGTTTCTAACATTCTTGCTCTAAAATTAATTGTTTTATTTTGGATACAGTAGAACCTGTATAATTTAATACTGCCAGGACCGAGGGTTCTGTATTAATTTAGACAAGATATTAATAAAGAGAGGGTCATTAAATAATTCTCCGCTCGCACCATTTGTAACATTTGTGAGCCGTGGCGTTCACGTTGGGATAACAGCAACCCACAACCACAATTGCAGCCACAACCATAACCACAACACAATGGCTTCAAAGAGGTCCACCAATACGAACATGACCAACAAGGTTCGGATAGCTCTTTGTGAGCATAAGAAAAAGCATCCATCGCTCATGCAAGCAGATTTGATCACGTGGCTTCAGGAGACGCATAACGTTTCTGTCACTCAGGGAACGATTTCTCTAACGCTCAAACGCTCGGCTGAAATCCTTGCCAAGAAGGAGGATGTGAACCGAGCAGCAAAGCGACAACGGACCGTGAAGTACCCACTGATGGAAACAACTTTATACCGGTGGTTCCTCACATACCAGGACCAAGTCAATATGTCAAGTGACCTCACCAAAGAGAAGGCTGCGTACTTCCTTGCCGAGCTCTACCCTGGCCACGGGCCTTTGAGTTCTCAAATGGGTGGCTAGAGGCATTCAAAAATCGCCGTAGCATCAAGTCCTATCGCCGCTTTGGGGAGTCTGGATCATCCAACATGGCTGTGATTGAAGAGAGCTTGTCGCAGATTCATTTGACTTTGGATTAGTATGAGCGGTGTGACATCTACAACATGGATGAAACTGGATTGTTTTACAGAATGCAAGTGCAACATGATACTGTATGCCCACTGCCAAACCATCGATTTACTTTCACTAACACATGACATCTCAACAAGCGGACAATTCCTTGGCCATAAAGCAACTTGAAGGACGCAAACAGAACAAGGAGCGTCTCACGCTGGCTGTGTGCTGCAATGCTGATGGCTCAGATAAGATTCCACTTCTTATCATTGGCAAATACGAAAACCCTCGTTGCTTCAAAAACGTCAACCGAGACAGCTTTGGATGCAAGTACCGAAGTAACCCGAAGGCCTGGATGACACAAGTCATCTTTCTTGAGTGGCTGAAAGGGTTTGATGCGTGGATGGCAGGGCGTAATGTTCTTTTGATTATGGACAACTGCAGCGCACATATCCCGTTAATGCAGTTCGCATCTGTTGTTACACTCCGCAACACAACCGTGTTCTATTTGCCACCAAACACGACCTCGAAGATTCAGCCTTGCGACGCAGGAATTATCCGAAGCCTCGAGGCTTACTATCAGTGCCGTTTCAATCGCCTCCTCATTCAACGCCTTCAGGACAAGGTAGTAGACCCCGAGAAGATCGACGTCCTCGAAGCTATGCACATTGCTGTTGCAGCCTGGAGCATGGATGTGAAGCCATAAACAATCCGCAACTACTTTCGCCATTGCCGAATTCGCACCACCGATGCTGATGTGACACCGGTCTCGGAAGAGCCACTTATTGACCCTGAGGTGATCAAGGACCTCGAAGAGCAGGTTCAAGAGCTTCAGTACTGGAACCCAATGGATATTCACAATCTCATCGACTATCCTGCTGAGCGCGAAGTTGCTTATGTTCCAACTCAGGAGGAAATTATGCAGGACCTCTCCACCAATCCTGTGCCGGAAGATGAAGTGGAGGCCGATGATAGTCAAGAATCCATTCATGTGAAGGCAACTGAAGCACTGCGGTGTGCAAGTTTGTTGCAGCAGTTCTAGATGCAGCAAGACATCGTCGACCATGAGATGCTTGCTGGCATCCAAACAGTCAAGGACAAGATCAACATTATGAGGTCTAGCAAGCTTGTTCAGAAGCCAATCTCGGAGTATTTCTCCAAGGTTTAGCTGCCCAAATGTAGAAAATTTTGTGTCAAATCTATGTCTGCCATAGTGGTTATCAATATAAAAAATTTCAGGACCGCTTGTGGAGTATCAATTATTAACTTTTGGAGGTTTATTAATAAATGTATGGGGCCCGACTTGGGACTGGACCGCACGTATTAATTATCACAGGTTATTAATTTAGGCAGTATTAATTTAGACATGTTCTATTGTAGCTGATTTCTAGGGCAACAAATTGGAAAGAAAGTGTTTATGTTTAAGATGTTTGTGCATGGAGATAGTAGTGGTTGTGATTTAGTTAAGTAGATGTAGCCTAGGGGCGACCTCCAAACCACTTGGATCATGTAAAACATGTTGAAGGTTAGGTGACACTTGCTTGCCATGTGTATGATTATTTCCACTGTAAGGTGATGACCTTTTACTAATGGGTTTTCTAGTAGCTACTATGTTAACAAATAGGAGAACTACTCAAGTGCAAACATAAATCTTTATTGAAAGGAAACAACAACAAAATGCTCATAACACAAAACACAACATCAAAAACTCTCCAAGGTTCTTGTCATAAGAAATACACAAACTTGTGTAATGAAGAAAAGAGAACCAAACCATCAACACCAAGGTATTTAAACTAAAAACCAAACCACAAATGACCAAACTAAAATAAGTAAGGAAAGTAACCCAACCTTGTGAAAGTAACCTAGTTACTTTCCTACTCCAGTAACTAATGAAACCTAACTAGTTGAGCTTGAATTCTCAACACTCCCCCTCAAGCTCAAATCCACTTCTAGTACACCAAGCATTT
>Ga0116230_10000376_pt1 | contig 38788 bp, 33 predicted proteins | sample S1TSphfallax_3_FD_88678 | JGI IMG/M metagenome (GOLD analysis project Ga0116230, IMG submission 88678) | Host-associated microbial communities from peat moss isolated from Minnesota, USA - S1T2_Fd - Sphagnum fallax MG | ecosystem: Host-associated > Plants > Peat moss > Unclassified | place... | reverse complement strand
TGCGCCAGGTGTGGGTGAATCTCATTTCCAACGCGATCAAGTACAGCAGCAAGGCGGCAAGCCCGCACATTCAAGTGCGTGGCAGGCAGAACGGCATGGAAACCCAGTATTCGATCAGCGACAACGGTGTCGGCTTCGACATGCATTACGTGGAAAAACTGTTCGGGGTTTTTCAGCGCCTACACCGCGACGACGAGTTCAGCGGCACCGGCGTTGGACTTGCCATCGTGCATCGCGTGATCACCCGGCACGGCGGCCGTGTCTGGGCCGAGGGCCGGATCAATGAGGGTGCAACTTTCTCCTTCGCACTGCCCAAGGAGGGCCTATGAATGAGTTCGAAGCGGTGGACATTCTTCTCGTCGAGGACAGCGATGCCGATGCCGAAATGATCATGCGGGCCTTGCGCAAGGGCGGCGTCGCCAACAAGATGGTGCGGGTGCGCGACGGCGTCGAGGCGCTTGATTTCATGTTCCGCGAGGGCACCTTCGCCGAGCGCAGCGGTAGCCAGCCGAAGTTCATCCTCCTCGATTTGAAGATGCCGCGGCTCGGCGGCATCGACGTGCTGCGGCGTCTGAAGGCGAACGTGCTGACCAAGACGACTCCGGTCGTCATGCTGACGTCCTCGGCGGAGGAGCGCGATGTCGTCGAAAGCTACCATTTGGGCGTGAACAGCTACTTGGTCAAGCCCGTCAACTTCTCGATGTTCACGGACGTGGTGTCACAGGCGGGTTTGTACTGGGCCGTCGTGAATCGGCTGCCCAGCTAGAGGCCAACCGAAGACCCATGGAGACTGCGAAATTGCGTGGGCCGATCAAGGTGCTGCTGGTCGAGGACCGGGCGGAGGATGCTGAACTCCTGGTGCGGGAGATGCGCCGTTCCGGCCTGCAGGTGGACAGCCATCGTGTCGAGAACGAAGTCACCTATCAGGCGGCGCTCCACGAGTTCGCCCCGGATTTGATCCTGTCCGATTACACCCTGCCTGGATTCGACGGCCCGCTCGCGCTGCAGATCGCGCGCCGGCAGCGGCCCGACACTCCGTTCATATTCGTGTCCGGAACGATTGGCGAAGAACGCGCGCTCGAGGCGCTGCGCCAGGGGGCAGTCGACTACGTGCTCAAGGACAACAGGGCCCGTCTCGTTCCCGCGGTCGAGCGCGCGCTCAAGGACGTCGCCGAGCGGGACGCCCGCCGCTGGGCGCTGCGTCAGCTCGAGGAGAGCGAAGAACGCTTCCGTTCCGCCATGCATTATTCGCCGATCGGCACGGCGCTGGTGTCGCCGGACGGCCGCTGGCTCAGCGTCAATCCCGCCCTGTGCGACATCGTCGGCTACACCGAAACCGAATTGCTCGGCACCGACATGCAGGCGATCACACACCCGGAGGATCTCGAAGCCGACCGCGTCCAGGTCGCGCAGATGCTGGCGCGGCGCATCGACACCTCCCAGGTGAACAAGCGCTTCGTGCGCAAGGATGCCCGCGTGGTTTGGGCCCAGCTGAGCGGTTCGCTGGTCTGGCAGCAAGACGGCAAAGCGGCGTATTTCATCTGCCAGATCCAGGACATCACCGACCGCATTCGCGCGCAGGAGGCGCTGCGCATCAGCGAAGAACGTTTCCGCTCCATCGCCGAGGCAACCCAGGAGTGGATCTGGGAGATCGATTCACAGGGAACCTATACCTTCAGCAGTCCCGCGGTCGAGGTGATCCTCGGATACAAGCCCGCCGAGCTGCTCGGCCGCAACTGTCTCGACATCGTCTCACAGACCACCCGCAACTCGCTGGTCGAGCTGTTGCGCCGCGGCGTCAACGAGCGGCGCGGCTGGCGCGATCTGGTGCTGCATCTGCGCCACGCCAAGGGCGGCATACGCTGGCTCGACAACAACGCGCTGCCGCTGGTCGACGACGCCGGCAACCTCTTGGGCTATCGTGGTGTCGCCCGCGATATCACCCAGCGGCGCATGCAACAGGACCGGATCGCGCGCTTGAGCCGCATCCAGGCGGTGTTGAGCGGTATCAACTCGACCATCGTTCGGGTTCGAGATCGGCGCGAACTGTTCCGCGAGTCGTGCCGGATCGCCGTGCAACAGGGCGGGTTTCGCATGGCCTGGATAGGGCTGGTGGCACCGGGTGCGATGCGCGCATCGCCGCTGGTGTGGGAGGGCTTCGATCACGGTTATCTGGAAGAGGTCGGCGCCGCGCTCTCGAGCGTCGATGAGGATCCCGGCTCCGTCGGCAAGGCCATTCGTTACAAAAAAATGGTGGTCGCCAACGACATCGAGACCGACCCGCACACCGTGTTCAAGCACGAAGCCTTGGCGCGTGGCTACCGCTCGCTCATCGCCATGCCGCTCATCGTCGCCGAGGAGGTTGTCGGCGTACTGGTACTGTACGCCGGAGAGACCGGCTTCTTCGACTACGAGGAATTGAAGCTGCTGAAGGATCTGGCCGGCGACATCTCGTTCGCACTGGATTACATCGGCAAGGAGGAACAGCTCACCTACGTCTCCTATTACGACACGCTGACCGGTCTGCCCAACCGCCAGTTGTTCTTCGACCGCCTCGCCCAAGCCATGCATGCGGCCCGCGCCGAACGGCGCGAGCTCGCCGTGATGTTGATCGACCTGCAGCGCTTCAAGCGGGTCAACGACACGCTCGGGCGCCATGCCGGCGATCGGGTGTTGAAGGAACTCGCGAGCCGCCTGCAACGCACCACCGCTGAATCCGCCACGCCGGCGCGCATCGGCGGCGACCGCTTCGCCCTCGTGGTGCCGAACCTGCCGGGCCAGCTGATGGCACGCTGGATCGAGGAATGGATCATCGATTCCTTCGCGCAGCCGTTGGTCATCGACGACATCGAGCTGCGGTCGTCGGTGAAGCTCGGCATTGCGCTGTATCCGGCGGACGCAGAAACCGCCGAGACGCTGTTCGTCAATGCCGAGGCCGCCCTGATCCGCGCCAAGGCGGCGGCCGAGCCCTATTTGTTCTACTCGCCGGAAATGAACGCGCGGGTCGCACAACGACTGCTGCTCGAGAGCCGGCTGCGCAAGGCCGTGACACAACGGCAATTCGTGCTCCACTACCAGACGAAGGTCGACCTCGCGACGCGCCGTATCCGCGGCATGGAAGCGCTCATCCGCTGGCAGGATCCGGAGCATGGTCTGGTGTCACCCATGGAGTTCGTGCCGCTGCTCGAGGAGTCCGAACTGATCGTCGACGTCGGCCGGTGGGTATTCGAGCAGGCGCTCGCCGACATCCAGGCTTGGCGCGCCCGCGGGTTCGAGGTCCCGCGCGTCGCCGTCAACGTCTCGGAAGTTCAGATGCGCCAGCCGAACTTCGTCGACACGGTGCTGGCGGCGATCGGCTCGCCGCTCACTCCCGGCGGCGACTTCGATTTGGAAATCACCGAATCGATGATCGCCCAGAACACCGCATCGAACGTGCGCAAACTGTTACAGCTGCGTGAGGCGGGGTTGCGGGTGTTCATGGACGATTTTGGCACCGGCTATTCGGGCTTGAGCCAAATCGCCCACCTGCCGCTCGATGCCCTGAAGATCGACCGCGCCTTCGTCGCCGGCATGAGCCAGAGTTCGGAAGCCATGGCCATCGTGTCCGCGATCGTGAATCTGACCAAGGCGCTCGGAATCTTCGTCGTCGCCGAGGGCGTCGAGACCGAAGATCAAGCATCGCGGCTCCAGGCTCTGGGCTGCGACGAGGCTCAAGGGTATCTATTCAGCCGGCCCCTGCCGATGGAAGGGGTTGCGCGACTGTTGTCTGCGCGCTAGCCTACAGTGCCGCGCCGTTGAGGAAGACCGTTGCCGCTAGAACTGTTCGGAACCTCGACAATCTCCCGTCGATTCAAGGCCTTAACTACCCGTATCGCACCCGTTGCCGCCGCCGTTAGCGCCGCACTCATCCTGTGGCACGCGGCGCGCGACAAGCCGGCTGCGGAAAGCGCCATGCCCGCGCCGCTGGTGTATCCCATCGCCACCGCTGCCGCGCCGGCGGCGCTGGGCGCCGATTCCGGCCGCGCCGCCGCGATTCGAGAAGCGAGTGTCGCGTCCACTCTGGTGATCGTCGCGCGCAATGACACCATGGACGCGATTTTTGGGCGCATGGCGCTCGACAAAGCCGACCTTGCCGCCATTCGCAAGCTGCCTGGCATTCGCCAGAGCCTGGACTTCTTGAAGCCGGGCGACGCGATCAACGTCACGCACACCAACGCCGGCGAGATCAGGCACCTGTCGCGCAAGGTCAGCGAGACCCAAACCTTGGAGGTGGTGCGCGAAAATTCCGGTTTCGCGGCAAAAATGATCGATAACCCGGTCGAGACGCGGGTGCGTACCGCCAGCGCGACCATTGCGAGCTCCTTGTTTCAGGCCGCCGAGTCGTCCGAGATTTCCGACGCCGTAGCGCTCAAGCTCGCGAACGTGTTCGCCTACGACATCGATTTCGTGCTCGACATCCGCGAGGGCGATCACTTCACCGTCGCCTACGAACAGATCTATCAAGACGGCAAGTATCTGCGCGACGGCGAAGTGCTGGCGGCGGAGTTCGTCAACGATGGCCGGACCTATCGCGCGGTGCGCTTTGGCGGCGACGGTGGCGTTGCCGGCTACTACACGCCGGACGGCAAACCGTTGCGCAAGGCGTTCTTGCGCGCGCCGGTCGATTTCACCCGCGTAAGTTCCGCGTTTGCCGCGAACCGCCTGCATCCCATACTGAATCTCATACGCGGGCACATGGGCACCGACTACGCCGCGCCCATCGGCACGCCGGTCCACGCCGCCGGGGATGGCCGCGTCAGCTTCGAAGGCATCCGCGGCGGTTACGGCAATGCCATCATGCTGCTCCACGACCACAACATCTCGACGCTCTACGGCCATATGTCGCGGTTCGCGAAGAACGTGCACTTAGGCTCGCATGTGAATCAGGGCGACGTGATCGGCTATGTCGGCATGACGGGCCTCGCCACCGGACCTCATTTGCACTATGAGTATTTGATGAGGGGCGTGCATATGAACCCCCAGACCGTACCTCTGCCGGGTGCCGAGCCGCTGCGCGATGCCGCGCTGGTAAGGTTCAGGCGTGTGGCCACCCCCCTGCTCGGCAGCCTCGCCGCCCCATCACCGCCCGCCGCGGCTTCAGGTCCCATGGCCGCGTCCACGACGCCGGCCGGGGTCGCGGCTGACGGAACACGGGCCTCGGTCAACTGACCGGGGGCGCGGCCCGCTGATGGCCCTCTACCTCGGCATGATGTCGGGCACGAGCATGGATGCGATAGATGCGGCATTGGTGGATTTCGACAGGACGCCGCTCTGCATCGTGGCTTGCAGTGCGACCGCGTTCGAGCCCGACCTCAAGCGGCGGATCACGGCGCTGGCGGATCGCTGGGATCATGTCTCCCTCGATGAGCTGGGCCAGCTCGACGTCGCGCTGGCGCATGCCTTCGCCGCGGCCGCCAACCAGCTGCTCCGCGCCGCCGGCGTCGCGCCGGACGCCGTTACCGCCATCGGCAGCCACGGGCAGACCATTCGCCATCGACCGGATCTGCCGTTCCCCTTCACCACCCAGATCGGCGATCCGAGCACGTTGGCCGAGGCGACGGGGATCACCGTGGTCGCGGACTTTCGCAGACGCGACGTCGCCGCGGGTGGCCAGGGAGCGCCGTTGCTGCCGGTGTTCCATGACCAGGTGTTTCGGAGCGACGCCGAACCTCGCGCCATCGTCAACCTGGGCGGCATCGGCAACGTCACCGTGCTCACGCGTGGCAGCGTCGTGACCGGCTTCGATACCGGGCCGGGTAATCGTCTGCTCGACGCCTGGATCGGGCGGCACCGCGGCCTCGATTATGACCAGGACGGCGCCTGGGCCGGCAGCGGTACCTGCGACCCGGAACTGCTCGAACTCCTGCTCGACGAGCCCTATTTGTCGCTGCCGCCACCGAAAAGTACCGGTCGCGAGCTCTTCAACCTCGAGTGGCTGCAGCGCAAGCTCGGGCCGTCGCCTCGCCGGCCGGAGGATGTCCAGGCCACGCTGCTCGAGTTCACGGCGGCGAGCGTGGCCGACGCGGTGAGCCGTTTTGCTCCCGGTGCGTCGCTGTACGTGTGCGGCGGCGGCGCGCACAATCAAACGTTGCTCCATGCCATCGCCCGGCGGGTCGCGCCGCAGCGGGTCGCGAGCACGGCAGCGCTCGGCCTCGATCCCGACTACGTCGAAGCCGTCGCGTTCGCCTGGTTCGCCCGGCGCACGCTCGCCGGTCTGACTTCGAGCGCCGGTAGCGTGACCGGCGCCCGGGGAGCGCGCATTTTGGGCGGGATTTATCGACATGCGTGAGCGCCGGGTCAAGTCACTGGGATTCATACAGTTGTCACAGTTGAACCTGCAGACTCGTGAACCTATGAAAGACACCGACCTGCAGTCGCCCCAGCTCTACATCAACCGCGAACTGTCCTTTCTGGAATTCAATCAGCGCGTGCTGGAACAGGCCAAGGACGCGCGCATTCCGCTGCTGGAACGTGTCAAGTTCCTGTGTATTTCCTGCGCCAACCTGGACGAGTTCTTCGAGATTCGGGTCGCCGGCTTGAAGGAATTGGTCGAGGCCGGCGCCGCGGTGCCTGCGGTCACGGAATCGCTGGGCGTCACCGACCTGCTGAAGGCCATTCGTGACCGCGCCAGCCGCCTGGTCGACGAGCAGTATCAGCTCTTGAATGATTCGCTGATGCCGGAATTGGCGAAGAACGGCGTGGTGTTCTTGACCGCGGAGACGTGGACCGACGCACAGGCAGAGTGGTTGTCCAACTATTTCGTGCACGAAGTGGAACCGGTCTTGAGCCCGCTGGCGCTCGATCCGGCGCGGCCGTTCCCCAAGATTCTCAACAAGAGCTTGAATTTCGCGGTGGTGGTCGAAGGCGAGGATGGCTTCGGACGCAACAGCGGCCTGGCGGTGGTTCAAGCCCCGCGCTCGCTGCCGCGGCTCATCCGCCTTCCGGACGAACTGGGCAGCCGGCATTTCGTTTTCTTGGGCAGCATCGTCGAGGCCTTCGTCTCGCGGCTGTTCAGCGGCATGAAGATGCAGGGTTGCTACCAATTTCGGGTCACGCGCAACAGCGACTTGTTCGTCGAACAGGAAGAGGTGGACGATCTGCTGCGTGCCGTGCAGGGCGAACTCGCGTCGCGTCGCTATGGCGACGCCGTGCGCCTCGAGACTGCGCACGATTGCCCGCAAGAGATCCTGAACTACCTGCTCGGCCAATTCGGACTCGCCGCCGACGACCTCTACAAGGTGTCCGGGCCTGTGAACCTCAACCGCATGATGGCGGTGTACGATCTGGTCGATCGCGCCGAACTCAAGTACGCACCCTTCGTACCGAGTGTTCCGGAGCGGCTCAAGGTGGGCACCGATTTTTTCGCCACGCTGCGTGCCGGCGACGTGCTGTTGCATCAGCCCTTCCAGAGTTTTGCGCCGGTGATGGATTTCATCAAACAGGCCGCCCAAGATCCCAACGTCCTCGCCATCAAGCAGACCTTGTATCGCGCCGGCAGCGATTCGGCCATCGTCGCGGCGCTGGCCGAGGCCGCTGCGGCCGGCAAGGACGTCACGGTGATCATCGAGTTGCGGGCGCGGTTCGACGAAGAGGCGAACATCGCGCTCGCCAACAAACTGCAGGAGGCCGGAGCGCACGTGATGTACGGCGTGTTCGGCTATAAGACGCATGCCAAACTGGTCATGGTGGTGCGCCGCGAGGACAAGGGCCTGCGGCGTTACTGCCACTTGGGCACCGGTAACTACCATCCGAAGACCGCCCGGCTATATACCGACTATGGCCTGATGACCGCCGACGAGGCCATCGGCGAGGACATTCATGAGATCTTTCTACAGCTCACAGGCCTCACCCGGGTGCCGCGTTTGCGCAAGCTCCTGCACGCGCCCTTCAGCCTGCATACTTCGCTGATCGCCAAGATCGAACGCGAGACCGAACATGCCAAGGCGGGCAAGCCGGCGCACATCATCGCCAAACTGAACGCGCTCACCGAGGCCAAAGTGATCCAGGCGCTGTATCGCGCGTCACGTGCCGGCGTCGACGTGGACCTCATCATCCGCGGCATCTGCTGTCTGCGGCCGGGCATTGCCGGCGCCTCCGAGCGCATCCGGGTGCGCTCCATCGTCGGACGCTTTCTCGAGCATTCGCGGGTGTACTCGTTCGCCAACGGGGGATCTCGGGAAATTTATTGCGCCAGCGCCGATTGGATGGACCGCAATCTGCTGCACCGCACTGAGGTCGCATTCCCCATCGAAGCACCCGAATTAAAGCAACGCGTGGCGGCGGATCTGGATCTGTACCTCGAGGATGATTGCCAGTCGTGGACTCTCGCATCGGACGGGCAATATTCGCGCACCGGCGGCGATGGTCACCTGAACGCCCAGTCTCAATTCCTGTCCATGTTCGACGACCGGGTGGCGCTCACGGAAAGCTGAGGGGACACAACCGCACCCCGCCGCCGGCTCATGCGACCAGGAGGCGGAAGCCGGCATCCTTCAAATAAACGCGCTCTTGTTCCAGATCCTCGAGGGTCAGGGGGTGATCCTTCATCCAGCGCTGCGGTAATTCGAGCGTGAGGCTCCGCCCCTTCACCCGCAACGTCACGCCGGGCAAGGGCTCCGGGTTGCGTCCCCGGTGCAGCAGCACCGCCAGTCGCAATAGGACGATCATGAATTCCGCGTGACGGTCCCACGGTGTGACCAGATGCTCGAGCGTCTCGAAAGACAGCTGGCGCCGATGGGCGCCCACCAACGCCGACAACAACAACTGCTCCTCACGCGGAAAGCCGGGCATGTCGGCGTGCTGCAGGAGATACGCGCTGTGCCGGTGATACTTGGAGTGGGCGATGTCGAGACCCGACTCGTGCAGGCGTGCCGCCCAACGCAACATGAGTTCCGCCAGCGGATCGTCAAGTCCCCAATCTGCCTGCACCTGCCGCAGGAGATGCACCGCGGTCGCCTCGACCCGGTCCGCCTGCAGCGAGTCGACGTGGTAGCGCTTCTCCATGGCTCGCACGCTGCGAACGCGCGCATCTTCATCGGTGAACCGGCCCATCAGGTCGTACAGCAACCCTTCGCGCATCGCGCCTTCCGCGACGCGCACGCGGTCGATGCCCAGGTTTTCCACCACCTCCAGCAAAATCGCGAGGCCCGCCGGAAACACTTGAGCACGCTCCTCGTCCACATCCGGCAGGTCCAGATCGTCCACGTGCCCCGCGGCCATGACACGGTCCGCCAGACTACGCAAATTATCGAGGGTGATGCGCGGCGCATCAGGATTGAGCCGCCGCACCACGTCGCCGATCACCCGCACCGTACCGGAACTGCCGAATACCTGGGCCCAGCCGAGCTTCTTGTAAGGTTGCACGATGGGTTCGAGTTCGAGCCGCACCGAGGTGCGTGCCCGCTCGAAGCGGCGGTCAGAGATCTTGCCATCGTCGAAACAGATCGTGGTCAGACCGACACAGCCCACGGACAAACTTTCGAGCAGCAGCGGATTCAGTCCCTCACCGATCACCACCTCGGTCGAACCGCCGCCGATGTCGATCACCAGACGCTTGTCCGGACTCGAGGGACTGGTGTGGACCACTCCGGAATAGATGAGGCGCGCCTCTTCGAGGCCGGAAATGATTTCGATCGGGTGGCCAAGCGCAGCGCGGGCGCGTTCGAGAAACCAGCGCTTGCGCTTGGCCCGGCGCAGCGCATTCGTGCCGACGACACGGACGCTGTCTGCATTCATGGCCCGGAGACGTTGACCGAAGCGTTCCAGACAGCGCAGCGCGCGCTCGGTCGCGGCCTCGTCCAGACGGCCGCTGTCGTTCAGGCCCGCGGCGAGGCGAACCATTTCACGCAATCGATCGACGATGACGAGTTGGCCGTGCGAATATCGTGCCACCACCATGTGAAAACTGTTCGAGCCCAAATCGACGGCTGCGAGCACGTCGGGCACGACACGTCCGCTCATCTACACGAGCAACATTTTCACGCTGAAAACGAGGATCCGCAGCCGCAGGTGGTCTTGGCGTTTGGATTGCGGATGACGAACTGCGCGCCGGACAGATCGTCCTTGTAGTCGATTTCCGCACCCATCAGGTATTGGGCACTCATCGGATCGACGAGCAGCTGCACCCCCTGTTTCTCGACGCAGAAGTCACCTTCTTCCATATTCTCGTCGAAGGTGAATCCGTACTGGAAACCGGAGCATCCGCCCCCGGAGACGAATACCCGTAATTTGAGGTTCGGGTTGGCCTCCTCCCGAATCAATTCGCCCACCTTGCCGGCGGCGGCATCGGTGAACACCAGCACGTCGGGGGGTGGCGGGATCACATCCGCGGAAACGGCAGAATCGGAAATTACGTTCATGGTATTAAGTGTACTCGGCACGGGGCGCGCGATCAAAGTGGACGGTCAAGGGGGCGTGACGCGCGCGGGATCGGGTTCCAGCTCGCCGGCATCGCATGACGCCCGGTGTATCAACTTACCATTAATCTGGGCGCCGACGGCGGTTTCAATGACGGAATATCGCACGTTACCCAAAACCCGTGCTTTTTCACCGAGTTCCACGCGCCCGGAGGCGTCGATATCGCCCTTCACGATGCCATTCAGCACGATGTTGGAGACCACCACCGAGCCCTCGATGGCGCCGTGCTCGCTCACCCACAGAAAAGAATCGCCGGCTTGTGCGCCGCTGACGTTGCCGTTGATGTACCCGTCGAGATGAAACCCCCCCGCAAATTCGACGTCGCCGTTGATCCGGGTCCGGCGGTCTACCAGCGTGTTGATCTGCCTGGGGTTACTCCGTTTCAGTTTGAACATCGTTCGCCGCGTCTTTGGTTTCCGTTTCCGTCGACATCCCCTGACTTTTCCAGACGAATGCCTGACGGAAGCCATGCGCGGCATCTCGACCGGCGTGAAGTTCGACGTCGACCCGAGTCGGTTCGAAGCCCGGCGGCAATTGCACGGTCTCGTCGTAGTCCTGAAAGTAGCGGAACGAGTAGGCCAGCCCGGCACGCTTCGCCACGGATACCTCGTACAAGCTCAAACTCACCGGTTTGCCGCGCAACAAGCCCTCGATGGCGACCGCCACAGCGCCGGCCACGTTCTTCTCCGGCTTGCCGGTCTGCATCAACACGAATTTTAGCCCGAATTTCCCGGCCGCGGCCTGCGGCACGATCTGCATCGTCTGCACCTTGACGTGGACCAGGGTATCGGGCTGCACCAGGCCGCGATAGAACGACAGATCCTGGGTGAGGCGAGCGATCTGACTTTGCATGTCGCCCAAGCTCCGTTCCACCTGCTTATAGCCCTCCCGGTCCACCCGCCGCGCCACGTCGGCCTCTTCCAATTGCTCGCGCTGCCGCTTGTTCTCCGCCTCCAGATCCCGGATCCGCTTGCTCGCCGCCAATGCGCCGCGCATCGAATCAACCACGTCGAATCCGGCTTGATGGCGGCCAAATTCGAAGGTGGCCACCAGCACCAATAACGCCGCCAACGACCCCAGCGTCAGCAGCACGGCTCGGCGCTTCGGGGCATGCACGCGAACGACGAGTTTGCCGAACAAATCAGCCATGAACAGTGATTCCTGCCGCACTCCCGAAATTGCGGACATTACACGAAGCCCGGGCCCGCGCGGTATCATCGACGGCTGACCCACTAGCCCAAGGAATCCGCTTGCTCTGGTTAAAGGCCTTTCATGTGATCGCGATGGTGACCTGGTTCGCCGGACTGTTTTATCTGCCGCGATTGTTCGTCTATCACGCAGATGCCGGCGACTGGATCAGCGTGGAACGCTTCCGCGTCATGGAACGACGCCTGTTCATCCTGATGAGCATCGGCGCGCTGCTGACCATTGGGTTCGGCGTCGCGATGATCGTGGGAGCGCCCGGGTATATGAAAATGGGCTGGCTGCACGCCAAGCTGTTCCTGGTGCTGCTGCTCGTCGTGTATCACCTCCTGTGTTACAAATTCGTGCGCGATTTCGCCCATGACCGCAAAACCCGTAGCGCGCGGTGGTTCCGCATGTTCAACGAGGTGCCGTCGCTGCTCTTGATCGGCATCGTGATCCTCGCCATCGTCAAGCCTTTTTAGGCGCTCGCGAGGCGCGAGCGTGCAGAGGAGTGCTTCAGCTCTTGGCGACGGAAGGCTTGGCGCGGGCGGTACCGCCGCTGACTTCGTTCCACCAGTCGGGATAGGGAGGAAGCCCCTCGGGGTAGATGAGTTTGCCGAGGTCGTGTAAAGCCCGCACATAGACACGGCGCTTGAAATAGACCACCTCGCGCACCGGCGTCCAGAAGTCGGACCATCGCCAGCGATCGAATTCGGGCGTGCTGGTGCTGTCGAAGTGCACTTGCGATTCGTCCGACTTGAGTTGCAATAAAAACCAGCGCTGCTTCTGGCCGATGCAGCGGTCACGTACGTATTGCCGTGGCAGGCGATACCGCAGCCACCCGCGGGTCGAACCCAACACCTCGACGTCGCCAGGACCTAAACCGATTTCTTCCTTCAATTCGCGGAACAAGGCAGCTTCGACGTGCTCGCCGCGATGGATCCCGCCCTGCGGAAATTGCCAACCCCGGCCGCCGACGCGGCCGCCTAAAAACAATTCGCCCCTGCCCCGCGTCAGAACGATGCCGACGTTTGCGCGAAACCCGTCTTTGTCGATGTAATCGCTGGTGGGTTGTACGGACATGCGGCGATTGTTCCATATCGACGGTCCGTTGTGACGGTCTCTCGTCTCATCCAGCACCCATTTGCACGCGATTGCGGCCCAAAGCCTTGGCGCGATACAAGGCGGCGTCCGCATCGGCCAACAGGCGATCAGCGACAGCCTTGAGGTCGGTCTCGTGGCGACCGAGTGCCACGGCGGCCACGCCGATCGACACCGTCAAATTGCGCTCCACCTGGGCGGTGAGTGCAAACGGTACCGCCGCGATCACCTCGCGGATGCGCTCGGCCAGCAACGCCGCGTCCGCAGCGCTCGCTTCCGGCAGGAGGATTGCGAGTTCATCGCCACCGAAGCGGGCTGCGGTATCCATGCTGCGAATCTGCGTCTCCACCCGGTTGGCGATTTCCTTCAGCGCGTTGTCGCCGGCAAGATGGCCGTAGCCGTCGTTGATGCACTTGAATCGGTCGATATCGATCATCAGGCAGGCGATCGAGCCGGCGCGGCGCTGGGCGCGTGCCAATTCCTCCTTCAGGCGCTGCTGCAGATAGCGACGGTTGTGCCAGCCGGTCAGGAAATCGGTGATTCCCGCGCGCAACAGCCGCGCCCGATTGACCGCGTTTTCGATGCACACGGCGCCGACCGCCCCGAGGTGCGCGAGGAAGTCGGTGCCGTGATGGCGGGTGAAGCGCGCCGGATCGCGACTGCCGAAGCACAGCGCCCCGGTGGCGCGATCCTTGCGCGGCAGCGGCACCAGGGCCGTGCTTTTGAGGTTGCTGCTGCCCGGAAACAGCAGATGATGATCGGCGCCGACGAACGGCCCGAGCCACGGACGATGCAGCACCGCCAGCTGCGGCGCGAGTCCCACCAGCGAGTCGACGAAGAAAATCTGCTTGAACTCTTCGGGGCGGTCACCGCCGGCAACCAACAAATGGCGGATCTCGTGCTGCGGATCGAGCAGCACCACGCTGACCGCATCGAGGGTATACGACTCGCGCAAGCCGTCGACCATTGCGCGAAGGAGCTGCGCCAGGCTGTCGGCGCGCAGCAGCGTCAACTCGCGCGCCTGCGTGCGCTTGAGGATGGTCTCGTTGTTTGCCGCCTCCGCGGTCATCTCCTTCAGCCGCTTCCTCAGCTCTTCGTTTTCCTGAATCGTCACGTCCATACGGAAAAAATCCTTCGCGTGGCCTAGCCGGTACGCGCTTGCGCGCGCACGTCCAAATAGGCTCGACCCCGGTTCATGATGGCGGTGAATGCAGCGGCATCCCGGTTTTTCACCGCCGACACCACCCGTTCGACGGCTGCGCCGAGCGCCAACAAGGATTCGCCGCCGTACTCGTTCAGGCTCTGGATCTCGAAATACAGATCCGGACTTTCGGCTGCCACCCGGGCGGCAACCTCCAGCTGCGCATCGAAGGTCGTGCTCGACAACTTGGCAAGCCGTGGCGCCGCTTCGCCGCTTTCGGCCAGAGCGGTGAAGAAAGCGATGTTGAGCGCATGCGACAGACCGAGCACATAGGCGATCAAGCGATCGTGCTCGTCCAGATCCATGACCACCCGCTCGGCCATCGTCGGCGCAAACAGATCCTGAGCCTCGGCCAGCGCGGCCGCATGCCCAAGATCGATGAAGATGACGTGCCGGCCGGACAAGAGTTCCGTGTCCGGGCCGAACATGGGATGCAGCGAAGTCACGCGACAGCCGGCCTTGACCAGTGCATCGAGTCCCGCGCGCAGCGGCGTTTTGAGCGAGCCCAAGTCGAAAATCAGTCCGCGCGGTACCCGCGCGGCCAGCGCCTGCAGTAGTCCGGCGGTGATGCCGAGCGGCGTGGCCAGTACGATCAGATCGAAGTCGAGCGCGTCCCGCTGCCAGTCGGCCAACTGAACGAATCCCGGTAGCGATCCGGCCGGGTCGGAAATCGCCACCTCGAAGCCTTGCGAGGCCAGAAACTCGGCGAACCAAACGCCCATCTTGCCGCAACCGCCGATCACCAGCGCCCGTTTGCCGCTGCCGTGAGCCCCTGCCGCCACCCGCGCGTGCTCCTGGGTCGTCAAGGAGGATTGGATCAGCTGGCGCAGCAGCGATTCGGCGAGATCCGGCGAGATATGCAACCGCTCCGCGGTGGTGCGGGCGCGCAGAATGACCTCCCGCTCACGCCCGAAATCCCGCGTGGCGCGACCGGTGGCGCGTTTCACGGCCGCCACTTCCTCGCTCAGCCGTTGGCGACGCGCAACGAGACCGAGCAGTTGTTCGTCGAGCTCGGTCAGGGTGCTTCGCAGTTCATCCAGAGTCATAAAGATCCCCATTTTATGCCGGTTCATCTTTTACGGGGGAGGCGCCGCTACCGCAAGCGGAGCCGCTTGGATACCATCGCGACATGAATACCCTACCAGAGCCTCTCCCCGCCAATCCTTTGAGCCTCGCAGCCGCATGGTTGGAACAGGCACGGATCGACGCGTCTCAGCCAAATCCGAATGCCATGGTGCTGGCCACCGTCGATGACCGCGGTCAGCCCTCGGCGCGCGTGGTTCTCTGCAAGGGAATAGACGCCGGCGGATACGTCAAATTCTTCACCAATTACCAATCGCGTAAGGGCGCTGAACTCGCGGCCAACCCCAGGGCGGCGGTGGTCTTCCATTGGGACCATCGCCATCGGCAGGTGCGTGCCGAGGGACGCGTCGAACGCCTGTCGCCGGCGGAAAACGACGAATACTTCCAGGGACGGCCCTGGCCGAGCCGCCTTGGGGCTTGGGCCAGCCAACAGAGCCAGCCGGTCGCATCGCGCGAGGCGCTCGCCGCGGCGGTGGCGGCGCAGGCGCGCCGCTTCAATATTCCGTACGCGGGTCCCGGCGCGCCGGAACCTGAAGGCATCTCCCCGGAAATTCCGCGGCCGCCCAACTGGGGCGGCTTCCGGCTTATGGTCGATGCCATCGAACTTTGGGAGGAGGGAGAATTCCGCATTCACGATCGCGCTCGGTGGACGCGACTCGACACCGACGACCGGCCCGCCGGCGAACCCCGCTGGTCGGTGACGCGCCTGCAGCCATGAACCTGCCCTCATGAACCTGCTCCAGGGGCACGATGCCACCTGCCCGCATTGCTGGGAAACCATTGGCCTCACGCTGGACCTGTCGGTGCCCGAGCAGTCGTATATCGAGGATTGCCCGGTGTGCTGCAAGCCGATGCTGGTTTCCTACTCGTCGGCGGACGGCGAACTCGCGGACCTGCGCGTCGACGCGACCGATTGAAAGCCGCCCCGCGAGTGCGCTGGTTCAGGACGATCCGCATCGCGCTACTGCTGCTGATTCTGGTGATCGTCGCGGCGACCACCTGGCAGGAGCGCTATCACAGCACCCGCTGGCGCGAACCGCTGTTCGTCGCTTTATACCCGATAGCCGCCGACGACAGCCCGGTTACGCGGGCTTACGTCGATTCCCTGGACGACGAACGCTTCGAGGGCCTGGACCGTTTCTTTGCACGTGAAGCGAGGCGCTATGGGCTCGCCGTCGATCTACCCTTCAAGATACGCCGCCAGGCCACGCTCGAGCGACTGCCGCCGGAGCGCCCGCCGCACGCGTCGCTGTTCGGCACAGCCCTGTGGAGTTTGCGGCTGCGGTATTGGGCCTGGAGTGTCACCCGGCACGCGCGCGAGCCGGCTGACGTGCGCGTCTTCGTGCTGTATCACGACCCGGCCATCACTCCGACGGTGCCGCATTCGCTCGGCCTCGCCAAGGGACTGATTGGCGTGGTCTACGCGTTTGCCGCGCCCATCATGAACGACGAAAACGAGGTCGTGATCGCCCATGAACTGCTGCATACCGTCGGCGCCACCGACAAATACGACCCGACCAACGATGCGCCGCGCTTTCCGGACGGTTACGGCAACCCGAAGCAGGTGCCGCTGTACCCCCAGGCCGATGCAGAACTCATGGCGGGTCGCCGCATGCTGTCGCCGACCCGCTGGGACCAGGTGACCACGCTGGACGACGTGGTCATCGGCACCGCGACCGCCGCCGAGATACGCTGGCCCGCGCATCCCCGCTGATCGCGCCTCGCCAAACCGCACCGCCGCCCGTTCATTCCAGGGCAGCGAGCACGGCAGCATGCAGCCGACCATTCGTCGCCAGCACCGACTTCGACTGCAGCGTCACCGGCGCGCCGCCCAATTCGGTGAACCGGCCTCCCGCCTCGCTCACGATCGCCACGCTGGCCGCAATGTCGAGAATATTCACATCCGTCTCGATCACCGCATCGATCTTGCCGGCGGCCAGCAGGTGATAATGTAAAAAATCTCCGTATCCGCGAATGCGATTGACCCGCGCCACCAAGCCGCCATATCGATTCCACTGTGCACCGGACGCCAGCGACTTCAAGTTGCCCGAAGACAATGCGGCGTCCTCCAGTGCGCTCACCGTGCTCACGCCGATGGGCTTGCCGTTGAGGTATGCGCCGCAGCCGCGCTCCGCATACGCGAGCTCACCGTAGACCGGTGCGCTCGACACGCCGAGCACGATTTCACCCCGCCGCAGCAGTGCGATCTGGGTCGAGAACATGGGATACTCGCGTACGAACGCCTTGGTGCCGTCGATCGGATCGACCAGCCACAGATTGTCGGCGTCCATGCCGCGCGACAGCGTTTCCTCACCAAAGAACCCGTAGTCGGGAAAACGGCTCTCGAGAATTTCGCGGATCGCGTTCTCGCAGCGGACGTCGGCCTCCGTCACCGGCGACTTGTCCGCCTTGATGTGCACCTCGAGATTCTGCTGATACAGCGCGCGCGCGATATCGGCCGCGCGCGCCGCCGCGTCGAGGGCGGCCGCTAATTCCGGGGAGAAACTCATGGGTTTAGGCTCCGTTGTGCTACCGTCCCGCTTCACCCGAGGAGTTTACGCGTCATGGGCAACCGGCTCACCAAGATCTACACACGCACCGGCGACGATGGCACCACCGGCTTGGGCGACGGCGCGCGAGTCGCCAAGGAAAGCCTGCGGGTCGAGGCCTACGGCACCGTCGACGAGGCGAACAGCTTCATCGGCGTCGTGCTCGCCGTGCCGGCGCTGCCCGTCGCGATCAAGACCTGTCTCACCGAGGTGCAGCATGATCTGTTCGATCTAGGCGGCGAACTCTGCATACCCGGACACCGGATGATCACGGCCGCGTACATCGACCGGCTCGAGTCGACACTCGATGGCTTCAACGACGAACTGCCGCCACTCAAGGATTTCATCCTCCCGGGCGGTGGGCCCGGAGCCGCGGCCTGTCATGTCGCGCGCACCGTGTGCAGACGCGCGGAGCGGCGCGTCTGGTCCCTGGCACGGGTGGAGGAAGTGTCGCCCGAGGCCCTCAAATATCTGAACCGCTTGTCGGACCTCTTGTTCGTGCTCGCACGCGTACTCGCGCGTCACGAGCAAGGCAGCGAGGTCATCTGGCGCCGCGCGCGCTAGGAGTCTGCCGTTAAGCCACGCTGCTCGCGCGCAGCGGACTGGAATGCAACCAATCGGTGTGCCAGCGTTCCAGCTCTGCGATGGGCAGCGGCCGGCAGAATAGAAACCCCTGAACCTGGGTCGCATCTCGATCCCGCAGATACTGCCACTGCGCCTCGGTTTCGACGCCTTCGGCGACGGTTGCCAACCCCAGGCTCTTGGCCATCGCGATGATGGCATCCACCAGCGGCGCATTACCGGCGGTCTTCGAGGCGATGTCGCGCACGAAGCTGCGGTCGATCTTCAGCGTATCGATCGGAAAATGCCGCAGGTACGACATGGAACTGTAGCCGGTGCCGAAATCGTCGAGCGCGGTGGCGACGCCGAGATCCTTCAAGGATTTCACCGCCTTGTTCACGGCGCTCGAATATTCGATGAGCGCGCCTTCGGTGAATTCCAACTCGATCGTGCGCGAGTCGATGCCGGCCTGGTCGATGGCGTTCGACACCCGCCGCACCAGACTGCCGTCGCGGAACTGGATGCCGGAAACGTTGACGGCCAACTGCCGGTGCGGCGCTCCGGCATCGCGCCAGCGGCGCGCCTGCGCACACGCCTCGCGCAGCACCCAATCACCGATTTCGACGATCAAGCCGCTTTGTTCCGCGAGCGGAATGAACTCATCGGGGGGTACGAGGCCGCGCTGCGGATGAGTCCAGCGTAGCAACGCCTCGACCGCCTCGACCCTGAGGTCCTTGAGTGCGAGGCGCGGCTGGTAATTCAACGTAAATTCCTGCCGCTCCAGCGCCTTGCGCAGATCCGCCTCCAGCGACAAGTGCTTGGCGGCGCGCGTGCTGATCGATTGCTTGAAAAATTCGATCCCGTTCTGGCCCGCTTTCTTGGCATGGTGCATGGCGGCGTCGGCATTCTTGACCAGCGCCTCGCCGCAGTCGGCATCCATCGGAAACATGCTGATGCCGATGCTCGCCGAGAGCGGGATTTCCTGCTGCGCAAAAGCGAACGGCCGCTCGAGCGCCACCCGCACACGCCGCGCCACGACCTGCGCGGCCTCCGCGGTGGCGATACCGGGCAGCGCCAGCCCGAACTCGTCCGCTCCGGTGCGCGACACCCAATCGTCGGGGTCGGCCGGGTTGCCGATGTCGCCGGGATTCGCCGCGTTGTGCGAGTCGCGCACGCACAGTTGCAGCCGGTGGGCAACCTCCTTCAACAGCGCATCGCCCACCGCCGAACCCTGGGTGTCGTTGATGCGCGAGAAATTATCGACGTCGAGCATCAACAGCGCGATGCCCTTGCGGCGCGGCACCGCCCAGCCGACGTGGGCTTCCAGGATCTGCAGCAGCCGCGCACGGTTCGGCAGCGAGGTGAGCGGATCGTAGTACGCCAGATAGCGCACCCGCGCCTCACTCTCGCGCAGCTGGTCCTGCGTCTGTTTCGCACGCACCAGGAACTTCACCCGCTGCGCGAGCAGCATGGGATTGATGCCCTTCGAGGAGAAATCCGTGGCCCCCGCCTCGTAGGCGCGGTTGACCGACTCCATGTCGTCGAGGCTCGTCTGCATCAGGATCGGTAGGTGCCGGCACTCCGGCATCGCGCGCAGCGCGCGGCAAACGTCGAAACCGCTCATGCCCGGCATCACCACGTCCAACACCACGCAGTCGACCGGCCGGGCGCAATACTCGGCCAGCGCGCTGGCGCCGTCCGCCGCGGTCGAAACGCCGAAGCCCGCCATTTCCAGCGCCGTTCCCATGAGCAATCGTGCCCCCGGATCGTCGTCGACGACCAGAACGGTGGCTGATAGGTTGGCAGTATTGTCCATGATAGTTGGCGTCCTTTGGTCGATTCTGGCGGCGTCGTCAGGCCGCATGTGCCGAGCGCTCGCGCGCCAGTGCCGCGCAAAATTCCAGGTACTCCCTGCGAATCTTCAGCACCAGCGGCCCCGCCTGGGCGATCCCGCCCTCGCGCACCAGCACTTCACATTCCTTCGCCGCCTGCGCGAGCCGCATTCCGCCCAAGTTCGCGGTGCTGGATTTCAGCGTATGCACGGCCTCGGTCAGGGCACTCGCCTGCATGGCCGCGGCGGCCGACTCGACCGCGGCCAGCAGCAGCGGCGAGTGCTGCAGGTACAGATCGATCAGCGAATCGAGCAGTCCTGGACGCGGCAAGGCCGCGATATTGCGCAGCACACCCACGTCGATCAGCGGCGGTCGCGGCGACTCGCGCCGTTCCGGTTCGCGCAGCGTGCGCAGCGACATCCAGCGCTGCAGCAGCGCGGCCAGTTGCTGCTGCGTGAACGGCTTGCTGAGGAAGTCATCCATGCCGGCGGCAAGACAGCGTTCGCGATCGCCCTCCATCGCATTCGCAGTCAGCGCGATGATGGGCACGCGGGCATGGCCCACGCTCGATTCACGGCGGCGGATTTCGGCGGTGGCGGAGAGTCCGTCCATGACCGGCATCTGACAATCCATCAACACGGCGTCGTAGAGCCGGTCGTTCATGGCCTCGATGGCCCGCCAGCCATTGTCCGCCGCGTCGGTGCGGCAGCCGAGCGCTTCGAGCATCCCCACCGCCACTTCCCGATTGACGGGATTGTCCTCCACCAGGAGCACACGCGGGCCGAGGCGCGCCGCGGGCGGCTGCGGCGCTTTCGGCGCGCGCGCGTCGGCGGCAACCGCCGCCCCAGCCGCCGCTCCGGGCGCGGCACCCGGCGCGGCCGTCATTGCGCGGCTCAGGCAACTGAACAACTGCGAGCGGCGCAGCGGCTTCGGCACGACGGCGGCGAACAAGCGCCCCGCTTCCGCGGTATTGTCGATGCCGTCTTGTGAGTTCAGCAAGATCAGCCGCAGGCCGTCGGCGCGTGCATCTGCGCGGATCAACCGAGCCATTTCCAGCCCACCCATGATCGGCATCTGATCATCCAGCAGCGCGAGATCGAACGCGGCCGCGCCGGCTGTCGCCAGCGCCTCGAGGCCGCTCGCCCCGTCCTCGGCCACGGTCACCAAGACACCCCAATCGGTCAGGTGCTGCTCGAGGATTTCGCGGCTGTTCGCACTGTCGTCGACCACCAGGGCGCGCAGCCCGTTCAAGTTCAAACGGGGCAACTGGGCGAGAACGATCCCCGTGTCGGACGAGTGCAACCCCGCGAGGGGTTCAAGCGCCACCTCCAACCAGAAGGTGGAACCCTGACCCACGGTGCTGCGCACGCCGATCTCGCCGCCCATCAAGGTCGCGAGCTGCCGGCAGATCGCCAATCCCAAGCCGGTGCCGCCGTACTTTCGTGTGGTGAAGGAATCGGCCTGACTGAAGGCGTTGAAGATGTGCGACTGGGCCTCTTCCGGGATGCCGATGCCGGAGTCGGTCACTTCGAAGCGGACCAGCCCCAGCGGGTCGAGCGCCTTGACGCGGATGCTGATCTCGCCGGTGTCGGTGAACTTGAGGGCGTTGCCCACCAGATTGATGAGGATCTGACGCAGCCGGATCGGGTCGCCACGCACCACGCTAGGCACCTCGGGCTCGATCACACAGGCAAGTTCCAGTCCCTTGGCCTGGGCACGGCCGGCGAAGATCTCGATGGTCTCCTCAACCGTCGCCCGCAGGCCGAACTCAACCCGCTCCAGATCGAGTTTGCCCGCCTCGATTTTCGAGAAGTCCAGAATATCGTTGATGATCTGCAGCAGCGTTTCGGCGGAACGCGAGATGGTCTCCGACAGCCGCCGCTGCCGGGGCGTCAGTTCCGTGCTCTGCAATAGTTCCGACATGCCCATCACGCCGTTCATGGGCGTGCGGATCTCGTGGCTCATGCGGGCAAGGAATTCGCTCTTGGCATGGCTCGCCCGCTCGGCGGCCTCCTTGGCGGCATTGGCTTCGGCAATGGCCCGCGTGAGTTCACGGTTGGCGTTGCCGAGATTCACGGTGCGCTCCGCCACCTGCAGTTCCAGGAATTGCCGGTACTTCTCGAGGCGCGAATCGCGATGCCGGATCTGACCCAACATCTGATTGAAGCCTTCGATCAGCGTGCCAATCTCATCATGTGAATTGCGCTCCACGCGCAGCGTGTAATCCTCCTCGGCGGACACTCGCTGCATGGTATGCGCCAGATTCACGATCGGTCCGGAGATCTGCTGCTGCAGGCGCGCGGCCAGCCAGTGGGAAGCGCCGAACGCGGCCGCGACGGCGGCCAGGGTAATGAGCAGATACCCCGGCCAGTCGGGGTACAAGACGTTGGTCACGAAATGCATCAGCATCGCGATGCCGAACGCCACCATCGCCGGCACCATGATGACGACGCGCAATTTGCGTTCGATTGGGAGGTCCGCAAACCAACGAATCAATAGCCCTCCCTATTTATCCCAAGCGAATATTTCGCGGCAACCCACCATGTCGGCTTGGTTTTTCGAATCTGGTGCGGCTGCGATGCGACCTTCGTCACGTTGCCGCCGATGCAGGGAAATGCCTACGCGCGCCCGGCGGCGTTATGTTGAATTCAGCGCAGCATGGCCCCGGCAATCAGGGCGCGAGCGTGTGGCCAGTCGAACGCCGGGCCGGGATCGGTTTTGCGACCGGGCGCCACGTCGCTGTGGCCCACCAGTCGGGCGGCCGACAACCGCGGGTAGGCCGCGCACAGTGCGGCGACGATCACGGCAAGTGCGGCGTACTGCCGCGCCTCGTAGGCCAGCGTGTCGGTGCCCTCGAGTTCGATGCCGATCGAAAAATCATTGCACGCGGTGCGCCCCTCGAAGCTCGACCGGCCCGCATGCCATGCGCGCTGCGTGAATCTGACGAACTGCGACACCGCTGCGTCGCGATGGATGACCAGATGCGAGGACACACGGAGCAAGGCCACGGTTGCGAAATACGGGTGGGCGTCGGCCGGCAGGGTGTTGGTGAACAGTCGCGCGATCCACGGTCCGCCGAATTCTCCGGGCGGCAAACTGATGCCATGGACGACGATCAGATCGGCTTCCACGCCGGACGGTCTGGCATCGCAATTCGGTGACGGGATCTGCACGGCCCCGCGCAGCACGCCGCTCGCGGCATCGACCTCAAACTCTGCGTCCGGCGTGGTCATGACGGGCGACAGCATATGCGACAATCCGTCTCGTATGAATGCCAGCGATCACAATCCGACCGACTCCGCAACGCTCGCCGCGCGCGACCTCGCCGTGCTGTGGCACCCGTGCACGCAGATGAAAGACCATGAGACCCAGCCGTTGCTCGCCATCAAGCGCGGCGCGGGAGCCTGGCTCGAGGACTTCGAGGGCAGGCGTTACCTGGACGCCGTCAGCTCCTGGTGGGTGAACCTGTTCGGCCATGCCAATCCAACCATCAACGCCGCCGTGCGCGAGCAACTCGACCGGCTCGAACATGTGATCTTCGCCGGTTTCACCCACGAGCCCGCCGTACGGCTCGCCGAGCAACTGGTGCGCCTGACACCACCCGGCCTGAATCGCTGTTTTTTTGCCGACAACGGGTCGGCGGCGGTCGAAGTCGCCCTGAAGATGAGCTTTCACTATTGGCATAACCGCGGCCGGTCGCGCAAGACCCGCTTCATCACCCTGGCCAACGGCTACCATGGCGAGACGTTGGGGGCGCTGGCAGTGGGCAACGTCGACCTTTATAAATCGCTGTACCAACCGCTGTTGATGGATGTGCTCACCGCACCGTCGCCGGACTGCTATCTGCGTGAGAGCGGCGAATCATGGGAACAGCACTCACTGCGCCAATTCGAGCACATGGAGCGCATGCTCGAGGAATACGCCGACCAAGTCGCCGCGGTGATCGTCGAACCCCTGGTGCAATGTGCGGGCGGCATGCGCATGTATCATCCGGTGTACCTGACGCGCCTGCGCGAGGCCTGCACTCGTCACGGGGTGCATCTGATCGCCGACGAAATAGCGGTTGGCTTCGGCCGTACCGGCACGCTGTTCGCCTGTGAGCAGGCCGGCATTTCGCCGGACTTCATGTGCGTCTCGAAGGGCCTCACCGGCGGTTACCTGCCGTTGTCGGCGGTGTTGACCACCGACGATGTCTATGCGGCGTTCTACGACGACTACGCCACGCTGACGGCGTTCCTGCATTCGCACAGCTACACCGGCAATCCGCTCGCCTGCAGCGCGGCGCTGGCCACCCTCGATATTTTCGCCACCCAGGACGTCATCGGCGACAATCGGGTGAAAGCGGCCCATCTCGGACGCCGGGCGCGCGCACTCGAAGACCATGCGCACGTCAGCGAGGTCAGGCAATGCGGCATGATCGTCGCCATCGAATTCGTCAAGGACAAGCGGACGCGCGAGCCCTACCCCTGGACCGAGCGGCGCGGTCAACGCGTCTACCGCCATGCCTTGGAGCGGGGCGTGCTGCTGCGGCCCATCGGCAACGTGGTCTACTTCATGCCGCCCTACGTCGTCGACGAAGCCGAGATGGATCTCATGGTGCGCGTCGCGGCGGAGGGCATCGAGCGCGCCACATGCGCCTGACGCGCGTCTACGTCGATCGGGAACTCGTCCCGGGAAGCATCGTCGAACTGCCGCCGGCCACCGCAACGCATCTTGCCAAGGTGCTGCGCGCGCGCAGCGGCGATCAAGTGATCCTGTTCTCGGGCGACGGCCGCGAATATCAAGGCGCCGTCGAGACGGTGCGCGGTATGCGGGTGACCGCCGCCGTCGGCAGGGGTACGGAGGTCGGCCGCGAGTCACCCCTCGCGGTTACGCTGGTGCAGTGCGTGCCGCGCGGCGATCGCATGGATTTCATCGTCCAGAAAGCCACCGAACTCGGCGTCGCGCGGATCATTCCGGTATTGAGCCAGCGCAGCGTGGTGCGGCTCGACGGCGCCCAAGCGGAGTCGAAGGCCGTGCATTGGCGCGCGGTGGCGTTGAACGCCTGTGAACAGTGCGGACGCAACCGGCTCCCCGCCGTCGCCGCGCCGCTGGCGCTGCTCGACTATCTCGGCGGTTCGACCTCGACGGCGCCGCGACTGGTCCTCGAGCCCGAGCCGGGCACGCGCGGCGCGACGCCGGTGATCGACACGGAGGTGGAGATCGCGATCGGACCGGAAGGCGGTTTCGGCCCCGAGGAACTGGACGCTTTTCGGATCGCGGGATTTAAGCGCTTGGCGTTGGGCCCACGCATTCTGCGCACCGAGACCGCGGCCATCGCCGCAGTGACCTGGCTGCAGACCCGCTTCGGCGACATGCAGGCCTAGCTGCTAAGGCATCACCGAGGTTTCCTCGGCGATCATCTCCTCGAGACGCTGCAGATCCGGGATCAACGGCGTTTCATTGACCATCCGCACCTGGCAGATCACCGGCGACCGTTCCGGAAAGCTGCGCGACGGATCGGGCCGCACGACGTCGGCATTGACGCGCACCAGCTGGGGAAATCCCTGCGTGAGCATGCCGAAGAAGCCGGCCGGAAGCTTACCCCCCGAGGCGTGGAAAATCACGATCCGTGTCCGGCTCGTCACCGTCGGCAACGCCTGACCGAAGGCCCCCTCGAAAGACACGATCGGCACGCTGTGGTTGCTCCAGCTGACCAGACCCACGTACCACGGCGGCGCGTTGTTCATTCCGGTCGGTGGCTGATAGCTGATAACCTCCGCGACGCAGGCGCGCGGCACGATCAGCCGTTCGCCGACCAGCGGCACCAGCAGGCTGTAGAGTTCATCGCGGAGTTCGGACACGCTGCGGCTACCGCGCGATCGCGCTGCGGCGATTGACCAAGGGTTCGATGGCGTCCAAGAGCTGGCTTTCCTGGTACGGCTTGCCGAGGTAATCATCGACTCCGAGCTCGATTGCGCGCGCGCGATGCTTCTCACTCACCCTCGAGGTGATCATCACGATCGGAATGTCCTTGAGCCGCGGGTCGTTGCGCACGTGCGCCGCCACTTCGTAGCCATCCATCCGCGGCATTTCGATGTCGAGCAAAATAATGTCGGGCAGATTGTCCTGCAACAGCGAGACCGCGTCGATGCCGTCCTTCGCCGTCAGCACCCGCATGCCGTTGCGCTCGAGTAGCCGCTGCGTGACCCGGCGCACCGTGATCGAATCGTCGACCACCAGCGCGAAGGTACGCCGGTCGCGTTGATCGAGCACCGCATTCTCGCCCGCCTTGGCGCGCCACTCAGAGCGCACCAAGGAGCCCATGTCCAATATGATCACGATGCGGCCGTCGCCCAAAATGGTTGCGCCGGCAATGCCGCGAATGCCGGAGATCTGCGCCCCCAACGACTTGACCACGATCTCGCGGCTGCCCACCAATTCGTCGGTCACGAGCGCGGTCGAATGTTCGCCGGCACGGATCAGCACCACGGACATGGACACGTCGGGCTCCGGCAGGCGGGTCGGCCCGAGGCCGACGAACGATCCGAGCTGCTGGAAGCGATATTTCTGCCCGCCGTACTCGAACAACGGCGCATCCCTGCCCAAGTGCCGCGCGACGATGTTGCGCGGCAGACGTACCACGCCCTCCACGGTGGCCAGCGGCAGCGCATAAACTTCTTCGGCCACACGCACGATCAACGCCTGGCTGATCGCGAGGGTGAACGGCAGGCGGATGGTAAAGCGCGACCCCTGCCCGGCGGTCGATTCGATGAACAACCCACCGCCCAGTTTCTTCACTTCCGTGGCCACGACGTCCATGCCCACGCCGCGCCCCGCGGCCTGCGTGACATGCCCGGCGGTGCTGAAGCCCGGCTCCAGGATGAGCTGCATCGCCTCTTCGTCCGTGAGCTTCGCATAACGATCGACGAGCCCGAGCGCGATCGCCTTCTCGCGGATGAGTTTGACGTTGATGCCGCCGCCGTCATCGGCGACCACGACGACCACTTCCGCCCCGTCACGGTTGAGGCTTACGGAAATCCGGCCGACCTCCGGCTTACCCAGGGCAGAGCGCCGCTCCGCGGTTTCGATGCCGTGGATCACCGCGTTGCGCAGCATGTGCTCGAGCGGCGGGACCATGCGCTCGAGCATCTGCCGGTCGAGTTCGGCTGCCGCTCCCTGCACCACCAGTTCGGCGCGCTTGCCGGTATCGTTGGCCGACTGACGCACCAGCCGGGTGAGACGTTGCACGTGGCGCTGGAACGGCACCATGCGGGTGCGCATCAGGCTGTTCTGCAATTCGGTGATGACCCGGGATTGCTGCGTCAGCAGGTTCTGCGCCTCGCGGGTCAGCGTTTCCAACAGCCCCTGGATGCTGGCCACGTCGCCCGACGTCTCCGACAAGGCACGGGAGAACGTCTGCAGCGCCGAATAACGGTCCAGTTCGAGCGGATCGAAATCGCTGCGGCGCGGATCCTCGTCCTGATGCCGGTGCAGCACCTGGGCCTCGGTCTCGATTTCCAATCCGCGCAATTGCTCTTTGAGGCGCGTGACGGTGCGCGCCAACTCCGCGAGGTTGAAGTCGATGGAGTTGACCTGTTGATCGAGACGCGCGCGAAAGATGCTGACCTCACCGGCATTGTTGAGCATCGTGTCGAGCAACTCGGCGTCGACGCGGGCCATTTCCACCCGCTCTGCCGGCACGCTCTCCCGGCCCGGCAATACCGGCGAGATGGTCAGCTCGAGCGACGGTATCGATTCCTCGCTGATCGCCACCGGCGACGCCTGCACGGGCAGAATGGGTTGGACCGAGGTGGGCGGTTCCGTGTCCGCGCCATCACCGGCGTCAGCCGGGCCCGGCGCCCCCTCGGCGGCGATCGGATCGTTGGCGGCGACGCCTGGCGCCATCGCCGGCGGCGGGGCGGTCCACGAGTCCGGCGCCGCACGCACAGCGTCGGGCAGGACGTGACCGAAGGTTTCCTCTGCCACCAGCGATGCCGGTGCCGGCACGGGTTGCGGCACCGGTGCCGGCACCTCGCCCGCCTCCAGAGCGCGAATCTGCTTGAGCAGCGCGACTGCCGCGGTCGGCAGGGTGCCGCTGCTCACCAGATCCCGCATGCGCGCGAGTTCGTCCAAACTGGACTGCATCACGGCGTACTCGGGATCGCCCGCCGGCACCAAGCCGGTCTCGATATTGATGACCAGCGTCTCGAGTTCGTGGCTGAGGTCGCCCATGGCGGAGATCCCCGCCATCCGCGCGCCGCCCTTGAGCGTGTGCAGCTGGCGCTGCAATTCAGCCACGCGCTCTTTGCTGCGGCGGTCCTGATTCCATCCCGCCAGCGAAATCTGCGCCGCCTCGAGCAGCTCGGTCGCCTCCTCACTGTAGATGTTGGCGATCTCATGATCGAACTCTTCGGCTACCGCAGGCTCTGCGACAGGTTCGGCTGAGGGCGCGGCCGCCGCTGGCACGGCCGGCAGGTCGATGGGCAGTGCCGGGATGATCTGCGAGAGGGCGCCCAGCCCGCCGGCATCGTCGGCGGCTCTCGCCAGCTCGGCGTCGAGCTCGCGTTCGAGCTCGTGCAGGCGTCCGAGCAGCGCCGGCTGGTCGGCAAAATACGAGGTGGACTCGTCGATGTGCGATACCACCTCCTCGATGGCCCGAACCGCATCGTTCAGCGCCGTGAGCCCTGCATCGCTCAAACCATGGCCGCTATCGTAAATCTTGCGGATATAGCTGTTCAGCGGCTCGGCCACGCGAATGCCGTGCCGCGCCTCGGCCATCTTCGAACTACCGCTCAACGTATGCACGGCGCGGTACACCGACTCGGGCAGATCGTGAGGCGCCGGCTGTCCCTGGCGCTTGCCGAGATAACTGCGAATCTCGGCCAAATGGCTCGCAGTTTCCTTGCTGTAAATGTCGTGCAGCAGCGGGTCCATGCTCGGCGGCTTTGCCGCCCCGGCGACTCCGGCCGGCGCTGCTGCAGGCACCGCAGGGCTGGGGTTCGGCACGGTCGGTGCGCCGGGCAGCGCGGCAGCGGGCGTCACCATCGCCGTCGCGGCTACCGGAGTGGCATCTTCAGCTGGGCGCACCGCCTCGCTCGCCGGACGGGTGGCGGCCGGAGCGTCCACCGCCGCGGGCGCGGGGGCGATCGCGGACACGCCGGTCAGCGCCATGACCGTGGTGCCATGCTCTGTTGTGGTCGCGGTCGCTGCCGATGCCTCCGGATCACGCCCATCCGCGAACGCGAAAGCGCGTGTCATGATCTCGTTGGCGGGGACCGCGCTGGCCCTGCCGGTTTCCAGTTGCTCAACCAGCTGCGGTAACGCTGCCATCGCCGTGCGCAGCAGCGCCATCATGGCCGGCGTGCGCGACAAGGTCTTGTCGAGGATGCGGTTCAGCAGGTTTTCGATCGACCAGGCGAACTCGGCGATGGTGCGCGCGCCCACCATGCGACCGCTGCCTTTGAGGGTATGAAAACTGCGCCGCAGCACACCGAGTGAGTCCAGGTCCATGGGGTTCTGGTCCCACAGTGGGAAACTCCTGCGGATCGAGGTGATCTCTTCCTTGGCCTCCTCGATGAACAGCTCAACGAATTGCGGGTCGGCGCCGTCGGGCGGCTCCAGCGCCGTCTGCGGCTGCGTCTGCACCGGCGGGGCCGGATCGAGTTTCAGAGTGTGCGCCGCCTCAACCTCGGTAAGCTCCTGCTGCGGGAGGCGCGGCACACTGTCGGCGATGACGGCCTTCAAGCAGGTCTCGGCGTTGTCCAGCATGTACCAAGGATCGTTGCGCCCGTTCTGCAGCGTTTCCATGTAGTACTCGACGCTGACGATGGCATCGGCAACCCGCTCGAGGCGCAGCGCTTCCGGCGCGGGCGCGCCGGGCTCGATCAGTTTGCGCACCTCCGCACCGATGGCATCCATCAGTTCCACCGCCCGGCCCTTGCCGAGCATCAACAGGCCGGCGGTGATACCGCGCAGCAGCTGCGGTACGTTGTCCAGACCCTGGGCCGGAGAATCCGTGGGTTTGTGCACCGAGACGGAGACGGCTTCCTTGATCCGCGCGAGGTTCACGATGCACTCGCGCAACACCGCTTCGCTGACCAGCCGGAATTCTTGATCCTGATCGACGGGCAGATCCGCGGGCGTCGCGCTCATCGGCGGCAGGATCAGCCGGAGGAGTTGCTCGTCCAGGCTGTCCTCGACCGCCAGCAGTACGCCCGCCACCTTGATGAGAGCGGCTTCGGGCGGAGTTTTACCATCGGTGACGATGTCCGATAGTTCGGACACCTCGTGCTGCACCCGCTGACGCAGCTCGCCCAAACCGAGCACGCCCAAGGTATCGCTGATTTTCTTCAGCAAATCCAGTTGCGGAATCAACTCATCGCTGCGGCCGCCGCCGCGGCGCACGAAAATATCGAGGACGTCCTTGACCTTGGACAGATCCTCCTTGATGGCCGCCGCCACGGTGCGCATGAGTTTCACGCTGGGCGCGGACAGGCTCTCCCGCTCCTGCTCGATGGTGTCATCGACCGGCAGCAGTTCGGAGAGCTTGAAGGATGCTCGCACGGCCGCAATTCGGCCGGTGGTGGTCGATGCCCGGGCAACGTAGTACAGCAGGTTGTTGAGCAGATCGACGGGCGGATCGTCGGCGTAGCGGGCCTCGCCGAGTTCGTACAACGCCTTGAGCTGCCGGTCCGCCTGCCCGAACAGACGTTTTAGCGTGGCGCTGCTTTCCAAACCGTTCGCCTGCACCGCCTCGAGCAGCGCACCGACCACCCACCATAACTGGAACACGGGCTGGGTGGTCGCAACCTGTTCGAGCTTCTCGGCCACCTTCGACAGAATCTCGAGATTCTGCACCGTGCGTTCGCCGCGGATGTAACCGAGCAGCCCGACCTGAAAGCGCGGCCGCAAGCGGCGCGCCCATTGCGCCACGCTGAGCGACGGCTCACCCTGCTGTTGCGAATGCGGCTGCGCCGGTTGGTCGGACTTGAGGTTGAGCAGCAGCAGCGTCCCTTCCGAGAGCAGCGGGCTGCCCCGGACCGAGCGTAGGTCATTCAGCAGCGGCAACAACACCAACGCCAGGTCCCGACCGCCCGACAGAACCCGCTCCAAATACGTGGGCAGCTGCACCATCGAGCGCATCAGCGCATCGAGACCCTCGATCTGCCGTTTCTGGTCCTGACCCGCGGCGACCAGGTAACGCGTGACGTGTTCCATTTCCTCGGCGAGCAACGCTGCGCCGTAGACCTCGACCAACCGCAGCACCCCATGCGCGAGGTGCAACTGGTCGGCGCACTTCTCCAGGAAAGCAACCTGATCGGACCGCTCCGCGTAGGCCTCGAGCGCGGCCCGTGCGTCATTCAGGGTCGCCGTCAACTCCTTGGCAACGATATGCAATGTCTGCGAACTGATGTCGGTCATACCAGGATCTTCGGCCGATCGGGCGGCTACGCGCCGACGCCGCTTGCCTTGCGCAGCCGGGCGGCGTTTTGCACGTTGCCGGCATCCTTTGCCGGCGGTATGGCCACCGTCGCGCTCATCGTCCCCGTGCCCTCGCTATAGTCCGGCAGGCGGAAGCCCGCAACCGACTTGCGCAGCTGCGCGGATAACGCCGCCAGCTTGGCAATCGACGTCGACGTCGCCGTGGACCCCTCGGCGGTCTGCGAGGAAATTTCGCGCACCACCTGCATGTTCTTCGATATGTTTCCCGATGCCGCCGCCTGCTGGCGCGCACTTGCCGAGATGTTCTGCACTAGGCTCGCAATTTGATTCGAGACCTGTTCGATCTCTTCGAGCGCCGCCCCCGCATTCTCGGCCAGCAGCGCGCCACCCACCACGTCGGTGGTGCTGCGTTCCATCGACACCACCGCCTCGTTGGTGTCGGTCTGAATGGTGCGCACCAGGACCTCGATCTGCTTGGTGGCGTTGGCCGCACGCTCGGCCAGCCGCTGCACTTCATCGGCGACCACCGCAAACCCGCGGCCCGCCTCGCCCGCCATCGAGGCCTGGATGGAGGCGTTCAGCGCCAGAATATTGGTTTGCTCCGCGATGTCGTTGATGAGTTCGACGATGTTGCCGATCTCCTGCGAACTCTCGCCCAGCCGCTTGATGCGCTTGCTGGTTTCCTGGATGGTTTCGCGAATCGCGTTCATGCCGTCGATGGTTCGTCGCACCGCATCGCCACCCTTGTGCGCGATGTCCACCGAGTGGCGCGCCACATCCGCGCAGCGTTCCGAGTTCCCCGAAACTTCCTCGATCGATGCGGCCATGTCGGCCATCGACTCGCTGGCCGCGGAAATCTGCCGCGACTGGGCGCCGCTCGCCTTGGCCATGTGCGCGGCCGCCGCTTGCGTCTGTTTGGCGGCTCCGTCGAGTTGAATGGCGCTGTCGTTGATGGTGGTGACCAACTCGCGGAGCGCTTCGATCGCATAGTTGATGCTGTCCGCGATGGCGCCGGTGATGTCCTCGGTGACCGTTGCCTGTACCGTCAGGTCGCCGTCGGCCAGGCTGGAAAGCTCATCCAGGAGGCGCATGATCGCTTCCTGGTTGCGCTCGTTCTCGCGCACCCGCAATTCCGTGGTGCGGCGCGCATTGACGGATTTGAGGAAGATCAAGGTCATCGCACCCAGCAGCGCCGCCGCCACGCCGAGCAGGATCAAGATCAGCGGCTTGTAGCCGGAGTCGGCGTCGCTGCTGGCCGGTGGCGTGTCGCCGAGCTTCTGAGCCAGCGCCCCGCTCTCGGCGGGCATCGACCGCGCCGCGGCTTGCGCCTTCGACAGCGGTTCGGCCGCAGCGATGGCCTTGCGCACCACGGCGGCAAACTGTTGATTGCGCTGCACCACGACTTTCAGACGCTGTTCGGCGTCGCTGCCGGTAACGCGCGACAGCGCGAGGCCCGATTCCTCGCCCGACAATCCGCGCATCACCTGGTTCAAGAACTCGAGGCTGTCGGCCAGACGTTGCGCGGTGGGCGCGGCATCGCTGACGCCGGAGCCTAAGCCGCCGAGTTCTTGTTGCACCCGCTGCACCGTGAGTTCGAAGTGATCCAGCGTCCGGGATAGACCTTCGAGTTTTTGCACGCCGACGGCGCTCGCCAGATCGCCCATGTCGGACAGGAGCTTCGGCGCCATTTCGCGCGCCTCCTGATTGGCGGACTGGATCGTCTCCACCGCAGCCCTCGCATCCGCCACCACCACCGCGCCGTCCAATAGCCGGTCCCACGCCGGGTCGGCGCTCACCTTCGGATCGGTCAATGCGCCGCGCAGGGTCTTCACTCGTGCGCCGCTTCGCGCCAGCGCGTCGAATGCGCTGGCATCGCCGCGCAGCGCATTTTGCGCCTCGAACGGTATGCGTTGCACCACGAGCGACAGTTGCTCGGCGGGCGCCACCACCGGCGGGGTGGTACGAGACATCATCGTCAAAACGGCCGCACCCGCTAGGCACAGCACGATGGGCACGAGCAGCGCCGGCAACAAATTCGCTTTCGGTGATGGGGTGTCTCGCGTACTCATTCGATGATTCCGGCGGCGCTCAACTCGCCGCCTGCAAAAAGCTCGGGCTCTCCACCAAACTCTTCAAACTCAGCACCGGCCAGACCTCGCCGCCGCGGCGGAAGGCGCCCGCGAGGTAGCTGTCGCAGCGGATCACCGTGGGCGGCGGTTCCGGGTTGAATTCGGCCTCGGCAAACCGCCGGAACCCCAACACTTCGTCGACCATGAGTCCGGCCGGGATTTCCCGGTGGTTGACCACCACCACGCGCGTGTTGCGCTGAGGCGTGGTGCTACCACTGCCCAGGAATTGCCGCAGGTCCAGCATCGGCAACAGCTGGCCGCGGACATTGGCCAACCCTTTCACCCAGACCTTTGCCCCCGGAATCCGCGTCACCACCGCAGGGTACCCCAAGACCTCGCGCGTTTCCTCCCGCGCCACCAGAAAGGTCTCGCCGCCCATCCGGAATGCCACTCCCACCCATTCTTGACCCGCCGCGGCATCCGGTGCAGTGCCGGCCGTGACGCTGCGACTGCGCTTTTCGAGTTCCTTCAGCAGCTCGAACGGCCGATCGCGCAAGCTGCGCAGACTGGTGTCGGCCCCGCTCGTCGTGATGGTCATGTGGCCAGCGCGGCCTGCGCTTTCTCGACCAGCGCCTGAGCCGACACCGGTTTGACGAGATAATCAACCGCCCCTTGGCGCAAACCCCACACCCGATCCGTCTCCTGCCCCTTGGTGGTCACCATGATGATGGGGATCAGGCTGGTCTCCGGATCGTGCATCAGCATGCGGGTCGCCTGGTAGCCGTTCACGCCGGGCATCACGATATCCATGAAAATCAGGTCGGGCTTCATGGCCTTGGCCTTGCGCACGCCCTCCTCGCCGTTTTCGGCGGCGGCGGTCTTGAACCCGTGTTTCTCGAGTGCCTTCTGCATCACGAAGACCTCGGTCGGGGAATCGTCGATAATGAGGATCAAAGCCATTTCGCGTTCTCCGTCACTTGCCGACGTGTGCTTCGATGGCGCCCAGCAGTTCGTCCTTGGTGAACGGCTTCGTCAGATAATGCTCCGACCCCACGATGCGGCCACGGGCACGGTCGAACAAACCGTCCTTGCTCGACAGCATAATCACCGGAATCTGCTTGAACACCTTGTTGTGCTTGATGAGGGAACAGGTCTGGTAGCCATCCAAACGCGGCATCATGATATCCACGAACACGATGTCGGGTTGATGATCGGCGATTTTCGACAGCGCGTCGAACCCATCGACCGCGGTAAAGACCTCACAGCCTTCCTTGGTCAACAAGGTTTCAGCAGTCCGCCGGATCGTTTTACTGTCGTCGATCACCAGGACTTTGAGCCCGGTGAGTTTCGGCTTGACGTTGCTGATCGCGCTCTCCATGAAGCTGCCCTTGAGGACCTAAGGTAACGCTTGCGTATGTGCTGTATTCTTATAGCTTTTTAACATATCCGATGCCCGCAAGCCACGGTACGGGGACGCCATTTCGCGGCAATAACGGTCGAACGACGCTGGCGTGGTTCACAGTTTTCCGAAGAGACCGGACGCGGCGGTCGTGAATGCCGTACAGCGGCGTGAGCTAGACTGCGCATTTGCAAGAGGACCTTCGCATGTCATCCCGAGTTCGTCTCGTCGTGGTCATGGACCCCATCGAAACCATCAATCCGGCCAAGGACAGCACGCTCGCCATCCTCCTCGCCGCACAGGCCCGCGGCTGGGAGATTTACTACGCTGAGCAGCAGGATCTGTACCTTCGCGATGGCGTGGCGTGGGCGACTCTGGCACCGCTCGAGGTAGTGGACGATCTGCGAACCTGGTTCACGCGCGGCACGGCGGTGGCCGCCAAACTGGGCGACTTCGACGCCGTCTTGATGCGCAAGGATCCGCCGTTCGACATGGAATACATTTATAGCACCTACATTCTGGATCGCGCCCAGGAACAAGGCGCCAAGGTATTCAACCGGCCCCAGGGATTGCGCGACATGAACGAAAAGGTGTACACGGCCTGGTTCTCTGAATGCTGTGCGCCCACGCTGGTCACCCGCAACATGCGCGACATGGTCGCTTTTCTGCGCGAACATGGCAAAGCCGTCTGCAAGCCGCTCGACGGCATGGGCGGCCGTTCGATCTTCGTGCTCGAGGAAGGCGACAAGAACCGCAATGTCGTGTTCGAAACCTTGACCGACTACGGGCGCAAGTACGCCATCGTGCAGCGCTACCTGCCGGAGATAGTAACCGCCGGCGATTGTCGGGTGATCTTGGTCGACGGCGAGCCGGTGCCATTCGCACTGCAGCGCATGCCGGCCGCAGAGGATAATCGCGGCAACCTGGCCGCCGGCGCGCGTGCGGAGAGCCGCCCCCTCAATGACCGCGACCGCTGGCTGTGCTCAATCATCGGACCAAAGCTGAAGGCGGCGGGCATGATCTTCGTCGGCCTGGACGTGATCGGTGACTATGTGACCGAAATCAACGTCACCAGTCCGACCGGCATTCGCGAACTAAACAAGAAGCACGGTGTCGACATTGGTGGCATGCTCGTAACCGCGATACAGAGGAACCTGGACGCCGCGTGACTTCCGCTATGCTGCAATCCGGGCTGCCACCGGCGAACGACCGCATGCTGACGACATGCTTCCTGGCGGCCCTGTTTCATGGGATCGTAATCTTGGGGGTCACCTTCCGCGCACCACCGGCGGCCGGCGGCGGCAAGGACGCGCCGACCCTCGAAGTCGTCCTGGTCAACGAGGCGGCACCCACCGCGGCCAGCAACCCGAATGCCCGCTACATCGCGCAACGCACCCAGCTCGGCACCGGCAACACACTCGGCGGCGAACGCACGCGGATCCCGAAATCCTCGCCGGTGGCGGTCGACCGCGACGGTATCGTGGGCGGGGCCGGCCTTTCCGCACAGCAGGCGGCGACCGACTTCGGTGACGAAGAACTGGTCGCCACCGTGGCACGGACCGTGCGGGTGGCGTATTTCGCCGCCGCCTCTGACGATCCGCAATCCGCCGAGATGCCGGCATTACTCGAGAAGCGACCCGACCTCGGCATGACGCCGAATGATGACGGCATCGAGCTGCACCTGCGCGGCGAGGCACGCAATCAGCTGTGGGTGGCGGCGGACACGCGTGAGTCCGACGTCGCGGTTTATCTGGACGGCTGGCGCCGCAAGATCGAACGCGTGGGTACCATGAATTTTCCGGACGTCGCGCGCCGCAAAAAACTTTCCGGCACGCCCGTGATCGAGGTGACGATCGGCGCCAACGGCCGCTTGCTCGACACGCGGATCCGCCGCAGCAGCGGCCATGTCGAAATCGACGAGGCCGCGATTCGTATCCTCAAACTGGCATCCCCCTATGATCCTTTCCCCGGCGCCTTGAATGCCCATCACGACCAGATCCGGATCGCCTACGAGTGGCAGTTCCTGGGCGGCGCCCCAGAAGGCTCGAGCGTCCTCTACGCCGACCCCACAGGGTCCGGTGCCACGCCCTGACGGCGGCTCTCATGAACGAATCGGGCTATCTCACCAACCAGCTGCTGATCGCCATGCCCACGCTGGGTGACCCGAACTTCGCGCAAACCGTGACGCTGGTATGCGATCACAACTCCCGCGGCGCGCTCGGCTTGATCCTGAACAAGCCGCTGCCCATGCGCATGCGTGAGGTCTTCGACCAGCTCGAGATCAAGCTGGTCCACGGATTGCTGAGTGACCGCAAGGTGTTGCGCGGCGGTCCGATGCAAACCGATCGAGGCTTCGTGGTGCACCGTGCCGGCGGCGAATGGGACTCGACGCTCAAGGTCTCCGACACGCTGCATGTCACCACCTCACGCGACATCCTCGCCGCCATGGCGCGCGGCGAGGGACCGCAAGAAGCGATGGTCGCGCTGGGTTACGCCGGCTGGGACGGCGGTCAACTGGAGGATGAGATTCGCGCCAACGCCTGGCTCAGCGCCCCGGTGGACACCGGCATCATCTTCGATACGCCGTTCGAATCGCGCTGGCACGCCGCCGGCCGCCTGCTCGGCGTCGAACTGTCGCGGATCAGCCCGATCAGCGGCAATGCCTAGAGCGGCGCTGCACGACCCCACGCCTCGGCCGCGGCTGGTGCTCGCGTTCGACTACGGCAAACGCCGCATCGGCGTCGCCTGCGGTGACACCGTGAGCCGCACCGCGCGACCCTTGAAGGGCATCGCCAACAGCCCGGCCGGTCCGCGCTGGAATGACGTGGAGGAGTTGTTGCGGGACTGGCAGCCGGGCCTCATCGTGGTCGGCCTGCCGTATAATGTCGACGACTCCGAGAACGCCATGAGCACGGCAGCGCGCGGCTTTGCCCGGGCGATCGAGGCGCGACATGCCGTGCCGGTGCATCTGGTCGACGAACGCTACTCGTCCCTCGACGCGCAATCGCGGCTCCGTGCGGAGCGCGAATCGGGCTCGAGGAAGCGACGGGTGGGCAAGGCGGACATCGACGCCGCGGCCGCGTGCATAATCTTGGAGCGCTGGTTCATCGAAACACATTGAGGCGCACATGCGTTCACAACAAGATAGCGCCGGTGGCCTGCGCCACCTCATCACCTTGGACGGGCTGACCCGCGATACGCTCACCGCCATCCTCGATCGGGCAGAGAGCTATCGGCGACTGCCGGGCCAGCCGGCATACGAAGGACGCGAACTGGCCGGCGTCACCGTGGCCAACCTGTTCTTCGAGCCCTCCACGCGCACCCGCGCCTCGTTCGACCTGGCCAGCCGCCGATTGGGCGCCCACGTTGTCAATCTGGATCTGCATTCCAGCTCCCAGGTCAAGGGCGAAACCATGCTGGACACGATCTACACGCTCGAGGCCATGAACACCGATGTGTTCGTGATCCGCGACTCCGCAGCCGGCATGCCGGAGTTCCTGATCGACCACGTCGCACCGCACGTCTCCGTCATCAGCGCCGGCGAGGCCCACGTCTCCCATCCGACGCAAGGGTTGCTCGACGCACTGACCATTCGCACGCACAAGCGGCGCTTTGCCGGATTGAAAATCGCCATCGTCGGCGACATCAAGCACTCACGGGTCGCCCGTTCGGCACACTATGCCTTCACGACGTTGGGCGCGGTCGACCTGCGGTTGGTGGCACCCGAGGCGTTGCTGCCGCCGGAGGCCGAATTTCGCGGCGCACAACGCTTCATCCACATCGAGGACGGCATCGCCGGCGCGGACGTGGTGATGATGCTGCGCATCCAGAAGGAGCGCATGGCCGAAAGCGCATTGCTCGACGACCATGCCTATTTCACCGAGTTCGGACTCACCGCAAAACGTCTGAAGCTGGCCTCCCCGAGCGTG
>Ga0116230_10000374_pt1 | contig 38845 bp, 14 predicted proteins | sample S1TSphfallax_3_FD_88678 | JGI IMG/M metagenome (GOLD analysis project Ga0116230, IMG submission 88678) | Host-associated microbial communities from peat moss isolated from Minnesota, USA - S1T2_Fd - Sphagnum fallax MG | ecosystem: Host-associated > Plants > Peat moss > Unclassified | place... | reverse complement strand
TACCCCGAATCCCAAAGGAGACAAAAAATCAATGTTTGGGTAATGAACCTGAATAAATTTTATGAATAATTTGTGGGCAATTGAAAGAAAACTAGTTTTGGGCAATATAACCCTAGGGTACTTGAGGGCAAGCACCAATGCCTTTGCCTATGATGTGGTGGCCCAATGCCCATGCCACCATAATAATTTGACCATGGGCCATCTGGTTTTTGGACCAAAATTGACGACATGTTACATAAGGCCTAGGTCAAAATGTACCTTAGATTGCTCTAGGTCCTTTGACGTAGAATATTTTAATTCTTACATTAGGCCCAAGCTAATAATCCATGTTTTGAGGTCCTAAGACATATAACGTTCTAATATTTTACCTCAAACACATGTTGATATTCTACTTCCTAACATCCATGAAAGATAAAATATTTTATTTCTTACCCTAACCCAACCCCATACCCTATGTCTTGTGTTTAACACATATAATAATTTAATTTCTTATCCCAACCCAAGCTAATACCCCATGTCTTGTGTCTAGCACATAGAATAATTTGATTTTTACCTCCAGCCCAAGCCAAAAAAAAATTGCATTTCCCTACCCACTTTCATGGCCTTTTGGGAGCTTGTAAGTGTTTTAGGTTCTACCCCAAGCCTAAGTCAAAATTTGGGTGCCATCCCACCCCACCCCATGGTCTTTTTTCGATTCCCTAAACAAACATTTTTTTCTAACCCATTTGTAAGGGTTCTGGTAATCGAAAGGAGGTTCAAGTTAAAACTTCCATTTGATAGTCTAGAATATCTTTCTCCAATGGAAGCAATTCTACGACATTGCTTTAGATGTTCATGCACAACTGTCACCTCCACTTGGTCCAAATGGAACAAAGATTTTATCCCCAAATCTTGCATTGATACATACTTTTTTTTAACAGGCAAAGGTAAACAAAATCCCAATACAATTTATGAGTAGGCGCAACACACATTGAAAGGGCCCCAAATTTTTGGGGCATTTGGGGTCTTAGGTATGGATTTTCCATTTACATCTTGTTCCCAATACATCCCACATTATTCCCACTTAGATCATAGTGGGTCCTTTCAGGGCTCCCTTATGTTCCTCATGCACCTAGGCTATAAGTTCTTTGACTTGATGCCGTTAAACCTAGTTTTATACATTGGGGCAAATACCACTCATGTTAAATTAGAGCAATGTAACATTTGTATTACCTTGATAATGCATTTCCAATTACACAGGACAAGGTCTAGTTGTAAAAGCAGGGATGGTTGGGTCCAGGGTTATTTAAAAAAAAATTCAATGTAACCTAAATGGCGATCATCTATATGAAGATTAAGTTAAATTTGGCTATAAACTAGGTATGAAGAATAATTCATCTATGAATTTGTTATATTCATGGCTAGGCACTGAAAAAATATATACAGATATGGAAATTCTCAATATTTTTTTTCAACTTCAAGTGATGGAAATCATCCAAAATTACTCCATTTTCACATTTTTTGTATTCTATTTCTTTTCTAAGAGACATTTCGCCTATAGAAATAAGGCTGGTTACTTGGTTCTAGCCCATCATAAACATTTTGAACCCAATATTGGAGAAGGATTCAATATACCCAGGTTCAAATGTAGTGAGTTGTGTGAATATCCCACTTCCTCATTTAGGTAGTGTTTTCTTTCACGCGAAATTTCGTCAACATGCATTTCTTTTCAAAACATCTCTAATGATGCTTAGTATGTGATCCTAAAAAATGATACTTCAATATGTGATCCTACAAAAATATTTTTCAAGTCAAAGGTTTATCTACCTTTTTGTAGCCCCATTGATGAGATTGTGATTGCGATTATAGTTGGGTGGGGGATCATTATTAGTAAACCACCTAGATCAATCTTATGATTGACCAATTAAAAACATTGAGACCTGTCAAAGCATATTTATTACACTATTTTCTTTGTGTACATTAGTAAATTGTTAATAATTAAAATGCATTATTAAAATAAGATTCCACGTAATAATGGAATAAATATGGATGGTCTCACTTGTATTTTTCAACAAAATCCTTTTCCTCACATTGTGAATTAACCCCTTTTGTAGGAAACAACTTGTAGGCAATAAAAAAAAAGTTATTATTTGTCAATTGATTCCCCTTAGCCCATCCATGGTTCCACACCACATATATTTGGAGCTAGTATTATGGATGGAGCATGAGGTACACTAGCTAGTATTTATCAATGAAACATGAATGACACATCCCAGAGTAGTCAAATTGACACACTCCCAAGCTCCTTGATAGACTCAAATGTGAGTCTGAAGTGAAAATAACGGAAAAGCAAAGAGTTGGGGGCACATTTCCTGGCTCGTAACACTTTGGGGGTAGAGGGGCATGTTAGAGCTCTGGGATGGGACTAGGAAAAATGACAAGTAATCACTCACTCATATGGACCTGCACAAAACCAAACTGCCAATTTGACTCCCGATCATAAAAAATCTGGAATCGACTCGATTTACTTAGCTGTAGACAACGTGCGACATACCGTTGGAAAGCTCTCGACGAGAGCTACAACTTTACTTTAGACAGAACCTTGATCCGAGGTCTGCTTGCAAGGTTATGGGGCTCCAAAGTTGCGGGAGTCCCCGTTGGTGCGATTTTAGGACTCCCACTTAAGAGTCTCGGGAGAGAAAAGCCATTTGGATGTAGGCCCTGTGGAGAGGTGCAAAGTATAGTATAAGGGGGAAGGTGATGGCTTCCCCCAAGTCCGAGCCGTGGTGAGTCTTGTGTGTTCGTGTCGCCCGTGGTTCGTCCTAGCACCAAAGGTGCTCCAAGTATGCACTAACCACCTTGTGTGGGTTGTGTGCAGGCCCGTGTGAGTGAGTGAAGCTTGTCAACTCTTCCTCGTCCCATCCCGGAGCTCCAAGACGCCCCTTTACCCCTCAAAGTGTTGTGAGCTAAAGAACGTGCCCCAACTTCTTCCCCTTTCGTTGTTTTGTACTTGGATTCACTTTTGAGTCTTGCAAGGAGTTGGGAGTGCATCATCTACAACCTTCACATCAAATTAGGGCATTTGAACCATGAATTTGCAAAGATTTGCAATTATTTTGCATTGTCAAAACATTGTTTTGGGTGTTGTATAATAGTTAATAAGGTTTAGATCTTTCCAACCTCACACCCATTCCTAATGGCAATAGTTATATTTGATGTTACAACATTTCCCTAGCAAAAATAATGCAAGTGGAGAACAAGGGAAGGTCGAGGAATTTCTTTTGTTGAAGTTTATCAAGAAATTTGTTTTATAGATGTGATAAGTACCTCATAGGGATTATTCTTGGTCCCAACATCAATCATAACTTGAATGGTCAATCTCAAGCCGTGCAAAGTGCTGAATGATTACAAATTGAAATACTTGTTTAATAACCACGAGATCATGTTAATGGTAAATGCCTGATGAAAATAATGAAATCCATGCTACATTTGTCTTCAACCTTGTGCCTAAATATCCATGGTCAATTGTGTCAAAGTCAATAATAGAAATGCATTTCAAGATGTATGAATATTAGACTATAGTCAATCCTACTTGAAAACAAAACCAAACAATTTGATGATCGTAGTTGCCTACTAAACACAAATAATGGTGATCTTGAGACAATGTGAAACCTTGATCATAGCCAAGTACATGTTAATGTTCAAATACATTAACAAAAACATGGAACAAGGATTTAAGGTTTAAAAGCCACCATGCTTATCTAAAAAATTAAAAAAACTCTCACCAATAATTTATGTTACTGACCACAACTATTGCAAAGATCTAATGTGTAGCTTTGATTTAAAACTCCTTCATAATGAAAAATTGAATGTTTTGCATGGTTGCTCAACATAATTAAGTTCATTGTCAACAACTTCTTGACAAAATTTTGGGGAAGGAAGGCATGTACAAAAAGCTTCTATTAAGGTAGTAATTACTCATTATAAATAGTTTGTCAATATTTACTTACCTAGTTTCTTTTCTAGGATTTCCTAGCTAGTTTACATAGTTTTTATCACCATTTGAATTTGAATTTATCATAGGACTATTTTAAGATGATCGTGTTTGCGAGACATGGAATTCATTGTAGAACATTGAATTTTTATGAAAGTATGTAACAATATTGTTTTCTGGAAAAACTTCATTTCCATAGCCAAATTTGTTGTTTTGATGTTGTTATCATACTTTCATGATTGGATAAAAACTTTAAACCTAGATATGAATAGATCTGAATGAGCAAAATTTATTAATAGTAGTTTCATGACATGTTTTAATCTAGATTTAAATTAGAATATAGAATAGGAATTGTGTATTTACCATTTGGTGACCATCCTAGGGCCTGAATTCAAACTAAAATTCAAAAGTGTTATTTATCTTTTGTTGTTGGAATTTTTGTTTTTAAAAATTGACGGTGAACTAAATAGTTTTCATTTTTTGCATTTTTTCCAAATCTTGATGATAAATTTTTGTTCAAAAAGCAAATTTAAGCAGAGTAAATAATTGTGAGGATTTTGTTCTAATGCAAAAGTTTGTTCAAATTTGAATTAGAACGTGGAGAAATGGAAAATAAAAGTTTAAGCAAACAATTAAATCAAGTTATAATATATGAACAAGTGGAAAATGGTGTTGCCATAAATAGGAATGTGAATGCATATCATATAGATTAATAGTTTATAACACCTATAAGAGTTTTTCAATCAAAACAGAGACGGTTTTGATTACCATGGTTTTAGACCATTACTTTGCATCTTTCCTTCATTTTCCTTAACTTATAAATTATAGTCATGCATATCAAGATACTCAGTTTTCCACACATTCATCACTAAGTCGATTTTGATCGAAGATTTTTGCCTTTCTTTGAATTCATGGTGTTGTGCATGAGTACATCTTACGGGCCTCAAACCGCATAAATGAACAAAAAACTGCCTTGAAAATTGTCCCTAAATTTGACACTGACCCAACACCATTGTGATGAAGATCCCAAACTACAAAAGGTGCGCCCTCTTCTTGAAATTGAACCCCCTAAAATTTGGTATTATTGATTTTTTTCAAACTTTCATACCTTGGTGATTTTGTTACAAGTCGACCCTACTTTTAATGATGAATATGAAATTGTTTACAAAGGTTTTTAGGAAATTGAAGATGCTTTGATTTTTGCATGGTCTTCAATTCCCAACATTGGACATTATTGTTGGTTACATGGTCTGATTTGTTGACTACCTCCTAACAACAAGGCAGATTACTTAATTCGCACCATTCAACACATCTTAGATTTCCTACAGTTATGAACTACCATTGTGGCATAACGTAAGACTCAATAGGTATTTGTAACTCTTCTTTAATTTATCCATAACTTGAATAAATTTTTTGTTCATCGTAAAATCCATGTTGTAATTAACACTTTATCACCCTATTCACTTGAATTGTTATGTTGTGTCAAATTAATCCTACATGCTTATAATGCTTGAAGATTATTCTATCTCCATTGGACTTTTGATTGACACCCTTTAATTGTTTCAAGAATTTCAAATCATCCTTACTTATGTAATTATCCACTAAATACTAGAACAAGACCCATGTTTTGTTGAACATTACAAATTTTGTTATTTGCTTCTAACCCCAACCCTCTAAAGAATTTTCACCCATGATCATGCAATTTAAGTTCTAAAATAAGATTACCAATTTTTGTTGAAGAAAATAATCAAATTTTGAATAAAAAATAACCCACCCATGCAACCCATGTGCACCCATCATTCTTCATTTTAACATGAAATCTCCAAAAACCTTTAATAACCTTATCACACACCAATATCCATGATGCAATTCTTGAAAATTGAAACTATCGCGCACGATTATGTCGGTAGGGCTCACATGGGATTGCATTTGGCAGATTGAACAATGTCCCCTGAAGTCAAGCAATTGTTGCTTAATGTTGTAAAAAGACACAAAATATTACAGTAAAGTTATAATCATTTCAAAACAAATAGATTGTGGTATTCCTACTTTGTGTTATGTTGGTTATTGGTCTACAACCAAAGGTGTATCAATTGAGTTACATACATTTTGGTTTTGTCATGACGACCTTTTGCGTTGTGTGAACATTACTACAAAGTCATAATCATTTTAAAACAAATAGATTGTAGTGTTTTTGCTCCATGTTATGTTGGTTACTGGTCTATAACCAAAGGTGTATCAATTGAGCTACATAAGTTTTGGTTTTGTCATGACGACCTTTTGCATTGTGTGGGAAGGACAAGTAGGAAATATGGACTCAATAGGCCAACCTTCCTTTCCTTATGGCTTGTGCAAGCGAAGATATATTGCACTCAAATTGAGGTGGTGGCATTGAGGAGGTTAATTTCTTGCTTTTGAAGAAGCCAAGATGCCTCCTTGTCAATTTGGTTGGAGTTGACAATTTTGCACATGTGAATTAGGCTTTAGCATATGCCCTTCAGAATCACTTTGGCAATGATCCTTTTGCCCATGTCTATAAGCCATTGGATCTAGGTGCTTGGCCCAAAACAAGGAATGGGAAGAAAATTCAATGTCCTGGCATGTTCAAACTATCCATTCTAAAAGAAAACAAATGGGAGGTGGGATGAATTTTTGAAAACACACTATTAAGTCCTTCAAACATTCCTCTTCTAGGATATGGATGGATTTACCACCTCCTTTCAAGACCACCAAAAAATCGTAAACAATATAAGGTAACGATTATTGATTATCTGGCTTGTAGTTGCATGAATTTTTCTTCCATGATGTTTGGGTCTCTTGGCAAGTAGGGGCCGTGGGTGCCATGTAAGCATGTGTATTACATTTTGCAATATGCCATGTACATTGGGATCAAAGAACCATTTATCCATTATCCATTTTTGAGTTGGAATGAAGTTCATAGATTATTAGATCGTGCCAAAGTCTTAGAGGTAAATTAGGTTGTAGTATCATTAGATAATTGTTAAATAAAACTTTTATGGGTTTTATTCTTATGGAATACATTCTGCAACAAAAGTAAAAATATTCTTTAGCATGATGTGTGTAGTGCACTATTAACTAATTTTTCAAGCATTTTCCCATGCCATCATTATGTGGACATCCTACCTTTCATTTACTGTGTGACTTCACTTAATTTACACAAGTTATTGTTTCACCTTTTTGCATTGTAATGTAGCTCCTTTGAGTTTCACTTTTGACATTTTTTTTTCAAATGATGTTGGACATGAAAATTATGTGAGTCTATTAATTTCCATTCATCATAACTGTTTTGGAGCTACTTTCATCCATAATGCAATTAATTAAAAATTTCATCGAAACAATTCGTCTATTTCAAATTATCATCCAAAAGTTCATTCATGCTCCATGTTCATCCAAATATTTCATGTTTTTTGTATATGTCATCCATGTACATGTGGTTTTCATCTAGCATAATTTTTTTGTAATTAGTTTCATCCATACATCTCAACCTAATGAATCTTTCATCCAAACAATTTGTTTATGTGCAATTATCATCGAAAAAGTTCATTGATGTTCAAACATTTCATCCATTTTTTACTTTCATCCATGTACATGTGGAAAAATATTTTCCACGTCATTCCTATGTGACACATAGGGATTTTCTAAGAATATGTTGTCCTTGTCATCAAAATATTCCAAATATATTCGTTATTGCTCACAAGCTCATGTTCACGTTCACATGCTTGCTTCCTAGTGTTGTTGTGTTGGAAATAATCCATGTTTTAATCAACTTTGCACCAAAAAAAAAAGTGTTTGTGTGTGACTACGTTGCAACCATCAAGATTTACTAGAGGAAACTGTATTATCATTATTTTGATCCAAAGACAAAATATGTGTTTGACATTTTCAAAGAGTTCTATGACTTGGTTGTTTGCAATCACAACATTATAAATCTAAAATGGAGGGCAACTTCATTATACCTCAATTTCAAAGGTAGAATAATTGTGTTTTGAACCATCAAGTTACACATTTTGGGCTACTTGTTTAGATGCCAATGGCAAAAGGTCCAAGTGATTTGAAAGATCTTTGACAATCTTGTGGAGAATGCTAAGGCATCTTGTTTAGGTTTGTAATTTCCAACCATGAATCCTTTGATTTGAATTTTCTAGGCATGTGTTTATGTATTTAGACTTTGCAGGTTTTTATGTTTCTATTTCTGTCTTTGGCTGAAACTTTGGTTTGAGAATTGATGACAAGGTTTCTAGCATCTCATCTCATGGATGCCATGGGGATCTACTATCCCAAATACTAGCTTCAAACCAATGTTGAAAAAAAATTTAGTCACTATTTGATGTTGATCAAATCCCATTATTGCTTTGAGTGGCGTTTAGAGCTTATCAAAAGCTTAGAGGCAAATACTCCCTTGGAAATAGCTAGGATTTGTCCATCCATTTTATTTGCAAGTGTTTTGGATTTACAATCCAATGTGTTTAAGATGATTATGAAGTCTAACGTTGCTATTGTAATTGAGGCTCCATTCGAATTAATCTTTTAATTTGGCTTTGGCACACTTTGGAGGCTTCTTGCATTTTACAACATTCATTCCTTGAGTTTCTCAAATTAGCAAAAATTGTAGTGGTGCAAGTGCTAGGCTTGGTGGAGGATGAAAGAACCTTTTCCACCCTCTCTTTCATGAAATCAAATTGAAGAACCACCTTAATGAGCACTTGCACACTATTGTTGGGATATATTCCCGAACTTTCTACACTTTGAACATATTCTTATATGATGACACAAACTTTGATGATTGGAAGGAGCAAAAACCTAGGTGAGGTTTGAATTATATTATAATTCAAATGGTTTAGGGCCGTCTCGATGATGAAAGTCTTTGGCCAAAGTTGGGTGGTTTTTTGCTAAGGAAATTATAGCATTAAGGTTGAATTAGAAGTTGAAGATGTTGCTACTTTACAACAATGCACCATTGAAGGTTTATTTGTTTGAGTCTTACTAAGTCTATCTAATTCTTTGTTTCTATGTCTGTTTGAATGTGTTTATTTGAGTAGTGAGTATATCTATGTTTTATGAGTCTATTTAAGTTAAAGAGTTTATGTTTGTTTGAATCTTCTTGAGTTGGTGTGTGTTTCTTTGAGTTTATATTTCAGTTTTTTGAAGGCTATCTATCTAAGTTTGGTTGAAGTATCATATCTTTAAGTTTGTTGAGTCTTAGTTTGAAATTCTAAATCTTAATTTAAGTTTAAGTCTTGATCTTTAATTGAGGTTTAAGAAACTTCGAAGGTTTGTGTTATATGTTTGAGTGTCCCCTATTTGAAGGGTCTATTGTCTATCCATTGTCCATTATGTTCTATTATCTATTGTCCAATTTTGAAGTTTGAGTTTGAGCTTGTGTGTTAGATGTACATTGTAATTTGTGTTTGAACTTTTGTGTCATATGTATGTCCGATGTAAATTGTGTATGTTTGTGTAGTGTGTGTTTAACTGCTAAGTCCTAAGTTCTAACTCATGTGGTGAACAATCACCCAACGATCAAAAAGGCCCTTTTTAATGCATGTTTGAGAAATTTCAACACATAGATAGCACTATATTACATAGTGCATTGGCACAGAGCTATATATTGGCTCCATAGCCATATTTTAGATTATGCTTTCTAAATTTTGCCAATTTCTGCTAGTGTAATTTCCATGTCTCACCAACTTGTAATGAAATTTTTTAATTGCAAAAAGCCAGATTTCTATTTATTGAAATTTTGTTTAGCCAGAAGTCCTACAATACAATGTTTGCTTTGTTGCCAGATATGCACTGCAATTGTATTTATAAGAGCCACCTGCTCAAAAGTACAAAATCCTTTAAAAAATGGCTGGTGAGAGCTGAGCTTCTGGTACCAGAGTGATTTGGTGAGTCTCTGGGTCAACTGAAAATTAATGGTTATGATAGGCATACAGAATGCAATGGGTAATAAACTCGGCCTTTTATTGCATTTGCCTTTCAATATGGGAACATTGTAAGTTGGAAGTCTGTGGTAGGAACCAAGTGCTATACATCTCAAGACCATCTGAGAGTGTGGGCTGTTGATGAACTGTTTGTAGTGGTATTGTGCATCTGAGTGGCATAATCTGGAAGGGAAGGGTTGGGTTGAGAGACTAATCATAAGTGATATAAGAGAGGACAAATGCCACTTCCAAATCTTTGTGAAAACATAGTTCCTTACAGTTTTTTGTTCTAGATTGGTGAGCAGCAATGTGGTTATCATTTGCAGAAACAAGCTTGTGAGAAGGGAATGTATTCTGAAAATCTGAAGTTGGACGACACTTTCATATTCTGTTTTTCTTATAGGTTTTGCTGTCCTTTTTGGTTACACTCCAATGATTCTTCAATGTGCCTTGTTGATGTGGTCAAATTTCTGGTCTGACATACTGGCACAATATGAGTGTTTTGTGTAACCCCTCATGCAAAAGATCTTTCCATATCTCCTCAATGTCATGATTGAGCTTTCTTCACATATGATACAGATGCTGCAGATCTGCTCCAACACACTCATATGGCTATTGCAGCAATTACAACTTGTGGGTTCTCCATGGACTCTCAAACAGAGGCTTGTGCTGGAAATTTGTTGTTGCCACAATACCTTACATGTACCACCTTAATCTCTGAAGAGTACTTTTCGAAACAACACTGCTAATCAGGCTGATACAGCATTAGAGGAATTGCTTCCTGACAATTTTGATCGTGACAAATTTTGGTTTTGTTTTGTCCATCTTGCGCAAATGTAATTGGCCATGGAAGACTTGTTGCCCAACTTTGTCATCTAAAACAAGGCTTCTGAGTCCTGAATCACCAGTTTCCCAATGAAATAGACGCCTACTAATGGTTTCCTCCTTAATCCCAGCCTCCCAACAAAGAGTTGCAGCATTATATGGTTTTGAACCTCTCAAATCAATTGTCGGTGGGCAATTAAATTCATAAGCCCTCATTCTCGACAATGCGGAAACATCATCTGCACCTTCTACACCTTGTCCACAGGCTGCTGCTCCACAAAGCTCCATAGTACTTCTTTGTGAGTGTGTCTTTTGAAGAGCATATTCCTCTTCCTTGGTTTCTTGGGGATTGTGAGAACTGATACTATGGGCAGTGAGCTTTCTGCAGATAGGATAATTAGGACAAAATTGATCATCCAAGGAGTCTCTAGCACTTCCTACATGATACATGTCACAATGCACAATTGAAGCATTAGACTTTTGTTGCTCCAAGTTCTTGTCAGCAAAATGTTGCATCCAACTTCCTAAGGATATTGTGACAGCAGCTTGAAAAGGGTTCCCATGACTTCTCTGCACATTCCTCCTGCACATTTCCTCCCCTGTTGTTTGCCCCTCATGCAGAGACAACCACTTGAGGACGTGCTTCACACCCCAAAAGGTCCATTGTACCAGGGTTTTTGGTGCCTCCAGTATTCCATGTAATGCTGGCTGTAAGATGTTTCTGTCTCTTGGAGTTGATATCAGAGTCCAATAACTGTTGCTTTCTTGTAAATCTGCTGGATCATTGCTTCTGCCATCATCATTGCCTTCTGGATTCTGTTGGATTCCATGGGAATGCTTGTACTTGCAATGTTTTGCAAACCATTCCTGCAACAATGATTCACCTAGTGCTGATGTCTTTAACATCTTCAAACTGACCCTCAAGGACTTTATACCAAGACTTTGATGGCAGTCTGACAATTGCTTCCCTGGAGGCTGCTCAAACTTGCCCTTAGTTTTTGGTCTAAACTTTTTCCAGCTGTGAAAGGACACTTGTCCTGAGCCTGCTGACAAAAGCTTTAGAACTGTTTCAGAGTTCTGAGTATCAACATGTGATATTCTTTGTTGCTTTTTAGATTTCTCCTCTGGAAGTTTGTCCTTGCTGCCCTTCATTATCTCAAATTTCTGACAGGGCCAGGCACATCCGATTTTCTTCCAAAGATTCTTCTTCTCTTCTTCTCTAAAGCCTATTCTAGAGAAAAGAGCTGTAATAGATTCCTTCCAAGTTGTGCCAGCCTTCCAAATCTTCTTCTGTTTTGATCCAGAAGCTATGTCACATATGTGACCTGTATCAGATTTCTTCTGAACTGTTCCAAGTTTCTTCCCAGAAGATATTCCAGATACAAGACTGCCCAGAGATCCCTTGTGGGCTGCAGTGGCTTCCTGATTCTTGTGTGACTGCAGCAGAGTCTTGTCCATTCTCTTTTCATGCAGACTTCTCTCAACCTCATCACAAAGACTTGTTGTCTTGTGGTCCACAATGCTATAGGTCAATAGAGGCAGACACAATTCAGGTTCTCTATCAGCAACCATTCTTTCTGTTGCAATTTCTTGAGAACTAGGAGAGGATCTAGGTCTTGAGGACCTTCCATGGAAATTCTTCCTCTTTCTTAAACATGGGTTGACAAACAACTTCTCCCTCATTTCACGTTTTACCATCCAGCACCATGAACTTTTTGGTCGCTGTCCTCTAGGAAGTCTTACAAGCTCTGCAACCCTTGTCTCCTCAAGATATTGTGCACCTTTTTGATGCTGATCCTCTTCTGTATCCTGAGCTCCTTTGAAATCTTGAACCTTTTCTGAAGCATAATCTACACAGCTTGGCTCACAAATGTGTGTTGTGAGTGTTTTGTTGCATTCTTGACAGACGTGCTCAGCAGCAGTTGTTTGCACTGTATCATACCTATCAGAGTCTTCATGCCAAATACATGACAATGGCATAGTCTGTCGCACCTTGATCAAACTTTGCTGAACCTGCCTAAGGAACTGTTTCTTTAACTTGTTCCTGGGCAGTGCAAAGGCCCCTTTGATCTCATGCTCATCAAGCACTGAGAAAGCAACTTGAGAGGAATTTGTAACTCTCTCAAAGCTAGGTTGGAGATCCACTGAGCACTCACTTTTAACCTGTTTGGACCTCATGGAGAAATCAGTTGAACAATCTTCCCCTACTGCCTCGCAATGTCCAGGTGTCTCAATAACCTCTATGCCCATCATGAAAGCCAGTAACACTTCCAAATAAGATTTACATATTCACATGAAGTTGTATACTTGAATTCCAGCCCATTCAGCCCACATAATAGTTACATGATGAAAGAACCTGTGCAAAGATTAGGGAACATGCCCTAAAAACAAATTAGAATAATATATCGCACCTTGTGTCTGGTAGTTATGAACTGTATCTGTTGAACACCGCACGTTGTCCTCTTTTGTCATCATCCATTCTAATGCAAAGGCCAGTTGTTCAGCCTTCACTGACTTTGTCTCATTAAGATGAGCAGAGTTATCATCTTGGTGCTCTGGTTCTTCCCACAGGCAAGCTTGCATGGCCTCAGATGAATCAACAAGACTGTATAAGCACTGGATATTTTTGTCTTCATTTTGTGGTATTTTCTCCACCTTCAATTGGATGCCCTTGTCATCAAGTCTCCCTAAAATTTCCCATTGCTCTTGTAATTGCACACTCTTTCCAGAGGTTTTCAACAGAGGAAGCCTCTCAGAAGTGCAGGGGCTCATACCACAATTGACATTTCTAGGGTTTGTAACCTGCTGCTTAGTTGCCATGGAACCTTGGTCCTCCTGATAAAGACACAACATCATTCAACTCACCATATTCTTGCTGTGAAGTTACAGCACGTCTTTCATAAGTACAGAGAACTTCTCCATACTAATGATCCAACTCAATGTGAATAGAATTGAGAGATGACCTGATAATAAGGTTATAGAGATTTCAGATCTGACAATAATCAGCAACATATCAGCAAACATGAAGAAGAGGAAACCCAACCTAAAAACACAGACAAATCCAAAAACTGAGGAGCAGTTTGAATCATAACAACAGTCATCCACATGTTTGAACACCTTTGACAGTGGTATTGAACATGCATATCATATTCTTACTCTGAAGTCAAAAGACACACAGCATTCAATATTTTTCAGAGCAAGAAGTTGCTAACCTCACATTTATGAATTGAAGAAATCTGGAGGGGGATCCATATCACCATACCTGCATTATTCCTTCTTGTTGATCACTTGACTTGACTTCATGCTCTGCAAAAGAAAAATCTACTACATCTTTGGGTTGCACAAGTATCTGTGCTCTTGATACCCTGCATGACAGTTGGTTGTGTTTCTTTTAGTCCATTGAATACACATTAACCAGACTCCACCAGACACATACTCCCTTCTGTCTGTGCCACAGTATGTGTACAGATGAACCCTGTTTCTTGATTGATGTTCATGGTGCACAAAACACTGACATGAAGGAAACTCATGCTACAGTTGTCAGTTCCCAGAAATCAAATATGTGTATTCAGATAGATGTAACCAAAGATAAGGCCCAGTGCATGAATTTACAACTGTAGTGACAACTTTGCCTCCCTCTTCCTATATAGAGAAAGTCTCACATTTAGAGGCATCCTCTTCACCCAATTAAGGTCATCTATGAAAGTGAAAATCTGCTAAGTAAAACATTGTGACCTGACTAAGATTGCTTCCTCCACATGGATTCTCTGTTGTACTTTCTCTGCAATTTCAACCCATTTGGTCCTTAGAAACACCTGTTCCCCTTTCTGCCCTTCTTGTGTTACTTGCTGCATCATTTCTGAATGTTCAATTTGGTCTGTAGAACTATGGGGCAGCTCTTTGTTGCTATGCAGTACTCCCTGCACCTTATCAACCCAAATAATTAGACAAAAGCACCATCTATCCGATGTTAACCTTTCACTTTGTTAATTGGTGAACATGACTGTGTATGATTGTTCAACTCACTGATACAGTTCCCAAGATGCGGTTCCAGGATTCCTTAACATTTGAACAATCAAAACATGCAATGCTAGCCTTAGTCAGAGGCACTAGAAGATGACCACATACAGATTGCCACCTATATGTAGTTCCCAAGATGCACTTCCAATACTCTTTCATGTATGAAGAGAAAAACATTTTCTGTAGTAGCTTAGTCAGTCATGGTAGTGTAGACAGTAGTAGACAAAAAGATATGGTCAGTGTTACTATGCCTGAATCTGCCCCTGAACACCCTCCTCTTCATCCCCAACCTTTTGTCTATTGGCTGCTTTCCATGACGACTTTGCCCTCCATGCTGGTAAATGTTCACAAAGGACCAAAGTATTTCTTGTGCTCTTTTCCACTGTCTCTCTCAACACCTTGATCACCTCCATGGCATCTTTGGATAAGAAATCAGTTCTCTGCCATCTCTCCTCTTCTTTTCCAGTCACCTTAACCCGTTGGCTTGAGACTGCTTGGCTTAGGGAAGAATCTTCTATGTTTTTAGTCTCTAAGATCTTCTCATTCCAAGTGCCAGTCTTGCCTGTGTCTGCTGACTTTCTAAGCTCTTTCTGTATGCCCTCCATTGAGAATCGATTTCTGCTTGTCTCTCCCACATTCCCTATCCACAACACTGCTTTGTTGGCGATCTCAGTGTTTGCAAGTCTAAGGTTCTGCCTTACCTCTGTGTCTCTTCCAGCTAGGGCCATTGACAACTGTTGGATCATGCATTGCTCTCCACTAATGGAAGCATCCTCAAGTTCTGCAGTCTCTTTCCATTTTTCTTTCCAAGAGGACCTGATTCTTTCTTGTGACTGCCTAACCTCATGACATACCCATCTTCTTGACACCCCTTCCTCAAGTGCTGCACTGTCAATAGACTTGGTTGATTCCAACTTTTGTGTCTGCATCTCTGTTGCGAGCCCTTGTGGGCTTCTAGATTCCTCCTGCAACTTTTCTCTTGCATATCCTTGGGCAAAGAATTCACCATCTCCTTTACTGTGCTCTCCCACCTTTTGAGTCAACACAACCAATCCTATTTTTAACTCCTCTTTCTCCGCCCTTTTCCTGAGGGACCGTTCTCTAGACAAACACTCTACACTACTAGAGTTCTCTCTGAATTCCTCCTCTATTCTTTTGCAGACAAGTTGATGTGCGAAAGCTGCTTCTTCTCTCATCTGCACTTCTTTGCCCTTCTGTAGCAATCCCTCTCTTCTCTGGCTTCTCACCTCTTCTCTTTCAGCTACCTCCTCATGTCTATGCCTGGGGACTTCTCGGTGGAGGGAAGGATCTCTTGTCTTTCTAGTCTCTTCAACCCTCTCATTCCAAAGCTCAGTTCTGCCCACATCCAGTGACTTTGTAACCTCTTCATGTATGCTCTTTCTTAAGAGTTTATTTATACTAATCTCAACAAACTTCTCTATCATCACCACTGTCTTGTCAATGACCTTCATGGTTGCTAGTTTTAAATTTTGCCCCAAATCTTCTTTTCCCAGAAAGTCCACTGACCCCTGTGGCCCCAAATATCGATCTCCCCTATTGGAAGCATCATCAAGTTCTCCAGACTCTTTCCATGTGTCTTTCCTAGAGAAGCAGGTCCTTTCTTTTGCCAGTCTAGCTTCATCATTTGATTCATTGTCAAATGTCTTGGTCATTTTCACCTTTTCCATATGCACCTTTGTTGTGCTCTTGTGTGAGCTCATGGACTCCCACTCTGATGTTTCTCTTGCAATTCCTAGGATCATCAATCCATTTTCTTGCAATGTGATAGACTCTCCCTGTGCCTCTCTCCTCAGGATCTTTTCTCTATATTCATCACCACCACTACTAGTGCCTTCCACTTTCTCTCCATAGTCCTCCTTTATTAGTCTGCTGACCATTTGCTGCATAAGGTGTTGTTCTTCTCTTATTTCAGTTCCTTCCTGCTTATGTATTAACACCATTATTGCACTTCCTTGTTGCCCTTCCATTTCTGGGAGTTCTTGTGTTTTGAAAAGCTCTTGTCTTTTCCTGATTTCTTGTGCCTTCTGTATCATGTACCCTCTTTCTTGTCCAATTCCTTGTGATTCTGCTCCCTGCAAGGGCTCTTCTGTTAGAAACATCTCATCAATTTTCCCAGTCCTATCTAGCATCTTTATTGTCATCACTGCTGAATAACTTACTTCTAGATCTGAAGTTCCCTCATTTGCCAATGGATCAAGTGTGTGCAGTGTCAATTCTTTGTCAATCTTCTGCTCTGAAACTACTAGTCCTTTTCCCTTGTCCTCTAGATTAGCCAGTGCTTTGTCCTTCCTTAAAGACTTTTGACTCAGAATTGCTGCATTATGACTTTGTCCATCTTCTGTTGTTGTGTCTAGTACAGATTGTTGGCATTCTGTAGTTGATGCTTCTTGCAAGTAAATATTTTGTCCTCTTGTATCTTTGAAATTCTGAGCATCCTCAGCTGTCATCTCCAATACTTCTACTTTTGACCTTAGCACTTGTAACTGAAACTCTTCCAGAGATTCATTCCATACAAAGGCCTCTCTCCCCATATCTTCTTGTATCCTAGCCTCATGATGTAGTTTCTGTTTCTGTTTTTCCTCTTTGCTCATTTTGCCTTTCACAAATTCTATTCTCATAGGTTCTTCCATTTTTGTTGAATCTTCAAAACCTTTTTCCACTACCTTCCTGGACAGCAAATCATGACTTTGGTTCCTTGAATGTGTACGTTCCTTACATTTGTTTTCAAGGTCTTGGAATCCTCCCACTGCATCAGTTAATACTTTTGCAGCATCCAGGATCCCTCCTTTTAACACCATTATTCCTTGCCACAACTCTTCTTCCATTTTAGTTAACTTGTCATATATTTCTCTTGATGTTTGTTTTCTTCCCCTTCCATTTTGGAGTTGACTAACCTCAACTGCTTCTATCTTCACCAATTGTCCTTTTTGCAAACTCTTTTCTTCATTTTGAGGACTTCTGTCCTTGTTCAAACCTTGAGTCTCCTTCTCAATTGACATCACTTGGCTCTGCATCAGGGTTTCATATCTCTCAGCCTCTCCATCTGTTTCTACTTCCTCTACATCAGATATTGAGATCTCCATGGTTCCCTCACTTTCACCCTCTTTATCGGCCAGTGTAAAACATAAATCTCGTCCCAGTGCCAAACCCTCTTGCAGTCTCAACTGTTGGTGAACCTCTTCTTCCACCAGCTCTTGTCCCAGCTTAACTTTGTCATGCACGTCCATCTCTACATGAATTGAATTCCTCAGTGTTTCCTGTCCAACCTTAACAGTTCCCTCCGTTCCTTTCTCATCCTGAGGTTGTCTCATGCAGTTCACATATGGAAATGTAACAGTCTCCAGCAAAAGCTGTTTCATCATTTTTTTAGGATGAGCTGTTTCCACATCCTCATGCCACCAAGACATTGGCTCTCCATGTCTCAGCAGTTGTAGATGAACCTCTTCAAGCTCATCCCTATATATGCATGCTTGATCAACATCACCCTTTGCAAATTCTTGCTCCTGTTTCTTGGACATGGCTGTCCTACCATCTCCTTTGTCACCATTGGGATCAATTGCACTTTTGGGATGATGTATGTGGTTGCAAAGTCTGCTGTCATAAGCATCATTCCAGTGACTAGCATGTGCCTGCAAATTCACAATAGCTGGTTATGTGGTTCCCTCTTCATTCCACAAATGACCGCTGACAAAAGAAGAGAAGAAAACAGCAAGGGACCCTCTATGAAGATAGGAACTTGGTAATTAGTTCTATCCTTACAGATGTCTATGTCACCTTTGCAAATGCGGCCATGCATCAGAAGCAACAGGATTCATCTTCTTATACTTTTCTGTTGGCAGTTCTCTCAGTGGTTTAAGCAATCTATGAAATGTTGTTTCTCAGCTGTGGCAAGCAAAGACTCACAAGTATATATCTTGCAGAAAGACAAACTGATAAACACACCCAGCTTCCTCTCTCCATGCGATTCTCATGGACCCCTGTGACACCACAGCTTGTATCCAGACAAAATTTTCAAGACAAATTTTCTTAATTGCATCCATGAAGAATATTGTCTGGTGACTGGTGCAAAGGTACCTCAATTCCTTGGAGGAGCTGCCTCGTGTGCCTCGATAAAGCAAAATTCCCTTGTGCAGTTGGAGCACTTGATGATGACAAACATGCACCATTCTGATTTAAGGCACATGTGCATTTCTTTGGAGCCCTGCCAGTCTTGCTCTTTGAACTACACTGAGAGATTTGTCTGCTTTGTCTCCCAGCATTCTAGAAGATCAACAAAACACAAATCACATAAATTGATCAAAATAAGAAGTTAGAGATGTGATATGATGTCTGGTGCAGGTCTGGCAGAAAAGTTCATGCACTTGAACCTACTTTGAACAGCATGCGAATAGGTAACCTGTAAGCCACTGCAGGTACACCGATTATTGTTGATGACTCGCTGTGTCATCTTTGCATTGACTTGAGGTCTCCTGGCATTGCACAGAGTTTGCTCCTCCATTCTTGGAAAGCATGAATTTCTTAACCTTTCAAGATTCTGCACATCTCTTATGCTGTCTCTCTGTGAGCAAACATCACTGGTTCTGGAGGTTTTCATCACATGTGGTTAACTGTTCACCATTTTGAGTATCAGTAAAAACGTTCCAGGTACTTCAGAGCAGAAACATTGTTGATCTCCACAAGCAGTTGTAATAAAGGCACTAACGAGCACTGCCCATGAATAGGTGAAGGGACAGTGGCACATTCAGCTGCTGCAGTGACTAAGATTTCTAGCAACATCCAGGTGCGGACTAAGAACAGAGATGCAGATTACCAACTCTGTCCAATACATGTACTGATTGAGGAAGATACAAAAGCAATGCTATCCTTTCTCAATGTAATATGCAATCTCACAACACAGAAGTCTCCTGGAATGCATAAGTTTTCAGAACACATTTAGCCACAAAGGTGCTAGCAGACTTAAAGCGGTTTCCACGCCTGAATAGCCATCCTTCCAAGGTGGTGCGTACCGGTACTTGGGCTCCCTAACAACATGGTTTAAGTTCGAGAGAAACAGCAGCATGCACATTTGAGACCAATTCGATACTGTAGCTATGTCTGTGATGCCACCCTCATTGGTAATCTGTATTGTAGATCCACCCTGAAAAGTCCCCTCCACATGAGTCTCTCCCACTTTCTCCTCTTTCACCAGCACCAGTTTTCTGGACACACCTCACTCCTTAACAGCCGGGGTTCCAGCAACCACAATGACTTGTCACAAAAGTTGAAATACCAACGCATTGAGACGCGTTGTGGAAGGAGATCAGATCCATCAACTGCTCTATTATCAAGAACAACTTTGCAGCTGGAACATTGACCTCCACTTGATATCAATAATCCGTGGTCTGTTTCTTCCTGTGGTTTTGCTGCAGAATCGGATCCCCGAAGAAAACAGTCAATAGAGATGTCAATTTGAGTTTTCTCATCTCAAATTTTGCTTTAAATTCTCGGCAAGAAACTTAGGGCTCATTACGAACTGGCATATGGACAAACTTATAGAATGACTTTGCGAAGAATTTCGAGATTATTTATAACCTTCGACTTCCAACAGAAACAAAAAGCCAAACAAAACTGATTGCTTCGGCCAAGTTCCTCAGAAACTCTCACACACGATTAACCCGTCCACATTTGTCGACGTTCGAATCTCCTTTCAAGTCGCATACCAAAGTGCATCAGCATCATCCCCTGGCATGCATGCAATTTAGTGCATGGCAACAAACTGACAATTCTTTGTACATGGAAATCCAAGAACATGCACAGATGCACATTTGCCAAAAAACATTACTATCTATTCAAAGTAGTCCGTATAATTTTTCATGGGTCTGTGCCGTAGGCGAAATTTGCACTCATTTGTTTAGTGGTCATTGTTCGCTTGCTTGCTCGCCGGCCACATTTGCAGTAAAAAGTTTGGAAGATCATTGATCCCTCGCCCACCATGGCCGGCAGAAGCCGAAGAGGCAAGCGTCTCTCTCGCAAAACCCTAACCCTGACTTCCGAAATCTAAACTAAAACGTAGACGTTATTAATCTACTGAAACTTATAGACTTGGAAATGTGTTCAATTGAGGAATAAGGATACATTACACAAAATGCATCACGTGGAATATTGAATTGGGGAACGGTTTTTCAAGAATGACCCATAATTAAGATGCTTGTTATGGCACTGTGCAAATGTGGATTGAACTAAGTATTAATATTATTTAGAACTTTCATTCAAACAAAAGTAGTATACTGCAGTATCTTGCAGCTTCGACAGTAACTATATTATTTGTAGAAAAATTGAAATTTTCATAAAATGGATTTTTTGAAGAACAAATTTTCATGAATGAAAAAAAGAATCTTTTGAAATATTTGGGAATATTTCATTATTCGACATGGAATCTTTAATTAAATATTCAATAGATATATGTTGAAGCTAAACTACCATTGTATTATAGCATATGTTTTATTTGTGTTGCAAGTTTAGGGTTTCAACACAAATAAAAACATATGTTATAATAACCTACCATTTTCAACATCCTACCAAGATATTTCTGTAGTAAGGGATGGTGCTGAGTTCATTAAAAATTACATTAACATTTTGATGAAATTGGGACAATTTCAATGCAGTAAAAATTAAGTTTATTTTCACTATACCCCATACATGCAATGACCCATTGCTATTAACTAATGATTTCACAACACTTGGTTTAATAGGAAGTCTAGATGTGATGTTGAAATTGTCATATTTTAGTAACCTTTTAAATTTCTATTTGATAATACATTATTAATATTATTTCAATGATAATGATAATCTTATCTGCCTAAATGAACTAGGTATAAGGTTCGTTAGTGGTTGTCATTACAATTTTACACAAATGGTAGGGTGAGGCAAAAGATTATTATAACACAAGCTTTTACAATTGTGCAATTATTGTTCATTTTTGCCAAAAATTCATTGCACACAATGTGCTTGTCCAATTACTACAATAATAAAAATGGAACTTGTGTGCAATGCATAAAACTTCAATCAAGGATTGAAGCAATCAAGGATTGAAGGAGGTCTAGGATCCAATAGTTTTCTAATTGTGAATAGAATGTGAACAAAGTTCAATGTTAGAGCAAAGTCCAATGCCATAGAAAAAATGCTTGTCAAGCCTTTACTGAGGTTGTAGCAAAGAGATTGCCACAAGTGTATTCCAAATTGGCTCTTCCCACAATTTAGCCTTGGGTGATGATGCATGTTCAAGGAGAAATGTCTCTTGTTAAAGGCTAAGAAAAATCTTATCTAAATAGCAACCTAATGGCCCAATAGTCGTTAATTGATTCAAATTGAGTATGTAGGAAAGGCTAAGGAATTTTTTTGTTGTTGCTGCATGGAAAAGGATGTGTTATTCTTGTTACAAGTTCGAAACATTGTTTGTTTTGAATTTGTGTGGAATGTTGTTGTAGCAATCATTTTAGGGCATTTGCTATTAAAGGATATTAAGATTTTTTTTTCATCAAAATCAAAAAGTAAAATTTGGGATAAATTGAGAAACCAAAATAAGGTGTTTGAGTATTGGGCCATTGTGTGGTGGTGATCATCCATGCAAGCAATGGAGTTCCAAGAAATTGAAATTTTATGTCAACATGCCTTCACCATTCATCAATCATGCAATGAGCTAGGTTATTTGGAGGAAATTGTTGACTGCCAATTCTTAGCACTAATTTTTAGCATTTGGTGGAAAGCATGATAATGCAATCAAAAATTTGGTGCATGCCATGCAAGCCTCAAAGCCAATGGTTAGTAAATAAAACATCACATTTAGGAATGATTTGCAATATCCTTTAGTACTTTCAATACTAGCATTTTGTTGTTTTTTCTTTGATTCTTTAAACATGTTTTTGAAATTGTTGTAATGCATAATTTGGTGGGAGTAGGTTGAGGTGGTGGTAGTGCATTCAAAATTGGAGATGAACAACTTGCACTAGGTCATAATGTAAAAGCAATTTTGTTTTATCAAAAATCTCTCACATGATTCAAGGTGGTTAAAGGTGATGATGACATGCCCCTAAAGATGTTATAGATGGGTTGACCAACATTGGTGCAATCCTTGAACAATTAAATGAAAAAGAGTATGGTCTCAAGCTCTTCAAAGATCTTATTAGCATTTTAACATCCATTCCAAATCATGTTCATACCTTGGACCTATTGCAATAGGATAATTATTTCCATCATTTCATTGTGTCTATGTCATAAATATGGAGGTGTTCATTTCATCTCTTGAAACAAGTTTTTTTTACAAATATGTAATTCAATTCTTTATAAACATAGTGATAGGGTTTGAGTGACCTTTTGATTCATAAATTTTTTTGTGAACCCTAAAATTGCATTGTTCCTTGATTCAATGTTACATCACATAATGAAAAAGATGAAGGGATTTTAACATTGTGACATATATGCAATATCTTTTCTAGTCAATAATTGAAGATCTAAGGTGTAAGATTGATAAATATATCTTTAACACATTTTTTTATAAAGTGAATACAATTTATTGTTTTGTCTTCTATAACTTTATGTTATTGGAGTCTATAGGTTAGTAAGCTTTGGTGAATGGAATTGAAGTAGAAATGGCAATCCTATATAACATGATAGACAAGTTTACATTTGCATCCCCAAAAAGTTGAAGGATGATCACATGAAGAAGATTGCATTATTTGGAATGTTGTTGAACCAAATGGTTGTTGCATGTATTGAAATTGATGGTGTTGAACAAGTAGCTAATTTATTTCAAAAAGTAAAATTTTTTTGGAGGAAACATGCAAACCTCATCATCTTGACAATTTTAATGTGTCCACCAACCTACTAGGATCTTATAATGTGCTAATTGGAAGGTACACACAAACCACATGTATTTGGTGCCTCTCACGTGGATATGGCACCAATTTTGTTAAAGCTTGTTGTATTCTAGATATGGATCACATCCCCCAAGCAAATTGAATAATTTTTCCTAAAACACTAGCTTTGTGTTTGGTTTATGAAATTCCATATCACAACATTTGGGTGGTGCATTGTCAAGATTAATTATTCTTGTTGATGTTTTCTCAATGAGTATTGATATCCATGTGAAATTCCTTTTTTAACATGCTTGCAAGGCACAATTTGCCTTTTTTTTGCCAATTGTTAAATAACCAAAATTGCAAAGACAAAAATTATGGGTAAAAGATGTGTGTTTTATATCCATATTTACAATATTTCTATGCTCCAAAATTTTCTATAAAATTTAAAACATACTTAACAAGAAGTTTATTAATTTGAAACAATCTTGGATTGGCCATAATACCAAAACTCCTATCCTTTTCACCACATCTCATCAATTTTGCACTCTTATAGATCTGTAAAAATGTTAAATAGCTATCAATTTTGTGTTTTTGCAAAATCAACAACATGTTGGTTAGTTGCATGTACTATCAATTGAAAAAGGGGTGATTATGCATTCTCGAGGATCACTACATTTACAATGTACACAATTTTTGGAAAGTGACGATTTGGTTCTAATGACAAGTGCACAAGGGGTGTGCGCCATGATGGACTAATGATTTTCAAAGTTATTGATATCATTGATTTACAAAAAAATAATTCCAACTTGATTCCATATGCTTCATGGGTATCTTGTTCACCAAGACTAGGTGTGTTACCTTGCTAACTAGACCTCAATCCTTTGAATTTTTGGTTTTTATTGTCCTTTATGTTTAAGATTTGTAAAAGAGTTTTTTTAGGAGCCTTTATATGCTTGAAAATTGAATTGTTAGGATTTTGATAATGCTTGATGGAGTAATTGAACAAGTTGCAATTAAAGTTCATCTACATAGATTGATTAAATTGCTCCAAATGTGGGGTACATTGGAAAGATTTTAAAAGGCTTTCACAATTATGTTGCAGAAATTATTCTTTTTTACACAAAATGCCATATTGGTAAATGGAGATTTAATGAAAAAAATCCAAGTTTTCTAACAATGGTTTTAGCAAATGAGTGGGTGAGTAAGTGAACACAAACAAGAAATTTTTTAAAAAAATATTCCATGCCACATCATGGAATATTCCCAATATATTTTTGGCACATGGAATTAATGTATGACATGGGACAATATTCCATGCCTTGTCATGGAATATTTTGCCACAATGTGTGATTTGTTAAAAAATCAACAATGATTTATTGATTCTAAACATATTATCATTCTTGGTGCAACCAATGCTCCAAATATCTAGGGCTTTTTTACAATACCTTCAATAATTTTAGAACTATTGAAATGATGAGAATCTACATGCTTGAGAAATATTTGATGAATTTAAATTAATAAATATATTAGTTCTTTGACAAACATGTGTTGCGATGGCAAGGTATTGTAGTTTTCTATAAAATAAAACAATATACATGAAAGCATATTATGACTATTAATGGGCTTATTGCAAATAAAATGTATAAAATTTTAACAAGACACATATTTTGATGCCACACCACTAGTGATCACTAAAACAAAAGAATATAAAAATCCCATAAGAATGATTAGAATAATACACATTGGAGAAAAAATTTGTTTACTCGTAACTAAAAACAATTTTTTTTACATAATGGAGGCAACTTCAACAAGTTTGATGAACGACAAAACACAATTGATTTGAAGCAGATGTAATTGTTAGGTATTATCATTAAAGTCCAAAGGCTTTAGAACATTTTAACAAATGTTAAACTTCATCCCAACTCCATGTGCAGTAATGAATTAACTTTTCCATGAACCCACATAACACAATCGTCTATAAGACATAATACACATGTTTACATTGCACATATGTCCCATGGCCACCCAAAGAACCTACCAACATTTTGACAAAATAGACACATGAACATTTAGGAAAATTGCCAATAGTGACGTCATATCGTTTGTCATTAGAAAGAATATTGTAAATTTGTCTATACCCAAGTGGCGGGACATCAATAACGAGGAAAACAATGCATTGGAAAAGTAACCTGCTCACTTCCAAATTGTTGGTGTGTTGTGTTAATTTGAACACAAAAACACGTCTCACCTCTTTCTTGCCACCATAAGTGACGCACTCCCAACTCCTTGAGGGACTCAAATGTGAGACCCAAACAAAAAACAGCGGAAAAGTAAGGAGTCGGGCCACACTCCCTGGCTCGCAGCACTTTGGAAGGGTAAAGGGGCGTGCTGGAGCTCCGAAATGGGACTAGGAAGAGTTGATAAGCTTCATTCACTCACACGGACCTACACAAAACCAACACAAGGTGGTTAGTGCATAATTGAAGCACCTTTGGTGCTAGGACGAGCCACGGGCAACACAAACACATAAGACTCACCACGGCCCAAACTTGGGAGAAGCCACCACCTTCCCCCTTATAGTATACTCTGCACCTCTCCACGGGGCCCACATCCAAATGGCTTTTTGTCCTGAGACTCCCAAGTGGGAGTCTCGAAATTGCCAAGGTTGGGACTCTTGTGACTTTGGGGTGCCATAACTTTTCGTGCAGACCTCTGATTGAGATGAAGTTTAAAGCAAAGTTGTAGCCCTTATTGAGAGCTTTCCAACAATATGTTGCACGCCATCTACACGCACGAAAATCGGGTTGATTCCTGACTTTTATTGGTCAAGAGTCAAATTGGCAATTTGACTCACGGCCCTTCTTTTGGCCATAACTTGTGTTTCAGATGTCCAAATGGGCGATGCGAGTCCATTTTAGATATCTAAGTTCTAAGAAATTTTCATTGATATAAAAAACTCCTCAAGCCATTGAGTTTTGACCCCTGCAATCGCCCTCTGAAAATTCGGGAGTCCACCGAGACTCCAACTCCCCAAAGTGGAACTCCCTTAAGGTGTGAAGGTTCATTGTCGCAACCCTAACTTTGGGCTCGCGACCAAGGCCAAGGGGTTGCAAAGCTGCGGGCCAAGAGAAAGCCCGAGAGTCACATCACATACTCTTGGGAGTGTAGAAAAGTGTGAAGGAGTGAACCCTCACACTCCCAAGGCAACTCCCATTTTGGGAGATTGAGTCCCGGTGGACTCCCAAAACTTTAAAGAGCAATTTCAAGGGTCAAACCTCAATGTCTTGTGGCGTTCTTTATATCATTGAAAAGATCTTGGAACGTAAATGTTTAAAATGGGCTTACATTGCTCATTTGGACATCTAAAACACAAGTTATGGACGAAAGGAGGGCCGAGAGTCAAACTGCCAATTTGACTCCCGACCAGAAAAAGTCAGGAATCGACTAGATTTAATTGTCTTCAAATGACATGCAACATATCGTTAAAAAGCTTTCGACGAGGGCTACAACTTTGCTTCAGACCACATCTCAATTCAAGGTCTGCTCGCAAAGTTATGGGGTTCCAGAATCACAAGAGTCCTAACTTGGGCGATTTCGGGACTCCCACTCGGGAGTCCCGGGACAAAAAACCATTTGAATGTGGGCCCCGTGGAGAGGTGCAGAGTGTACGATAAGGGGGAATGTGATGGCTTCCCCTAAGTTCGAACCGTGGTGAGTCTTGTGTGTCCGTGTTGCCCATGGTTCGTTCTAGCACCAAAAGTGCTCCAACTACGCACTAATCACCTTGCATGGGTTTTATGCAAGCCCGTGTGAGTGAGTGAAGCTTGTCAACTCTTCTTAGTCCCATCTCGGAGCTTTAGCATGCCCCTCTACCCCTCAAAGTGTTGTGAGCTAAAGAGCGTGCCTTGACTCCTTCTTTCGTTGTTTTTTACTTGGACTCACATTTGAATCTTTCAAGGAATTGGGAGTGTGTCATTCATTCTCTCACACCTTCTCACACTCCGGGGAGTATGTTGTGTGACTCTTGGTTTCCCTTTTGGCTCGCAACCTTGCAAACCCTTGCCTTGGTCGTGAGCCCAAGGCTAGGGTTGCGACAACAAGTTGTAGGCCAACAACTTACATCAAATGGCTTCACAAGGTTGTGACAACTCATAGCAAGCACATGGGAATTGCTTGAACTAGAAGATTAGAAGCCAAATAAACTTTGAACATTGTTTTTACGCAGGTAGTCAAAGGAAAACCATGCCTTTTCTAAAGTTGTTACCTTCTTTTGGGTCAAATTAGTACCTTCTTGGATGGGCCATGTAGTTGGAACTACAAGCATAGTAACCACAAATTTTTAACTTGTCCCACCCACATAATGGCTCAAGTCATAAAGAAAAAAACAATGCTTATGGTGCTTGGGTGATCCGTTGTGGTATTCAACCAAGAAACTTAAGTAACATGGAGCATGAATTCCATTTACTAATTTGTAAAGGTTGATGCATGCTTTGCATTTGAACACCATGGTTTTTTGGAATGCAAAACATTGAATTGTAGATTTGGGTGGGCAACATTCAACACAAATATTTTCTTTCAACTTTAGACCACCTTGAAATAACAAAGGTAGCAAATTACTAGGACTAGATGGCAATTGTTGAATGTGTACATCCTCCACAATATCAGGTTCAACATTGGAATGGTTACCCATGGACGAGAAAAATTCACATGGTTAGGATGATGGGAATTTTTGTCTACACCTAAAGGATAATTAGTAGGTTGCTTGGGAAACCTAAACACCTTTTCTCCCTCAAGGTGTGGAAGGCGATTTGTGAAAGATGACCCAAATGTGTAATTTGCCACAATAATCACAAATTTGGTAGGATCATTCGATCCTTGTGCCCTCCTCAACAACAAATCATTTTTATCGAGTCCATGACCAATTAAACCACCTTACAAGTATTGTCTACACAATTTATTTAGGTCTACATAATATCCAACAACATATCAAACTTCAAAAACAACTACATTCTAAAAAGATTAAATTCTCTTATTCACTTTACCACTTATATAAGGTAGACCTATATGGCTCATTACTTGTTCTAATACCATCCAATATATGTCTTAAGCTAAAAGCAAACATGAATAATAATAATCCAGGAACAACTCTTATTGTTTTTGCATGTCCTTCATTTCTGTCGTTACCACTTGAAAATCCCCTACTAATGAGTAACCCTACAACCCAATGACCATGTTATACTATATTTGACAAAGTTCAATTACTTACAAATATAATTGACAACAAAAATAAGCCAAACAATTCATTAGAACACTCCATTTGCCTTGTGATCCATTTAAAAAATGCCTAATATGATTCAAAATATGAAATAAAGCTATAAAAATTCAAATGTCTACAAGTGTCACCCAAGATGTCAGAGAAATCATCATAAAGCTGATGAAAGGTCAATTAGTAGGGTATGGGCACCATCTTGCCTAACTCAATAATCTTTTGGAAGGATTGTTAAAATAATAGTTCAATTGTGTAGGTTTTACCTGTTTTGAGATAAAAACATGATGATTTTTAACTAAGAGAGCTTGTGATGAGATGGGACAATCACAAACCATGGTGCAGTGGTTGTCATAATTCTTCAACTACATTGATTATTTTTTTATTGGAAGAGGATCCCTCCTAGCATTTAATGTAGTGTGAGTAATGTGTTTTCATGGCATAGTACGTTCTTCTCGGCCATATCAAGGATGATTATTGACTTTGGTGTGGTTGTCTTCTTTGGCAATCTAGAATTGTGCTTGAGTGTAACAACCATTGTTTTCAAGTAAGTGTTTGATATCCACATGAAACTTGTTGCTGAACTTTTTTAATTTTAGGTGTAGGAGAAGGGTAGGGTTGGAGGTCTTCCTTGTTTTGAAGTGCCTAGGCATGATGGGCACCAAAAACCAAGGAAACACCTTTGGCCTACTATTCTCCATTATAGGAACTTGCGTTAATTTTTAAAAGGTGTGAACTTCCATCGCAAAAGATATTTTCCATTTTAAAAATATGTTGGCTGAATTCTTGTACATGACGATGGTTATCAAAATATTGTACAAATATTAAGGTAGTTTTTTACATCATGGTTGAAGTGTGGTTAAGTGTATTGAACCTATGCTAGCAAGTCAATTTTTTGTAGTCTACCTTTTCCTCTCATTTGTATGGGTATTGTTAAACTATATGTCCTTGTGTAATTTACACTTGATGGTGCCTTCATGTGGCTTAGTGTTGTGATCCTAGTCAATGGAGGTGTACATGGAAATGAAAACGAATGTGAAAGATTTCGTAATTACCTTAATATGGCTTACTAAGTTGTGTTATAAGCAAAAACATGTCTTTGCATACTTTTTTGGCGAAGCTACATAACATATTAAGGTTTTTGTTTACTTTTCTAATAGGCTCTTGGTATGCTTGAACCATCTTTACTTTGCTACCAATCACAATACGCGATGCACTTGTGCGCTATCACACATATTGATTGTGAACATGAAGGGGAACAAATTGATTGTGCACTCTTGAAGAATGTGCTTGAAATCTTTGTGGAAATTGGAATGGATGCATATGAGAATAATTTTGAAAATTCCAGGCTCCAAAATAATATTGCTTATTACTTTCACAAAACAACATCTTGGGTTGAGGAAAATTCCTACCCATATTACATGCTTAAGGCCAACATTTAAATCCTCTCTTTGGGAAAAGCTTCTAAATTTCTAATGTGTTCCATTTGAATATTGATACAAATCATCATTAATGCAAGTGTTGGTTGGTTGTAGGCTAATAAATGTTTGAAAAGGAAGGAAAACATTGGCCATTATCTACATGCAAGTTGTGAACAAAAGTTGCTAAAGGCATTTAAGACCATACTTTTTGGATGGAAATCAAGCATAACCTTTGTAATCTTGCAGTCATTTGACGTTGGTTTTTGTATGCATTCTTTGGCCTATCTATGCACACTAGTAGTGATTTGAAACATTTGAGGTGATCCATTAAGTCAAATCTTTGCAACTATGGCCTCTATTGATCCCTAACCTAGTTTCAATGGTTGTCTATAAGTGAGTTATTCATGAAAAATAATCTCTATCTATTAGGACATTATTGCAAAATGTCCTAGATCCCTCCAAGATATGAAACTCGTAGTAAGTAGATTTAACTACTATTAAACATTTATCATTGAAGGTTGCATCTCATGATCATATAAAGGTCTAGTATTGTAGTTTTCCCAAGAATTGTTATGTTTCCATTTGGTGAGGATTTGACTATCTTGTTGAAATCATTTTTCCAGATAGTTTTAACTAGTAGAAACCCCCCCTTTTAAATTATTGTCTTCTTCTTATGTCCATGCACAAGCTGACATTATACCAAAAGAATGGTATTCTTCACCTCAATGCAAAGTTTCCATCAACACTACAAAAAATATTTTCATATGTTCTAATGGTAGGGAACACATCAATGAAATAGTAGTGGTTTACTAAGGCTGTTCAATTTTAGACACTAGCATATCATTGTGTAATGACAATGTGATCTCCTAAGCAGACATGTGGGATAAAAATGTTCAACTCCTTTGCATCTCATTGTGGATTTCCAATGCTTGTACTACAAAACAATAAGAAACCCAAATGGAACAAGTTTAACAATTTGTTAGCTTATGTGGTTGAAGGGTAGTAGCACACTCAAAGGTTAGCAAGTTTGCATAAGCAATATCTAATTGTGAAAATGTTATCCAGATTGACCTTAAGTACAACAAAGCATATAGCTGCTTGGGCTAGGTGTACCATGTTCAAGGCCATTTCAAAGAAGTAATAGAAAAGCGATTTTAAAAAGGTTAGTTACAAACTATGCAATCTTTTGTTTTGTTTGTTTCAACTAATAAGCTACCATAATGTTGTGTGAACATCATGAAAATTTGAATTCAAGAAATTGTAGACATCAATGTCAATATTGTGCATCCTAACTGAGGCTATGGTAAACTGATTGTGGGTTGTATCACTACATCTTGATCCAAACAATGTCACTATAAAAGAAAAATTGATGTACTATATTCACTATTTTAGATCATGGCAACGAACATGGTGCCACCACATTGAACTAAATGTGCATCATAATGTTTATTTGGAGTGATCATCCATGATTAATTTTTATTTGCTTTCGTGATTGTGTATGAACTTGCCTCTTGAATTTCTTATGTGCTTGAACACCTAGGCAGCTCAACAAAAACTTACAAAATAGCAAAGGGATCTATCATATTAACAACATGGTCAAAATCCATTTGGTTAGGTATGTGGATTGGTTGGGGGAAAGGAAAAGATGAAAGGTTCAAACCTCATAGTTCTTTAGGAAAAAAAAAAGGCATATAAATTGTTTGAATATTTTATCCTTGTATTATGCAATTTATTCTTTTCAACACATTTTGATTATTGTTGCAATAGGGATACCTAGGTTTGGTGAAACAATTGCCCATAAACATACTGTTGCCTCCAAAGATGGCAAAGTTGATTTTAGTGATGGTGAATGTGGCTACCCAATTTAATCAAAAACAACAACAATAACAATAGGAAAACTTGACATGTAAATGGGTGATGAAATCATGAAAATGGTGCTAAATAAAATGTTGATGATGGTATCAACTATCAACTTACTATAAATGAACAGAAATAACCTTTTGAATGTGTAAAACTTATGGGTTATATCTTGCAAATTTTGGCGACATGAACGAAGGAGCTATAGTTTCAAACCCTAATATTCCAAAAGGAGGTATTTAAGCCATTTTACAAAATAAAGTGTTCTCCCATTGAACATTCCATTTAAGGTGTGTGTTGTTCTAGTTGTCGTAAAAACTATATGTATACTGATAGTCTACAATAGTTAATGACAAGGTTGTGTGCATAAAAATGAGGCAAATTAATCACTACATCTTCATGATTTTGAACTTTGTCTTGTCATTTTGATTGCCTCAAATTTTTCTTATGTGGCTTATTTCACTTGCTACCTCATGAGTAAATTGCACAACTTGCATGCGATTCTAGTGGGGTCTTATTAGGTCCATCAACTACATATGATATTATGTTGATTATTGTCACAACCTTAGCCTTGGGCTCATGGCCAAGGCAAGGGCTTGCAAGGTTGCAGGCCAAGAGGAAGCCCGTGAATGAAGGAAAGTGTGAGGGAATGAACCCTCACACTCCCAAGGGAGCTTCCACTTTGGGAGTTTGGAGTCCTGGTGAACTCCTGAATCTTCAAAAAATAATTGCAGGGCTCAAACCCCAATGGATTGAAGAATTTTTTATATCATTAAAAAGCTAATGAAACATAAATGTCCAAATTGAGCTCACATGACCCATTTGGACACTTAAAATACAAATTATGGCCAAAAGAAAGGCCAGGAGTCAAATTGGCAATTTGTCTCCCGACCATTAAAAGTCAAGAATCAACCTGATCTCCTTGTGTGTAGGTGGCTTACAACCTATTGTTGCAAAGCTTTCAATGAAGGCTACAACTTTGCTTTAGACCTTATCTCAATCGGAGGTCTACACGCAAAGTTATGGGGCCCCAAAGTTACCGAAGTCCCAACTTTAGGAATTTTGGGACTCCCATTTGGGAGTCTCGAGACAAAATGTCATTTGGATGTGAGCCTCGTGGAGAGGCACAAAGTATAATATAAGGGGGAAGGTGGTGGCTTCCCCTAAGTCCGGGTTGTGGTGAGTTTTGTGAGTCTTGTGAGTCTTGTGAGTTCGAGTTTGCCCGTGGTTTGTCCTAGCACCAAAAGTGTTCCAACTATGCACTAACCAACTTGTTGTCTGGTTTTGTGCAGGTCCGTGTGAGTGATGAAGTGCTTGTCATTCTTCCTAGTCCCATCTTGGAGCTCGAGCATGCCCCTCTACTCCCTAAGTGCTACAAGTTAAGGAACGTGTCTCCTAACTCTTTGCTCTTCCACTATTTTCATTTCAAACTCACATTTGAGTCTATCAAAGAGTTGGGAGCGCGTCATTGGGGGTCCGTTACGAATGGACAAATTGAAATAATGAACTTGGTTATTCAACAAATCCTAAAGAATTGTGTGACTACGCATCAACAAGATTGGGTGGACCATTTGGAGTTGATTAAGTTTTGCTACAACAATTTGGAACATTCGACAATGGGGGCCACTCCCTTTCAAATGGTGATGGGCAAGTCACCAATTATGCCTACAACTTGGGCTGCAATTGAGTAACCCCCAAGTGATGCAAATGAGGAAATGCCAATGGTCACACAACTTGATGAAGAGAAGTGGCGCTTGGGGGAGATGGCTAAGGCTAATCTTGAAAATGTGCATAAACGATACAAAGATTTTGTGGACAAGTCCTGACGAGAGGTGAATTTTGAAGAAGGAGATGAAGTGGGGTTGAACATCAAAAAAATTTAGTTGCCAAAAGGTTTGAGCCACAAATTTTTGGGCCCATATGCAGGTCCATTCAAAGTGTTAGAAAATAAATTTCCTGACAATTACAAATTAAAACTACCGAAAAATCTTGGAATTCATCTTATATGTCCATTGGGACTCCAACTCCCAAAATGGAAGTTCACTTACAGTACTAGGAAATGCATCTTGGTTCATTTTTTATTTCATTAGATTATTAATGAATTTGGACATTTTTACTTAGTGAAATTATTTAACTCCCTAATGAATGGGGACCAGTTGCTACGGACAATGATTTGTTTCACTAGTACCTACTAAAACAAGGTTATTTTCAAGTTAATTAACTAATCAGCATGGAAATCAATTAAATTTTAATTATTTAATATATAATATTATTGATAATTTCATAATTTTTCAAGCCTATGATTTATGACACGTGTAATTATCGATGCTAGGTTAAAAACCTAACCTAAGTAGGTAGGTAGGCCACGTAATCAAACTTAAGCACCTATTTTAGGACTTCAATAAAAGAATTTTCGATCAACATACCATTGTTGACCACACATAACACCACCCATAAGGTTTAATCCCTTGACCTTTGGAATGGAGGCAAACACCCTTATCATCAAACCACCCCACTTGTTGTGATAATATGTTACATTACATTTTATTTATCAAATATTTCATTTTAAACATTACAAAAACATAAACTTTGAAAATTCATATCTTATTGAGATTTTGTTCAAATGAAATGATTCAAGTTTTTTTTAAAAAAAATTCAATAATGTACATAATTATTTTTATTTCCTTTTGAAAGTTTAAAATCATTTCAACAAAAAAAAATTGAATATCATTATTCAAAAACATTTAAATGACCATTCTTTTAAAAAAACGAAGTTTAATAAATGCATTTTTTAAGTAAATATAATAATACTACCTATGTTAAGCTACTTTCAATTATTATATGAATATTTTTCATTAATTTAAATTATTTCACCATACATTATTTATGGTTATTTTTATTTACTTTTGGTTATTTTTTGTTATTTCACCTTCGGCTACTTTCGATTATTCTAAATTACTTTTGGTTATTCTAACTTATTTCACCTTAGACTATATTCAATAATCGTAAAGATTTTTGGCTATTTTATGTTTTTTTGGCTATTGTAAATTATTTCAATTTAAACTACTTACAACTATTATAATTTACTTTTGGCTATTCAAGGCTATTTCACCTTATGTTTTTTTGGCTATTGTAAATTAGTTCAATTTAAACTACTTACAACTATTATAAGTTACTTTTGGCTATTCAAGGCTATTTCACCTTATTTTTTTTGGCTATTGTAAATTATTTCAATTTAAACTACTTACAACTATTATAAGTTACTTTTTGCTATTCAAGGCTATTTCACCTTATGTTATTATTGGCAATTCTAAGTTATTATACATTATTTCACCTTAAGTTATTTTTTAATATTATAAATTATTTCACTTTAGATTATTTTTGGTAATCTTAAGCAATTATAATATATGGTTATTGGTTGTTCTTTTATTAGTGCTATTGGTGGTTATTAATGGCTATTGGTACCTATTCTATTTGTGGTTATTAATTTTTTTAGTGGTTATTTTATTAATAGTTATTGGTGGTTATTTTATTAATGGCCATTAGTAGTTATTTTATTGGTGGCTATTCGTGGTTATTCTGTTGGTGATTATTCTCTTGTTGGCTATTAGTGGCTATTCTATTAATGGCTACTAGTGGCTATTATATTAATGGTTAATGGTGATTTTTCTATTAATGGCTAATGGTGACTATTTTATTAATGGCTACTAGTGGTTATTCTATTAATGGTTAATGGTGGTTATTCCATTAATGGCTACTTGTGGCTATTCTATTAATGGTTAATGGTGGCTATTCCATTAATGGCTATTTGAGCCTATTCTATTAATGGCTATTTGAACCTATTCTATTAATGGCTATTGGTGGGTATTTTACTAATGGTTATTGGTGGTTGTTCTACTAATAGTTACTAGTTGCTATTTTATTAATGGATATTGGTGGTTGGTGGTGGCTATTATATTGGTGGATATTGGTGGTTAGTGGTGGCTATTATATTGGGGGATATTGGTGAGTATTAATTGGTATTATATTAGTGGTTATTGGTGGCTATTAATGGCTATTATATTAATGGCTATTGGTGATTATTTTGTTGTAAACCATTGGTGGTTATTTATTAGTGGTTATTGATGGTTATTTTATTAATGGTTATTACTGGTTATTGTATTACAAGTTATTGTTGGTTATTATATGTTATATTACAACTATTGGTGAATATTGTATTATAAATTATTGTTTGATATTCTATTTTATAATGTCATAAGCTATTAGTAGTTATTATATTGTAGGGTATTTAAAATTATTTTTCATAGGTTATTATTTTCTATTCGAAGTTAATTTACCTTAGGTCATTATATTTTGTTTTAAATTATTTCAAGTTATTCTATTTAGGATAAAATAATTTATAATAACATAAAGTATAATGACCTTGAATAATTTAAAGTATAACTTGAAATAACATATATTAATTTAAAATAAAATAACCCAAGGTATAACCTAAAGTTAGTTGAATAATTTAATTTAGAATAACTTAAAACCTTGTAATAAACTAGTTAAAATACCTTAAGGTAAAATAACATATAATAATTTATAATAGCCTATAATAACATAGAATATAAGTTAAAATAATTAAAATAGCTTAAAATAATGCAAGGTATATCATAAAGTAACATAGATAAAATATTTTTAAAAACATAGAAATAAACTTATTTACTATAGTAAATTGTAATAGTGAATTATGTTAATTAGTAATGAAACATGATGTCTACATAGTGATATTATAATGAAATAACTTTCACTAGTGTGAAATCAATAAAATGCAATGAAGTTATTTCACTTTTAATGTCCTATAGTGGTTTAAGCTAGTAAATTGCACCCCAATTTGGTAGTAGTGTTGGGAGTGGGGGCTCATTCCCTCGCACTCTCCTACACTCATGAAAGTATGAAATGTGACTCCCAAGCTTAACTCTTGGCCCACACCTTTGCGAGGCCTTACCTTGGTCACAAACCCAAGGCTAAGGTTGCGACACCATTTATGAAAATGTGTTTCACACATAAACACACTCTTGGCCTCATGGGCCCTTGGACTTCACACTTAGTCCTGAACCTAATGTTAAGGTTGTAACAATTTGCAAACGATTTAGCATTCTTGTACTAGAAATAAAGAACCTTGTGTTCATCTTGTAACTTAGGTCTAGTAAGTTGTTTAGTTTGTTTATTGAATGAATGATTCCAATGGAATAAATAGTTGTGTTCATTATCAACCATAAGGACGGAAGGGTCCCTAAAACCATAAACAATTCTAACAGTGTTCCATTTGGCTTATGTGTTATTACCCATGAATCCCTTGAAATTGGGTTTTGGAAACTTGTGCTTTAACATCATTTCATTAAGCTTTGTCCACATAAGTCATTGAACTCTAGTGTCCTCAAATTACATATCATAAACAACTATGGTGAACACTTGACAATAGACAGGATTGTACACATGATAACCATAATTGTTTAGCTAGAACCATGACGCACTCCCAACTCCTTGAAGGACTCAAATGTGAGTCCAAGTGAAAGACAGCGGAAGGTGAAGGAGTTGGGGCACGTTCCCTTGCTCGCAACACTTTGAAGGGTAGAGGGGCATGTTGGAGCTCCGGGATGGGACTAGGAAGAGTTGATAAGCTTCACTCACTCACATAGGCATGCACACAACCCACACAAGGTGGTTAGTGCATAATTGGAGCACCTTTGGTGCTAGGATGAGCCACGGGCAACACGGACACACAAGACTCACCACTGTCCGGACTTAGGGGAAGCCACCACCTTCCCCCTTATAGTATACTTTGCACCTCTCCATGGGGCCTACATCCAAATGGTTTTTCTCTCCCGAGACTCCCAAGTGGGAGTCCCGAAATCGCGCCAACGGGGACTCCCACGATTTTGGAACCGCATAACTTTGCGAGCAGACCTCGGATCGAGGTGCAGACTCAAGCAAAGTTGTAACTCTCATTGAGAGCTTTTCAATGGTATGTCGCATGTTGTCTGCAACTAAGTAAATCGGGTCGATTCTTGACTTTTTCTGTTCAAGAGTCAAACTGGCAATTTAACTCCCGACCTTTCTTTTAGCCATAACTTGTGTTTCAGATGTCCAAATGAGCAATGTGAGCCCATTTTAGACATTTACGTTCTAAAATCTTTCCAATGATAAAAAGAACGTCGCAAGCCATTGAGTTTTGACCCCTCAAATTGCTTTATGAAGTTTCGGGAGTCCACCAGGATTCCATCTCCCAAAGTGGGAGTTGCCTTGGGAGTGTGAGGGTTCACTTTCTCACACTTTCCTACACTCCTAGGAACATATGATGTAACTCCTGGGCTTTCTCTTGGCCCGCACCCTTGCAACTCCTTTGCCTTGGTCGCGAGCCCAAAGCTAGGGTTGCGACACTCTCCCCCACTAGAAAAGGAGGTCAATGTCTTCATTAACACTTGAAATTATTTCCTCAATGCAATTGCTTTCATTTGGATCCTTGGCAATCAAATGCCAACTTTTACGGTGAGACCTTGCCTCAAGCTAACTTACGCGTCCCCAAGTTTCTAACACTTTCTTGGCAAGTCTAAGGGGGGGTCTCTCTAGAAAACCCTTAACCCTTGCTTCGTCAAAAGACCTAAACTAGCCTAATTGACGAAGCCCTCATTTGG
>Ga0116230_10000370_pt1 | contig 38920 bp, 33 predicted proteins | sample S1TSphfallax_3_FD_88678 | JGI IMG/M metagenome (GOLD analysis project Ga0116230, IMG submission 88678) | Host-associated microbial communities from peat moss isolated from Minnesota, USA - S1T2_Fd - Sphagnum fallax MG | ecosystem: Host-associated > Plants > Peat moss > Unclassified | place... | reverse complement strand
TGCTGCTTATGGACGATGTGATGGATTCGGGTCTGTCCCTGAAGGAGGCGCGGACCATCGTGGCGGCGGCCGGCGCAAGCGAGGTTCTGACCGCCGTCTTCGCCCGCAAACCCTGGCCCGACCCGCGCCCGCCCTGCGACTTCGTCGCTTGGGAGGCGCCCGCTCGCTTCCTTGCGGGGTACGGCATGGACGTGGCCGGACTTGACCGGGGACGTCCCAACGTGGTCGCCTACGACGCGGAGACCTGACGACGCAGGCGTCCGCAGGCGCAAGGGGGCGTCAAAGCTTGAGCCGCCGCCCCAGGGGGCGCAGCCTGGGAAGCCTCGGCGCGCGCTCCGCCGCCGCCTGAGGAGCCGCCCCATGCGAAGGATGCGCCCATGACCGGCAAAACGGCGCCCGGCCCCTGCGTCCCAACCGCCCCCGTCGCCGGCGCGCCGGTTATGGACCCACGTCCTTCGGCTGAAGCGGTGATGCTGAGCTTCGAGATCGCCGCAGAGCGGTGCGAGGATCTCACCCCCTCGTCTACCACAGGCTCTTCCTCGATTGGCCTGAGCTTGAGGCCCTGTTCTGGCGCGAGCCCGTGCGACAAATCCAAGGGGAAATGTTGGCCAAGGCCATCGAAGCTCTGTTCGACTTCATCGGGGAACGGCGCTACGCCCACATGATGATCAGCAACGAGGCGGTGACCCACGACGGGTATGAGGTTCCGCCGGAGATTTTCGGGCGGTTCTTTCCCGCGATCCGTCAGGCTGTTCGCGACCTCCTGAATGAGGCCTGGACGCAGGCCATGGACACGGCATGGGACGCCCTGATCGCGGAGATCGACGGCTTCATCGCCAGGGCCTTCCCAGGGCGGACGGCGGCGGGCGCCCCCATAGGGGTCGTCCCTACGCTGGCTTAAGAAGCTCGCGCACCACCGCCTGCGCCTCCGGGCTCGACCAGTCCGCCTCGCCCTGGAAGGTCCCGCGCAACCGCCCCTCCCGGTCATAGAGCAGCGTCGTGGGGAACCCCTCAATGTGCGGCGTGACGGCCGAAGGTATGGCGAAGTGGGTGTCCTGATAGAACTCGAGAGGCGCGTGCGCGGCGATGAAGGCCCGCGCCTTTTCGGTCTGGGCCGGGCTGTCCGTCGAAAGGGCGATGACCTTCACCGGTTCGCCGAGGAACGCCTTCTGCAGCCCCGCCAGGGTGGGCATCTCCTTGACGCAGGGGGCGCACCACGTGGCCCAGAGATTGAGAACCACCGCCTGTCCCTCGAAGTCGGAGAGCTTCACCGACCGGCCCTGGCCGTCGACGAACGCGGCGTCGGGGTAGGTTGCGAATTGGGCGGGGACCTGAAGCTTGGCCATGGATCCGCGGGCGAGGGCGGCCATGGTCGGGGGCGCCTGCGTCGCGGGTTTGCACGCCGCCGCGCCAATGACGTATAGAGCGGCGATCACCCCAACGCTCAGGAAACTGCGGATCGCGGTCGTCCAGCCGAGACCCGGTCCCTTGGGCGGCACATCCGACGTTCCCCAGGGCTTCTTTCCACTCATGTCAACAAAAGCCTCCGAACCAACCAAGAGCGCGCCGTCCAAGGGCCAAAGCCTCTGGGGCGGCCGTTTTGAGACCAAACCCGCCGAACTGATGCAGGCGATCAACGTCTCCATCGGGGTGGACAGGAGGCTCGCCGAACAAGACCTGGCCGGATCTCGCGCGCATGCGGCGATGTTGCACAAGGTCGGCGTGCTCTCAAGCGCGGATGCGGCCTCCATCGCCGAAGGTCTGGATCGCATTGAGGCGGAGATCCTGAGCGGGGCCTTTCCGTTCAGGGACGAGTTCGAAGACATCCATATGAACATTGAGGCGCGCCTCGCCGAGCTCATCGGGCCGGCGGCGGGCCGACTTCACACGGCGCGCTCGCGCAACGACCAGGTGGCGGTGGATTTCCGTCTCTGGGTGCGCGCCGCGTGCGATCGGACGACGGCGGATCTTATGGCCCTCATCAGGTCCCTCCTCGCCAAGGCGGAAGCCAACCTGACAACCCTGATGCCGGGGTTCACCCACCTTCAACCCGCCCAGCCCATCACCTTCGCCCACCATCTCATGGCCTATGTGGAGATGTTCGCCCGCGATTGGGCGCGGTTCAAGGACGCGCGCGCGCGGATGAACGAGAGCCCCCTGGGCGCTGCGGCCCTCGCTGGCTCGCCCTTCCCCATAGATCGGGACGCGACCGCGTCGGCCCTCGGGTTCGCCCGACCCACCGCCAACTCCCTCGACAGCGTCTCGGACCGGGATTTCGCCCTCGAAGCGCTGTCGGCGGCGTCCATCTGCGCCCTGCATCTCTCGCGCCTGGCCGAGGAGATCGTGATCTGGACCACGCCGCAATTCGGCTTTGCGGCCCTGTCCGACGCCTTCACCACCGGCTCTTCCATCATGCCGCAGAAGCGTAACCCGGACGCCGCCGAACTGGTGCGCGCCAAGGCGGGACGTATCTTCGGGTCCCTCGCCCAGCTGACCATCGTCATGAAAGGGCTGCCCCTGGCCTATTCCAAAGACCTTCAGGAAGACAAGCCGCCTGTGTTCGACGCCTTCGACGCCCTTGAACTGAGCCTGCGGGCCATGGCGGGGATGGTGGATGATCTCACCCCTGGAACCGAGCGCATGGCCGCGGCCGCCGGCGGCGGCTACTCCACGGCGACCGACCTGGCCGACTGGCTGGTGCGCGCCCTGGACATGCCCTTCCGCGACGCCCACCATGTGACCGGCAGGACCGTCCGCCGGGCGGAGACCCTTGGGGTGGCCCTGGCCGATCTTCCCCTGGCCGAACTTCAGGCCATTGAACCCCGGATCACCCGGGACGTTTATAGCGTGCTCTCCCCGCAAAGCTCGGTGGAGAGCCGCACCAGCTACGGCGGCACCGCCCCGATCCGTGTTGCCGAACAGATCAATCGATGGAAGGCTGCGCTCCCATGAGCCATAGACCTCTGACGACGGCTGCCACTGCGCTTCTGGTCCTGGGGGCGATGACCCTTGGGGGCTGCGGCCGCCAGGGCGTGCTGCAACAGCCTGCGCCCCTGTTTGGGGATCAGGCGCGCGCCGATTACGCGGCCCGCCAGGCCGCCAAGGCGGCCCAGAACCCGGCCCAGGCCGGGGCCAAGGCCAAACCGGCCGCGGACGAGCCGGATCCGGACGCCGACAACGCGCCCCTCACCCGGCGTGATCTTCAGGCGCCGTCGCAGAGGAACGTGCCCATCAGCAAAGAGCCCATCCTCGGCGTTCCCGATCTGAGCGGTCCGACGCCGTCCATGTCTCCGCCCGGCGCACGCTGATCCGCGAGGGATGGACCACTTCAAGGAGCGTTCCCTATCCGAAGCCGATGGGGGAGGAACAGAGCTTCTCTGCGAAGGGACGCCCCTTCGCGCCATAGCCGAGGCCGTGGGTACGCCGGTCTATGTCTACGCCTCTGCGACCCTTGAGCGTCACTATCGCGTCTTCCAAGAGGCCTTCGTCCGGCGCAGACCCGCCATCGCCTATGCGGTTAAGGCCAATCCCAATCTCGCCGTCATCGCCACCCTGGCCCGCCTGGGCGCAGGAGCCGACACCGTATCGGAGGGCGAGATCCGGCGCGCCCTGGCGGCAGGGGTCGCACCGGAGAAGATCGTCTTTTCAGGGGTCGGCAAGACCGACGCGGAGCTGGCCTTCGCTTTGCAGGTGGGCGTGGCGCAGATCAACGTCGAATCCGAACCCGAGCTCGACCGCCTCGCCGCGGTCGCTTCAAGCCTCGGCGTGCGCGCGCCCATCGCCATCCGCGTCAACCCCAATGTGGGCGCCGGCGGTCATTCCAAGATCTCCACTGGCAGGATGGAGGACAAATTCGGCGTCTCCTTTAGCGAGGCTGAGCGGCTTTACGCCCGCGCGTCAGCCTCAACCGCCTTTCAGGCTCTTGGCGTCGCCTGCCACATCGGCAGCCAGATCACCGACCTTTCGCCCATGCGCGAGGCGTTCGCGCGCATGCGGACCCTTGTGGAGCGCCTTCGCGGAGCGGGGCGTTCGGTGTCGCGTCTCGATCTTGGGGGCGGGCTAGGGGTTCCCTACTTCAACGCCCCCACGCCGCCCGAGCCCACGGCGTTCGCCGCCATGGTGGAGGACGTGCTCGCGGGCCTGGACATCGACCTCGCCTTTGAACCCGGCCGGGTCATTGTGGCCAACGCCGGCGTGCTGGTCTCTCGGGTGATTCACGTCCACCAGCGCCCTGAGGGGCGCCGGTTCCTTGTGGTGGACGCGGCTATGAACGATCTCATTCGTCCCGCCATGTACGAGGCGTTTCACGACATTCGCCCCCTTCGCCGCCGTTCCGGCGTCGAGGCGTTTTTGGACTACGACGTGGTCGGTCCCGTGTGCGAGACTGGCGACACCTTCGCCCGCGGACGGGCCCTGCCGGCCCTAGAAGCGGGGGATCTTATCGCCTTCATGACCGCCGGCGCCTACGGGGCCGCCATGGCGAGCGAATACAACTCCCGCCTCCTGGCGCCTGAAGTGCTCGTGCGCGGGGAGGCCTACGCCGTGGTGCGGCCGCGGCCGACCTATGAGGCTATGCTTGAGCGCGAAGACGCCCCGCCCTGGCTTGCGCCGCCTGGCGCGCCCGCAGGGAGCGCTGAAGCGCACGGCTCCCCGAAAAGCCCCCTGCGGAACGCCCGTCCCTGAAAACCGCCGACCGAGCAGGCGCCAAGGGTCAGGACTGCGGCATTGATGTCCCTCAGCCCTCGTATGCGCCTCTTGGGGCAGGCGTAAACTTGCCGTTAACCCGACGCACGACGATACAGGCGTGCGGCGTCCGCGAGGACCGCGCGGAGCGCAATTTAGGGGTCTGGGTTATGATGGCACGCTGGTTCGTCGAACATCCGAGGTCGGTGGGCGAGACCTACCTTGAGCACCTGCGCTCCGCCTACGGGTTCGCCGGCGTCCTCGCCCTCGCCGCCCTCGCGTGCGCCGTCCATGGTCTCGCACCGGCGCTGTTTCAGCGGACCGGGTCGGGCCTCGTCAAACGCCTCCATGATCGGATGCTGGTCAGCCGCACCCGCTTGCGCCCGGTTTCGGAGCCGCAGGCGCCGGCGCAGCACGAAGCACAGGCGCAGCTTTGGGCGGATTACGCCATCTAGGGAACGCCCCCTAACCTGGGCGGCCCCAAGCCGTCCCAGGCTGAGGCGCGCCCCTGACGCCCCGGAGACGCCCTTGAGACGCCCCTGAGACGGCGCCAGGCGGGGGGCCCCGGGCGATCGGACCCCAAGCGCGCGACGCTCAGCCCTCTTGGGTCTTCTTCTCGTCGGCGAAGCGCGTGATGCCTTCCATGACGAGCGCGCGGGCGGCCTCCGCGTCGCGCCAGCCCAGGAGCTTGACCCATTTGTTGGGCTCAAGGTCCTTATAGTGGGTGAAGAAGTGCTCGATCTGTTGGAGGGTGATCTCCGGCAGGTCCGTGTAGTTGTGCACTTTTTCGTAGCGCCGGGTGAGGTGGGCTGAGGGCACCGCCAGGAGCTTCTCGTCTTGCCCGGCCTCATCCTCCATCAGGAGCACGCCAACGATGCGGCAGCTCATGACTGCGCCGGGGATGATCGCCCGGGTGTTGGCGACGATCACGTCGCACGGATCGCCGTCGCCGGAGAGGGTGTTGGGGATGAAGCCGTAATTCCCCGGATAGCGCATGGAGGTGTAAAGAAACCGGTCCACGACCAGGGCGCCGGCGGCCTTATCCATCTCATATTTGATGGGCTCGCCGCCGATGGGCACTTCGATGACGACATTCACGTCGTAGGGCGCGTTCTTTCCATGAGAGATGGCGTCAAGGCGCATCGGGTCTCTAAGCCTCGTTAGGGGGTAAGTGATAATGCGCCGAAGGCGCGCTGGAAATCAGCGGGTAGGAACGGGATGTTCGCCGCGATAGTCGTAAAAGCCGCGTCCGGCCTTTTTGCCGAGCCAGCCGGCCTCAACGTACTTCACGAGCAGAGGACAGGGTCGGTATTTGGAGTCCGCCAGACCGTCGTGCAGGACGTTCATGATGGCCAGGACCGTATCGAGGCCGATGAAATCGCCAAGCTCAAGGGGTCCCATGGGATGGTTCGCCCCAAGGCGCATGGCGGTGTCGATGTTCTCCACCGTCCCTACCCCCTCGTAGAGGGTGTAGATAGCCTCGTTGATCATGGGCACGAGGACGCGGTTGACGATGAAGGCGGGAAAGTCCTCAGCGTTAGCCGTGGTCTTGCCGAGGGATTTGGCGAACTGGCTGGCGGTTTCGTAGGTGTCCACATCCGTGGCGATGCCGCGGATGATCTCCACGAGCTTCATGAGGGGGACCGGATTCATGAAGTGCAGGCCGATGAACCGTTCCGGCCGATCCGTGGTGGACGCCAGGCGGGTGATGGAGATGGAGGAGGTGTTGGAGGCCAGCAGGGTGCGCGTGCCGAGATGCGGCGCGAGGCTTCTAAAAATTGCCTTCTTCACCTCTTCGTTTTCCGTAGCGGCTTCAATAATCAGGTCCGAAGCGCCTACGGCGCCAAGGGCGTCGGTGGGCTTGATGCGGCTGAGGGCGTCCTGCATCTGCTCGATGGTGACCATGCCGCGGGCAACCTGGCGGTTGAGGTTCTTGGTGGTCAAGGCGATGCCCGCGGCGATGCGCTCCGGCGCCACGTCATGCAGGGCTACCTCGTAGCCGGCCAGGGCGCATACATGCGCAATGCCGGCGCCCATCTGTCCGGCGCCGACGACGCCAACTGTCTTGATTTCAGCCATTCCGGTAGGCCTTCTCGTGTCTTGTCCGAGTGAATGTCCCGCCCCGGCGCGGTTTGTGAGACTGTCGATGTCTATGGTTAGATCGTTGCTGCGTTGCACACAAGATTGTGCCTGACGGAAACGAACCATGCCATAGTTGCGACTACGGACCTTACTCTAGCAAGGTTCGCGCCAACTGTGGGGCGTCCCGCCGCAGCCCCCTTCAAAGGTATGCGCCTATAGGGCGCACCCGAGGGCGTTACGCGTTTGCGAGAGCGCTGAGACGGGCGTAGGCGCCCGCCTGACCGACAAGCTCCGCATGCCGTCCCTCCTCCACGACCCGGCCGTCCTGGAAGACAAGGATGCGGTCCGCGCCCCTGATGGTGGAGAGGCGATGGGCGATGACGATGGTGGTGCGCCCGCGCATCAGCGCCGTCGTCGCGTCCGCCACAAGGCGCTCGGTCTCCATATCGAGGGAGGATGTGGCCTCGTCGAGGATCAGGATGGGCGCCGCCGTCAGGAAGGCCCTGGCGATGGCGACCCTCTGGCGTTCTCCGCCGGAGAGCTTGATACCCCGTTCTCCGACGAGGGTTTCAAACCCCCTGGGCAGGCGCTGGATGAACTCAAGGGCGCGCGCCCGACGGGCCGCCTCCTCCACCTCTGCGAAGGGCGCGTCGGGCCGAGCGTAGGCTATGTTCTCGAAAATGGTGCGGTGGAAGAGGGCGGGATCCTGGGGGACCACGGCGATGGCCTGGCGAAGGGAACTTTGGGCCACGGAGGCCACGTCGACCCCGCCGATGAGGATGCGGCCGCCGTCGAGGTCGTAAAGCCTCTGGATGAGCTTGACGAAGGTCGACTTCCCCGAGCCCGTGGGCCCCACTAGGGCCACCCGCTCCCCAGGCTCGATAGTGAGGTGGAAATCCTCGTAGAGGGGAGCCGATTGTCCGCGATAGCGGAAGGTGACGGCGTCGAACACGATGGAGAGGGGACCCGCGCCGGGCGTCAGATCAAGCGGCGGCGCGCCGGAGCGATCGGCGATCTGGGGTGGGGTGCGCATGTAGGCCGCCACGTCCAGGGTGTCGTCGAGCCCCTTCTGCAGCATCCGGGTTATCTCCCCGAAATTGCGCATGTACCCGCTCATGAGCATGAAGGAGGTTATGGCGAAGGCCACATCGCCCGGCCGGGCCTGACCCTGCGCCCAGGCGTAGACCAGGATCCCCGTCAACCCGGCCTGCAAGGCCAGCAGCATGAAATTCTGGGCCATGCCCACGGTGTTGAACCGGTTCCAGGTCTTGATGGCCGCCGCGCGCCAGGCCGACGTCGTCTCCGCAAAGCGCGCGGCTTCCCGCTCTTCAGCACCGAAACTCTTCACCGCCACGTTGCCCCCGAAGGAATCGGCCAAGGCGGCGCCGATCTTCGAATCGAGGGCGTTGGAGCGCAGGTTGGCCGGCCGGATGTAGCGGATGGCGGCGAGGACGTTGAAGGCCACGAAAAAGGCCACGAGGAGGATACAGAAAAGACCCGCCAGGGGCCAGCGGAACGCCATGGAGACGGCGAGGCCGGAGAGGACCAGAACCGTGGGCCCGAGCATGGGAATAAGGGCGTCGGACACTGAATCATAGCCCCACATGGCCCGGCTCACCCGGCGAACGGTGGCGCCGGCGAAGGTGTCCCCGTGCCATTCCGAAGAAAAGGACTGAACCCGTTCGAACGCCGCATTGACCAGACGCTCCATGTTCACCGCGGAGAAACGGTTCAGCACGCGAAAGGCGCTGGAGCGGGCTATGAAATAAAGCCCGTAGAGTGCAGACAGGCCCGCCCAGGCCCGCCAGGCCGTCAGGGCGACGCGGTTGGGTGCGGAAACCGCGTCGATGAGGCCTCCGGCGGCCCAGGGAATGCACAGGTCGCAGCCGGTGGCCACAAGCATCAGGGCGAGGATGACGACAAAGCGCACCTTATCGCGCATCCACGCGCGCCAGATGAACCCCAAGACCGCGCCGTTGCCAAGGACGCGGCCGTCCACAACGGGCCTGGCGCGCCGTCCGTCCGCCTCGTCTTCATGCAGATCAACCATCTCCACCCCGCTTCCCAAGTCATAAACCCTTGAGCCCCTGGACGGGAGGGCGACACGGCGGCTGGGTGAAAAAACGCGCGCGGCCGCAGACGATGCGGGGGGACCGCCGTCAACGCCGCCCTTAGTCTTGGGGGATTAGGCCTGCGGCGCGGGGCGCCGGGTCCGACCCAGCCCGCGGGTGCGAGCAACGGAGACCAGCTCAACCAGGCGCGCGTAGGAGCCCATCCCGTCAGGTTGGTGCGGCTGCATCACGCCCGTGAAGGCGAAGTTCAAGATGGCGTTGTTGAGGGTCGACCGGGTGTTCATGTGGGCGTCTCCTTGACCAGCTTCAGAGCCAGAAAGAGACGCGGAGCCGACTACTTGGGAAACCTGCCCTCCGAGTCGTCAGCGCGCCTGGCTCCTATGTGACATTTTCGTGAAAAAAAGCAAGAAATAATTCCGTGTTCGGATCAAAAACACCTGGCGAAACGCCGGAGCGCGCCTCGACGCCTCAGGGTTTTCCTGCGACCTGAGAAGGCTAACAAATTGAGTTTGATAAGATCTTTAGATTTAGGCGCGGGCGGCGGGTAATCCGCGCGCGCCATGAGGCATGGCGCCGCACGCGCCTGGACGTCGCGCCAAGACGGGTCGGTTCGACGTAAAACCCCTTGCGGCCGGTCAGGCGCGGCGCGTAAGGGGGCGCAAAAAAGCCGCGGCCGCCTCAGGCGACCGCGGCTTGCGGCAGACGCCGCTGGCCTTGACCCCCGGCAGGCGCGTTTAGGCGGCCTTGCCGAAGGAGAGATCTTCGTAGCGTTTCAGATGGTGATCCACAGAGCCGAGCTGACCTTCGATCATGGTCGCCCGCTTGAAGTAGTGGCCGATGAACATCTCATCGGTCATGCCCATGCCGCCAAAGAGCTGAATAGCGCTCTGGCCGAGGAACTTATTGGCGCGCCCGACCTGAACCTTGGCGGCCGAGATAGCCTTGGCGCGCTCGGCGTCCGGCTCGGCGAGTTTGATGGTGGCCATGTAGGTCATGGAGACCGACTGCTCGAGGCCCATGAACATGTCCACCATGCGGTGCTGAATAACTTGGAAGGAGGCGATGGGAACCCCGAACTGCTTGCGCTGCTTGGTGTACTCAAGGGTGCCTTCATGCAGCTTGCGCTGAACGCCCACGGCCTCGGCGCACAGGGCGGCGATCGCTTCGTCGGTGACTTTCTCCACAAGGCCATACCCGTCCTCGGCGATGAGGGCGTCGGCGCCGACGGATACGCCTTCGAGGTAGACTTCAGACGCGCTCTGACCGTCGACGGTGGGATAGTCGCGGGTGGTGACGCCCTTGGCGCCCTTCTCGATCAGGAAGACGCCAACGCCGCCGTGATCGCGCTGAGATCCGCCTGTCCGGGCGGTGACGATGAGGTGGCTGGCGTAGGGAGCGGCGATGACCACCGCCTTGTGGCCGTCCAGAACCCAACCTGAGCCGTCCTTGCGGGCCGTGGTCTTGATGTCCGCAAGATTGTACCGGCCTTGGGGTTCGGCGTAGGCGAACGCGATCACCGCCTCGCCGGCGATGATCTTGCCAATGGTCTCCTCGGCGCCGGCATAGGCCCCATGCTTGAGGAAGCCTCCGCCGATGACGACCGTGGAGAGATAGGGCTCGATCACGAGGGCTTTGCCGAACTCCTCCATGACGATCATGTTCTCCACCGGCCCGCCGCCGAGGCCGCCGTGCTCCTCGGAGAAGGGCGCCCCGAGGATTCCAAGCTCCTCGGCGAACGCCTTCCAAACCTGTGGACGCCAGCCGGCGCCCGACTTCACCACACCCTTGCGGGTCTCGAAGTCGTAGTGGTCCTGAAGGTAGCTGGCGACGGTGTCGCGCAGCATGGATTGTTCTTCGGTGAAGCTGAAGTCCACGGCGGCGTTTCCCTTTTAGCGCGGCGTTGTGTCGACCGGTCTATAGTCTCGCCTCCTAGAGGCCCAAAACCATTTTGGCGATGATGTTGCGCTGGATCTCGTTGGACCCTCCGAAGATCGACGTCTTTCGCGTGTTGAAGTAGGTCGGCGCAGCGCGGTTGGCGAAATCGGGCCCGATGGGAAGGGCGTTGGCGCCTTCGATGGGGAACCCGCGGAAGTAGGGCGCGCCGTAGTGTCCCGCCGCCTCAAGGACGAGCTCGGTGAGGCGTTGACCCACTTCAGTCCCCTTGATTTTCAGCAGGCTGGATTCGACCCCCGGCCCCTTGCCCGCGCTCTCGCCCGCCAGGGTGCGGAGTTCGGTATACTCAAGGGCCGCGAGATCGATCTCAAGCTCGGCCACCTTACGCTTGAAGAGGGGGTCTTGAATGAGCGGCCCGCCGGCGTCTGACGTCTCCGTGGACGCGATGGCGCGCAGGCGCTCGATGCCGCGCTTGGAGCGGGCGACGCCGGCGATGCCGGAGCGCTCGTGAGCGAGGAGAAACTTGGCGCATGTCCAGCCCTTGTTCTCTTCGCCGACGCGGTTCTCCACGGGAACCTTCACGTTCTCAAGAAAGACTTCGTTGACCTCATGACCGCCGTCGATGGTGATGAGGGGGCGTACGGTGATGCCGGGGGTCTTCATATCGATGAGGAGGAAGCTGATGCCCTCCTGTTTCTTGGCCGTGGGATCGGTGCGGACCAGGAAAAAGCCCCAGTCGGCGTGCTGGGCAAGGGTGGTCCAGGTCTTCTGGCCGTTGACGAGGTAATATTCCTTTCCGTCGTCGCCCTTGATGCGCTCAGCGCGGGTGGTGAGGCCGGCCAGGTCGGATCCGGCGCCGGGCTCGGAGTAACCCTGGCACCACCAGACGTCGCCATTATAGGTCGCCGGGAGGAAGGTCTTCTTCTGCTCCTCGGTGCCGAAGGCGATGATCACGGGCGCGACCATGTTGATGCCGAAGGGGAGGACGGGAATGGTGTCGGCCCGGGCCTGCTCCTCGGACCAGATATACTTCTGTGTGGGGGTCCAGCCCGTGCCGCCCCAGGCCTTGGGCCAGGAGACCGCCACCCATCCCTTTTTCGCGAGGATCCGATGCCAGCTGAGGTAGTCTTCCTTGGCGAGCTCTTCGCCCTCATCCTGTTTGCCGCGGAGGCTTTCGGGATAGTGGGTCGCGAGGAAGGTGCGAACCTCTTCGCGGAAGGCCACGTCTTCGGGCGAGAAATCCAGGTTCATAGGGCGATCTCCGGACAGAGCGCGCGCCGCGGGACAGCGGCGGTTAAAGGCGAAAAGATGATAGGGGCGCGCCTCGGCATTGCAAGATTGACGTTCGCGTAAACGGAAGGACATTTCGTTATTTCTCGCTCCTGAGACCCGGGCGCGCGCTGGCGGGCGGGCTCAGAAATTGCTATTCCTTCCAGGGCATGATGAGCCGCGCCCCCTCCATCGCCACGCCTTGCGTCAAGGTCTGCGTCGTGGACGGCGAGAGCGGGCTCTGCCTCGGGTGCTTCCGGACCCTGAAGGAAATCGCGACCTGGGGCGCCCTCGAGGCGGAAACCCGCGCCGCCGTTATGGCGGACCTCGATGGCCGCCGATCGCGCATCGCGCCCGAAAAGCTCGGCCTCGTCCGCTAGTTCCCGCTTCAACCCCGGCGCGGCGCGGCGCGATTCATCAGATGAAAACCGCCCCAGGCTTACAAGGGGCGACGGACCGAGAAGCGGTCTTCTGGGGCGAACGTCCATGCTGCTCAAGGAAAGCGCCGTCCTGGTCATGGCGACAGTCTGCGCCGTCGCCGCCGGCGGAGGCGTGATGGCCCTCGGCGCACGCTCCCTGGCGCACGCCGACGCCCAGATCCCGACGGCTGGCGAGGGCCGGGTGGCGAAGGCGGCCGACGGCCATTTCTGGGCGCGGGCGGATGTGGACGGCGCCGACGTGCGATTCCTCGTGGACACCGGCGCGAGCGTGGTCATGCTGACCCCCGCCGACGCGGAGCGTCTGGGGGTGGATCCCAAAGAGCTGCGCTACACGCGCCCCGTGGCCACCGCCGCCGGCGACCAGCGCGGCGCGGCGGTCATGCTTGACCATGTGGCCATCGCCGGCGCCCGCGTGGACCATGTGGAGGCTATGGTGATCCCAAAAGGCCTGCCCGCGTCCCTCCTCGGCATGAGCTATCTTGGCCGTCTCTCCAGTTTCAAGGCGACCCCTCAGAGCCTGGTCCTCGACCGCTAGGGCCACAGCCCTGCCTTGCGCCCTTGATCTTGAGAGGCGCCTGCGCGCCGGCCCCTCGGTCGCCGCCTCCACCGCGCCTCAGGGTCTTCTCGGCAATAGGTATTTTCCGACGCTGCCCCCGAGGTGAAATCTATCGGACATTCGGCTCAGGCGCGGAGGCTAATGCCTCGGCGCGTCTGTGAATAGTGAGCGCGGCTGCGGCTCAATGTTCGTCACATGAGAGCCTGAGGACACGAAATGATTGGCAAGGCGCACGGCCCTCTTCGCGGGCCATCCTCCCACAGGCGTCTTTTTGCGGCGCTGTGCGCTGGCGCATCCCTCGCCGCGTCCGGGGCTTTAGCCGACCAACCCCACGCCGAGGCGGCCGTCAGCCGCGCCGACGGACGCATCGAAATGGCCGCCCGCCAGGCCGGCGTCGCGCCCGGGCAGAGTGATGAAACCTTCGCCCTGGCCCGCCAGAAGCTCGAAGCGGCGAAGGGCGCCCTGGCCTCGGGCCGCGAGGATCGGGCGGAGATGCTCGCCGATGAGGCGTCCCTGCTGGCGGACCTCACCGTGGAGAAGGCCAAACTGGCGGCCCTGATGACGAGCCGCGACCTCGTGGCGACCGCCGCCGGCCTTTCCCCGCAAGCCCAGTAAGAGACCCACCCCATGACCATCGCGCGATCAACCCTTCTCATGCCTGCGGCGGCGGCTCTTGCAGTCCTATCCGGCTGCTCCACCGTCTCCCCCAACCCGACCATCGTCGACGCCCAGGCGCGACTTTCCGCGGCCTATAGCGACAAGATGACCGCCGAGCGCGGCCAGGGGGATCTGGCCAACGCCCGAACGGCCCTGGGCGCGGCGCAGAGCGACTGGGCGAAGGGAGAGAAGGAGACCACTGATCATGAGGTGGCCATGGCCGCCACCTATATGGACCTCGCCGAGACCCGGGGCCGCCAAGCCCAGGTCGAGCAGGACACGGTGCGTTTGAAGAATCTCGCTCAGATCGCGGAGAAAAATCAAACCATCGCCGGACAGGACCAGCAACTCGCCGCCAAGGACCGTGAGCTCGCCTCCAAGAGCCAACAGATCGCGTCCAAGGACGAGGAGCTCACCGACGCCCGCTCGCAATTGCGGGTCTACAACATGAAGATCTCCGCCATCGGGGCGACCATGGTGCTCGACGACGTGAGCTTCGAGACGGGGAAATCCGACCTTCTCCCCGGCGGCGTCAACCGCATGCAGGCCCTGATCAACTACCTGCGGCTCAGTCCCGACACCCAGGTGCGGATTGAAGGGTTCACCGACAACGTCGGCTCAGCCGCGTACAATCAGGCGCTCTCCCTCGCCCGGGCCGAAGCCGTCAAGGCGACCCTGACCGGGGCGAGTATCGACCCGAGCCGTATCGCGACCGTCGGCTCGGGCTTCGCCAACCCGGTGTCCACCAACGACACCGAAGCGGGCCGCCAGTCCAACCGCCGTGTGGAGATAACCCTTCTCAAGCAGCCCGGGGCCTGACGACCCCGCCTCGTTGGCAGGGCGGCGGGGTTCGCTGAGGCGAGCGGTTAGGGATCAGCGCCCCACGAACCGCCCGGGGCGGCGCTCCGAGACGGCCTTCACCCCTTCTTTGAAGTCCTCCGTGCGCATGAGGCGAGCCTGCTGAGCAAACTCTCGCGCCGTGGCCGCGACGAAGGCGTCCGCAAGGCCCTCGCGCGCCAGGGCTCGGGTGGCGCGCACCGCCAAGGGCGCGGCGGCGGCGATTTCCTGGGCTAGGCCGAGGGCGGCGGCGGTGAGATCCTCAAGGGGCGCAAGGACGTCCGCAAGGCCCCACGCCAGGGCCTCCTCGCCCCGGATGCGTCTGGCGGTGAGGAACATAAGGTCCGCCTTCTGGCGTCCGATGAGGCGCGGCAGGGTGTGACTGAGCCCGAACCCGGGATGAAAGCCCAGGGCCACGAAGTTGGCGCAAAACCGCGCCTCAGGCGCCGCCACGCGAAAGTCGCAGGCGAGCGCAAGACCAAGGCCTGCGCCGACGGCGGCGCCCTGAACGGCGGCGACAATGGGCTTTGCGGTTCGAAAAAGCCGCGCCGCTTCCTGATAAAAGGGGCTTATCCCGGCGCCCTCGCCGCTGGCGAGCCCCCGCGGCTGCGCCAGGTCCGCCCCGCCGCAGAACGCCCGCCCTTCAGAGGCCAGGACCACGGCGCGGCAGCGCTCGTCCCCATCCAGCGCTTCGAGGGCGTCGGCGAGGGCTTTAATGAGGGCCGTATCGACGTGGTTGTTGGGAGGGCGCGCGATGGTGAGCTGCGCCACGGCGCCCGACCAGGTCAGGCGAAGGTCCTCCACGCTGCCCTGGGTCATCGGCCTGTCCCCAGAAGGTTGCGGGCCACGACCCAGCGATGAACCTCGGATGGTCCGTCATAGATGCGCATGTTGCGGGCCTGGGCGTGGAGAAGGTGGAGAGGAAGCTCCTTGGTCATGCCCATGGCGCCATGGAGCTGCATGGCCCGGTCTGTGGTCTCCCAGGCGAGCTCGGTGGCGAAAACCTTGATCATAGAGATCTCATTGCGCACGTCTCGGCCCCTATCGAGCTTCCAGGCGCAGTCATAGGTCATCAGCCGACAGGCATGGATCTTGGTGGCGGCGTCCGCCACCCACCACTGAACGGTCTGACGCTCCGAAAGGGGCGCCCCGAAGGTTTTCCTCTGGGGCGCGAAGTCGATCATCATGTCCAGGGCCCGCTGCGCGATCCCGATGCACCAGGCCGCCATCTCCATGCGCCGGGTCCCAAGGCGAAGCTGCATGGGCGCGAACCCGCCCCCCTCGGTCCCCAGAAGCTTCCAACCCTCCACGCGGCAGTCCTCAAGGACGACCTCATAGGTGAAGGCGCCGCCGATCATGGGGATGCGCCTTAGGACGTTGAACCCAGGCGTCCCCTTGTCCACCAGGAAGGCGGAAACCCCGCGGCGACCGCCCTTCTCCTTATCGGTGACGGCCATGACGATCGTGAAGTCCGCCTCCGCGGCCCGGCTGGTCCAGATCTTGCGCCCGTTGAGGATCCAGTCCTCCCCGTCCCGTTCCGCCCGGGTGATCATCCCGGAGGGATCCGCCCCCGCGCCGGGCTCGGAGATGCCAATGGCGGAGATGGTCTCTCCACGGGCGTAGGGGGCTAGATACTGGGCCCTCTGACGCGCATTCACCGTGGCCATGAGCATGCGCAGGTTCGGCGAGTCCGGCGGCAGGGTGTAGGGGGTGACGGTCTTGCCCATCTCCTCGTTCACCCCCACGAGGGCCACGGCGGGAAGATCATGGCCCCCCATCTCCTCAGGGGCGTCCAGGCCCCACAGGCCGAGCTCTCGAGACCGGGCGTCGATGGCCTCCCGCTCCTCCTTTTTCAGATAGACGCCGCCGCCCGACGCCTCGCGGTCCAGGACCGAGGCCTCCAGCGGCATAAGTTCCGCCTTGACGAACTTGGCCACCAGGTCCTTGAGCATCCGGTGCTCTTCGCTGAGTTCGAAGTCCATGACTGACATCCTTACGGACGGTAGCGACGAGCGGTTAGGTAAGCTAACTATCGGCGAAGGGGCGCAAACCTGTCAAACCACAGGGGCGGTCTCCATAAGGCGCAGGGAGGCGGAGTGACGGGCGTGGCGCAAACTAAGACTTTAGAGACCACAGCGACGGGTCCCCTCAAAGGGGTCAAGATCCTCGACCTGACGAGCGTGGTGTTCGGCGCCTACGCCACCCAGATGCTCGGCGATCTCGGCGCCGAAGTGGTCAAGGTGGAAAGCCCCGCCTCCGGACGGGGCGAGGGCGGCGACATCATGCGCTGGGCGGGCGCGACCCCTGAGGGCGCGCCAACGGATCTTGGCCCCATTTACATGACCATCAACCGCAACAAGCGCTCGACCCTCATCGACCTCGCCACGCCCCACGGCCATAAGGCCTTGCGCAAGATGATCCTCTGGGCCGACGTCTTCGCCGCGAGCGTGCGCTATGAGGGCCTCAAGCGTCTCGGCCTTTCCTATGAAGACGTGGCGAGGCTCAAACCGGAGATCATCTACGCCCACGGTTCGGGCTACGGGGCTGAGGGTCCCTATGGGGGTGAGCCGGCTTACGACGATCTGATCCAGTCGGCCTCGGGCCTTGCGGATCTCCTTCCCCGGGTCGACCAAGACCCTACGCCGCGTCTCCTGCCCACCCTCGTGGCCGACAAGGTTGCGGGCCTCTTCATGACCCAGGCCATCCTCGCCGCCCTCCTGCACAAGGAGCGCACGGGGGAGGGACAGTTCGTCGAAATCCCCATGTTCGAAACCCTGACGAGCTTCAACCTGGCCGAACATCTCTTCGGGCACGTGTTCGATCCACCCACAGGCCCCTACGCCTACACCCGCGTGGCGACGGCCAACCGCAAACCCTTCCAGACCCTGGACGGCTACATCGGCCTTCTGCCCTACAACGATCTGCAATGGCGCCAGTTCTTCGCGGTGGCGGGATGGACCGACACCATCGGCGCCGATCCCCGCTTCGCCACGCAGAAGGCGCGGTCGGCCAATGCGGCGGCCCTATACGGCCTCCTAGAGACCGTCACGCGCACCCGCACCACGAAGGCCTGGCTCGACGCCCTCAAGCCCCTCAACATCCCCGTGACGCGCACCAACCGCCTCGAGGACCTCATGGACGATCCGCATCTGAAGGCGGTGGGCCTGTTTGAGCGCTACGAACACCCCCATGCGGGCCCCTACGTCGCCATGCGTCCGCCCCTCCGCTTCTCCAAGACCCCAGCCAATATCCGCCGCCACCCGCCGAGGCTGGGCGAACACACGGCCGAGATCGAGGCTGAGATGGGCGTGTCCGCCAACGCGGCTGACGCCGGCGATGCTTGAGCGCAGATCCCCCTGGACGCAAGGCCGTCCTTGCCGCCTCGACTAGTGGTAGGCGCTAGGCAGGCCGTCGTCCGGCTTGGCGTAGCGGTCGCGAAGCTCAAGGCCTCGCGTGCGCTGCGGTTGAGCCACGCCGGCGATGAAGACCGCCTCAGGGTAGGTCGCGGTCTCAAGGGGGTCTCCGCTCCAGATCACGAGATCCGCCTCCTTGCCCGCCTCCAAGGAGCCCAGATGATCGGAAAAGCCCCAGATCTTGGCAGGATTGAGGGTCAGGGCGGCCAGGGCGTCGCCATAGGCGAGGCCGTTGGCCACAGCGGTTCCGGCGTTGAAGCGGGCCTGGCGGAGGTTGTCGAAGTCGCGACTGCCCTCAATGGCCACAAGGACCCCTGCGGCCTTCAGGCGGGCTGCGTTATCGAGGCGCGAGCCGAGGCTGTCGAACTCCACGGGCAGATCCGCCTCCGTGTCGATGAGGACCGGCGTCCCTGAAGCCGCCAGCTCAGGCGCCACGATCCAGCCCTCTTCCGCCCCTTCGATAATGAGGCGCACCCCTTCGGCTTTGGCGATCTTCAGAACCTGACGGATGTCGGCGGCCCGGTGCACGCGGACGAGGAGGGGCGTCTTGCCCTCGATCACCGGCGCCAGGGCTTCAAGGTCGCCCTTGGAGAGGTCGAAGGTCCGGCTTTGTCCCCGCTCATAGGCGGCCCGGCGCCCGAGGTAGGCCCGGGCGTCGTCCAGGGCTTCGCGCAGGAGAATGAGGGAGGACGCGTGCGCCCCGGTGGTGCGCGCGGCGTCGGCGCCAAGATCGGCCACCATCCCCGCATGGGTTTTGAACACCGGATCCGGATCATCGGCGGAAAGGCGAACCGCCGCGGCCTGCCCGGCGAAGAGGGACGCCGACGGGCTGAGGCCGTCGCCGGCGCCGGCGGTGTCGGCCTCGGCCGCCTCCTCGGCGTCTCCCCCATAGCCGCGGCCAGCCACCGGCGTGACCACCGCCCGGGTGATCCCGCCCTGTCGGGCGAGGGGGATGAGGGTCGAGGCGGGGTTGACCCCGTAGGCGACGTCGAAATCAGCGCCAAGACGACCGCCTGCGCTGTCGTCCCGGGTCTCGCGCACCCCGTCGATTTCCGCGACGGTGAGATTGGTGGACGCGGCGACGAAACCGGGCGTCACCACGCGGCCTGCGGCGTCGATCACCTGGGCGCCCGAGGGCGCGGCGCCGTGGGCGGTGACGGAGACGATCTTGCCGCCCCGGACGACGACGGTGGCGTCCTCAACCCGCCCCTGGGGCCCAAGGGTCTCGGCGCGGGCGTGGACGATGGCGAGGACGCCGCCTGACGCCGGTTCAGCGGCGTTGCCGGCCGGGGCAAAGGCCAGTAATCCGGCGGCGGCGCAGAGGGCTAGGCGGCTCATTGGAAGGCTCCTTCGCCGGGCTGGCCGAGCTCAAAGTCCGACTTAGGCTGACGGCGCGGATCAAACCGGTCGAAGGCCGTCGCCCCATCGATGTAGACCGTGTCGGCCTTAGCGTAGACGGAGAACGGATCGGCGCTCCAGATCACCACGTCCGCCATCTTCCCAGGCTCAAGGGTGCCGGTCTGGTCGAGAACGCCGATGGCCTTGGCGGGGTTGGCGGTGATCCAGGCGATGGCTTCGGCGCGGGTGATGTGAAGACCGATCCGGTTGCCCGCCGCCATGGCGATGCCCGCCTCCTGGTTGAGATGCTGGGTGATGATGGGATCGTCGGAGTGGATCACCACGCACACGCCGCCCCTGTGGGCCAGGGCCGCGTTGGCCTCAATGCCGTCGAGGGACTCCATCTTAAAGTTGGCCCAGTCCGCCCAGGTGGCGATGCAGATCCCCTCCTTGGCCAGGAGGGGCGCGATTTTGTAGGCCTCCGAGGCGTGGTGGAACATGGCGATGTGGAAGCCGAACTCGTGGCTGATGGCGATCATGGTCGCCATCTCGTCGGCGCGGTAGCAGTGGTTCTGGATCCGGATGTCGCCGTTCAGGACGCCCATGAGGGTGTCCAGGGTGAGATCACGCTTGGGCGGTTCCGCCTTTTCGCCGCGCGCCGCCTTGGCGTGATACTCGTCCCAGCGGCGCTTATAGTCCGCCGCGTCGATCCAAGCCTTGCGATAGCCGGCCACATTGCCCATGGCCGTGGACGGCGCCCGGCCCTTGGAGCCGTAAACCCGCTTCGGGTTCTCCCCGCACGCCATCTTCAACCCGTAGGGCGCCCCAGGAAACTTCATGGCCGAGACGGTGATCGCGGGAATATTTTTAACGATGGCCGCCCGGCCGCCGAAGAGATTGCCTGACCCCGGCAGAACCTCAAGGGTCGTCACCCCGCCGGCGCGGGCCCGATCGAAACCCGGATCTTCCGGCCAGATGGAGTGTTCAGCCCAGACATTGGCGGTATTGGGGTCGGTGAGCTCATTGCCGTCCGAGTGGGCCTGAACCTCAGGCGAGGGATAGACGCCAAGGTGGGAGTGGGCGTCGATGACGCCGGGGGTCACCCAGCGGCCCTTGGCGTCCACGACCTCAGCGCCCGCAGGAACGGCGACCGCGGCGCCCACGGCCAGGATCTTGCCCCCAGACATGACCACGGTTCCCGCCTCGATCTCCCGGCCGGTTCCGGTCAGGATGTGAGCGTTGACGATGGCCGTGGGACGGCTCGGCATGGGGGTGTAGGTGGAGGGGAAGGGGTCCGCGTCCGCCGCCGGATCAAGCCCCTTGGGGAGAGGCTTTAGGGGTTTGACGTCAGCCGACGGGGTCGGCGCCTGGCCCCCGGGTGAGAGCGGCTTGTCTGCGCCGGCGGTTTCGCACGCCGCGAGCGCCAAAACGGCGCTCAAAAGGGCGCCCGCCCTCAGTATCGACGCCGTCATCGCCCCTCCCCCACCGAAGTCTTCGCCCAAAGGATGGCGCTCGGCCCGCCGACAGATCTCCTGAGCTAGCTCGGTTCCCGACGCCTTTCCAGCCCCCCGTTCGGGGAGGACGCGCGCGTAAACCGGCGCACCGCCGTCTCAAAGAGGAGGGCCGCGGCGGGCAGGAGCCAGATGATCCGAGCCTGGTAGCGGGGAAAGGGTCCTGAGAGGGCCCCGCAGACCCCGGCGTTGACGATCACCGCCGCTGAGAGGAGGACCGCCGCGAGGGCCGCGCGCAGGAGCGGATCGTCAAAGTCGCGCGCGCGCCAGAGGGCGAGGACGCCGGCCGCCCTGAGGCGCAAGAGGAGAACACCAAGAGCCGCAAAGGCCACGACGCCATCGATGATGGCCAGGCCCTCTGGATCAAACCAGACGGCGCAATCGCCCCGGGTGCGCCCGCACCGCGCGCCGACGCTACGGATTAGGAGGGGAAGGTTGGTGGTGCGCCAATAGGGGTCATGAAGGTAGAAGCCGGGATTGAGGAGGGGCTCGTCCAGACGCACGTTGACGATCTGTTGGCGCCAGTTGTCCAGGGACGCAAGGCCCTGGCCCAGGGGATCAGAAAGGGTGGAGGCCAGGGCGAAGCGGGCGTCCTCATGTTCGATTTGCACGCGGACGGCGAACTCTGAGAGGTTGAAGATCCCCCGGGAGGGATCGTCGGACCACAGGATGTCCTCGCTGTCGTCGAGGGGCAGCCATTTGAACGCGCACACAACCCAGGGGGATTTGGTGCGGCAGGCGCGGGCGAGATAGACCCGCCCTGGCCCGTCGGCGAGGACCCGGGCGGTGAGAAACGGCGGATGGCCAAGCTCGTCCCCGGAACGAAGTTTGATCATCTCCGCGTAAAATCCCGCAGCCGCCACAGCCAGCACCCCCGCAAGGGCCACCGTCGCGCCCCGGCGAAGGATCTGCCCGCCCGGGGCCCGGAGCCACCCCAGGCCCAAGAGGCTGGCTAGGGTGAGCACCCCGCAGGTGATAAGGTTGGAGGTGTGAAAATTCATGGCGGCGGCGAGGACGGCGAACAGGGCGGCCTGACCCCAGACGTCGAAACGGTCCGGATAGACCATCAACAACACCGTCGCCACCGCCGCGAAGCCGGCGAACACGTCGGGCATGGCGAAGGCGGTGAAGACGGGAAGGGTCGAGAGGGCCGCCAGAAACGCCATGAGGGCGAAGTAGCTCCACGCAGCCGCGCCCGGCGCTATAGCCCGCCAGAGGGCGCGGATGAGAGCCGCCGCCAGAAGGGACTGGGCCAAGTCCACAAGCCAGAGGGTGCCGTAGGTTTCAAGAAGATAAAGACAGACGCCGTAGTAGGCCGACCGGGCGCCGTTCTGATTGTGCACCGGCTCTTGATCCCCGCCGTCCGCATGGGTCAGCCGGTAGCGGATGTCGTCGAAATCCAGGATCGGTTTGCCGCGCAGCACGAAGGCCGTCAGCGCTTTGGTGATGTCGTGGCCCTGCGCGTAGTAGTCGTCCGTGTCGGTGAAGACGCTCGGCCGGCCCATGACCGCCGTGGCCGCAACAAGGATCAAGGCGCCCGCAAAGATGGAGACAAGCCCCCGTCGCCAGGACCCTTGCGCAGGGGACGACGGATCTCTCGCCCGGCCGGCGCCATCGACGGTCCCCCCCTGGGCCCGGGACCACGTCCCGAACCCCCCTTTTGAGCCCATCAGACGCGACGGAGGGTGAAGACCGAGGCGAGGAAGCCGGAGGCCGCGAGCTGGATAGCGAGGGCGATGGCCGTCATGGAGGGGACGAGGAGGCGCATGACATTGTTATAGAGGATCGGACCGAAGCCCGTCTGCGCCCAGCCGTAGATGGCCCAGGCGGCGCCGCCGAGACCAAGGAGCACAAGCCCGAGGGCGCCTTGGAGGATGGTCTCCAGGGTCAAGCCGAGGACAAGCTTCTGAGCGCCCCTGGAGGTGGGCAAGACCCCTTCCATGACGCTGTAGCGCCGCGCAAGGGCCCCGAACATGATGAGCTGGGCGCCGATGAGGATGGAGAAGCAAGCCACCACAAGGGTGTGCACGTCGAGGGAGATGGTCCGCGTCAACTGCACAGACCCCTGGGACAAGAGGCAGCAGCCGAGGGCGCCGGCGGCCACAAGCACGACGCCCGGCGCGACGAAGAGGTGCTCGGGACTATGCAGGAGGAGAAAGCGAAGGTGGCGCCAGCCGTCCCGCCAGGTCTTCAGGTGCGGCGCGCGCGAGCGCCCATCCACGGCGAGGGTCGTGGGGACCTCCACAATGGTCAGGCCGTTCAGGGCGGATTTGACCACCATCTCGCTGGCGAACTCCATTCCCGGGCTCTGCAGGCCGAGGGCCAGAAGCGATTCGCGGTGGAAGCCCCGCAGGCCGCAGTGGAAATCGCCGACGGGGATCTTAAAGAACATCCGGCCGATGAGGGAGAGGACCGGGTTGCCGAGGTAGCGATGCAGGAAAGGCATGGCGCCCTTGGCGATGCCGCCCTGGAAGCGGTTGCCCATGACAAGGTCGGCGCCGCCCCGCAGGGTCTCGACCATGGCGTCGAGGGATTCGAAATCATAGCTGTCGTCGGCGTCGCCCATGATGACGTAGCGCCCGAGGGCCGCCTTCATGCCGCCCATGAGGGCGGCCCCGTAGCCGCGCTCAAACACCTGGACGATGCGAGCGCCCTCGGCCTCGGCCAGCTTCTGAGACCCGTCCGTCGAGCCGTTGTCGGCGATGAGCACCTCGCCGGCAATGCCGGCGCGGGCCAGAAAGCCCCGCGCCTTGCGCACGCAGACCTCGATGGTCTCCGCCTCATTCAGGCACGGCATAAGAATGGTGAGCTCGACCCCGTCTTCCTGGGCGGCGAGAGTCTCAACCTTGTCGCGGGCGAAGTCTAGAACAAGAGCGGACACCACAACCTCGACTGCAGCAGTTGAACCGACGACGCGCCAAGACAAACCAACTCGCCGAACTCTTAGGCCGAATACTCGAATTCAGCGCGGTCCCGCCCCTCGAGCCGAAGCTTTCGAAGCCAAATCGAGCCTGGCGCCCAAAGAACCCGCTTTTTTTGCGGCCCCCGAGGCACTAGCCGGATCGCGTCGTCCGTCCGAGCGTCGTCCCTCGCACCGGCTCAGATCACAATTTCGCGAGCAGCACGAGATAACCCCCGATGCGGTAAATCACCGCATCGTGTCAAGCCGATATTTCATTTGGGCTTTTTCGCTTGGGCGCGAATCCCACAAATTCGTAAGTAACGCGCATCTAACGAAGTCTTCGCGATACGCTAACTTCCGCCGTCCTCCCTCAGGCGCTCCCGCAAGTTCATGGCCGCTCCTATTTTTCACGATCCATCCGGGCGCCGCCGGCGGCGGGCCGCTTTCGGTCTTGGCCTGCTTGCGGCCGCTATTCTAGCCATTTTCGCCGCCTTCGCCGCGACCCTCGCCCTGGCGCCGCACGTGCCGGAGATGAACTTCCGCGATCCCAAGGTCCTGACGGCCCTGCGCTCCCCCAGCGGACGCCAAGGCCCGCTCCGCTGGACGCGCGTGCCCAAGCCGGGGGCCCTGCTGGGCCGCAGCCCGCGTCCGCTCAACGTCGGCTTCTATGTGAGCTGGGACGAGCAGTCCCGCACCTCCCTCGCCGACCACGTCAATCAGCTCGACATCGTCGCGCCCCAGTGGATCCTCCTCAGCGGCTCCAAGGGCGATGTGACGGTGACGACGGACCCGCGCGCGGACGCCATCCTCGCTAAGAGCGCGCGCCACCCCTCGGTGATGCCCCTCGTCCACAACGCCTCGAACCGGCTCTTTGACGGGAAAACCGTCGACGCCCTTCTGGCCAATCCGGGCGCGCGCCGGGCGCTCATCGCCAACCTTCAGGAGATCGCCGCCAAGCGCGGCTTCTCCGGCTACATGTTCGACTTCGAAAACCTCTCGCCCGCCGGCCTCAAGCTCTATCCGGGCTTCATCGCCGAGGTTCGCGCCGCGTTCAAAAGCGTGGGCCGGGAGATCTGGGTCACTGCGCCCTTCGACGATGACGCCTGGCCCTTGAAGGGTTTGGCAAAGGCCTCGGACACCCTCGTCCTTATGGCTTACGACGAACACTATTTCACCGGCGCGCCGGGTCCGGCCGCCGGGCAGGATTGGTATGAGCGGCATCTTCAGGCCAATATGGCCGGCCTTGATCCCAACAAGGTGGTCCTCGCCTTCGGCTCCTTTGGATACGACTGGGTCAAGGGCGGCAAGGCCGACGCGGTGACCTTCCACGAGGCGACGTTGGCGGCGCACGATTCCGGCGTCGACATCGGCTTCGATCGCGCGTCCCTGAACCCCAATTACTCCTACGCAGAAGAGGACGGCACCGTTCACCAGGTCTGGTTCCTGGACGCGGTGACCCTTTACAACGAGATGAAGGTAGCCAGCGCCTGGCGCCCCCGCGGGTTCGCGGTATGGCGCATGGGGTCGGAGGATCCGGGCGTCTGGGACGTCCTTGGACGCCCCTTCGCCAACGTCAGCGCCGACGCCCTGCGCCGCCTCGTTCCCGCGACCGACGCCGTGGACTTCAACGGCGACGGCGAAATCCTCAATCCCACCGCGACCCCGACCCCAGGCCGAAGGACCCTGACGTTCGACGCCGCCTCGGGCCTTATCGCCAAAGAACACTACGACGTCATTCCGACGGCCTATGTGGTGCAGCGCCTGGGCCATGCCCCCGGCAAGGTGGCCCTTACGTTCGACGATGGGCCCGATCCGCGGTGGACGCCTAAAATCCTCCAGATCCTGAAGGAGAAGAACGCGCCGGCGACCTTCTTCGTCATCGGCGAGAACATGGAGAACTACCCCGACCTTGTGAAGCGCGAGGTTCTTCAGGGCGAGATCGTCGGCAGCCACACCTACACCCACCCGGATGTCTCCAAGGTCTCAGCGCGGCAGGTCGACCTTGAGCTGAACCTGACCCAACGCCTTTTCCAGGTGATCACAGGGCGCACCCTCAGGTTCTTCCGTCCGCCTTACCTCGGCGACGCTTCGCCCTCCACCGCCCGGGAAGTGGCGCCGCTCCTCAACGCCAAGGCCCTCGGCTATCTCAGCGTCGGATTGAAGATCGATCCCGACGACTGGATGCGCCCCCAAGCGGACCTCATCGTCCAGCGCACCATCGACCGCCTGGCGGACAAGAACCCCGAGACCGGCGGGCAGGTCGTGCTTTTGCACGACAGCGGCGGAGATCGCAGCCAGACGATAAAAGCCCTGCCCGAGCTCATCGACCAGATCCGCGCCCACGGCTATCAGCTCGTGTCCATCGCCGACCTCGGGGGCCTGACCGCGGCCCAGGCCATGCCCCCCACCACGGAAGAACAGGGGCAGATCCTTCTCGACCGCGCCGCCTTCGATCTCGTGCGCGGGTTCAATAAGGGCATCAGCGCCCTCTTCATCACCGCCATAGCCCTCGGCCTGGCGCGTCTGGTGTTCCTGGCGAGCCTCGCCCTCAAGCATCGGTTCCGCAACGAGAAACGCACCCCGCCCGAACTGAAGCCGGGACCCGACGCCGCCCTCGTCAGCGTCCTCATCCCCTGCTTCAACGAGGAGGCGGTCATCGTCGCCTCGGTGCGGCGCATTCTCGCATCCACCTGGCCGAACCTTGAGATCATTGTCCTGGACGACGGCTCCAAGGACGCCACCGCCGCCCGCGTGGAGCAGGCCTTCGGGGAGAACCCGCGGGTGCGCCTGATGCGCTTTCCCAACGGCGGCAAGGCGCGGGCCCTCAACCGAGGCCTCGCCGAGGCTCGGGGGGAAATCGTCGTCGCCCTTGATGCGGACACCCAGTTTCCACCCGAGACCATCGGGCGTCTCGCGCGCTGGTTTGCCGATCCCAGGGTGGGCGCCGTGGCCGGCAACGCCCTTGTGGGCAACCGCGTCAACCTCATCACCCGCTGGCAGGCCCTGGAATACGTCACCGCCCAAAACCTGGAGCGGCGGGCTCTGGCCGCCCTGGATGTCATCACCGTCGTTCCCGGCGCCGTCGGGGCCTGGCGCCGGGTGGCCGTTGAAGCCCTGGGCGGCTTCCCCGACGAGACCCTGGCGGAGGATCAGGATCTCACCATTGCGGTTCAACGCGGCGGCTGGCGCGTGGCGTTCGACGCCGACGCGCGGGCCTACACTGAAGCGCCCCACACCGTGCGCGGCCTGCTCAAGCAGCGGTTCCGCTGGTCCTTCGGCACGCTGCAGTGCGTGTGGAAGCACCGCGGCGCCCTGTTCAACCTCAACCAGCCCATGCTGGGCTTTGTCGCCCTCCCCCAGGTCTGGATGTTCCAGATCTTCCTGGCCTTGGTCGCGCCCCTCGTGGATCTGGCGGTGGTGTTTTCCGTCACCTGGGCGTTCCACGACTGGCTCGCCCATCGGGACGAATGGAACAATCAGCTCCTCGTCCAGACCCTGCTTTATTGGGTGGCCTTCGTTCTGGTGGATCTCTCCGCCGCGGCCCTGGGCATGGCGTTTGAGAAGAAGGCGCCCTGGTCGGACCTCCTCTGGCTTCCGGTTCAGCGCTTCGGCTATCGCCAGCTGATGTATTACGTGGTGGTGAAGGCCGTGGTGACCGCCGTGAACGGACCGGCGGTAAGCTGGGGCAAGCTGGAGCGCCAGGCCACCGTGGCCCTGGACGCCCCCCCTGCGGACGTCCGCCCCCAGCCGACTTCCGGCGACGCGGCTCCAGAACCGGCCGCCGCCTGACCCGCCCTACCCGTCCAACCCCTGCTTGTCCGCCCCCTCCCATCCGTCCCTTCCGTCCAGCCCTTGCCTTCCCGCGCCCGAGGCTGATCATGGACGCAAAAAAGCAAGAGGCGAGGAGCGGACATGGACCTGCGGCTGGAGCCGGAGCACGAGGCTTTTAGAGGGGAGGTCCGGGCCTTTCTCGCGTCGCGGCGCCGGGAGGCGGAGGCCGCCGCCCGCGGCGCCCGCGAGGACGTTCTGCGTTGGCAGGCCCTCCTTATTGAGGCCGGATACGCCGCACGAAGCGTTCCGGTGGAGTACGGCGGCTATGGCGCAGCGCCCGATATTCTGAAGACGCGAATCATCGCCGAAGCCTTCGTGGAGGCGAAGGCGCCCATGGGGCTGGCCGGCCAGGGCATCTCCATGCTCGTTCCCACGCTTCTGGACATGGGGAGCGAAGAGCAGAAACGCCGCTGGATCAGGCCGACCCTGCGGGGCGAAGTGGTGTGGTGCCAGGGCTACTCCGAACCTGGGTCCGGGTCCGACCTTGCCAGTCTTCAGACCCGCGGAGAGGCGCAAGGGGAGGACTTCGTCATTAACGGCCAAAAGATCTGGACCTCCACCGCCCACCTCGCCGACATGATGTTCCTTCTCGCGCGCACCGAGCCGGAGGCGCCGCGGCACGCGGGCCTCAGCTATCTCCTCGTGCCCATGTCGACCCCGGGCATTGAGGTTAGACCCCTTCGCACCATGACCGGGCGAAGCGAGTTCAACGAGGTCTTTTTCACGGACGTCCGCGTCCCGCAGACGAGCGTCGTGGGAGCCCGCGGCCAGGGCTGGGCCGTGGCTAACGCCACCTTGACCCATGAGCGCGGCATGCTGGGCGACCCCAACGCCGCGGAGGCCCGCCTCAACGCCATCATCGGCATGATGAAGCAGGAGACCGTCCATGGCGAACGGCTCATGGACAATCCGGTTCTGCGCGACCGGCTCATGCAGCTCCAGGGCCGGGTTCTGGCCATGAAGTTCAACGGCATGCGCCTCATGACGGCGGCGCGGGATCGCGAGCCGGCGGGCCTTGCGGGATTGGTGGTGAAGCTCCAGGGCTGCGAGCTCAACCATCAGCTCGCCGCCCTGGCCATCGACGTCCTGGGCGAGCTCGGGGTGCTTTACGACGGCAGCCCGCATCTGCGCGAGGACGGGGTCTGGCAGCAGCGGTACATGTTCGACCTTGGCCTGATCATCGGCGGCGGCACCGCGCAGATCCAGAAGAACATCATCGCCGAGCGCGGCCTTGGCATGCCGCGCGAACCCTCCTACCCCAGGACGGGCGGCTGATGCGTTTCGCCCTGTCCGATGAGCAGCGGCAGCTGCAATCGACCTTGTCGAAGGTTCTCAAGGACGTCGCCCCCCTCGAGCGGGTCCGTCAGTTCGCGGCGGCGGACGAGCCCGTGGCCCAAGACATCTGGGCCGCCCTGGTCGACGTCGGCGTTTCAGCGATCCTTGTGCCCGAAGCCCTCGGAGGGCTTGGTCTTGGTCTCCTTGAGGCGGCCCTTGTCGCCGAGGCCCTTGGCGGCAGCGTCGCGCCCGCGCCATACCTCGGCTCGGCGGTTTTGGGCCCCCTCGCACTCCTAAAGGCCGGATCGGAGGATCAGATTCGGCGCTTGGCGCCCCTGATGGCCAAGGGCGAGGTCCACACCGGCGTCGCCCTCAGCGAAACCATCGCCGGGGCGCGGGACGGCGCGGGCGTCAGGGCGGCGGAGGGCGGCCTTTCCGGCGCTGCTCTCTTCATCATTGACGAGGCGGCCGCGGACTTTCTCCTGGTGGCGGATCTCGAGGGCGGCCTTCATCTGATCCCGGCGGGAGGCCCAGGCGTAAGCCGAGAGCCCCTCAGGACCATTGACGCGACGCGCCGCGTGGGCGCGGCGCAATTCCACAACGCGGACGGCGAAACCCTCGCCAGGGGTCCTGCGACGCTAAACGCCCTGCGCGACGCGGCCTTCGTCATCCTGGCCGCGGACATGCTGGGCGCGGCGGGCGCCATGATCGACCAGGCGGTCGCCTACGCCGCGGCGCGGCGCCAGTTCGACCGTCCCATCGCCTCCTTCCAGGCGGTCAAGCACCTCTGCGCGGAAATGGCGGCGGAACTTGAGCCGGCGCGCGCCCTCGTCTGGTACGCGGCGTACGCCCTGGAGGAGGGACTTCCCGACGCGCCCCTGGCCGCGGCCCACGCCAAGGCCCATCTTGCGGAAGTCACGCGGTTCATCGCGCGCACGGCGACGGAGGTGCATGGCGGGGTGGGGTTCACCGATCTTCTGGGACTTCATTTCTGGTTCAAGCGTATCGGCCTCGACCGGCAGCTTCTGGGCGGTCCCGAACGGATCCGCCAGATCGCCGCGGAGATGCAGGGCCTTGTCTGAGGTCTTGACCCGCACGCCCCCTTCTCTGATCGTCCATCGCTGATCGCCTTGCGCGCGCCTTGGTTTTGGCCGTTAGTGCGGAAAAATAGACGTCGTGGGTGGAGGCCAAGATGGACGGCGAACTGCATGCCCGGACCGTTCCAGCGGCGCTGACGGCGGCGCTCGAGGAAGCGCATGTCCCAACCCTGGTGATGGTGCTCGTGCACCTGACGGGCGACAAGGGATGGCTTGATGGGGAGCGTCCGGTTTATGTCCCCTTCGACGACGGTCAGGGCGGCCTTTCGCCGGCCTTCGTTTCCAAGGTGAAAGCCGCGGCGGCGGCTGCCCTTGAGGAGTGGCGTCAGAACCGCCTCACCCCCACCAAACCCGATCAGGCCACCGTGCGGCGGATGATGGACTATATCGCCGGCGCGGAGATCCCCTCCCATTACGCCCCCTTCCTCTCCGAGGAGCTCGGTCTCGAGGGCGAGGACCCCAAACGTCCCCGCTGGGACAAGGAGCCCCTCGCCGCGGCGGCGCCCCGCCTCAGCGCGGTGATCATCGGCGCGGGCATGTCGGGCCTTCTTGCGGCGATCCGCCTGCAACAGGCGGGGATCAAGTTCACCCTCGTGGAGAAGAACGCCGACGTGGGCGGGACCTGGCTGGAGAACCGCTATCCGGGCGTGCGGGTGGATACGCCTAATCACCTTTACTCCTATTCCTTCGAACCGAACCACGCCTGGCCCCAGCGGTACTCCACTGGGGACGTGCTCCTTGAGTATTTCCGTCGGACCGCGGACAAATACGGCCTTCGGGACAAAACGCTCTTCAGCACGACGGTGAAGCGCTGCGTCTTCCATGCGCAAACGGGGGTTTGGGAAACCATCGTCATCGACGCCGACGGCGCGGAGCGGGCGCTAGAAAGCACGGTGGTCATCACCGCTGTGGGTCAGCTCAATCAGCCGCGCATGCCTTCCATCGAAGGGACGGAAAGCTTTAAGGGCGAAGCCTTCCACTCCGCCCGCTGGCCAGCCGATTTCACGGCTGCGGGAAAGCGCGTCGCGGTGATCGGAGCGGGGGCCAGCGCGTTCCAGTTCGTTCCGGAGATCGCAAAGGAAGCCTCATCCTTGACGGTCTTTCAGCGGTCAGCGCCCTGGCTCGCTCCCACCGCGGACTATCACGAGCCCGTCGGCGAGGGGAAAAAGGCCCTCCTTGAGCACCTGCCGTTCTACGACAAGTGGTACCGGTTCTATCTCTTCTGGACCATGACCGATGGGGTCTATGAGGCCGTCAAGGCGGATCCGGACTGGTCGGGCGGTCCCGAAGCCGTTGGGGCTCTCAACGCCGGCCTCGGGGCCATGCTAGCCCAGGCCATTGCGCCGCAGACCGAGGGCCGCCCGGACCTCCTCAAGAAGGTCGTTCCCAACTACCCCTTCGGCGGCAAACGCGCCCTCAGGGACAATGGAACCTGGATCCAGGCCCTGCGGCGCGACACCGTCTCCCTTGAGACGACACCCATCGCCCGCATCACCCCTGAGGGGATCCTCACCATGGACGGCGTCCTGCATCACGCAGACGTGATCGTTTACGGCACAGGCTTTGAAGCGTCCTCCTTTCTCAAGGGCGTCGAAATCGTGGGCGCGGACGGCAGGAGCCTCCATGAGACCTGGGCGGGGGACGCCCGGGCCTATCTTGGGATCACGGTCCCCGGCTTTCCCAATTTCTTCTCCCTTTACGGGCCCAACACCAATATCGTCGTGAACGGCTCCATCATCTTCTTCTCCGAGTGCGCCGTCCGTTATGTAATGGGGTGTCTCGAGCTTCTGGCCCGCACAGGCGCCGACCGCCTTGAGGTCAAGTCAGAGGTCCACGACGCCTTCAACGCCAAGGTGGATGAGGCTAACGCCAAAATGGCCTGGGGCGCGCCGCAGGTGTCGAGCTGGTATAAAAACGCCCTGGGGCGGGTCAGCCAAAACTGGCCCTTCCCCCTGGTGGACTACTGGAGCGCCACCCTGGCGCCCAATCCCGATGACTTTATTCTGCGCGCGCCAGGACAGAACGGCGCCTAATTGTACGGCGCCGGGTCAAACGGGCGCCGCCAAATCGGGCCGAGCGGCGTTACAGGCGGTGCGGCCTGGCGCAAGGGGGCCGGCGCGGGGGATGGATGGCCCATGGTTGGGCGACGGCAGGAGCCTAGATGGCCGCATACGATGAGATGTTCGGCGCTTCGCACACCGGCGGGACCGGCGAGGTCCGGCCGGTCTACGGCGAGCTTAAACACTGGATGGACACGCGCTCGTCGGAGTTTTTCGACGCGCGTCGTCGTCAGGCCGAGCTCTTTTTCCGCCGCATAGGCATCACCTTCGCCGTTGGCGGCGAGCAGGAGGCCCATGAGCGGCTGATCCCGTTCGACATCGTGCCAAGGATCATCTCCGGGGCCGAGTGGCGCCGGCTTGAACGCGGCCTGATCCAAAGGGCGCGGGCCCTCAACGCCTTTCTGGCGGACATCTACGGCCCGGCCGAATGCATCCGGGCGGGGATCGTCCCGCCGGACGTCATCTATCGCAATCCCCAATACCGGGTGGAGATGACGCGCATCCGGCCGCCCAACGGGGTCTATGTACACGTCTCAGGGGCCGACCTCGTGCGCACGGGCGAGGACGAGTTCTTCGTCCTGGAGGACAACACCCGCACCCCGTCTGGGGTCTCCTACATGCTGGAAAATCGGGAGGTGATGATGCGCCTCTTCCCCGAACTCTTCGCGCGCCACAGGATTGCGCCTGTTGAGACCTACACCGACGCCCTTCTGGCCTGCCTAAAATCTGTGGCCCCGGCATCCTCCGAGGGCGATCCCACGGCCGTCGTCCTCACGCCCGGACCCTTCAACTCAGCCTTTTACGAGCATTCCTTCCTCGCGGATAAGATGGGGATAGAACTCGTGGAGGGCGGCGACCTCTTTGTGGACGAAGGCGGGGTGTTTATGCGCACCACCGAGGGGCCCCGTCGGGTGGACGTCATCTATCGGCGCATCGACGACGATTTTCTGGACCCCATCGTCTTCCGCTCAGACAGCCTTCTGGGCGTTCCGGGGTTGATGAGCGTCTATGAGGCGGGGCGGGTCGCCATCGTCAACGCCCCGGGCGCAGGCGTGGCGGACGACAAATGCGTCTACACCTACATGAGCGACATCATCCGCTTCTTCACCGGCGAGGAGGCGATCTTGAAGACCGTCCCCACATGGCGGTGTCGCGAGCCGGAATCGCTCGCCTACGTCCTCGACCACCTGGGGGAGCTTGTGGTCAAGGAGGTCAACGGGTCGGGGGGGTACGGCATGCTGGTGGGGCCCACCTCAACCCAGGCGGAGATCGACGCCTTCCGCGCCAAGCTCCTTCACCAGCCCGACGGCTTCATCGCCCAGCCCACCCTGGCCCTCTCCACCTGCCCGACCTTCGTCCAGCAGGGCCTTGCACCCCGCCACGTGGATTTGCGGCCCTTCGTTCTGACGGGCGCGAAGGAGGTTCAGGTGACGCCGGGGGGCCTGACGCGGGTCGCGCTGACGCAGGGATCCCTTGTGGTGAACTCCAGCCAGGGCGGCGGAACCAAAGATACCTGGGTGCTTGATGAGTAGGGCTAAGGCGCTAACGCGCCGGCGGGGAGGGTCGTGGAATGCTCTCGCGCACGGCTGACAGCCTTTACTGGATGGGGCGCTACATGGAGCGGGCGGACTTCACCGCCCGGATCCTGGAGGCGGCGATACGCCTCTCCTCGCTTCCGGTGGACGACGCGTCGCCGGGCGGAGAGTGGGACAGCGCCGTGGCTATTTCCGACGTGGCGGAACCCTTTCTGGCGGTGCACGGCGCCGCCACCGAGGCTAACGTTTGCGACTACCTGGCCTTCAATCCCGACAACCCCTCCTCTATCCGCTGCTGCCTGGGCTTCGCCCGGGCCAACGCCCGAGCCATGCGTACGGCTTTGACGCCGGAGGTTTGGGAAGCCATCAACGACGCCTGGAATGAGTTCAACCGGCTTGATCCGGACAAGATGGACGTCCAGTCCTTCAGCCGCTTCCTCGAGTGGCTGAAGGGCGTGGTGCGGGCCTACGACGGCGCGGTGCACCACACCCAGTTACGCAACGACGGTTACGCCTTCATGCGCCTGGGCGCGGCGGTGGAGCGCGCGGACAACACCGCGCGCATCCTCGATGTGAAATACCACCTCCTGCTGCCGGAGAACGAGCCCGTGGGCGGGGGGCTCGACTATTTCCAGTGGTCCACAATCCTGAGGGAGGTCTCCGCCCTCACCTCCTATCGCTGGGTCTATCGCGAGAGCATCAAGCCCTGGCTGGTGGCGGACCTTCTAATCCTGAACCGGCAGATGCCCCGAAGCCTTCTCAGTTGCTGCGACGACATCGCCCACCACCTCGATCGCCTCGCCGCCGCCTATTCGCGCCGGGGACCCGCCCAGCGCCTCGCCACGGCGAGCGTGGGACGCCTGGCCGGCCTCAGGATCGACCAGATCTTCCAGTCCGGGTTGCATGAGTTCATCATCAGGTTCATTTCCGAAAACGCGCGCTTGTCCAGCGTCATCGCCGAGCAATACCTGCTCTAGCTTCCCGACCTTAAGGCACCCGCCCGTCCCATGCGCATCCGCATCGACTACGACACGCGCTACACCTACGACGCGCCCGCCCGGGCGGCGGCGCAGCTTCTGCGCATGACCCCGAGAAACTCGGACAGCCAGTACGTCGCGCGCTGGCGCGTCGAGATCGACGTGGATGCGCGCGCCCCCATGGGCGAGGACGGTTTTGGCAACATAACCCATGCCTTCTTCACGCACCGACCTCTTTCCCATCTGACCATCACGGTCTCCGGCGAGGTGGACACCAGCGACACCCATGGGCTTCTTTCTGGAACGCCCGAGCCCCTTCATCCGGACGTCTTTCTGCGTGAGACGCCCCTCACGGCCACGGACGCGCCCCTTCGGGCATTCGCCGCTGAGGTGGCCGCAAGCGCCCGGGGAGACGCGCTGGAACGCCTTCACGCCCTCCTCGGGGCGGTTCATCGGGAAGTGGGCTTCGATGTCAACACCACCCACGCCGCCACCTCGGCTGCGGAAGCCTTCGCCCACCGATCAGGCGTCTGTCAGGATCTCAGCCACATCTTCATCGCCTGCGCGCGGCACCTGGGCGTTCCGGCGCGCTACGTCTCCGGCCATCTTGTGAAACTCAACGGGGAGATCACCCAGCAGGCCAGCCACGCCTGGGCCGAGGCCTTGGTGCCGGGACTGGGATGGGTCGGGTTCGACGTGGCCAATGGGATCTGTCCCTCGGAGACCCATGTGCGGGTGGCCACCGGGTTCGACTACCTCTCCGCTGCACCCGTGCGCGGGGTGCGCATCGGGGGCGGCGCCGAGCACCTCTCGGTGAAGCTGGCCGTGGCCAACATGGATCAGCAACAGACCCAAAGCGCGAGCTGACCGGCTTTTGCGCCACCGGGATCGAACCGCGCGGACATAGCCGTTAGAGTGGAAAAAACACTCCGGGGAGGCGCGCATGACAGCCCATCACATCCGCTTCGAAGTCGATCAGGACGGCGTCGGCCGCATCACCATCGATCGCCCAGAAAAGCGCAACGCCATGACCTACGCCATGCTGAACGCCTTCATCGAGACGGTGGGGCGGGCGGGGGAGGACGCCCGGATCCGCGTTCTGATCATCACGGGGACGGGCGGATCCTTTTGCGCCGGCACCGATCTCGCCGATCTCGCCACCATCCCGGGGGAAACCCGGGGGGTTCGCGGCGCGGCCCACGAGCACAGTGTCTGGTGGCCCATCGTCGCCTGTCCTAAGCCTGTGATCGGCGCCATCGATGGGTATGCCGTCGGCATGGGCGCGGAGTTCACGAGCCAATGCGACGTTCGCATCGTCAGCTCCCGGGCGCGCTTCGCCTGGAACTTCGCTCACCGCGGCCTTGTGCCCGACACCGGCGCCGGCTCATGGCTGCTCCCACGCCTCATCGGCCCGTCTCGAGCCTTGCGCCTTCTCTACTCCGGCGGCTTCCTGGACGCCGCCGAGGCCCTTGAGATCGGCTACGCCAACGCCCTTGTGGCGCCGGAGGGGCTCCTTGACGCCGCCTATGCGGAGGCGCGGCGCTACCTCTCCTCCTCGCCCTTCTCCTTGCGCCATATGAAAAACCTCGTCTGGCGCGGCCTCGAGCGCGATGTGGCGAGCCACATGCAGGCCCACGTGGAGGCCCTGTCCGCCGCGTTCAAATCTGAGGATCACAAGGAGGGCGTCGCCGCCTTCCTGGAGCGCCGTCCGGCCCAGTTCACCGGACGCTGACGCCCGGCCGGGGAGTGACAGCGCCAAGCCTTCTGCGGCAGCGCCGGCGGCCCTGCGTCGCCATCAGGGCGTCGGGCCGCCGCCGAGACGCTTGGCCGGCGCGCCGGCGCCCAGACCTGGGAGCGCATCCTCTTTCAAGGCCACGCCCGTCATCCGCCGGCGCCGCGCCTCTTGCATCAGCCAAGTCGTCTTGGTGGCCGCGAGGTCGTAGCCGAGGCCTGCGGCGTGGACATTGGAGATGCAGTTGCGGTCCGCGTCGCGATGACCCATGCGCGGGGCCCATGTCAGATAGACGCCCAGGCTGTCGGCCACCGAAAGACCTGGTCGCTCACCGATGAGGACGGCGCACATCTTTGCGTTGAGGGCCTCGCAGACATCGTCGCCGAGGGCGACCCTGGCTTGTTCGGCCAGAACCACCGGCGCTATGGACCAGCCCGGGAGACGGAGAAGACAGGCCTTCAAGGTCGCAACCGCGTGGGTGTTGACGGCGTCGGACGACAGACCATCGCAGATAACGAACACCGCGTCGAAGGGGTTGGTTTGGCGAAGGTCGATGAGACGCGCTCGGCTCTCCGGGTCGAGACGCCGCCCGAGGTCAGGTCGGCGCAGGTAGGTCGCCCGGTCGCGCGCGCCGCTGCGGACGTAATGCGCCGGACCCATCTTGCTTATCTCCCGGGCAAGGCGCTCAAAGTCCACGACGCCGTGGACGGCGTCCCGGGCGTGGGCGTGGGCCCGTTGGAAGTCCAAGAGGGCGCGGGTGGATAGGCCGTCGCCGCAGCGCTCGAGGCCGATCCGAGCGGGCGTCGCTGCGCGGAAGCGCGCCCAGGGGTCGTCCGGCCGGGCCGCCGGGGGACCGCGATCCTGCGGCATCAGGCCAACAAAAGGGTCATGGAACGATCTTTCGGCGACAGGGGCGCAAGGCGGCCGGTGGCGTCGAGCATGCCCATGGTCTCAAGCCAGGCCTCAAATTCCGGCGCCGGGCGCAGGTTCAGAAGGTGACGCAGACCCAGGACGTCATGATATCCCAAACTCTGATAACCCAGCATGATGTCGTCCGCGCCGGGCACGGCGATGAGAAAATTGACCCCGGCCACGCCGAGCACCGTCATCAGAACATCCATATCGTCCTGATCCGCTTCAGCGTGATTGGTGTAGCAGACGTCCACGCCCATGGGCAGGCCGAGGAGTTTTCCGCAGAAGTGGTCTTCAAGCCCAGCGCGGATGATCTGCTTGGAGTCGTAAAGGTATTCCGGCCCGATAAAGCCGACCACCGTATTGATCAAGAAGGGATCCAGCGTCCGCGCGACGCCATAGGCGCGCGTCTCCATGGTCTGTTGGTCGACCCCGTGGTGGGCGTCGGCGCTCAAGGCGCTGCCCTGGCCTGTCTCGAGGTACATGACGTTCTGGCCCACGACGCCGCGCTTTAGCGACAGGGCCGCATCGCGGGCCTCGGCCAGCATGGAGAGGGTCACCCCGAAGCCCTGGTTGGCCCGCTCGCTGCCGGCGATGGATTGAAACACCAGATCCACCGGGGCGCCCCGCTCAATGGCCTCAAGGGTCGTGGTCACGTGGGAGAGGACGCAGGACTGGGTGGGAATGTCAAACTTTTGGCGAAGCTCGTCGATGAATTCCAGAAGGGTTACGCAATCGGCGACGTTGTCCGCAGCCGGATTGACGCCGATAAGGGCGTCGCCGATGCCGAACCTGAGGCCGTCGAGGACGGCGGCCATCACGCCCATGGGGCTGTCGGTGGGATGATTAGGCTGAAGGCGGCTGGACAGGCGTCCTTTTAGGCCGACCGTCGTTCTGAAGCCCGTCACCACCTCGCACTTGGCCGCAACGGTGACGAGGTCGTGGTTGCGCATGAGCTTGCTGACGGCTGCAGCCATTTCTGGGGTGACGCCGGGCGCCAGGGCGCGCAAGGCGGCGCTGTCGGCCTCATAGGACAAGAGCCAGTTTCTGAAATCCCCGACGGTCATGGCCGAGATGGGCGCGAAGGCCTTGGCGTCATGTCCGTCGATGATCAGGCGCGTGATGTCGTCGATCTCGTAGGGCACCACGGTTTCATTCAAAAAGACGCGCAGCGGCACGTCGGCCAAGGCGGCGCGCGCGGCGATCCTTTGCTGGTCTGAAGTGGCGCAAAGGCCGGCGAGTTCGTCGCCGGATCGGCGTGGGGAGGCGCAAGCCAGAAGGCTCTTTAGATCTTCAAACCGGTAGGTCTCACCGGCCAGGGTTGATCCGTATTGAGGCATGGATGGTCCGTTGGGAGAGGGTCGCCTGAACGCGCAAAGGGATATTAGCCCATGTCGGCAGCCAAGGCTCGGCCCCGCCGCGCTTGCGCCCCATGGGGAGCGCACGGGCGAACCAGCGCACGACGCCGGGACCGGGCGCCGCGGAAATCCACGCCAGAGCCATGGGGTGTTCGCTGCGTTCCCCATGACTGCATGGAGGGGGCGGGCGCAAAGGATACAGCGGCGACGGCGGCGCCTCGGCCCGTACGGTCCGGGGGCTTGTCTTGGGGGGTGTCCGGGCCCGTAGCCGGGGCGTTTTGCCAGGGGCCTTTTCTCTGGCGCCTTTTCTCTGGCGCCTCTTCTCTGGGGCCCTTAGTCGGGAGCCTTTTGTCGGGGGCGGGCGGGTTTGGATGATCTCGGCCGGGCCTAACGCAGCTGGCTGTCCTTGCTGCCTTTCCGATTAAAGAGGCTATGGACGATGGTGCGGTCGCGGCTCGCCTGGCATTGGACGCAGGTCTTTACGCCCGGG